>Ga0111538_10000694_pt1 | contig 46182 bp, 42 predicted proteins | sample SoiMethybrSBSTD1_FD_79669 | JGI IMG/M metagenome (GOLD analysis project Ga0111538, IMG submission 79669) | Bulk soil microbial communities from a Populus tree surrounding site in Tennessee, USA - Soil MetaG P. TD hybrid SBSTD1 (version 2)... | ecosystem: Environmental > Terrestrial > Soil >...
CGAGAGCAACGCGCACACGATCGTCTCGCCGCGCATCCTGGTCTACCCGTTCGTCAGCAAGGGCCGGACCGGCGCGCCGGCCGAGATTCGCGCCTGGATCCGCGACATCAAGCAGAAGGGCGCCGACGGCCTGAAGATCATCGGCATGGATCGCGATCAGCTCGAAGCGATCATGGACGAGGCGCACAAGCTGAACCTGCGCACCGCGACGCACATCGCCGTCGAGGAGACCACCGCGAAGGACTACGCCGAGCTCGGCGTCACCTCGATCGAGCACTTCTACGGCGTCGCCGACGCCGCCATCGAGGGCATCCAGAACTTCCCGCCCGAGACCAGCTACTCGAACGAAGTGCACCGCTTCGGCCGCGCCGGTGAGCTGTATGCGCAGGCGGATCCGGCCAGGCTGAGCAAGGTCCTCGACCTGATGGTCGAGAAGCACGTCGCCTGGGATCCCACCTTCTCGATCTACGAGGCGAGCCGCGACCTGACGCGGGCGCAGAACCAGCCGTGGTTCAAGGACTACCTGCATCCGTCGATGGAGGAGTACTTCAAGGGCTCGCTCGACAACCATGGCTCCTATTTCCTCGGCTGGACCTCGAGCCAGGAATCGAAGTGGCGGCAGCAGTACCGGATCTGGATGGACGCGGTGCGCGAGTTCGCGCGCAAGGGCGGCCTCGTCACCACCGGCGACGATGCCGGCTACATCTACTCGATGTACGGCTTCGGCATCTCGCGCGAGCTGGAGCTGCACGAAGAGGCCGGCTTCCATCCGCTCGAGGTGATCGAGCACGCAACCTGGAACGGCGCCAGGCTGCTCGGCATGGAGGAGCGCCTCGGCAAGATCCGCGAAGGGTTCATCGCCGACCTGCTGGTCGTCAACGGCAACCCGCTGGAGAACCTGAAGGTGCTCAACCCGTACGGCGCCGACGTGATGCTGCTGAACGGGCGGCCGGCGTCGAACTACGCGCCGCTCGGGGCGAACGATCGCGTGCAGAACGGACGCGGCGGCGGCATCGAGTGGACGATCAAGGACGGCATCCCCTATCACGTGCCGACGCTGATGCGCGAGGTCAAGGAGATGGTCACGCGCGCCCGCGCCCAGCGCGTCAATACTACCGCTGGTCAACCGTAAGATTGCCTGCGCCGGGCCTTGACGTCACGGCGGTGATTGCGGCGCCGGCGGGGCGCGTGATGCGGGCGTTTTTCGACGCCGACGCGTTGATGGCCTGGTGGCAGGTGTCGCGGTCGGTGACGACGCCGCGCCCGCTCGGACCCTACGTGATCGAATGGGCGCCGACCGATTTTCGCGACGAGGTGCTCGGCCGGCTCGGCGGCGTCTTCCGCGGCGTCGTGATGCAGTGCGATCCGGGGCGCGGGTTCTTCGTCGCCGACGCCTTCTGGCTGCCGCCGGACGGCGACCCGATCGGCCCGATGGCGCTCGAGGTGACGCTGAAAGCGGAAGGGGATGCGATGACGCGGGTTCGCGTCGTGCAGACCGGGTACGAGGACAGCGCGCGCTGGCGCCGCTATTACGAGGTGATCGGCTTCGGCTGGGAGCGAGCGCTCACGTCGCTGAAGTCGCTGCTCGAGAAATGAGGGGCCGACCAAGGTCGGCCCCTACGGGCGATCACTTCGACGCTTACGACGGCGGCGGAACCACCTTGCCGTCGGCGTCGACGAACGTGATGTCCTTGTAGCCGGCCAGCTGATCCTTCACCTTCGCCCAGTCGCCGACGATCGCGATCACCGAGTGCTCGGAGCCGAGCACCGTCGCCGCTCCGCTCTTCACCTGCGCCGGCGTGACCGCGGCGACCTTCGACCGGAAGGTCTCCGGGTAGTCTTTCGGCAGGCCGAAGACGTAGACGTTGTTCAGCGTCGCCGCCAGCCCGGTCTGAGTCGCCGTCTGGATCGGGAAGATCCCGCGCAGGTAGCTCTTCGCGCCCTGCAGCTCGGCGCCGTCGCTGCCTTCAGCGCGCAGCGTGTCGATCTCCTTGAAGACCTCGGCGAGCGTCGCCCCGGTGACCTCGTTGCGCACGTCGGCCGCGAAGCGGTAGAAGCCGGCGTCGGCGAATCCGGTGAGCACCGACTGCGGTGAGTAGGTGTACCCCTTCTCCTCGCGGATGTTGCGGACGATGCGCGAGTTGAAGGCGCCGCCGTAGATCGTGTTCACCAGCGTCAGCTCGAACCAGCGCGGATCGCTGCGCCTGACGGCGATGTTGCCGAGCGAGATCGACGACTGGACGCTGTTGGGCCGCTGCACGAACAACAGCTTGCGTCCGCTGAGCGCCGGCGGCGCGGTGAACGCCGGCGCCGGCACCTCCCCTTTCGTCCAGGCGCCGAACGCCTTCTCGGCGGCGGCAATCGCCGCGTCCGGCTCGATCGCGCCGACAATCAGCAGAAACGCGTTGTTCGGCCGGTAATGATCGCGGTGGAAGGCCACCAGCGTCGCCCGGTCCATGCGGCCCAGCGACGCCTCGGTCTCCGCAGTGCGCGCGTAGGGATGGCTGCCGAACAGGGCGGCGCGGAAGGTGCGGTTGGCGAGGAACTGCGGCGACGCCTTCTGCTGCTGAGCCTGCTGCAGGTGCTGCTCCTTCAGGATCGCCACTTCTTCTTCCGGAATGGTCGGGTTCATCGCCACGTCGGCGACCAGCTCGATGAGCTTCGGCGCGAACTCCGAGAGGCCGCGCGCGTTGATCGAGGTGAAGTCCTGCGACGCCGCCGCGGTCAGCGATCCGCCCATGGCGAACGCCTCGCGCCGGATCTGGCGGCTGTTCCGGGTTTTGGTCCCTTCCTGGACGAGGTCGGCGGTCAGCGACGCCAGGCCGGTCTGGTCCGCCGGGTCGCTCGAGTAGCCGGAGAGTACGGTCAAGGTGACCGAGACCTTCGGGATCGCCGCCTGTTTCGTCGCAATCACCCGCAGGCCGTTCGGCAGCGTCCGCTCGACCCGCGGCGCGAGCTGGAACGGCTTCTCGGGCCCCACCGAGGGCCTGGCTGGTGCAGTCTGCGCGTTGACGGTGGACGCGGCCAATGCAAACGCGATCGCGGAGAGGATGCGGGCTTTCATTGGCTGCCTCCCGTCGCCGGCCGGCGATCGATCGACGTGCGGTTCGACGGCACCAGGTACTTCTTCGCCGCCTGCTGCACCTCGGCGAGCGTCACCTTCTCGAGGTCGGACAGGATCGTATTGATCCGGTTCGGATCGTCGTCGTACAGCGCCAGCGCCGCGAGCAGGTCGGCGCGCCCGAATCCCGATCCGCTTTCCAGGCTGTCGAGGAAGGACGAGCGGAAGTTCACCTTCGCCTGCTTCAGCTCCTCTTCGGTGATGCCGTGCTCCTGCACGGCGCTGATCACCTTGTCGACCACCTTCAGGACCTCGGCGCCCTTCAGATCGGGCCGGTAGTCGACGCGGAACGTGTAGAGCATCGGTCCGTTGTAGTCGAAGTTGTTGCCGAGCAGGTTGAAGCCGCCCTGCACCTGCGAAGCAATCTTGGCCTCCTTGACCAGCGCCTGATACAGCTTCGCGCTCTCGTCGCTGACGAGCAGCGGATCGAGCAGCGACAGCGCGAAGAAGTCCCCGGTCATCCGCTCCGGCAGGTGGTAGCCGAAGGCGATCGCCGGCGTGCGCGCCAGCTTGTCGTCCTCGGTGAACGTCTTCTCCGCCGTCTGCGGCGGCTCCTTGATGTCGGGCCGCGCCGGCAGCGGGCGCGACGGGATGCCGCCGAAATGCTTCTCGGCCAGCCGCAGCACCTCGTCGGGCGTCGCATCGCCCGCCACCACCAGGACGGCGTTGTTCGGCGCGTAGTAAGTGTCGAAGAACTTCTTCACATCGTCGAGCGTCGCCGCCTGCAGGTCGGAGAGATCGCCGTAGAAGTTGTGCGCGTTGTACCAGTTGGTGTTCGCCTTCTGCGGCAGCCCGAGCCACTCGAACGCGCCGTACGGCTGGTTCAGCACGTTGACGCGCACCTCCTCGCTGACCACGTCCTGCTGGTTCTTCAGCGTCTCGGGCGTGATCTTGAGGGACCGCATCCGATCGGCCTCGAGCCACATCCCGAGCTCGAGCGCGTTGGACGGCATCACCTCGAAGTAGTTGGTGTGATCGAACCGGGTCGACCCGTTCAGCGTGCCGCCGTTCTCGTTGACGATGCGGACGTGCTCGAACTTGCCGACGTTCTGCGACCCCTGGAACATCATGTGCTCGAAGAGGTGGGCGAACCCGGTGCGGTTCTGCGGCTCGATCCGGAACCCGATGCGGTACATCACCTCGACCACGACGACCGGCGCCGCGTGGTTCTCGCTGATGACGACGCGCAGCCCGTTGGGGAGCTTCTTGTAAACGACCGGAACCGAGAAACCCTGTCCGGATACGGACGGTGGAGCGGCGGCAAGCGCCGCCAGGAACAAAGCAAAGGCGAACCGGCGCATCGCGCGTGACTTTACCATAAGCGTTTTAGACGAAGTTTCAGGCGTAAGGTTTGATGCCGCGCGCGGCAAACGCGCCGAGCAGGCGCCGGCGCAGCTCGTTGGCGACCTTGCCCTGATTGAGCGGCGGCGTCTTGAGCTTGGTGCGGATGGTCACCGCGCCGTCGGCGAGCGACTCGATGCCCAGCACCTCGATCGGCGCCATCACCAGCGCGCTCCACTTCTCGTCGGCGGCCAGCGACGCCCCCACCTCGCGGATCGTCCCAATCACGCGGTCGATGTTCTCGCTGTAGGCGACGCGGACGTCGACCACCGCGTAGGCGAAGTGCTTGCTCAGGTTGGCGAGCGCGGTAATCGTGCCGTTGGGGAACACCTGCACCGCGCCGTCGCCGTCGCGCAGCACGATCGTGCGCAGGTTGATCTGCTCGATCACCCCGGCGACGCCGTTGATCCGCGCCAGGTCGCCGATCCGCACCTGGTCCTCGAGGATCAGGAAGAAGCCGGAGATGACGTCGCGCACCAGGTTCTGGGCGCCGAAGCCGATCGCCAGCCCGGCGATGCCGGCGCCCGTGAGGATCGGCACGACATCGACCGCCAGCTCGCGCAGGAACATCAGGATGGCGATGAACGCCACCGAGACGGTCACCACGCTGGTCAGGATGCCGCCGAGCGTGGCGGCACGCCGCTGCCACTCGAGGTCGGCGTCGCCGTGGCGCCGCGCCAGCTTGAACTGCAGGTGCTCGATCGCCAGGTTGGCCGCGCGCACGACGATGAAGGCGCCGACGCCGATGATCACGAGGTTGACACCGTGGGTCAGCAGCCAGTGGCCGAGCAGCCGCGGATCCCAGCGCGGCTCCTCGACGCCCAGGCGGTTCAGCGCCAGCGAGATCACCGCCAGTGCCGCGCCGCCGTACGCGAGCAGCGTCAGCGCCCGAATCAGCTGCTTCGCGCGGGCGTGCACCGCCGCGCGGTTCTCGGTGCCGACGATGTCGAGCGCGTTCAGCGCCCGATGGACGATCGCGTGCAGCACCCGGACGATGACGGCGGCGCCGACGAAGACGAACACCGCCACGGCAATCGTCGAGTAGCGCAGCTCGGGCATCAGAGACGTTGAATCTTCAGGTAGTTCGCGTCGCTGCGGGTCAGATCGGAGCTGATGCTGACAAAGACCACCGCCGCGCCCGGCGTCACGAGCCCCCGTTCGACCAGCAGCCGGCCGACCCGCGCGCTCGCCTCGTCGAGGTTGTCGCCGATCTCGGCCCTGAGCGGCACCACGCCCCAGTGCAGCGTCAGGCGGCGCGCCGTGTTGGCCACCTGGGTGGCGGCAATGATCGGCGCCCTGGGCCGCAGCGCCGACAGGCGCCTGGCGGTGGTGCCGCCGCGCGTGATCGCGACAATCGCCTGCGCCTCGCCGCGGTTGCCCAGCGTCAGCGCCGCTTCGCACAGCGCCTGCGCGTGGTCGTTGTGCACGTTGTCGGACGCCCGGCGCTGGATCTCGATCGGCGGCGCGCTCGACTCCGCCTCACGGATGATCGACGCCAGCGTCAGCACCGTCCGCGCCGGGTGGGCGCCGGCGGCGGTCTCGCCGGCGAGCATGATCACGTCGACGCCGTCTTCGACGGCGTTGGCCGCGTCGTTGACCTCGGCGCGGGTCGGCCGCGCCTCCTTGGTCATCGATTCGAGCACCTGCGTCGCGACGATGACCGGGATGCCGAGCCGGCGGGCGCCGGCGGTGATCGCTTTCTGCGCGCGCGGCACCCGCTCGAGCGGCATCTCGAGGCCGAGGTCGCCGCGCGCGACCATCACCGCATCGCAGGACCGCATGATGTCGTCGAGGTGGTCCAGCGCCTGCGGCCGTTCGAGCTTGGCGATGAGCGGCACGCCCCCGGCCGATGCCGCCGTCATCAACCCTCGCGCCTGACGGAGGTCGTCGGCGCTCTGCACGAAGCTGACCGCGACCATGTCGACGCCGAGCGAAAGGCCGAACTTCAGATCGTCGACGTCCTTGGCGGTGATGGCCGACGCCGGCAGCGGCACGCCCGGCGCGTTGATCCCTTTGTGCTCGCCCAGCGCGCCGCCCTCGACGACGGTCGTCTCGATGGTCTGCCCGTCCGAGCCGTCGACGCGCAGTTCGACCAGGCCGTCGGCGAGCAGCAGCCGATCGCCGGGGCGGACGCTCCGTGCCAGGCCTTCGAAGGTCGTCGACAGCTTGTGCTGGTCGCCGACGAAATCGCCGGTCGCGACCATCAGCTTGTCGCTGGCTTTGACCGTGATCGGCTTGCCGCCGGCGAGCCGGCCGGTGCGGATCTTCGGGCCGGCCAGGTCCTGCAGGATCGCGACCTCGCAGCCGGCGCGCGTCGCCGCCGCGCGGATGCGCTCGAAGGTCGCGCCCTGCGACTGCTGGGTGCCGTGCGAGAAATTGAGCCGGAAGATGTCGGTGCCCGCGGCGATCAGCGCGTCGAGCACGGCGTCGGAGTTGCTGGCCGGCCCCACGGTCGCGATGATCTTGGTGTGTCGCATTCCCGCCACTAGAATAGCGCGATGGGCCTGATCGTGCCGGACGCCATCGAACGCTACCTTGCCGATCTGAACTCGGCGGGCGACGGCGTGCTCGACGAGATCGCCCGCGGCAACGAGCAGCGCGGCCTGCCGCTGGTCGACGCCGAAGTGGGGGCGCTGCTCCGCGTGCTCGCCACCGCGGCCTCGGCCACGCGCATCCTCGAGATCGGCACCGCCATCGGCTATTCCGGCATCTGGCTGGCCGGCGCGCTGCGGCCGGGCGGCATGCTTCTGACGATGGAGTTGAACGAGGAGCGCGCCGCGGAGGCGCGCGCCAACTTCGCCAGGGCCGGCCTCGCCGATCGGGTCAGCGTCATCGTCGGCGATGCGCAGCTGAAGATCGCCAAGGTGTCGGGACCCTTCGACCTCGTTTTCCAGGACGGCGCCAAGAGCCTCTACGAGCCGCTGCTCGATCGCCTGGTGGCGCTGCTGCGGCCCGGCGGTCTGCTCGTCACCGACAACGTGCTGTGGAACGGCGAGGTCGTGCCCGGCTATTCATCGGCGCCGATCCAGCCGCCCGAAGACACGCGCGCGATTGCCGCCTACAACAAGCGCCTCGCCGCGCACCCCGACCTCATCACGGCCGTCGTCCCGCTCCGGGACGGGGTCTCCATCTCGGTGAAGAAATCGACCACACCATGACTATCGACGCGTGGCTGCAGGCCGCGATCGCCGACGCCGAGCGGCGCGGCCTTCCCGACCTGAAGCCGGTTCTCGAGACCCTCGCCAAGGCCACGACCGCGCTCCGCGCCGCCGACTTCAATCAGTCGGCGGTCGACAGTCGGCAGTCGAAAGTCGAAAGTCGAAAGTCGGCAACCGAGAGCTCTGATCAGTCGTCAGACGACAGTCGTCGTAATCAGTCGTCAGTCGACAGTCGGTGATCCTGATGATGACGATCGAGGAATTCGGGCGGCGTTTCCGCGACGGCGAGGTGACGTCGACGCAGGTGACCGAAGAATGCCTGCGCCGGATCGACGCCGACAACGCGCGCTTGAATGCCTTCACCCTGGTGATGGCCGACGAGGCGCTGCGCCGCGCGCGCGAGGCCGACAAGGAGTTCACCTCCGGCACGGATCGCGGACCGCTCCACGGCGTGCCGATCTCGATCAAGGACATCATCGACATCCGCGGCGTGCCCACCACCGCATCGTCGCGCGTGCGCGAGGGGCACGTGGCGGAGCGCGACGCCCCGGTGATTGCGCACCTGCGCCAGGCCGGGGCGGTGCTCGTCGGCAAGACGAACCTGCACGAGTTCGCCTTCGGCACGACCAGCGAAGACTCGGCGTTCGGCGCGGTGAAGAACCCGCGCGATCCAGCCCGGTCCGCCGGCGGCTCCAGCGGCGGCTCCGGCGCCAGCGTCGCGGCGGGGATGGCGCTCGCCTCGATCGGCACCGACACCGGCGGGTCGGTGCGGATTCCTGCCGCCGTGTGCGGCACCGTGGGGCTCAAGCCGACGCTCGGTGAGATCTCGATCGACGGCGTCGTGCCGCTGTCGCGGACGATGGATCACGTCGGCCCGCTGACGGCGAGCGTCGCCGATGCCTCGCTGGTCTACCATGCGCTGCTCGGCGACACGCGCACGGCACCGCCGGTGCCGATGCCGATGCACGGCCTGCGGCTGGCGGTGCCGCGCAAGTACTTCTGCGATCTCCTCGACAACGAGGTCCGTGCGCGCTTCGAGGCGGCGATCGATCGGCTGCGCGCGTCCGGCGCGCACATCGACGAGATCGAGATCCGCCACGCGACGGACATCGCGCCGGTCTACCTGCACATCGTCTTGTCCGATGCGGCGGCGTACCACGCGCACACGCTGGAGACGGTGCCCGATCGCTATACGCCGCCGGTGCGGCTGCGGCTCGAGATGGGACGCTACGTGATGGCGGAGGATTACGTGCGGGCGCTGGCGGGGCGGGAAGTGCTGGCGCGAGAAGTCGACGCCGCGCTGGCGCAGCACGACGCGCTGGTGCTGCCGACGCTGCCGATCGTGGCGCCGCCGATCGGGGCGGCAACCGTCGAGGTGGGCAGCACAAGGGAGCCGGTGCGCAACGTCATGCTCCGGCTGACACAGCTCTTCAATGTGACAGGGCACCCCGCCGTTTCCATCCCGATGGGTCCGACCTCGTCAGGGTTGCCCTGCGGTATCCAGCTCGTCGGCTGCAGACATCAGACCGACGCGCTCCTCAAAGTCGCGCTCGCCTGCGAGCCTCAGATCACCGGCATTTCCGTTCCGCGCGGCGGAACGGTCGGCGGCTGAATATCCGGCGCCGGCGGCGGAATATCCGGCGGCGGCACGGGCTTGATGTCGGGCGGCGGCTTATCGATGGGATCGGGCGGCCGCGGGAAGTCGGGCTTGGATGGTTGTTCGATCATGCCCGAGCAATCTGCAAGACCCTCGCCCACGCTACGCAAGGGCGTAAGGCGGGAAGGAGGAAAGGCGGCAATTGCCAATGGGTCAAGGATGCAAGGGGAAGGCCCTCCCGCCTTTGCGCCTTGACGCCTTGCTGAGGCGGCGGCCCTCTCACACATCCAGCCCGATCGCGCGCATCAGCGCCAGCGCGTTGCTGTGCTCGACCACGCCGGGGCGCATCCGGTAGTCGAACACCATCTTGCCCTCCACCAGCCGATCCTCGAAATGCTGGTTGACCGCAGCGGCGCCGAGCATCGACGGCAGCTCGGTCAACGCTAGATCGTGCGTGGTCACGAGGCCGATCGCGCCGAGGCCGACCAGCGCCCGCACGATGCCTTCGGCGCCGATCCGGCGATCGAACGAGTTGGTGCCATGCAGGATCTCGTCGAGCAGGAACAGCATCGGATACCTCCCCCGCGCCCCTTCGACAATCGTGCGGATGCGGAGGATCTCGGCGTAGAAGCGCGAGCGCCCCTGGTGCAGTGAATCCTCGACGTGCAGCGTCGCGCCGAGCGCCAGGCCCGACATCCGCAGCCGGCCGGCGGTGACCGGGGCCCCGGCCAGCGCCAGCACGACGTTGACGCCGACCGATCGCAGCAGCGTGCTCTTGCCCGACATGTTCGAGCCGCTGACGATGATGACGCGCGCGCCGCCGCCGCCGAGCGCGACGTCGTTCCTGACCACCGAGTCCGGCGCGATCAGCGGATGCCCGAGCGCCTCGGCGTCGAAGAGCGGACCCTCCTCGACCAGCTGTGGAAACGGGTCTGCCGGCCGCTCGTAGGCATAGGTGCCGAGCGCCGCGAACGCCTCGAGCTCGCCGACCTCGCGCAGCCACGCGCCAACCGCGCCGCCGTAGGCCGCATGCCAGCGGTCGATGGCGATGGCGAGCTGCGGCCGGAGCAGCAGCATGTAGGCGATCGGGCCGAACAGCAGGTTGTGCGTCGAATCGACCCACGACACCAGCGAGCGCAGCTGCGCGATCCGCCGCGACGGCGGCACGCCATCGGTGAGCAGCCGCTGCTGCAGCGTAGCCAGGCGCGGCGACGCGAAGCGCTCGGACTCGACTCGCGCGAGCAGGCCGGCGAGCAGCCCGAGGTCGTGCTCGGGCGTGTCGATCGCGTGCAGCACGTGATGCACTGGCCGGCGCCAGATCGCGGCGATGCCCGCCTCGGCGACGACCCAGACGAACAGCAGCTCCGGCTGCAAGGCTTCGTAATACACCGCGACTGCCAGCGCGACGGTCGCCACCGCGAACCCGGCGAGCATGATGCGCAAGGGCGGCGCGAACCCCGCCGGCGGCGAGGCCGCCCACGCGGCGAGCAGGCCGGTTTTGCCGACCGGCGACTCGGACGCCAGCACGGCGACGTCCTCGCGAAAATCGAGCATCGGCCGCAGCTCATCGACCGCCTGGTGTCGCGCCCGCACTTCGGCGAGCGGCGCCGGCGCGCGAAGCCAGTCGGCGAGCGTCGCTTCGCCAATCTCGGTGCGCGTCGTGTTGAGCAGCTCGAAGAGCGACGCCGGGCCGAACAGATCGAGATCGCGCGCGTAGGAATGCTCCTCGAGGAAGATCGATCCGTCGCGCCCGGTGCCTTCCCATTTGTTCGACAGGCGATCGAGACCCCGGAGGTAGACGCGCTCGGCGGCGCGAGCGCGCTCGTAGCGCTGCAGCTGGCGCGCATGAATCACCGCCAGCACGCCGAACGCGAACCACACGGCAACCGGCCACCAAGGCGAGATCGAGGCGCGTACGAACGCCAGCCAGAGCAGTACGGCGCCGGCAAGGCCGAGGGCGAGGCGGCCCTGCGAGATGTGGAGGTTGACGCGGTCGAGCGCCGCGATCCGTTCGCGCCAGTGGGCGAGGCGGCGCTCGTATTCGGCGCGAGGCTCTACCACCGTCTGCCAGCCACCAAAGACACGAAAGACACGAAAGACACGAAAAAGAATTCTATGTGCTATTGAGCGAGGAGCGCTCGCGCGAGCGTGACGTAGTGGTCGGCCGCGGCCGTCAGCTCCTCGATCGACACGAATTCGTCGGCCGTGTGGGCGACGTGGATCGAGCCGGGGCCGAAGAGCAGCGGCTCGCCCCACGCGGACAGAAACGGGATGTCGGTGGTGTAGGGAAACACCTCGGCGTCGAAGCCGGGCAGCGTCAGCAGGCGCACCGGCGGCACCTCGAGGACGTGCTCGATCGAAAGGCGTGGCTCGAGCGGCGCGACGGCGCGGCGGACGCCGGTGGCGTCGCTCACGGTACGGAACATCACCTCCGCTTCCGCCGACGGCGACACCACGTTCGGCGCAACCCCGCCCTCGACCAGCCCGATCGTGTAATGGGTGCGGCCGAGAACCGGATCGTCGGGCAGCGGAATCGAGCGCAGCTCGACGAGCGCGTCGATCAGCTTGTCGATCGCCGACTCGCCGAGCTCGGGAAACGAGGAATGCGCCGCACGGCCGCGGGCGCGCAGGCGCAGGCGCAGGATGCCGCGCGTCGCCAGGCCGAGCCGGTTGTCGGTCGGCTCGCCGTCGACGAGAAAGCGGCTGCCGTGGCTGAGCGGCGTGTCGTTGGCCGCGCGCGCGCCGTCGCTGCCGCGCTCCTCGCCGACGACGAACAGCAGGCCGACGCCGGGGTTTCCCTCCCGCCGCAGCCGATCGGCTGCGGCAACCTGCGCCGCGATGATGCCTTTCGCATCGCACGCGCCGCGGCCGTACAGCCGATCCCCCTCGACCCGGCTGGGGAAGAACGGCGGCACGCAATCGAAATGCGTGGAAAAGGTGACCGAGGGCGACGCCTCGCGGTCGCCGGCATCGCCGCCGGCCGTGCCGCCCGGGCTGGCGATGACGTTGAACCGCGTCGCATCCACCCGCTGCTCGACCACCGACCACCCGCGGCCGCGCAGGTAATCGGCGAGCCAGCGTCCCGCCGCGCCTTCGCGGCCGGTCGTCGAGTCGATATCGACGAGCGCACGGGCGAGGCCGACGATGTCGACAGCGTCCAACGTGGCGCCTACCGGATCCAGGCTTCGAGCTCGGTCCGCGTGTCGGTGCGCGAGTCGCGGTACTTCACGATCACCGGCGTCGCCAGCGACAAGCCCCACTCGGTTCCCTTGCCCGCGGTGACCGCGCGCGCGCCCGGCACGACGACGGCGCCTTCGGGGATGACCAGCGGACGGTCCGGCCCGGGCTTGATGATTTCGCCGCGGACGAGGTCGTACACCGGCGTCGAGCCGGTGAGGATCGTCCCGGCGGCGACGACGGCGCGCGCCTTGACGATCGCGCCTTCGTAGATCCCCGTGTTTCCGCCGACCAGCACATCGTCCTCGACGATCACCGGCAGCGCGCCGACCGGCTCGATGACGCCGCCGATCTGCGCCGCGGCGCTGACGTGCACCCGCGCGCCGACCTGCGCGCACGAGCCGACCAGCGCGTGCGAGTCGATCATCGACCCTTCGCCGACGTAAGCGCCGACGTTGACGTACATCGGCGGCATGCAGATGACCCCGGGCGCGAGGTATGCGCCGTCGCGAATCGCGGAGCCGCCGGGCACGATGCGAATGCCGGCGGCGAGCCCGGGCTTCTTCAGCGGCAGCGTGTCCTTGTCGTAGAACGGCAGCTTGCCATGGTCCATCGACGCGTCGACCATGTCGCCGAACTTGAAGCCGAGCAGGATGCCCTGCTTCACCCAGGTGTTGACGCGCCAGCCGGTGGGCGCGGAGGAATCGGGTTCGGCGGCCCGGACCTGCCCCGCCGAGAGCGCCTCGCGCAGCTGCGCGAACGCGGCGCGGGCGGCATCGCGATCGGCGGCGGCGCCGGCGGCCGCGAGCCTGGTGATTTCGCCTTCGAGCGTGCCGATCGCCATCAGACGAGCGCGGCTTTGAGCAGGCCGAGCGACTTCAGCACGGCGAGGATCTTCTCTTTCGACTCGGCTCTCGGCGCGACCATCGGCAGCCTGAACGTCTCCTCGATCAGCCCCATCGCCGCCATCGCCGCCTTCACCGGGCCCGGGTTCGACTCGACGAAATTCACCGTCATCAGCGGCAGGATGCGGGCGTGCACGGCGCGCGCGGCGGCGAAGTCGTTGCGCTCGGCGTGCTGCACCATCGCCACCATCTCGGCCGGGATCTCGTTCGACGCCACCGAGATGATGCCGTGCCCGCCCACCGCCATCAACGGCAGCGTCAGCGCATCGTCTCCCGAGAGGACGATGAACTCCGACGGCACGGCGCGGCAGATCTCGCACATCTGCGAAACGTTGCCCGACGCTTCCTTGACGCCGACGACGTTCTGGATTTGCGCCAGCCGCGCCAGCGTCGCGACCTCGACGTTGACGCCGGTGCGCCCCGGAACGTTGTAGACGACGATCGGCAGCGGCGTCGATTCGGCAAACGCGCGGTAGTGCTGGTAGAGCCCGTCCTGCGTCGGCTTGTTGTAGTACGGCGTAACGGAGAGGAAGCCCGATACGCCGCGGCGCGCCATCTCGGCGGCGGTGTGGATCACTTCGCGCGTGTCGTAGCCGCCGGCGCCGGCGAGGACCGGCACCTTGCCGTTCGCCTCCTCGACGACGATCTCGACGATGCGCAGGCGCTCGGCGTCGGAGAGCGTCGGGTTCTCGCCGGTGGTGCCACAGGGGCACAGGAAATGAACGCCCGCGTCGATCTGCCGCCGGGCCAGCCGCCGCACGGCGGCTTCATCGAGATCGCCGCTGCGGGTGAACGGCGTGACGAGCGCCGTGCCGACTCCGGTGAATGCCCTTCTCATTTACTGCTCCTCCGCATGCCCTGCCTGCCCCGTGAACCCACCTGCTACCCTACCAGCCCTACCCGCTCCACCTGCGCTACGCGATCCCCAGTACATCCTTCATGGTGTACCACCCGCGCTTCCCCTGGATCCACTTCGCCGCCGCCAGCGCGCCGCGAGCGAAGGCCGTCCGGTCGCGCGCCGTGTGCGTCAATGTAACGGTTTCCGCCGGGCCGTCAAAGCCGACCGTATGCGTGCCGGGGATGAACCCGGCGCGCGAGGCGGCGACGTCGATCGGGCGGGGAAATCCCGCCTGTTCCATCGATCGTTTGAGCAGCAGCGCCGTCCCCGAGGGCGCGTCCTTCTTGGCCGCATGATGGGCTTCGTGCAGGAAGGCGCCGAACTCCGGCTGGGCGGCAAAGAGCCGCGCCGCCTGGGCGACGATCGCGTCGAAGATCACGACGCCGGTCGAGAAATTCGGCGCGACGACGATGCCGATGCCCGATTGGTCGACCACCTTGCGAAGCGCCGGCTCGTGGGGCGCCCACCCGGTGGTGCCGACGACGAGGTTGATGCGGCGGCGCGCGAGCACCGGCAGGTTGGTGACGATCGACTCGGCGGTCGAGAAGTCGATCGCCACGTCGACGCCGCTCCAGCCGTCGGCGTCCGCCGCGCCGCCGTGGCGCGGCGACACCGGATCGATCACGCCCGCCACCTCGCAGCCGTACTGCGGCGCGAGCTCGCCGACGAGCTGACCCATCTTGCCGTAGCCGACCAGCAGCACCCGCATTTCGATCTCTTCCACCGTCAGTGCACTACACAGAAGATCAGAAGGGAAGAAGATTAAAAGATCTCTCTGTGTCTCTGTGTCTCTATTGCCTCTGTGCCTGGAAAAAGGTTTCGTGCAGCCGCATCATCGCCTGCGCCACGTCCGCGTCGCGCAGCACGAAGGTGATGTTGCGGCGCGACGCCGCCTGCGACACCAGCCGCAGCGGGATCCGGTCGAGCGCGGTGACCGCGCGGCCGAACAGCGTCGGGTCGGCGCGGAGATTCTCGCCGACCGCGCAGATGATCGCCATCTCCTGCTCGCAGCTCGCCTCGGCGAAATTATGCAGGTTGTCGAGAATCGCATCCAGCCGGCGGGTGTCGTCGACGGTCACCGACACGCTGACCTCGGAGGTGGTGACGACATCGACGGCGGTCTTGAAGCGCTCGAACACCTCGAACAGGCGGCGGAGGAAGCCGTGGGCCATCAGCATGCGGGTGGAGGTGATGTCGATGACGGTGACGTCGCGTTTGCACGCAATCGCCGTCAGTTTGCCGGCGTCCGGCCGCGCCTCCGCCGTGATCCGCGTCCCCTCGTTCTCCGGCCGCCGCGAGTTGAGAATCCGCACCGGGATGTTCTTCGCCACTGCCGGCAGGATCGTGCTCGGGTGCAGCACCTTGGCGCCGAAGTAGGCCAGCTCCGAGGCTTCGTTGAACGACAGCTGCGGCACCACCCGCGGCTCCGGCACGATGCGCGGGTCGGCGGTCAGCATGCCGTCGACGTCGGTCCAGATCTGGATCTCCCCGGCGTCGAGGCAGGCGCCGAAGATCGCCGCCGAGTAGTCGGAGCCGCCGCGTCCGAGCGTGGAGGTGACGCCGCTCGCGGTCGCGCCGATGAAGCCGGCCAGCACCGGCACCCGGCCCGCGGCGGCTTCGGGCGCGATCCGCGCCTGCGCCCGCTCGCACGTCGCCGCCATGTCGGGCGCCGCGGCCGTGTGCTCGGCATCGGTCACCAGGACCTGCCGGGCATCGAGCCACGTGCTCTCCACGCCGCGATCGGCGAATGCGGCCGCGACGATGCGGCTGCTGACGATCTCGCCGGTCGCGTGGACCGCGTCGCGCGAGCGCGGCGACACTTCGCGCAGCACCGCGAGCGCGTGCACCAGGCCGGTGAGCTCCTGAAACTCGCAGCGCACCTCCTGCAGCACCCGCGCCCGGCTCGCGCTCGTCACCGCCGAGGCGACGCTGAGGTGCCGTTCGAGCAGCGCCCTGAGTTCCGTGGCGGCGCGCGCCCCTTCGCCCTCTTCCGCGAGCTGCGCCACCGCCACCAGCTTGTCGGTGACGCCGGCGAGCGCCGAGACCACGACCACCGGTGCGGCGCCGTTCGTCGACTTCGCTTTCTGCCGTTCGACGATGCCGATCAGGCGATTGATCGCATCCGGATCGGCCACGGACGTGCCGCCAAACTTCATCACTACACTCACGCCGCAGCCTCCGTGTCCTGCCCCACCTGCCCCACCCGCCCCACCTGCCTTCGAGCGCTTTTCACAGCAGCCCCTCTTGGTGCATCAGCTCGGCATTCAGGATTGCTGCGCCGGCGGCGCCGCGGATCGTGTTGTGGCCCAGCGCGACGAACTTGTAGTCGAGCACGGGACAGCAGCGCAGCCGCCCGACGGTCACCGTCATGCCGCCGTCGCGGTGGGCGTCGAGCGCCGGCTGCGGGCGGTTCTGTTCCGTGAGGTAGACGATCGGCTGCGGCGGCGCCGAGGGCAGCCCGAGCGTCTGCGGTTTGCCCTTGAACGTACGCCATGCATCGACGATCGCCGCGGCGTCGGGACGCTGCTCCAGCGCGACCGAAATCGACGCGGTGTGGCCGTCGTGGACCGGTACGCGCGTCACCGCGGCGCTGATCTTCATGCAATGGTTGACCACCGCGCCACGTTCGAGCGAGCCGAGGATCTTGTTGGTCTCGGTCTCGATCTTCTCCTCCTCGCCGCCGCCGATGAACGGGATCACGTTCGCGAGGATGTCCCACGACGCCACCCCCGGATAGCCCGCGCCCGAAATCGCCTGCAGCGTCGTCAGGATCGAGGTTTTCAGCCCGAACTGCCGCAGCGGCGCCAGCGCCATCGCGTAGACGACGACGACGCAGTTCGGGTTGGTGACGATCCGCCCCTTCCAGCCGCGGCCGGCCGCCTGCGCGTCGAGCAGCTTCAGGTGATCGGCGTTGACTTCGGGAATCAGCAGCGGGACGTCCGCTTCCATCCGGTAGTTGCGCGAGTTGCTGACGATGGTGTGGCCGGCCTGCGCGAAGGCGCCCTCGATCTCGCCGGCGACCGAGGAGTCGAGACCCGAGAACACCAGCTGCGGCGCGCGCCCGGGCGTGGCCGCGCCGACTTCCATCTTCGCCACCCGCTCCGGCAGCGGGTTCGGCAGCCGCCACGCCGCCGCATCGCGATACGCCTTCCCCGCCGACCGCTCGCTCGCGCCGAGCCACGACACCGTGAACCACGGATGGTTCGCCAGCAGCGCGATGAACTGCTGCCCGACCATCCCCGTCGCCCCGAGAATCCCGACTTCAATCGCCATTACTCAATCCTCTTAACCTTTGCCTTCCAACCTTCCGCCCTTCCTGCCTTCGCCTTCCCGCCCTCCCGCCTTTCAGCCTTCCGCCTTCCGCCTCGAGCATTTTTATTTTTGCGGCAAAAATAAAAATGCCGACACGGTTGTTTCAACCGGTCGGCAGGGTCGCTCGCGTTGCTGAAATTGCTGATTAGCGCTCGAGCACACACTCCCCGACACGGTCGGCCCGCTTTCGACCGTTGCGCTTTCGCGTGTCGAGGGTGAAGCGCATGAGGCAGGCAGTATAGCATGGGACTCGGATGCTTCAAGCCCTGTTCCACGCCTGGGAACGCCGCCTCGCCTCAATCACCACCGATCGCGTGGTCCGGCCGTTCGAGTGGGGACTCGACTGGGTTCCCGTCAATGGTCATCGGCCCGGCACGGCGCCGCACGAAGTTCTCGGCGACTGGGTCGGCCATGTGATGGCGGATACCGACGCGTTCTTCACGCCGCCGCCGGCGAGTGACTACACGCTGACGCCACGCCCCGACGGCGAGCTGCTGACGTTTCCCAGCGCGCTGAGGACGCCGCACGAGGCGAACAACACGGTGTATTGCCGATTATTCACGGCGGCCCTGAAGGGCCGCCCCGTGGGGCACCCCGTTAGGGGTGCCGAATCAGTCGTAGGGCACCACTTTAGGGGTGCCTCTCGCGCAGCCGTGCTCGTCCTGCCGCAGTGGAATTCCGACGCAGGCGGACATGTCGGCCTGTGCAGGCTTCTCGCATGGAACGGGCTCACCGCGCTGCGCTTGAGCCTGCCGTATCACGACGAGCGGATGCCGTCCGAGCTGCGCCGCGCCGACTACATCGTCAGCGCCAACATCGCGCGCACGGTGCAGGTGTGCCGCCAGGCGGTGCTCGATGCGCGCCGCGCGATCGCGTGGCTGGCGTCGCAGGGCTACGACCGCATCGGCATCCTCGGCACCAGCCTCGGATCCTGCCTGGCGCTGCTGACGACGGCGCACGAGCCGCTGATTCAGGCGGCGGCGCTGAACCACATCTCGCCCGACTTCGCCGACGTCGTGTGGCGCGGCCTGTCGACGCGCCATGTCCGCGAAGGGCTCGACGGCCACATCGAGCTCGACCTGCTGCGCGCGCTGTGGAAGCCGATCAGCCCGCGCTGGTATCTCGACCGCCTGCGCGATCGCAAGACGCTGCTCGTCTACGCGCGCTACGACCTGACGTTCCCGGTCGATCTATCCGAGGATCTGGTGGCCGCCTTCCGCGAGCGCGGCGTCCCGCACGAAGTCGCCGTGCTGCGCTGCGGCCACTACAGCACCGGCAAGACGCCGTTCAAGTTCGTCGACGGATGGATTCTTACCCGCTTCCTGAAGCGTTCGCTGGAGAGCGGCGCCTGAGAAACCGCGGAGCACGCCGAGACCGCAGACCTTCTCTTTCTCAAGCGAAAAAGACTCCGCGATCTCTGCGGCCTCTGCGGTTAAACAGGCGTCGCGATGCCGCCCGAAAGCTACAAGTACTTCAGGATGCCGCTGAGCGCGGCGTAGATCGCCTCGGCGAGGTTGCGCATCAGCGGCGTGATCTCGCCCTCGTTCACCGCCGTCGCGACCGTCACCGGGTTGGTGACGAACAGCCAGATCGTCGCCGCCGCCAGGATGATGCTGACGATGGCAATCAGGGTGAACAGGCTGATGCCGACGCGCTGGAGGTTGCTCATCGCCTATGGCACTTCGAGCACGATCTTGCCGAACTGCGCCGAATCTTCCAGCCGCCGGTGCGCAGCTGCCGCCTCGGCCAGCGGAAACACCCGATCGATCGCAGGCTTCAGGCGGCCGGCAAAGAACAAGCGCGCCGCCTGGAGCAGCTCGCCCTTCGAGCCCATGTACGAGCCCTGAATGGTGAGCTGCTTCGCAAACAGCGCGCGCAGGTCCAGAGAACCGTTATACCCCGTTGTCGCCCCGCAGGTGACCAGCCGCCCGCCGCGCGCCAGCGAGCGCACGCTCTTCGGCCAGGTCGCCTCGCCAACATGTTCTATGACGACGTCGACCCCCCGCCGGTTCGTCAACCGCCTGATTTCCTCGAATATATCCTGCTCGTAGTGGTGAATCACATCGGCGGCGCCCAGCTCCCGGGCGCGTTCGAGCTTGGCCGCCGACCCGGCCGTGGCGATGACGCGGGCGCCGTGCACGGCCGCAATCTGGATCGCCGCCTGGCCGACGCCGCTGCCGGCCGCCAGCACCAGGACATCCTCGCCCCGCTTCAGCTGCGCGCGGGTGAGGAGCATGTGCCAGGCGGTCAGGAAGGTCAGCGGAAACGCGGCCGCGGCCACGAAGTCGATCGCGTCGGGGATCGGCACGAGGTTCGCCACCGGCACCTTCACCAGCTCGGCGCAGCCGCCGTCGTGGTTGGTGTAGCCGACGACCTCGTAGCACGCGCATTCGTTGTCGCGTCCGCCCAGGCACGCCTCGCATCGCCCGCAGCTCCATCCGGGCTGCAGCATCACGCGGCGGCCGATCGCCACGTCGGGCGCCGCCGCGTCGACGACCTCGCCTGCGATGTCGCTGCCGCCGATGTGCGGCATGGGGATGCGCACATGCGGCAGGCCGCGCCGCGCCCAGAGATCGAGGTGATTGAGCGCGCAGGCGCGCACGCGCACCAGCGCTTCGCCCGGCGCGAGGTCTGGATCCGGCGCCTCCTCGTAGCGGAGCACGTCGGGCGAACCGTGTTGGTGGTAGCGAACCGCCTTCATCGGACTCTGAATGAGATTACTCCGTCGCAGGACGGGCCTTTCCGCCTTCGCTGAAGCTACGGCGGACCCGCCATAGCCTTGGCGACGGCGGCAGGCCTGCCAACCGCCGCGCGGGCAGCCCTAAAGGGCTGCGCTACGAGTAATTTTGAAACCCACTCTTAAGGACGCCCTACGTACGGGGAGCTCGATCAGAACGATTCGGGCGGGAGGACGACGGGCTCGCCGAAGCCGAGCCCGGACAGATCGCGGCCGATGGCGTCGAAGTCGCCGACGATCAGGGTGGTCAGCCGCGCGGGGTCGAGATGGGTTTCCATCACCCGCGACACGTCGTCGCTGGTGACGCGCTCGATGCGCGGCACGAACTGCTCGAAGTAGTCGTCGGGCAGATCGTAGAGCGCGAGCTGCAGCGCAGCCCGGCTGATCTGCTCGCCGGTCTCGAAGCTGCGCGCGTAGCCGCGGGTGAGCGCGGCGATGCCGAGCGCCAGCTCGTCGGCGGTCACCGGCCGCGGCCCGCGGATGCCGGCGATCTCGCTGATCGACTCGTCGATCGCCGTGGCGGTGCCCGAGGTCTGCACGCTCACCTGGAGCACGAACGGTCCGGGCAGCCGGCGGAACTCGAACGTGGTGCGGGCGCCGTAGGTCAGCCCCTTGTCTTCGCGCAGATTGAGGTTGATGCGGCTGACGAACTGCCCGCCCAGGATCGTGTTGGCGACGACCAGGGCGTGATAGTCGGGCGTGTCGCGGCCGACCGCGACGTGCCCGATACGCAGCTCCGACTGCGGCGCGCGCGGCCTCGGCACGACATTGATTCGCGCCGCGCGCGGCAGGCTCGGCGCAGAAATCGCGTCGCCGTCGCTCGTGCCGGTCCAGTCGCCGAACGACTCGGCCGCCAGGCGGGCGATGTCCGCGTGGTCGCAGTCGCCGACGGCGATCAGCGTCGCCGCCGACGGCCGGATCGCGCGGGCGTGGAAGGTGCGGACGTCGTCGACGTGCATCGCCGCCAGCGAGGTCTCGTTGCCGATCGGCGAGTGGCCGTACGGGTGGGCGCCGTAGAGCAGCTTGAGGAACGCGCGATCGGCGACCGCGCTCGGCATGTCGCGCAGCTGCGTCAGGCGGTGCAGCCGCAGCTGCCGCACCCGCGCGAAGTCGTCTTCGCGCATCGCCGGCCTGGCCACGATGTCCGAGAGCAGCGCCAGCGCGCGCTGCGCGAAGCGGCTCAGCACGGTGACGCTGGCGACGGTCGCGTCGGAGCCGATGTCGGTGTCGAACTGCGCGCCGAGGCGCGCCAGCGCCTCGTGCATCTCGATCGCCGATCGGCTGCCGCTGCCTTCGTCGAGCATGTCGGCGGTGACCGCGGCGAGGCCGTCCTGGCCCGGCGCATCGGACGCCGCGCCGCGCCGCACCAGCAGGGTGAAGGCGACCAGCGGCACCTGCGTGTGATGAACCGTCCAGACGCGCATGCCGTTGGCGAGCGTCGACTTCTCGATGGCGGGAAACGGAAACGGCCGCGTCGGCCCCGGCGCCGGCAGCTGCGATCGGTCGATTTTCGCCGCACGCGTCGCCGGGCGTGGGCTCACGAGACGACCGCCAGCTCCGAATCGGGCGCGGCCAGCGCGCCGCGGTCGTTCGGCACGATGCTGAGCGTGACCCGCCGCGACGGATCGAGGTAGCGCGCCGCCACCTCGCGCAGCGACGACTTCGACACGACCTGGTAGCGGGCAAGGTCGCGCGGGAAATACGACGGGTCGTCGAGGAAGACGTTGTAGGCGTTCAGCTGGTCGGACTTGCCGCCGAAGCCGCCGACCGTCTGCAGCCGGAACATGAACTGCGCTTCGGCCTGGACGCGCCCGCGCTCGATCTCGTCGTCGGTCGGCCCTTCCGCGGCGAGCCGCGCGATCTCCTCGAACACGACCCGCTCGATCTCGCCGAGCGTGTGCCCCGGCGCCGCGGTCGCCGTCAGCTGCGCGTAGCCCGCCATCTCGCGTGAGTTCTGCGACGCCGAGACGTCGGTGGCGATCCGCTCCTCGAACACCAGCCGGCGATAGAGCCGGGAGGTCTTGCCGTTGGCGAGGAGATCGGTGGCGAGATCGAGCTCGGCATCGCCCTCGGCGAACATCGCCGGCGTCAGCCACGCGACGTACAGCCGCGGCAGCTCGACGCGGTCCTCGAACTGGATGCGCACGTCGCGCGGCAGCGTCGCGTCCGCCCGCACCGGCTCGACCGGATCGCCGCCATCGATCTCGCCGAAGTAGCGATCGACCATCGCCAGCGCGTCGTCGGCGTCGATGTCGCCGGCGAGCGCGATCGACGCGTTGCCCGGGTGATAGTAGCGGCGGAAGAAGGCGTGGACCTCGTCGAGCTGCACCGCCTGCAGATCGGCAATCTCGCCGATCGTCGTCCAGTGGTACGGATGATCGTCAGGAAAGAGCGCCGCCAGCAGCGCCATCGGCGCGAGGCCGTACGGCCGGTTCTCGTAGTTCTGCCGCCGCTCGTTGAGGACGACGTCGCGCTGGTTCGAGAATTTCGCCTCGGTGAGCGCCGGCAGCAGATAGCCCATGCGATCGGATTCCATCCACAACGCCAGCTCCAGCGCGCCGGCCGGCACCACTTCCCAGTAGTTGGTGCGATCGGCGTTGGTCGATCCGTTGAGCGTCGCGCCGGCGCCCTGCAGCGGCTGGAAGTAGCCGCGGTCGTGGTGCTGCGATCCTTCGAACATCAGGTGCTCGAACAGATGCGCGAAGCCGGTCTTGCCCGGCCGTTCGTTCTTCGATCCGACGTGATACCAGAGGTTGACGGCGACGATCGGGCACCCGTGATCCTCGTGGAGGAGGACGTCCAGCCCGTTCGCCAGCGTGTGCTTCGTGAACGGAATTCTCACCGTAACGTGCCGCAGGTCAGCATCTCTTTGCCGTAATAAGGGTTTTCGATCGCCTCGCCCTTCTGCAGCCAGGGCTTCTGCACCATCGGGCAGAACGCCACGCGGACGCCTTCCGGCGCCTTGAGGTGGAGGCCGGTCATGTAGTCGTCGATCGCTTCGCTGAGCGTGGCGAACCTGGTGCGCGCGTCCTCGAGCCCGCTGGCCGAGGCGAGCTGCACCGCGGCGGTGTCGATCTTCATCGCCGGCGCGCCGAGCGCCGCCGACGCGGTCGCCACCTGGCCCGCGTTCTCCTTGACGCCGTCCGTCTTGTCGTCGGCGAGCGCCTCCTGGATCTTCAGATAGGGATCGACGATCGATGCGCTCAACGTCGACCCGGCCGCCGGCGTGTTCGACGTCTGCGGCGCCGGCGCGCAGCCGCCTGCGATCAGCACGGCTGCTGCGAGGAGATTTACGCGGCCCTGTCTTGTTCTCATCGTGTCCAGCCTTCGTCGCTAGCAGCCAGCTCCCAGTGCCGAGCGCCCAGCCCCGTCACTTGACGACGGTCAACGGTATCGTCGGCCGGTTATAGCTGGCAATCGACACCTGCGCCGCGGTCCGCTCGGCCACCGCCATCAACGCGCGCCCCGCCGGCGACTCCGGCTCGCTGATCATCAGCGGCACGCCGGCGTCGCTCCCCTCGCGAATCGGCTGATAGATCGGGATGCGGCCGACAAACGGCGTCCCGAGCGCGACCGCCATCTCCTCGCCGCCCCCACGTCCGAAGATATCAGCCTCCTGGCCGCAGTGGGTGCACACGTAATAGCTCATGTTCTCGACCACGCCCAGCGTCGGGATGTTGAGCTTGCGATACATCGCCACCGCGCGCCGGGTGTCGGCCAGCGACACCTGCTGGGGTGTGGTCACCACGATCGCGCCCGCCACCGGCACGGTCTGGCTCAGGCTGAGCGCGACGTCGCCGGTGCCCGGCGGCAGGTCGACCACGAGGTAATCGAGATTCGCCCACGCCACCTCGCGGAAGAACTGCTGCAGCGCGCCGTGCAGCATCGGGCCGCGCCAGATGATCGGCGCCTCGTCGGCGGTGAGGAAGCCCATCGAGATCACCTGCAGCCCGTATTTCTCTGCCGGCACGATCTTCTTGCCGTCGGTGGTCAGCTGCCCTTTCATGCCGAGCATGATCGGGACGTTGGGGCCGTAGATGTCGGCGTCGATGATGCCGACCTTGCTGCCGCAGCGCGCGAGCGCGAGCGCCAGGTTCACCGCGACCGTGGTCTTGCCGACGCCGCCCTTGCCGGCGCCGACCGCGATCACGTTCTTGACGCCGGGCACCGACTGACGCGCGCCGTCGGCGCCGACCGCTTCGCGCACGCGCGCGCTCATCTGCACGTCGACCGCCGACACCCCCGGCACCTGCATCACCGCGGCGCGCGCCTGATCGCGCAGCTGATCCTTCACCGGACACGCCGGCGTCGTCAGCTCGATGGTGAACGCGACGCGGCCGCCGTCGATTTTCAGGTCCTTGATGAACCCGAGGCTGACGATGTCGCGCTGCAGGTCGGGATCCTTCACCACCTTCAACGCCGTCAGAATCGAGCCTTGCTCAACTTGCATATCTTCAAGAATATCGTACACTCGCCCGCGGATGTCGGACGCCGCGTCCTCGCCGAACCGCGGCGTGATGATCGTGCTTGCCTACCTGTGGGTGCTGGCGTTCATCCCGCTGCTCGTCGAACGACAGGATCGCGAAGTACAGTGGCACGCGAAACACGGCCTCGTGCTGATGACCGCCGAGTTCGTGTTGATATTCGTGTTTGTCGTGCTCATCAGCGTCGTCACCCTCAGGACGATGGGATTCGGCTGTGCGCTGGCGATGCTGTTCGTCTTCGGCTTCGTCGGCATGCTGGGGCTGCACGTCGTCGCCATCCTGAAGGGGATGGGCGGCGGACGCCTGATCATTCCAGGGTTGAGCGGCTACGCCGACCGGATCTAGGAGCGTGGTGAAGCTCGCCGCCATCGCCGGCGCGTGCGCGATTGCCGCCGCGGCCGCAGCCTACGCGCAGCCGCTTGCCATCGGATCGATCCACCTCTATCAACGCGCCGGCGCGCCAATCGCCTCGCGCATCGGGCTGCGCTGCCGCTTCACCCCGACGTGCAGCCGCTACGCCGAAGCGGTGATCGCGCGCGATGGCGTGATGCGCGGCGGATGGAAGTCGCTGAAGCGAATCGCGTCGTGCAATCCGTGGACGCCGCTGACTCGCGATGAACCATGACGCTCGGCATCAGCCATTGAACAGTGCTTTCCCTTTCTCGTTCAGCAGCACCCATAACGCGTACACGCCGAGCGCGGTCCCGTAGGGCAGGAGCAGCAGATCCACCGACCCGAGCATGAGGGCCAGCATCCTCGCCCAGGGCCGCCGCCGCCGCAGCGGCACGCCGACCACGACATGAGCCGTGCCCCAGATGATGGCGAGAATCGCCAGCGTGGCGAACACCGCCGCGGTCAGGCCCGCGGCCAACCCGCCGCCGCCGCCTTCGCGGCTGGCCGACGCCATCAGCGCCACCGCGGCCGCGCCGAGCGCGAGCGTCGACACGCCGATGAGCGTCGTCAACAGCCCCCACACGATGAACAGCACGCCCACGAAGTCGACGTGTGACGGCACGGCGGTCAGGGAGTAGGGAATAGGGAGCGGGGATTAGTAGGGATTAGTGATCAGGGATCAGGTACGGAGCGAAGTCAAGGGATCAGCGTCGAAATCTGTGATCCGAAGACGGTTTTCTGTGATCGAGGATGGGTGGAGATCAGGCGGCCGACGATCGGATCGCCACGCGCACTTCCACGCGAACAGGTGAAGCGCCGGGCGATTTGATGCGGAAGCGGAACCGGGCGCCGTCGGCGACGCGCGGCGGCACGGTGACCCGCACCGGGTGGTGCAGGCGCGACTCGCCGGTGCCGCGGCAGAGCGCGCACCATTCGGTCCAGGTCTCGCCCCGTCCGCCGCAGTGCGGACAGGTGACGCGAACCGGCACCGTGACCGACACCACGAGGCCGGCAAACGCCTCCCGCTGCGACAGCGACACGTCGGCGCGCAGAAGATCGCCATCCACCGGCTGCCCCAGGAAGGCGTCGCGCATCCGCTCGACGACGCGCCCCACCGAGGGGAAGTCGATTGCAATCTCGTCCGCGAAACACTCGTGCGACATCAAAGTTCGCCTAACGATAGGAGCCGGTCCATGCCTTGTCAAGGCGAGCCGCGAGGTGCTAGCGTCTCGCTGAACGCGCTATATCAGCGCAACAAGAATCATGCCTGCGACAAAGGAATGCCCGCTCTGCGGCGGGACCATGACAATCCGCGAACAGCAAACCATCGTCTCGGTTCGGGGCAATCCGAGTGCCACCCCGCGCAAAACGCGCGAGTGGATTTGCCCTGACTGCGACTACTTTGAAGAAGCCGAAGAGGAAAACAGCGGGTGAAGGACTGGAGCTACCGGTAAGGCGTCAACGCGCGCCGATGGTCAGCAGGACTTCCTTGCGCAGCGTGTCCTCGAACTCCTCGAAGTTCAACGCGGACTCACACTCGTCGCACAGCACCTCGAGCACGGCCGGACGGCTTTCCTCCGACACTTCCACGCGGCCGCCTTCGACGTTTACAACGTGCATCTGCAGCGTTTTGACCAGAAAGTTCCGGTCGTTGCCGCAATTCGGACAGGTCAACGTCACGTATTTCTCCTTGGCCACTCGATTCTATGAAATGGTCGGGGCTGACGCAATGTAAATCGGCCCGAAATTTGCCGATCGTCGCGAAATTCGCCCGAATCTGCTAGATTTTGCCCTCGATGACCACGTCCTCGACCTCGTACGAAATCCACAGCGAAGCCCGCGGTCCGCACTGGATTGCATGGGTCAGTCGCGACGGCAGCGGCAAGCCGGAACACGCCGTCATCCTCATTGGCGAAACCCGCGAGAAGGCCGAGGCGAACGCCCGGCGATGGGCAGAACAGTCCCCTTATTGGGCAAGCTGATCGCCCGCACGTACCGGCGCCCCCTGAAGGGGCGCCCTACGTACGTGGGCCGCCCCTTCAGGGGGGCCACTCACCAAAATCGTCAACCGGCGCGACCGCCGAGTTGGCGCGGGTGAAGCGCTCGTTCGGACGCTCGACCGGATTCGCCGCGGCCGCAACCAAGCGTGCCCTCACCGGCGCCGGCAGCACCTCGCCCAGGCTGCCGCGCCCCATCCGGCACACGCCATCCTTCACCGTCGCAGAGAGATAAAGGCGATCGCGCGCGCGCGTCAGCGCGACATACAGCAGCCGCTTGGTTTCTTCGCGGTCGCGCGCCTGCGCATCCTCGTCGGCCTCCGACTGGTAGTCGGCAATCGCCACCGACGCCTCGCCGCCGGCATCGTCGGCGACGCGAATCGGCGCCCGCGGCCCGCCGGTGCCCCGCCCCATGTTGACGACGAAAACGATGGGAAATTCGAGCCCCTTGGCCGCGTGCACCGTCATCAGGCTGACGGCATCGACCGCGTCGATCGCGGCGTTCGACTCGTCGCCGACCGCGAGCCGCTCGAGATGGTCGGCGATGCGCGAAAGCGTGGCGTAGCCGCGGTTCTGCACCCGGCGGACGAGGCCCCGCAGCTTCTTGAGGTTCTCGCGCGCCTGCAGCCGCCGCGTGCCGCGCAGCTCGAAGGCGTAAGCGGTCTGCCGCAGCGCCGCATCGAGCAGCTCCGACGGCGACAGCCGGTCCACCCACGACAACCACAGCGGCACGGAGCGCCGAAGCTGTTCGAGCACACGCGCGTCCTCGGCATCGAGCGTCGTCGCGTCGAGCACCGGCGTGGGCGACAGAATCGCCTCGACCGTCCTGGGGCCGAGGCGCGCGACCGCGGCGTCCGACAGCCGCACGATGCGCGAGCGCAGCAGCGTCGCCGCGCGCAGCGGCGACAGCGGATCGGCCAGGTATCTCAGCAGCGCGACCGCATCCTGGATCTCGTCTGCCTCGAAGAAGCCGAGGCCCTTGTAGACATAGGTCGGCAGGCCGCGCGCATCGAGCGCCGCCTCGAACTCGCGATGGCTGTCGCGCGATCGGAAGAGAATCGCGATGTCCGCGGGGCGCGCCGGCCGCCGCAAGCCGGTGGTGCGGTCGCGGACGATTGCGTTGGCGACGAGGTGCACGACCTCCGAGGCGACGCGTTCCGCCGCGGCCTGCACCGTGTCGCCGGCGATGAACGCAACCGCAGATGCGGCGCCATCCTCACCCGTAGGGGCGGAGCCTGCTCCGCCCGGGGGCCGAGCAAGCTCGGTCCCTACGGGAAACCGATCGCTGTCGCCATAGCGAAACGCATCGCGCCGTGGCGGCTGCGCCGCAACTTCACCCTCGACGATGGCGGCGAAGAGCGTGTTCACGAACTCGAGGATCTCGGGCGCCGAGCGGAAGCTGACGGTAATCGCTTGAGGCGGCAGGCTGTCCGGCCGCAGCGCGCCGATGAACCCGGAGGCCTCGTCGACGACGGTGACATCGGCGTCGCGGAAGCCGTAGATCGACTGCTTGCGGTCGCCGACGATGAAGATGGACGGCGGCAGCGCGTCGCTCGCGGCGCCGAACCCTTCGCCCCAGCTGCGCACGAGCTGGCGCACCAGCTCCCACTGCGCGCGGCTCGTATCCTGGAATTCGTCGACGAGGACGTGGCGGTGGCGCGCCTCGAGGCGCAGGCGGCTCTCCGAGAACTCGTCGAGATCCTTCAGCAGCCGCACCGCGCGCTCGAGGACGCCGGAAAAGTCGAGCAGCGCGTGCGTCTCGAGCGTGTGCTGGTAGCGATCGATGGCCACGGCGAAGATCCGCCACACGCCGCGCGACATCACCACGTTGAGATCGCGCCGGAAGTCGCGGATTTCGCGCGCGACCAGCGCCGCAATCGCCGCGGCGCTGGCGCGGTGCCGCTTCCACGCGTCGGGGCTGTCGCATTCCTCGGCGGTGAAGCCGGTGCCGGCGAAGCGGTCGCCGCGCGGCCGTCCGTCCTGGGTGAGGAAATAGGCGCGCAGCCGATCGACCAGCGCGCGGAACGCGGCCTGCGCCTCACGGCTCTGGAACGCGCCGTCGCCGCGGACCAGCGCTCGTACGTCTTCCGCCAGCATCGCGAACTGCGGATGCCGCCATGGGCCGTCGCCGACAAAACCGTCGAGACCGTCGCGCACGCCGGCGAAGACAGCGCGCAGCCGCTCCGCCGCCGCCGCGCACGCCGATTCGGCGGTGGTGTCGGACGGACCCTTCTGCAGGAAGCGGCGCAGCGCGTGGGGTGCGACCAGGCGGCGATCGAGCAGCGCCGCAATCCCACTGCGCAGCCGCCGCTCGCCGAGCTGCGCGAACACCAGCGCCACGTCGTCGTCGTCCTGCGCCACCGCGCGGCAGATCCGGAACGCCTGATCGAGCGATTCGCCGACCAGCCGCGGCACTTCGGTCGCGTCCGCGAGGTCGAAGCCGGGATCGACGTCGGCCTCGAGCGGGAACTCGCGCAGCAGCGACAGGCAGAAGGCGTCGATGGTGGAGACGGCGATGTCGCCGAGCCGCTCCTTCAGCTCGCGCCAGCGCGCGGCGTCGAGCTCGGACAGGCGGCTCGCTTCCTTCAGGCGATCGACGATGCGCTGCCGCATCTCGGCGGCCGCTTTGCGCGTGAAGGTGACGGCGAGAATGTGATCGGGCTCGACGCCGGCGCGCAGCAGGTTGACGTAGCGCTCGACCAGCACGCGGGTCTTGCCGGTGCCGGCCGACGCTTCGAGCACGATGTTCAGCGACGGATCGACCGCGTTGCGGCGGGCGTCGGCGTCCGGAAGCCCTGCCGTGGCGTCCGGCTTCAGCCGGACGACTTCGACCCCCTCGTCGAACGGCAGCATCGGCTCAGACGTCGCCGACATAATCCTTCCTGCACACTGCCGCGAAACTGCAGCTCTCGCAGCGCCAGACATCGTCGGGCGTTGGTGGGAACTCGCCGCGCTCGATCGCATCGACCGTGTCGGCGAGCCGCTGCTGCGCGTCGCCGACGACCTTGCCCCGATCGGCCGGGTTCGCAAACAGCGGCACGACGCGCCGCGGTCCCTTGAACGCGAGATACACCGCCTCGCCGAGCGCCCACTGGCGGCCGCGCCGGCCGGCCAGCTGTTGCTCGGCGGCGATGCTGTAGATCGGAAGCTGCATCGCGCGCGCCCGGTTGGGCGGCCATCCGAGCTTGTAGTCGATCAGCCGGAACGTGCCGTCGGCGAGCAGATCGATACGGTCGGCTTTGCCGCGCAGGGCGATCGTGCGCGGACCCTGCGCGGTCGCGACGAGCACATCCCCGTCCAGCCGCCGCTCGAGCAGGCGCTCTACCACGGCGATCGGCCGCTCCGCTTCCATCCTGAACACCGCCTCGCCGAGCCCGGCCGCGGCCGGCGATCCGAGGAGGCGCGTGCGCTCGAGGCCGGCTTCGGCCGCCGGCAGGCGCTCGAGCGCGCGCTCGACCACCGCCGTGAAGAGCTCACGAGCGACGTCGAGGTTCTTCGGCGTGATCGCCCGATGCCCGGCGGCCTGCCAGGCGCGGAAAAACGCCTCGAAGACGTCGTGCACGAACTGGCCCTGCCGCCGCGGGTCCATGATCTCTTCGTCTTCCGGCTCCTCTTCGAGCTTGAGCACATGCTGGGCGAAGAACTTGAAGGGGCAGTCGAGATACGTCTCGATCGCGCTGACCGCCCACGCCCGCACCGGAACGTCGCGCACGGTGCCGTGGAAGGCAGCGGCATCCGCCGGCGTGCGCGATGCGCGCAGCTCCGCCCACCGGCGCGCCTCCTCGTCCAGCGCAGTGAGCGCAAGCGGCTCCAGCGACAAAGCTTCGTCGACGAACACGCGCGCGCCGTCTGCCGGCGCCGCGGCCACCGACGTCAGGCGGGCGCGCGGGATCTCGTCGAGCTGCATCGATCGGGTGACCAGCGCGTCCTCGTCGAGCGTAAAGGTTGAAACCAGCGTCCGGCGCGACGCCGAACCGAGGAGATCGAGAAAACGCGCGTCGTCGGCGCCGCGGCGATCCTTCTCCGGCGGCCAGCCAAGCGATTTGAGCAGCGCGGGCGGGTAAAAGATGTTGCGCCGCGGCCGCTCCGGCCAGTCGGCCTCGACCACGCCGACGATCGCGACATCGTCGAAGTCGCCGTAGCGCGCCGCCTGATCGTCGACCAGCGTGATCCCGGAGCGTGACGCGTCGGGATCGTCGACCGCGAAGGTCTGCTCGCCAAGCCATCGCCTCACCGCGATGCCGAGATCGTCGATCGTCCACGCCGGATCGTCGTGCGCGGCATGGACGGCGGTCAGCGCCCGCAGCGTATCCGCAACTGCGGCCCGCGCCCGGCGCTCGCGCGAGGCAAACGGATCGCCGTCGGCAAGCGGCCGCAGGTGGGCGTCGTGAAACGCGAGCAGCCGCGCAATCTGCGCCGATGCCGGTTGCCGATCGCCCAGGGGCGCGAGCGCGTGCGCCGCGGCCAGCGCCGCGTGCATCGCCGGCGCGGCGGTGCCGGTCGTGGTTTCCGCCAGCGCCTCGAGGCGATCGACGCCGCCCAGATAGCGCGCCTGGCTCAGCGCGCGATCGAGAGCGGCCACCGACTCGCGGGCGATCTCGGCGTCTTCGCAGCGAAAGACGAAATGCGGCGATCGCAGCAGGGCCACGATCGTGCCGCGGGTGAAGTTCGATGATGCGGCGTCGAGCACGAGATCGAGGGCTGCGGCGGTCGGCTCGGCCGCCAGCGGCAGCGCATCGAACGCCTCATAAGGAATGCCGGCCGCGCCGAAGACTTCGCCCGCCGGATACACGTAGGGCAGCGGGTGCTTGTAGACGACGGCAGTGCGCCCCAGCGGCGCGGCGCTGCCGTCGCGGCGGCCTGCTTTCAGGTAGCGCGCGATCGCGACGAGCTCCTCTTCACGGTCGCGATGCGTCCACCACGGCTCATCGGGGTTGCCGCCAGCTGGTGTCAGCAGCACCGGACGCACGGGAGCCGCGGCGGCGTCGCGTTCCTCGAGGCCTGGCCACCATCCGTGCAGGCGCTCGTGAAAACCCGAGGCCAGCAGGCGCTCGGTCGACACGATGTCGAGCGCTTCGAGCCCGGGGATGCGCGCCAGCAGATTGAAATCCTCGGAATAGAGGCCGGCGGGGTCGGCAATCCAGTCGCCGACGCTGACGATCACATGCCGGATCGGCGCTGCAGCCGGTTCCGCCATCAACCGTTCGCGCAGCATGTGCTCGTCCGCGGTTCCCGATTGACGCACACGGCGTTCGTAGTCGCGGAATGCGCGCGCGAGGAACCGGGTCTGGGTCCGCATCCGCGCCGTGGCCCGATCGACGTCGTCTTTGCCGAGCGCCTCGAGGATCAATTCCTCGAATCGATCGACCTGCTGCGACTGGCGGCGCAGATGATCGTAGAACCGCAGCATCTCGGCGACCAGGCCCGGGCGCAGCTGGAACGACAGCTCCTCGCCCGCGGCGGCGGCGCGCGCGGCGGCCTGCGCCATGACGTCGCGCTCGATCGCCGTGAGCCGGCGCGGCGGGTTGGCGAGGCGCGCGTGCAACAGATCGTAGAGCTCGTCGCGGGTCACGAGCGTCGCAGCCGCGGAGACGTCGCCGAGGGTGCGCGCGAGGATCGCCGCCGCCGCGCGCGTGGGGACGACAATCACGACTTCGCTGAGGTTCAGGGTTCTGGGTTCTGGGTTCTGGGTTGGTTCTTGGTTCAGGGTTCTGGGTTCTGGGTTCTTGGTTGGTTCTTGGTTCTGGGTCGGCGAACCCTGAACTCTGAACCCTGGACCCTGAACCGCGCCAGTCGTGAGCGCAGCGATAGTCTTGCGAAATTCCTGCAGGTTCGGGACGCGCACGAGCTGCGTCCGGCGAGGGGTGATCACCTGAGTTGTGGCAGCCGCATCGCTGATTGAATGTCGGCGCGCGCCCTGGCCGCCAGCATCAGCGCGCCCGCGGCGGCTGACGAGGCGTCCCAGGCGCGGCTCATGTCGCTGGCCAGCACCGCCTCGCGCCGGATCTGCGCCGAGTGGCCCGCCAGCTGGACGGCGCTGACGAGCAGCGCATGCCCCGACGCCATTTCCTCCGGCGGCACGATGCCCGACACCAGATTGAGGATGCGCGCCACCCGCCGCTGGATGAAGGTGAGCGTCGCCGGCGGCGACCCCGCGAGCGACTTGATGCGTTCGAGCGGCGCCTGCAGCTCGTTGAAGAGATCGATCGGCGTATCGATGGCCAGGCGATACCGCCGCAGGTCGGGCTCGCGCATCGCCCAGCGATCGCGCGCCAGCTGCAGCTGCCGCGCCGCGTCGAGCTTCGATTCCACCGCCGCCACCAGCCCGGCCACGGCGTCGGGGCGCTTCGCGCCGAGCGCGGCGTCGCGCCGCTGGATGCTCAGCAGCAGGCGCTCGAGCCCAGGCACGTCCGCCCTCCGCGCGCGGTAGTTGGCCGAATTCATCGTCCGCTGCGTCAGCTGCTGGTAGGAGCGATCGAGCTGAGCCTCGATGCGCATCGCGTCGGATGCGTCGGCGCGCGTCGCCGCGGCCCATTCGGGCGGCAGCGCGTCTTTCGATCGATCGATGGTGGCGACGACGGTGGCAAGCAGCGATGTCCGCTCTGCCGGCGTATCGACGACGCGGGCGGCTGCCATCGTCTGCTCGACCGACTCCTTCAGGCTCGGCGGTGGCAGCAGCGGCTCGGGAATGGTCGGCGGATCGGCGAAGGCGGTGAGCGTGAGGTCGAACCGGCCGTTGCCGCGGGCGGCGCGCAGATCGGCAATCGCCTCGTCGAGCATCGACAGCATCTGCCGCACTTCCGCCTTGCGGTAGCCGTAGTGCTGATCCGGCCAGTCGGCGAGCGTCCGCCTCGCCTCCTCGACAATCGCCAGGCGCTGCGCCGGGTCGGGCGCGTGCGCCACCTGGTTCAAGGTGGTCGCCACCTGGTTGGAGAGCGCGGCGTAGTCGTCCTCGGCTTTCGTCTTCACGTAGTGCGACATCCGAGCGGCGTTGGCGTAGCGCGTGGTCCGGTCCCAGTCGACGCGATCGAGCGGCAGGTTGATCAGGTGCAGCTGCGGGCTCTGCGAGGCATCGGTCGGCATCGAGAAGATCACGCGGTTGTCGACCTGTGCAGGCTCGCCGTAACTGACGAGCGACGTGCCGTCGTGCAGAAAGACTCGCAGCAGGGTGACGTCGTCCGGCGCCTCCGCGCGCGCCGCGGCGGGGACGACCAGGACAGCCGCGGCGATTGCGGCTGCGACGAGGCGAGGAACCATCAAGCTGCAAGCGTAGTGTGCACGCCGGTGGAGGTCAAGGCTGTGGAAAAGCTGTTGATGGTTGGTGAATTTCCTGTGGACGGAGCGACACGCAAATTTTTTTTTCCAACGCGCGGTTCCGGAATCATCCCGGGTCGGCGCGCGCATCATGCTTTCGCGATCCGCTTCGCTTGATCGGCGCGCATCGAAGCGTAGAATGACCCGGCTCCCAAACAACGCGAGACGATTCGACGGCAAACTGTGAACGCATCTGTGCATCGATACGAAGAATCCATCGCCGGACGGCCCTACCTCATCGAGGTGGCCGCGGTATCTCAGGATCGATGGCGCGCTCACATCGTCCACATCCCCGGCGTGCCGACGGCGCTGATGCCGTTCTACGGCGCGACGCCGCGCGAAGCCGCGCGGCTGCTGTGCGACTGGCTGACGCGCGCGCACGCGCGGGCCGCGTCGCCGGCCGCGCCCGCAGGCTCGGTGTAGTATCGGGGGATGGCACGTTCCCGACCGGGGCTCCTCTATTCCACGCTGATCGTTCTCGTCGTCGCGTGGCTGCCGGCTGCGTCAGCCATGGCGCAGGAGGCGGTCGTGCCCCGCGTCCGCCTGGTCGCGACCGGCGGGACGATCTCCAATCGCACCGGCAGCCGCCTCAGCGCGGAAGAGCTTGTCAAATCGATGCCGGGCATCGAGAAGTACGCGCAGCCCGAGTTCGAGCAGTTCACCAACCAGGCCAGCAGCGAGCTCACCCTCGACCAGTGGCTCGGCATCGCGAAGCGGCTCAACGAGCTCTTCACCACCGACCCCGACCTCGCCGGGCTCGTGGTGACGAGCGGCACCGACACGCTCGAGGAGCTCGCGTACTTCCTCAACCTGACGGTGAGGAGCGAGAAGCCGGTCGTGGTCGTCGGCTCGATGCGCAACCCGAGCACGCTCGGGTACGAGGGCGCGGCGAACCTGCTCGAAGGCTTCCGCGTCGCGGCGTCGCCCGAGGCGCGGGGCAAGGGCGTGCTGGTCGTGCTCAACGACGAGATCAACGCGGCGCGCGAGGTGACCAAGACCGACGCGCTGCGGCTCAACACGTTCCAGTCGCGCGGCTATGGTGTGCTCGGCGTGGTGGACGCCGATCGCGTGGTCTTCTACCGGACGCTGCTGAAACGGCACACCGTGCGCAGCGAGTTCGACGTCGCCTCGGTCGCGCGGCTGCCGCGCGTCGACGTGATCATGGTCTACCAGGGGGCGGACGGCGATCTGATCAAGGCGTCGGCCGACGCGGGCGCGAAAGGAATCGTCATCGCCACCGCCGGCGCGGGCGCGACCAGCGGCACGCAGCAGGCGGCGATCGCCAACGCGCTCAAGCAAGGCATCCTCGTGGTGACGACGACGAGGACGGGGAGCGGCCGGATTGCGCCGCCGCGGCGGGGGCCGGACGCGCCGCCGCCTGCGGGGGGAGGCAATTCGCCGTTCAACGCATTGACGCCGGAAGAACGATCGCGGCGGATCGCGGGCGAGGATCTCGCGCCGGTGAAGGCGCGGGTGCTGCTGATGCTGGCGCTGACGCGGACGCAGGATCCGAAGGAAGTGCAGCGGATCTTCTCGGAGTATTGACGCCTCCGCCTTGGGCCCGCGCGCGGTGATGCCGCGGCGGGGCGCCAGAGAGACCGCTGTCGGCTGTCCGTTGCAGTATCGTAGGCCGCACGATGATCAGCCGACGCGAGTTTCTGGCTGCGATCGCCGCCGCCGCGGCGCCGCGGCCGCAGATCGAGCGATTCACCCGCAGCGGAACCTCACAACGCATCATCGTGATCGGAGCGGGGCTGGCAGGGCTCTGCGCCGCGTACGAGCTGCAGGCGCTCGGCCACAGCGTGACGGTGCTCGAAGCGCAGATGCGGCCTGGCGGGCGCGTGCGCACCCTGCGCGAGGCGTTCGCGCCCGGCGTGCACGTCGAGGCGGGCGCCGAGCAGATTCCCGGCGCCCATGAGATCACGCAGCACTACGCGCGCGTGCTGGGGCTGACGCTGCTGCCGAACCGCACCGCCGGCACGCGGCTCGTCTATCACGTGCGCGGCCGGCGGGTGGTGAACGGCGACGCGGCGGTCTGGCCGCTGGCGTTGACCGACGAGGAACGTGCGCTCGGCCTGTCCGGACTGTTCGGCAAGTACGTCGAGGGCGACATTACCCGCGCCCGCGCCGAGTTCCCGCAGCACACGGTGCGCGCGCTTGCCGAGCTCGATCGTCAGACACCCGGCGCCTGGCTCCGGTCGCGCGGCGCCTCGCCGGCCGCGGCCGATCTCGTGACGCTCGGCTTCGGCACCGAGTTCGGCTCGGCGGCTGCCTTCGTGCTCCACGCCGTCAACTCGCGCGGGTCGACCCAGAACTATCGCATCGAGGGCGGCAACGATCGCCTGCCGCGCGAGCTGGCGACGCGGGTCGACGTCAAGTACGGCGTGCCGGTGGTCGCGGTGCGGCAGGACGATCGCGGCGTCGAGATCGTGACCGGTGGCGGCGGAAGCGCGCTGCGCGCGGATCGCGCGGTGTGCACGCTGCCGTGTCCGGCGATCGGACGCATCTTCGACGAGGCGCGGCTGTCGGCCGGCAAGCAGCGCGCGATTCGCGAGCAGCACTACTCACGCACGGTCAAGGTGTTCCTGCAGACGCGCACACGGTTCTGGCTGAAAGACAACTGGAGCGGGTTTGCCGAAACCGATCTGCCAATCGAACGGCTGACGCCGGATCCCGGCGTCGATCCCGGCTCGCGCGGCGCGCTGGCGGCGTATCCGATCGGCGCCTATACCGCGGCGCTCGAGGCGATGAGCGAGCCGGAGCGGGTCGCCGCCGCGCGCGGCCAGGCGGCGCAGATCTTTCCCGAGCTGCAGGCCGAGTTCGAAGGCGGGCTCTCGCACTGCTGGGGACTCGACCCGTGGGAGCGCGGCGCGTTCGCGCTGCACACGCCGGGGCAGATCGGCTTCATCGACGCGCTCGCCGCGGCCGAAGGGCGCCTCCACTTCGCCGGCGAGCACACCTCGCCGTGGACCGGGTGGATGCAGGGGGCGCTGGAATCGGCGCGGCGCGTCGTGCGGGAGATCAACGGCTGACGCGCAGCGATGGATGCAGTGGTAAGCTGCACCCTTCAAGGAGGTCCGGCATGCAACCGATGGTTCCGGGGCTTGCGCTGTTCTCCGTCGCGTGCCTGATGGCCGCCGCGGCGAGCGCGCAGGTAGTGAGGCAGGAGGTTCCGGGCATCCGGAACTTCGCCAAGGTCGAATCGACGGTGGCGTGCGCGGGCGCCATTACGCCCGCCGCGATCCCGGAAATCAAGAAGATGGGGTATGCGTCGATCATCAACCTGCGTCTCGCGACCGAGCAGGGGGCTGACATCGACGCGAACGTCGCCGCCGCCAAAACGGCCGACATGCCCTATTACCACATCCCGTTCAGCACGGCGGCGCCGGACCCGGCAGCCGTCGACACCTTCTTGAAGACGATCACCGCGCCGGGCGTCCAGCCGGCGTTCATCCATTGAGCGGGCGGTGGAAGAGCCGCCGGGATGTGGCTCATGAAACGCGCGGTTGTCGACGGCTGGGACACGGACAAGGCGCTGGAAGAAGCGACGGCGCTCGGGCTGACGAATGAAACGCTGAAGCAGTTCTTCCTCGCGCAGATCGAGCAGCGAAAGCGCTGACGAGAGGATGGGAATCGGAGGGCGAGGAGGGCGAGGAGGGGACGCGGACGTCGGTTCCCATTAATAGTATCGCCTCACACCACCTCATTCTTCAAGACTGTTTGTTGGACGCCAGGGCCGGTATCATCGCCGGCCCATGTCCAAAATCACCAACCGCGATACGGCGCCCGGCGACGCGGGCTCGGTCGAACATCGACTCGCGCGATTGCTGGATACGCCATGGCTCGCGCGCGTCGTTCCGCACCTCCCGCCGGAGACGCTGCATCAGCTCATTCGCTCCCGCGGGCTCGATGCGTGCAGCGAGCTCGTCACGTCGGCGACGCCGGCGCAGCTCACCTCCCTGCTCGATCTCGATCTGTGGCGTCACGCGCGGCCTGGACGCGACGAGCAGTTCGACGCCGATCGCTTCGGCGAATGGCTCGAGGTGCTGGTCGACGCCGGACACTCGGTAGCCGCACGAACGGTCGCCGCCCTCGACAAGGATCTGGTGATCGCCGGACTCTCCCGCTACGTGCGGGTGTTCGACCCGGGGATCTTCGAACCAACCGTCCAGAGTGATGACGAGCCGGCGGATCGTCACGAGGCCATGCGGGAAGGAGATTCCATCGACGTGAACGAGTCGAGCGGCGACTGGCTCGACGAGCGTGAAGTGGCCGGCTACATCGTCCGCGCGCGGAGAGCCGACGCGTGGGACGCGATCGTCACGCTGCTGGTCGCGCTCGACGCCGAGCACGGCAGCTACTTCCAGGCCGTGATGCAGGGCTGCCGGAAACTGTCCAACTCCAGGCCGGAGATCGACGGCCTCGACGATCTGCTGCTGGCACCGGAACAGCACCTCCACGAGGTGGCGATCGAACGGGAGCGCCGGCGATCGCAGCAAGGCTACGCGACGCCCGCCGACGCGCGCGCCTTCCTCGAGATGGCGCGACAGCCGAAACACGCGCGATCAGGAGCGTCGATGACGGGGGCGATCAAGGTCAATCCGATCGTCACGGCATACTTCCGGGCGGCGGACGAAGCACCGGAATCGCCGCCGACGACATCGCCGTCCGCGTCGATGCCGCTGAGGTCCGCCGCGTCACGCTCGCGCGATGTCCACTCGCACGCGGCCGACGTCCCCGAATCGCTCGAAGCGGTCATGGAACTCCTGAGCGAGGCGGGCGTGATGCCGGAGCGTCCTCGCGCGCTGCTCGAAGCCGCGGACGCCGACCCGCGGGCCGCCAGGCTCACGCGTCTGCGGCGGCTGATGGCGTACGTCCGCGACACGCACGAGGCCGCGTACTTCACGCGCAGTCGTGAGCTCGCGTTCCTCGCGAACACGCTCCTCGCGGGATGCTCCGTCCAGTCGCGACCGTTCACGCCACAGGAAGCGTCCGATGCTGCCGCGGCGATCTGTAATCTGGGGCTCGAGTACTGGCCCGCCAACCACCCTCAGGAGTCCGGTGGTCAAGCCGCTACACCGCCTGACGCGTTCCCGCCCGACTCGTTGCTGATCGATCACGACCTGGTGACCGCGTTCGAAGTGGGCTGGTCGGTGCTGCACCAGGATGTCAGCCTGTTTGCGGCGGAGCAGCTCATCTCGACGCTGAGCGATCTTGACTGCGTCGATCGCGACATCCGGCGCGGGCTGGTCGCGCTGCGGCGCACGCTCGCGAAGCAGCGCGATGCCGGCACACCGTGGCGCGCGCGCGACGCGGCCGAGATCCTCGCGATGCTCGACGCGACGGCCTGGATCAGCGTGCTCGGCCTGCTGGACGAATGTCCCGTCCTGCCCGCGGCGCTGACAGCCATCCTCGAAGGTCGCACCACCACCGTCAGCCCGACGGAGTTCGACTTCATCTCGACGGCCGCCCAGATCGGCGACGTTCGCATCTTCATGCGGAAGCTTCCCGGCGTGCTGTCGCGCTGACCGAGTCTCCAACCAGGAACGCGGCGGCCGCTTTGTCCAGGGCGGCGCGGGAATTGATACGGCAGCGCGCGTGCCTGCCAGGCTGATGGCGGGTACGAACGTTCAGGCTTGCGGCTGAAGGACTTCCGGCCGGCCGGCTCAGGGCCGCTCGATCGCCTGGAGAGGTCCGCCTCCACCCAGATGGAGGCGCGTCGAAATGTTGGAGGCGGAAGCCTGCAATCCATGGGTGCCCTCAATCGCTCGCAACCTTCCGGTCGGGCGCTTGCCGCCGCGATCCTGCTGCTGACGTCTCCCGCGGTGTGGCTCGCGGCGCAGCCGCCGCAGCCGGCGACGTCGCTCACGCTCGTCTCCACGGCATGGCCACCGTTCACGAACCTGCCGGGCCAGCCGCGCTTCGCGCTCGACCTGGTCGAAGCGGCGCTCGGACGCGTCAACATCACCGCGAAGACGATCATCGTCGGCGCGCCGCAGTTCACCTCGTCGCTGCTTTCGGGGCTATTCGACGGCAGCGCCGCGGCGTGGAAGGACCCGGATCGCGAGCGCGTGCTGCTCTTCTCGCAGCCGTATCTCCAGAATCGGCTGGTGCTCGTCGCCCGGCACGGTGCCGACGTGTCGGCGAAGTCGCTGGCCAATCTGACAGGCAAACGGGTGGCGATCGTCGGAGGCTATTCGTACGGCGCCGACATCGACGGCGCGGGGCCGGCCTGGATCCGTTCGAGCAGCGAGGAGGACAGCCTCACGCAGCTGCTGAAGAACCGCGCCGATTACGCGCTGATGGACGAACTGGTCGTCGAGTACATCGTCAGCAACTATCCGAAGGAATCGGAACAGAAGCTGCAGATCGGCGGGACGCCGCTGGTCAGGCGGGAGCTTTATCTTGCCGTCGCGCGCGGCCGCGCCGACGCGCAGTCGATCGTCGATCGCTTCAACGCGCAGCTGCCCGGGATGATCTCGGACCGCACCTACCACCGGCTCCTGCACGTGGACTGGATCCGCGCCGACATCAACGGCACGCCGCGGTACGTGCCGGTGAGCGATCGTGTCGGCACGACGGCGCCGGAGCGGGTCTACACGCTCTTCAGCGCGCCGGAGCCGGAGGCGGAGCCGCCGGTGAAGCCGGGGTTCTACGTCGGCGGCAACATCTACAACGATTGGGCGAGCGTGCCCGAGAACTACAAGGTGAGCAACTCGGACAAGCCGGATCCGCGGCGATCGACCGGCACGATTTTCAGGTTCACCTGGTGAGCGGCGTGCCGCCGCTGCCCTTGAGGAGGGTTGTGATGATACGCGCAATTGGTTTCGCAATCGTGTGCGTGACGCTGATCGCGTTGTCGGCGGGCAGTGTCGCGGCGGCGGGCACCGCCGGACTGCAGTCGGCGTCACAGTCGGGAGCGGCGGCGACCGCCGCCAAGGCGAGCCCGGAACTGGTCGGGATGCTGTCGAAAGAGATCGGCGCAAGCCCCCACAGGCGGCAGGCGCCGCGGGCGCGCTGTTCGGCGTCGCGAAATCACGGCTCAAGGCCGACGAGTTCGCGCAAGTCGCGAAGGCGGTCCCAGGCATGGCCTCGCTGCTCGGGGCGGCGCCGGCCGCTGGCGGCGCGATTGGGACGGCCGGCGCGCTGTCGGCACTCGCCGGCTCGGCCGGCGGCCTCGCATCAGCGGCCTCCGCATTCAGCAAGCTTGGACTCAAGCCTGAGATGGTGGCCAAGGCCGCGCAGGTGCTGACCTCGTTCGTGACAAAATCGGGCGGCGCGAGCATCGGAAGCCTGCTGGCCGGCGCACTGAAGTGATCGGGAAGGAGCGTAGCCATGGTGCTCACTCTCATGCCTGCGCGTGCACCGGCTGTCGCCGTGGCGCTGTGCGTGTTGGCCACGACCCTCTCCGCGCAGACGGTGATCAAGTTGCCGAAAAACCGGTACACGCCGCAACAGGACGTCGAGCTCGGTCGGGAAGCGGCCGCCGAAGTCCGCCAGCAGTATCCGGTCGTCCAGGACGAGCGAATCACCACCTATCTCGCCGGGCTCGGCGATCGACTCGTCGCAGCGGCACCAGCCGAGCTCAAGGACCCGCTTTACGAATATTCGTTCACGCCGGTGAACCTGAAAGAGATCAACGCCTTCGCGCTGCCCGGCGGGCCGATGTTCGTGCACCGGGGCATGTTCGATGCCGCGGCGGACGAAGCCGAGGTCGTGGGAGTGATGGCGCACGAGCTGTCGCACGTGCTGCTCCGCCACGGCACGGCCAACGCGTCAAAGGCGCAGAATCCGTGGCTGCAGCTCGGTCAACTTGCCGGGGCGATCGGCGGCGCCGTGGTCGGCGGGAGCGTCGGATCGACCATCGCGCAAAGCAGCCAGTTCGGGCTGGGCACGCTGCTCCTCAAATACAGCCGCGACTTCGAGAAGCAGGCGGACCTGCTCGGCGCGCAGATCATGGCGCGCGCCGGCTATGACCCGCGTTCGCTCGCCAACATGTTCCAGACGATCGCGCGCGAGTCGCAAGGCAGCGGCGGCAATCCGCAATGGTTGAGCAGCCATCCCGACCCCGGGAACCGGACGCTGTACATCAACAAGGAAGCCGAGGCGCTGACGATCGCGACGACCGCCGACGCGAGCGGATTCGCGCCGGTCAAGACGATGTTTGCGTCGCTGCCGCCGGCCAAGTCGATGGGCGATCTGGCCAAGGCGAAGAGCGGCGGCGGGACCGAGGGCGATCCGAGTCGGGCCGTGCAGGCGGTCGGCACCCCTGGGCAGCCGGTCCCGCGGCCGTCGGCGTCGGCGCAGTACCGCGCCATCAGCGGCGGTAAGGTGTTTCAGGCCTCGGTTCCCGCCGACTGGACGAGCATTCCATCGAACAGCTCGATCAAGGTGATCCCCCAGAACGGCTACGGTCCACTGAACGGACAGACGGTGTTCGCCTACGGCGTCGAGTTCGGCATCACGCAGGCCTCGTCGCGCGATCTGCAGGAAGCGACGAACGCCTGGCTGAAGGCCGTGGGGCAGTCGAACACCGAGCTCCGGCCGGCCGGCACGCAGCAGCCGGTTCGCATTGCGCAGCGATCGGCAGTTGCGACGCCGCTGGTCAACCCGTCGCCGCTCGGCGGCCAGGAACGGATTGGCCTCTACACGACCTTCCTCGCCGACGGCAGCCTGTTCTATTACCTGACGGTGGTTCCTGAGAACGACGCGCAGGACTTTCAGGAAACCTTTCGGCGCATCGGCGAATCGATCCGGCTCACCGAAGTGCGCTGAGCGGCATCGGCTCCCACAGTTCGACCTTGTTTCCGTCGGGATCGACGATCGTAACCGTCGCCATCACTCCTCCATCCAGAACGCGCGATCGTCGATGGCTGGGACACGGACAAGGCGATGGAAGAAGCGACGGCGCTCGGGCTGACGAATGAAACGCTGAAGCAGTTCTTCCTCGCGCAGATTCAGCAGCGAAAGCGCTGACTGGCGGTACCTGTGATACGCCGCTACCCTTGCTGCTGCGCACGGAGCCACGCAGCCACAACTGGCGGATAAGCCGACTGCTCGTCATCTGCGAGCACCGACCAGACGAGGGCGCCTGCGTACCCGGCTTGCTTCGCCGCGTCCAGCACGTCGGCGATGCGCGTACTGCGGCCGGCAAATTCGCCCAGGATCACCGGGCGATCGTGAAGACCCAGTTCCGCCACCGGACGCGCCAGCGCGGGCCATCCAAACCGGTCGTACCAATGCACCTGGTAAAAGTCCAGACCGAGTGGCGTGACGAGATCCAGACGCCACGTACCGGCGCAACCGATGGTGACCGGCTGACGGGCCAACTCCTGCACGCATCGGACAGCCTCGCCGAGGAAATGCTGGAGCGCCGGAAAGGAAACGGCCGTTCGCCGGAATAGCGGCCCGCCGCGAAGGCACCATTCAGGCTCGTTGATCACGTCCCAGGCGACCACCGCGTCGTCGCTGCCGCAGCGTTCGACAATCGGCTGGAGAACGCGATCGATGAACGCCCGTCCGGCGTCACGGTCGGCGATGAGACGCGAGCGCCCTCCGAGCTGAACCCCGTTGACGACCTTCGCTTCGCCGCACAGATGAAAATCCAGTAGTACCGGCATCAGGCCGACGTGGTGCCGGCGTGCGATCCCCAGCATCGCGTCAATGTCCGGAAGGACAGCCTCATCGACGCCGAGCGGGAAACCGTCGCGTTCGAATCGCACTCCCGACCGCGCATCGCAGAGCAGGAACACACGCACGACGGAAATGCCGTCATCCGCGATCGTCCCCAGTGTGCGATCGAGCTGCTCGAGCGCCGCCGGCTGCCGGCTGAGTCCGCCGTTCGGGAACCAGAGGCTCGCGCCCACGTCTGTGCCGTACCCGATCCATGGCAGGTTGACGCCGACGACGAAACGATCCAGCTCCTGGGCTCTCCACATTGGTGGCAGACAACGGACCGTGCCGTTCGCGGTCGACGCTATGACCTAAATGCCCGCGTACCAGGCGTAGCCCCCTTCCGGAGACGCAGAGCCGAGGCCCTTGCCGAACCGCTTCAGGCTATCGGTCACGGCGAGGCGGTTGACGAACTTGACGCTCTTGTAGCCGAGTTGCCGCGGAACCCGCAGCCGCAGCGGTCCGCCGAACGACGGCGGCAGGTCGGCATCGTTCATCGCGTAGGCGACGAGCGTCTGCGGATGCAGCGCGTCGGCCATGTCGATGCTCTCCCACCAGGGTTTTTCGATCGAAAAGTAGACGACGTAGCGCGCTTGCGGCATGACGCCGGCGGCGCGCAGGAGGTCGGCGAGCGGCGTGCCGATCCACTCCGCGACGTACGACCACCCTTCTTCGCACGCGATTTCGGTGATCTGCCGGCGCGCTGGAAACCGCCTGACCTCGTCGAGCGAGAGCGACGCCGGCTGCGCGACGAGGCCTTCGACCTCGAGGCGCCAGTCCTTGAAGCCGTCTGCCTGGAGGCGCTTGAACTGATCGCTCGGCGGCGCGATCTCGTTGGCGAACGGCGGAGTCGAGATCTGGCTGCGGCTGAATTCGCGCGCGCGTGAGTTGCGGGTGAGGAGTCGCTGCGCGGCAAAGGTCAGCGTCGCGCCGGGTCCGTAAATCCCGCCGTGATCCGGCGGAACCAGCCCGTATCGATCAGCGATGCGCTCGGCGGCGGCGAGACCGGACAGCCCGGCGGCGGCCGCGAGCCCGCGCGTGATCATCGTGCGCCGTGAGACTGCGCTCATTCGGAACCTCTTTCGGGCGCGGGCGCGCCCGTGATCATCGCCGTTACGCGCGTGCTGAATCCGGCGAACCAGACCATCGCGACGTGGACCAGCAGAAACGAGACGAGCGCCACCGTCAACAGAAAGTGCAGCGTGCGCGCCGACTGACGGCCGCCGAGCAGCGTGACCGTGGCCGGCACCGCCGAGACGAACGCCGGCGACATCGCCAGGCCGGTCCAGATCACGAGCGGGAACAGCACGAAGATCACCACGATGTAGGTGAGCCGCTGCACGAGGTTGTACGACCACGCGTCCGCGGCCGCGGGCCGCGCAAAACGGAGGTGCCGCGCGAGGGCGCGCGAAAGCGCCTGCAGCGAACGATCGCCCGCCTCCGGCAGCAGGTGTTTGCGGAAATGGCCGCTCACCGCGCCCCAGATGACATACAGCGCGCCGGTGAACACCAGCACCCACGCCGCCTGGAAATGCAGCGCGCGGCTCCAGCCGTTCTGGTCCGGCAGCACGAAGCCATACCCGGTCGGGACGGTTGCGCGCGACGCCGGAATCGGCAGTGAGAACAGCGGCGGCGTCAGAACGTTGCCGGTTTCGCCCCAGTAGAAGCGTGGGTGCGAGACAACGATCTCGAGCCCGCTGACCAGCAGTGCGAGGAAGCACGCCGTCGTCAGCCAGTGCGTCACCCGTACGAGCGCGGCGTGACGCGGCGCGTCGGCGCGGGCGGCGACGTCCGGCAGTCGATCGACGCTTAACGCGGTCTCGGCCATCGGCGGATCCTAGCACCTCGGCGATTGTGGATCCCTTCCTCGCTACCTTTCCACGACGGCGAGGGCATACGGCTCGTTACCAACCCCGGTCACCGTGGCGACGACGCGGCGAGAACGCAGGTCGATCACGTAGAGGTGACCGAGTTCCTGCGTGAACGGCGGCAGTGAAGGTCCTCCGCTGATTACGGCATACCTGCCGTCGGACGTGACCGCGGAGCCCTTCGGGCGGGCGGGCTGTCCGTCGGGCC
>Ga0111538_10000695_pt1 | contig 46155 bp, 76 predicted proteins | sample SoiMethybrSBSTD1_FD_79669 | JGI IMG/M metagenome (GOLD analysis project Ga0111538, IMG submission 79669) | Bulk soil microbial communities from a Populus tree surrounding site in Tennessee, USA - Soil MetaG P. TD hybrid SBSTD1 (version 2)... | ecosystem: Environmental > Terrestrial > Soil >...
GTGGACTTTTTCTTGATCGAAGCCTTCTAATAACTGCTTATCTAAATTTTGCTTATCGCTGTCTTGCTTGTCTCCACCTTTACCGGGGTGGTAGTAATGAGGGAGTTGATGGGGTGGTGAACCTAAAGGACCTTTACCTGAGCTACTACTCTGTGCCATTAGAAATCAATCCCCGACTCAATTTCTCCTACAGGAGTGACTGTGGATTTATCAATGAAGCTAGGGTTTTGCACAGTCTGTTGATTAATAGCCATAAAAATATGAGCCGAGATACGCTGTAACTGTTCAGGGTCTGTAACTTCACGCTGAATGATGTCAATAATCTGTTGCACAATAGTCTGCATTGAAACAAGGGCTGTATCGTTAGGACGGTAAATACCCTTCATTTCAAAGTACATCTTAATAGCTTGGTGGTCACCTGACCGAATGTTATCCATAAAAGCTCGGTAGGCGTCGTCGTCCCCATCACGTACTAAGTTAGCAGCTAAAGAATGCTGGTACTCTAAAAAGACTGGGTCTTTACGCCAAGTGTTGTACTCCTGAGTGCTAATACCGAGTTTCTTTAACTTGGTGTGGTCAGGCCGCATATCATTTGGATCGTATAAAGCTTTAGCTGCTTCAAGTTGACGAAAGGTTAATGCCGCTTTAACTTGCTGTTTTTGCGCCTCTGCTGAGAGAGGTTCAGGAGTTCGTAATGGAACGCCTCTAGTATTAAGGCAATTTCGGACTGCGTTACTCCGCCAGATTTTAGACCATTCGCTCTCCGATATGCTGATGAATTCTTGTGCTTCCTCATGCGTGGGAAGTCGTCCTTCTTTGAGGAAGAATTGTTCGACGAGTAAGATGAACTCAACTTGATCTTCCTTAAGGTCGGGGTTTTTATCAATCAGCTTATCAACGAAGACTTTATCCCGAGTTTGAGCGAATTTAGCCGTCGTCATTATCTGCCGCCTTACGCATTAAATACGCTGCTAAATTCTCTAAATCTGTAACCTTCGTCTCTAAGTTTTTAACTCGTTCTTCGAGACTTAAGATGTAAGCAGCTTCACTCATGAGGAGCCCACTAACCAATTACAAAACCATTGCCAGATTCGATTAGTCATGCGGCCTCCCTCTTTCCCGTAAATTCGTCATAGAGACGCTGTAGCTTTGAGTAAACTCGCGTAGCCATTCCCTTTCCGGGAAAAACGTCTTGGAAGAGTTCATACAGGATATCAGGTACGTACTCAGTCTTAGCTTTCTCAAAACGTGAGAGAGTACTATTATGTACACAAAAAGCAGTACAGAAACCCATACGAGTTGTATAACCACAGCGATGCCTCCACCAAATAAAAGGATGCAAACCTTCCTCCGTATCTAATGGAGCTAGTTCTAATTTGGCAGGAACTAGTGGTTTCTTTCTTTGGGCCCATACACGATGTTTTTTAATAAAGAGTTTGTAATGCTCGTTTAACTCCTCAATAGTGTAGCCACGCATTTCTGATAAAGCGTAAGCAACAGCTGGAGGGATATTACTATAAATACCTTGCTCGGCTCGCATTACCACTTGATCAGAGCATCGAGCTAAGTTAGCGAACTCTTTTAACGTTAAGTTCTTATTAGTTCTAACCTGTCTAATAATAGACACGGGTTCCTCTACAGGGAGGGTGTCGTTGCCAGTAGTCCTCATACTTCAATGATACATCACCCTTGACAGTGTGTCAAGAGCGTTGTACGATGGGTTTATGAGCAGCTTAAGCAACCCTACTCCGGTCGCCAAAGATGACCCGATTAGGGTTATAAACATTCAGAAGTACAGCAATAACAAGACCGTCGGTAGGTTTGTTATTAAGGGAGAGGACGCTTATTGGCTTGAGAGATTAGCTAGGGAACAGGGTATGACTGTGGACGCGCTGGTTAAAATCTTTGTGATTGAAGGATTATACCGCCGGCGCTCGTACTTAAATCTCGGGTAAAAAATATTTCGAGAAATAGATTCCTTGATGCATTAATACTGGGAAATTTAAGGAAAAGGATGTTAAAATATCTGGGAGTAGCCTCGCTTCGCTCACCTTACCATATTGAACTGTATTTTGCAACATGATATATAATCCACGCTGCATCATATATGGTATAGGGGAGGGTGCCAGCGCCACGCACGTCGAACGCATGTTCGATTGAATTAGAATCATAAAGTGTCCATATGTTGAGACCATCTATTGCGTGTGACATACCGAGTGACTAAGCTAGACCGTAGGTCAAGCAAACAACGAAAGGCGATGACCGACAATGACTGAGACAGTCACCGAACAGACGACTGAAGAGACAACCGAGTCAACCGAAGAGACAAAGCTTCCGAGTTTAGAGGAAGCGTTTGGTCCTAGTGCTGTTGCGGCTAAGGATCTTATTGCGCAGGCTAACGCTAAGATCGCTATTCAAACTAAGCAGGCTCAGTGGCTTAAGGAGAATAGCCGCGACCCGCAAGAGTTGGTCGATGCTCTTAAGTCGGGCGAGACTGAGAACGATGAGCTTAAGCCACTTGTTGAGCGCCGCGAAAAGGCTGCAATGGTGCTCGCCAAGGTGGAAGAGCAGTTGTTTATTCAGGCCGAAAAGATTGCTAAGGCGCAGCTTGCCGAAGAGACTGACGAGGATGCAGTTGCGAAGCACACTGACGCTTATGAAAACGCAGTCAAGAGCGTGCGCGACATTAAGAAGGCGCTTGAGACTATTTTCACGGATAAGGTTTTCGCTTATCTCGACACTCCGCAGACTCTTAAGCGTAAGAGCTCCGGTACTCCCGGTTCTGGTCCTCCGCGTCTACGCGGAATGAGTGTTAGGGTTGATGGCACTCTGGCGACAAAGAAGATGGGCGCAAAGCAAGAGGTCAAGAGTTCTTTCGGTGCGGCCGCCGAGAAAATCGGAAACATTTCGGTTAAGACTCTTGTCGAGGCGTACCAAAAGTCCGTCGGAACTACGGACTCAACTAAGTACCCGACCGACTGGCACCCATTCGAGGTAACAGTTGATGACAAGACTTACAAGGTCGAGGCTAAGAAGGAAGCCGAGTAAGTCAACTAAGTTAATAGATAACCCCGGTCAGAAATGGCCGGGGTTTTTCTATGCTCGCGGCAAAGCCGGTGGAAATGCCGCTTACGCTTGTATGAATATAATGAGGCTGATGGAAATGCTTAATATAATTGTATATAGTGTTATGTAGAATAGTGGCCGGACCTAAACGTTCAATATATAAGACACCTAAATAAACCTCCATTCTTAATCCATTCTATAATTGCTGGTCACAATAATGCCGTCATATTCCGAGTCATTGCTAAAGCCACCCCTTCGGGGATGGCTTTTTAGCACGAACATGACTCACCGCCGTAAACACAATTCCACCATCTATGCAAACCTCCCCAACCCATACAAGGGCTCTGACCTGCACGTTTGCACATCTGGCATCCATCACCTACGCTTGCAAGTGCATCCTGTTCATATAGCGCCTAATCCCTTGCATTGCCAATAGTTTTACGCACACCAAACCACTACAATATCGGACACAACCACCCTTACAAGTGCCTCCTGTCTCGTTGGCATTTCCCATTAGGAGTCGCATTATGGTTAAATTCTCAAAAGAAGCTATAGACGCTGATATGCAAATCATTAGTAACGCCTTACAATCTCGTGGCGAATTAAATACGCAAGAGTTAGCTGCTATTTCAGGTTTTTCATATTGGAAAGTTCGCCGTTTACTAGAGAAATTAGTTAATGACGGCACCATCTACGTATCCCGCACTGCTGAGCGTACCGTATACTTCGCATCTAAAAACTCACAAGTAATGCCGTCGTTTAATGACGGGCGGAAAATGCTCAGCCTACAGGAGTTAGTAACACACCTTCAAAAGAACCCCAATTTCTTCGATCTAGAAACGTACTCATCCGTCATACGCAAATCCATTATCACATTATACGCTCAGCCCATCTACGCAGTAGCCCGCTCGGCTATTGACGAACCCAAACTAGAGAAATGGTATGAACAGCTAGGCAAATTAGCAATTCGATTTAAGGCCGCTGCCGCACTATGTGAGGACTTACAACATAGAGCCTTTAGTGATGACGTGGACGTTTACCGAGGCTGGTTTGACGACCCACGTTATGACGCACAATTAGCTCATGACTTATTCGTAGAGCACTTAAGTAATGAGGCCGGTACAATTGTGGACTGCTTCAACCAATTAGGACTTGACGCTGCTTCAACCCCTGTAGGAGAAGAGTAATGAGTGAATTTCCCGGACTAATTACAGATGACAACGACGAATCACAAAAGGGTTTACTATCAGACATGGAATGGACGTGCAAATGTCCTACCTGCGGTAATGAGCACAAGGACGAGCGACCTGCTGATGAAGCAATTGATTTTTAACTAGCCGCTTAAAAACTAACTCTATAAAACCCTTGACACAGCCCGTCAAACCATGATAGGGTGTAACCAGTTGATCGAAAATTTGAGAGGTTGGTAACAAACAATGCCTAGTATTGCACATAAAGTCGAGCGCGGTCTTAATATTCGTCAGGCTAATTACCTTAACGGAGTACCCGATTCTCTTAAGCGCAGTTATAACAAGCCGGGGTCACAAAATCGTAAGAGGTCATATCAAAGCAGTTCAACAGGGAACCGCTCTAATCGGAAGCGAAGGAACTCGCGCTAATGCCAGAACACGGTAAGAGTGAAGAGGCTGCGGAACAGGCAGCTAGAGCTAGAGAGAATAAGAAGTTCCAACAGCGTACTAAGAGACTTAGAGAAGAGCAGGCTGAGAACGACCGAAAGCTCAGAGAAATTCGTAAGCGGCGTAAATGGTTTTAATTAAACTGAATAGGCCGTCCGCAGGTAAGAACATCCTTAGGTAACCAACGCGGTAATAGTTGCCAAGTCCCTTATTTGGATGTCGCCTAATGGGCCATTAGCTCAAGTGGTAGAGCAGCTGACTTTTAATCAGCGGGTTAGGGGTTCGAGTCCCTTATGGCCCACGTTAATAATAACAGAAAGGATAACCTAATGGAGAAGAATTGGAAGTTCGACGGACCATCGTACGTCATAGGCGTAGTTGTAATGGCGACTATGGCAGTTATCGTTTTCATAGCCTTTTTATTCACTCAGGCTTATGTCAATAACAACGATGATGTAGCACCTACTAAGGGTATCCCATCCTGTAGTGAAGATGAGATTATCGTTGGCACAGGGGATTACTCGGGCGGATTTTGGACCAATTACAAGTGTGGACACGGTGACTGGTGATGAGTGCTGACGATTACTACTACGTAAATTACGAAGATAATCAATACGTTGTATCTTACGGATTCCTGAGTGATGATTTCCCTCCACGTATTGTAGCTAAATACAATACATATGAGGAAGTTATGACATCTGATCCTGGTAGTGAATATGGTATTAGGTTGTCTCCCGAAGTAAGAAAGCGTATTAATAAAGCAATGGAAACCCTAGAAGCTGTTGAAGCTTCTCAAAGGGCAGTTGACGCAATTAAAAGAAGTGAAACTCATGGCTGAGACTAAAGGCATTGAGCCTATTAAATATCCCGATCCTGCTGAAAAGCCGGAATGGTACGACGTATCTACTACGTCTTATCTCGGTTATGATCTTAATACTCCCATCCCTGATTACCTTAGGGACGCTGATCTAGAGACTTTGCAGTCTTATTTTAAGGGTCTTAAGACTCAGATGTCTGAGTTTCGTGAGACGCTTGAAGATAACAAAAAGGCTGCCGAAGCAACTAAGAATCAAATTGAAACACTCGACGCACAATACCTCGCCATCCGTAATGAATTGGGCAAGGCTAAGGCTATTGCTGATCGAGTGTCATTAGGTGCTAAGCCTTTCCTTAACGCTATTGATCGTCGCACTGAGGCGATTGATAAACTAATCCAGCAGAAAGAAAACGCTGCTGCTGCCCAGCGCGAATGGGATCGTATTCAAGAGGAATGGGCTAACCTTGAAAATGAAATGCCTTGGAGGGATGAGGCATTAGAGCATCAAAAGAAGGGTGCTCAGCGTTTGGTTGTTAACCGTAAGACAATCCTTGGTGACGTAATGGGATTGGGCAAGACTCTTACGGCTATTGCCACATGTGATTATATCAAGGCTAAGACAGCCGAGTCCGATTATCACATGAAGCCTAATATTTCTGGCTATGATGAGGAAGAATGGGTTCACGATCCTCCGGCCGGGCGGAAAATCCTATATTTGTGTCCTGCTGAGTTGGCTACTAACGTCCAACGTGAGTTTAAGAAGTGGGCCGCACACCGTGGATTCCCTCTATTAATCGCTGGCACTACCCGTAACGCTCGCCGTTCACTTATGACGGCCATTAAGTACATGACTACTGATTACGTAGTCCTGCTTAATTATGAGGCGTGGCGCAAGGACAAGCAACTTATCAATGAACTTATTGCATGTGAGTTCGATACGGTCATCCTTGATGAGTGCCATTACCTTAAAGAGCGCAAGTCCATTAACTACAGGGGCGTAGCGCATCTACTTAAGGGTAAAGATTTCACTAACGAAGGCGGTAAGGGTTACGTCGGTGCATTAGGAGCTAGCCTATCTGATAAGTCGCCTTATTTGTATAACGATGACGGTTCCACTTATCAAACACCGCGTTTCGTATTCCCGATGTCAGGTACGCCGTACCTTAATAAGCCACAGGAATTCTATTCGGCTCTGTCATTAGTTGACCCCTACACCTACCCTGATAATCCCAACGGCGAGAAGCAATTCCTTCGCACTTACTGTTATAAAGATGAAATGGGTAAATGGCACTTTAGCCGTGGCGGTCTGGATTCTTTGGCTAAGCGCATTACTAACCTCTACTTGCGTCGTACTCTTAAGGACGCCGGAGTTAAGCTTCCGCCTCAGGATATTCAATACCATGAGCTAGAAATTGATGAAGAGGCTTATCCTGCACAGGCTAAGGCACGCAAGGAAATGCGCGAGCGTGCTCTGCTGATGATTAAGAATAACGTTGTCAGTAAAGCTAATGCAATGATTGCCGTTTACACTCGGCTTCGTCAGATTGAAACCTACCCTCACGGTATTAAGGTTCCGGTTTATGATGATGAGGGTAATGTTGTAGACCATTATCAATTCCAAGTTGATGAGTCACAGAAACTTGATTACGTTATTAGAGAGAACGGCGACGGTTATGTTGGACTCATTCCGGAAGTTTGCCCAGAACAACGCACTGTACTCTTTTCACAATTCACGACTGAAGTATTCGACGAGCTACAACGTCGATGTGAAGCGGCCGGACTTAGGACGGTCGTTTTATCTGGCAAGACACCCAAATCTCTCAAGGAAAGAGTCAAGGACGATATTGATAGGTCCGTCGTCTCCAAGCGGGCTGAGGAAAAGGGTCGTGTTCAGATTACATCTGATGACTACGAGTTCGATGTGGCTCTTTGCAATTACAAAGTCGGTGGACAAGGACTGAATTTCACTCACTTTACTCAGACCATTATTCTTGATGAGCAATGGAATCCAGGTATGCGCGATCAAGCTTATGGTCGTACTGACCGAATGGGTCAGACTGAGGAAAATACCGTTCACGTCGTGCGTATGCTTCACACGATTGATGAATGGATGGCTGGCATTATGGCTATGAAAGAACAAGACGTGGATAACCTTAACATCGCCACTGAATTTATTAAGGGTATGGAAGCAGGAGAAATCTAATGATTAATTTAATGACTAATATTTTAGAACACGGATTAATGTTGGAGGTCACGGCCCCTGTAGTGAAATTCCTGTGGCCCGCTGTATTAATTCCAATTGTACTCAGTGTCGGTGGATTAATAGGAGCTAGCTGTATGGAACTTATGTTTAGGAAGGCAATGCGATGATTAAACTTAAGTCAGAGAACCAAGAATACCTTAATGACTCACTCTATACTGGCTTTACGCCAGAGGAATTGCTTGCTGATTTGCTCACTTACCTTGCTGTTGATATGAATGTCCCTGACCTAATGGAAGATCGAGAGACAATCCTTAATGAGTTCCTAAAGGATCACCGCCAGAAGTCAGGTTATGATGACTAAACGAGTTATGGAATACGTTTCAGTACCCCAAGAACAACTAACTACTCCACCTGCGAATTCAGGATTTTATGAGGTATTCATTAATTATTGGTGGGCTCACGACATTGATAACAACATTCTCTTTGGCCGAGCCTTTGGAATAATGCACCCGCTTGCTAATAGAAATGAAAAGATTGCGGCGACCGTTGGCAATTATTGTGATAGATATGCAGGTGTGGTTCAACTCCCTGTAGTGTATAGAAACCATGATTGTAGAGATTACAATGACTAAGCGTATGGGCAAGAGTGCAAAGTTCCTCGGTGCGTTTCCCGTTGAGCTTCAAAAATTCATAAAGGTAATGACTGTGAAATGCTTTAATAGTCCTAGTCATTACCCACATTATATGGAACTTATAGCTATATCTAGCCATACAGCATCCAAATGGACATTGCACTATCGCTGCCCTGTAGATTACTGTGTGCGACAAACTTTAATTGACTATGAAATCGAGAATGATGATGAAACTAGTTGAATTAATTCATGAATTAGAAAAGCAAAGAAAACAAGTCGGTGATGATGTTCACGTTGTAGTTTATATTGAGGATGTTTATCACTATCCTGAAATAATTGGTTACAATAACGAAACAGGAGACGTGACTCTAGAATGATCAAATATATACCGCTTTTTATAGGCATCTTTATTACAGCAATGGTTCTATCCTTCTTCACTGTTATTATAACGGGATACCACTAATGATAATTTTATTTCGTGATCCTGAATTGGGATTCACTATTGAATGGACTGGCGATCAAGAATTCGCCGTATTTAATGCAGCGTATGACAAATTAATGACACTATACTGTAAAGTGGGGGACTCAGAAGATGCCCATAAATTCGCAACCACTTGGTATTATACCCACGGTCGAGACGCCGTACTCGCTGGGGCATACAGAAGGATCGAACGTGATTCTATCTTGTGACGTAAAGTCTTGTAATGAGACTATCGACATACCGGAAGATGAAATTGATGAGGCCGGTGGAATTAAAACTCCTAACGGTTACAAGGCTATGCTCGAATACCTACAGGAGCGGAATTGGACTGTACTTAAGTACGACCATGACGGTCTAATCTTTTTCTATGGTCCAGACCATTATGGAAAGGATATAGTTGATGAAGGTTAGACTTACTATCTCTTATATTATTCCCGAAGGTAAGACAGAAGAAGTGGTACATAAAACTTTAGCTGCTCTAAAGGAACTTGCTCCTATTGTTGGTGAAGCTAGAGTTGATGTGAGTGAAGATGAGTGACGGATATAAGACAGTTACTTGTGCTGTCTGTGGTGACAGCGAAGATACTAGTGAAATTCGCAGTGTAACACGTCAAGATTTACGTTATCGTTTTTATCCTTATCTTGAAAAGAAAGGTTGGAGTTGGGGTTATGCTGAGAACGGCCTAACTTTAAATTTCTACTGTCCTACTCATAGTGGAGCAACATCTAATATTATATAAATAACTAATAACCTAATGAGGAATTATGTTGAAGCTAGTAGACGATTTTCCTATCATGGAGAGAATCATTAATCAGGACGTGGATCACCGTCATTACGGTGAGGCTTATGATGAGCACGAGTACGATCTGCTTAAGCGAGTGCATCGTACTTTTGATCCGCCTGTAAAGCGTTGCCGTATTAACTGTGATGGTAAGCACTGTAAAGTTTGTGTAGCGAAATGACGGAAATTTATATGGATGAAACGACTCCAATTACTACTCCCGACTACATCCTCAAACTTCGTAATATTCTTGATGATAAAGAAATAGAGCACGAAAAAGTTATGAGAGAGTGGCATAAAGCTAAGTCAATCCTAGGGGAAGTGAACAAACGACGAGAAGATTTAGAGCGTTCTATGGATGTTATCTCAGATGCAATCGAAGAGTTAGGATTTAAACCGTGAGTCGAAGCATTGAGCTACTAATTCAAGAAAAAGATAGACTTCTCAGAACAATTGATGAAGCCAAAGAGCGAAATCAAAAGTTGATGGAATCTATTAAACAGAATGATGCTAATATCTCTAAGTGGCGTAAACAAGCTGCTGAATTAGAAGATGACATTATCACACTCAACAATGACTAATGAGCATGACGCATCTATTTAGGAGTTAGTAATGGATCACCCACCTGTAATGCGTGTTAGTGCAGTAGCACAAGCTTGCGGCCAGCATACTGATGACGTACACGAATTTCTTATTACTCATCACTTGTCCTCACCACAATGGGGAGATAAGTTTGAAGGCTTCTTTGCTGAAACCTATATTACAATGCACGCCCCTGTAGGAGAAGAGATTTTCGAGGCAGAGTTGGTAGATGACAATGAGTGAAATTCATATGGAAGGTTGCATGGGTTTTACTGGTAGCCGTAATGGAATGACAACGGCCCAAAAGCGTACTGTCTGGAAAATCCTTAATGATTGGGGTGACGCACTAGATGGTGCGCTTCATGGTGGCTGTGTAGGTGCCGATGAAGAATTTGAAGAAATTTGTGATAAGATCGGTATTCGTGTAACACGTTTTCCTGCTAGCGATGTTAATACGAAATGGGTATCTAAGAAAGAGCCGGTTGTAGGTACTGAGATTAAGATTCCTGCACCTGCTATGACACGTAATCATTTCATTGTAGATAACGCTTGGCGAATGATTGCTACACCTAAAACTGCTGTGTATCAGAAAGCTACTCGTTCTGGAAGTTGGGCTACTATCCGTATGACCTATGATGCTAACAAGCGTCTTTACCTTGTGCTGCCTGATGGATTGGTTGACTATTTCTAATGGCTAGCCAATACACACAAATTACTTGGGAGACTGCTGTATCAGGTCCCAAGGATTTCTTCTATTGCTATGGTTGTAGCGTTTTGATTCAGCCTGGCACTATTTATTTTATTTTTAATTACCAAAAATTCTGTTGCGGTAAGTGTCTGACCGAGTATGAGTGGGATAATCATGACATTGGACAAGCATCATCCAGCGATTCAAGTTCTAGCGAACATGAAGCTTCATCTAGTAAGAGCAGAGAAGCGTTACGCGGCTATCGAAGCTTACCGCTTGATGACGCTAGACGAAAAGCAAGACCTCTCTTTGCACAGGATGAAGTTTAGGCACACTCTTTATTTTGCTTTGAGAGAATGTCCAGACGCTAATGCTTTCCATATAATTCTTACTATTGCTGGCCCCGACGCAGTTCTAAAAATCTTCCAACAGACGGTAGAAAATTATGGCGATAGAGGATTACGTTCAGCTTAGTGATCCACGAGAATGCATTAATTGTGGGGAAAAGGTCTGGAAAACTTTAGACGTTTCTGACTTGGAGGAGTTTTGGGCTACCGATACCGGCAATGTATTCTGTGGAAGATCAGACAAACGACACGTACCAATGGAGTATTAAATGATTGATATGATTCTTGGAGTTTCTTCTCCCACCCTTTGGTTTACCCCTGTTTCCTTGTTCATTGCCTATTACATCGGCAAGGATCGAGGATGGTATAAAGGTCGTAAAGAACTAGAAAAGGAGTTGACTATCTGACAATCTAGTATAGACCTTTCAATATCGAGCTTAAGGATTAAAATGTTTAAGAAGTTTCTTGTTGTAATTGCTAGCATTTTTACTATTGGAGCAGTTGCATCTGTTGCGGCTCAGGCTGACGATTACGTTGGCACTGGCGGATCAGATACTATTAACACTCAGAACAGTGTTGACTCTGCCGATGACGTCAATTCTAAGGGTGGCGACGATCAGGTTACTACTCTTAATGGTGCTGACAATGTTTTCGCTGGTACTGGTGACGATAAGGTCTTTACTGGTGATGGTGATGACGGTACGGATAACGGCCGTACTTTAGTTGTCGGTGCTGTTAATGGTTTTAATGGTAACGATGTTCTTGCCCTTGGTGCTGGAAATGATCTGGGCCAGGGTGGGGATGGTAATGATAAGGTTCGCGGAAACCGTGGCAGTGATACCCTTTGGGGAAATTTTGGTGCGGACATTGTTCAGGGAGGTAATGGTGAGGACACTATTTACCCTGGACCTGGTAAGGATTACGTTCTCGCCGGAAATCACAATGACTCCGTTATCTTGAGTAATGATGGTACTCGTGATGACGTTAATTGTGGCGACGGTGATGATGTTGCTATTGTTCAATCTACTGAGATTGACCCTAAGGATAATTTCACGGACTGTGAGACTACTGTTCTCGCTATTAGGTAGGGAACATGCGTAAATTCTTAGTTCTCTTAGGAACATTAGGTGTTACGTTAGCTATTGCTTCCTCTCCGGTTGTTGCGCATGTTGGTAATAATCCTCATGTGGGTGATCCAAGGTACAATAACTTTGCTAACGTTAACTTCGAGGTAGTTGGATTCAACGGAGCTAATTTTAAAGATGGACTACAGAATGTCGATAACAATATCTCCGGAGTCCACGTATACGCCCGGGATTGCAGTGGTAATCCGGGTAAGTGCGTAAAGGTTCTTAAGAACGTTAACTGCTCAGATTCCGGTGGCGGTCCTGATCAGTGCGGTCATATTTCTATGATCGTACATCATGACGCATCGGTTAATGATAACCTTGTGTTCCAGTATAAGAGTAGTCGATCCGTTAAACAGAGGGACGGCTGTAGGGCAGTGCAATTTGCCTTAGGCGCTCATTTGCATAATGGTGACGGTTGTATGAATCAGGGTCCAGGAGATTTCACCACTACTATTTGTTGTGGTGAAGGGACTGCAATTACTGACGCTTATTGCGCAGGATGCCGTCCATTACCTCCGCCGGACTTTGAAGATTACATCGACTGGATCGAAGATAACGATTAATTAAGACGTGTGGGCCCCTTTGTGGGAGGGCCGTGGAGGGGCCCATACTAAAGGAGAATTATGTCAGACATTAGCTTTGACTTCACCCCCAAAGATAGCTGGATGATTAGCCAGGCTAAAAGCAATGGTATTCTCATCCCTGAAATTGCTATGCTTGCCTGTCGTTGGATTGGGTTTAATTTTGCTGTTACTTGTGCCGTACTAGAAGTTGAAAGTGGCGGTGGAAAAAATCACTATGGAGGTGACCCTACTATCTTTGAAGGTCATCACAATAAACTAGTCACTCAGCAGAATTACCACGACTACAAATTAGAGCGCGAGTTTTATGATAAAAATCAGGGAGTTGGGCCTATGCAACTTACTCAACCTGACCTACAGGACGAAGCTGACCGTATTGGTGGTTGCTGGAATCCAATGTGTAACGTCTTAACCGGAGTTAACTTCCTTAATAAACAGCGTGGTACAAGTGCAGCACAGGATAGCTGGTTGGCAGTTTTTAACGCTTGGAATGATTCTATTTACGCACAGCGTATGGTTGATGAACGTATCCCTAAATGGCAATCGATTCTGGCTAACCCACACTAATGCAATATCAAGTTGGTGATTCCACTGAATGTATTAATTGTGGTGCAGACATTCATGAGTGGTATGATGATCAGACAAAAGAAAGCTATTGGGCTACTGCTAATAACATTTCTACTTGTGGTCGGTCTGCGGATCAACACATTCCATTTACGAGGTAATCATGGGATATTACGCACCTAGTATTGAATTAACTGCTCGTCTTTCTAGACATAACGATCACCCTAGAGACGAGATTGATAATCTTCTCTATGAGGAAGTTGTTGAAAAGATCAAGGCTATCGTTAATGATCCTCAATACCGTAGAATTGAACTAGACCTTATTCGCGATGGAATTGATTGGCAATAAAATGGGAACTCAGATAGTAATTCACGCTAAGGTCACTGTTGATGATCCAATTGATCAGAATGCAGGACATTGGACTCGTGCTTTTATTGATGCAGTTGAGAATGAAACTGATCTAAAAATTGCTGAGATTAAAACCAGGAAAAAGGAATTTGTAACTTTTCCAATCGTTCCTCGTCGAACTCGTCGAGAACTCCATGACCCTATGGAATGGGGTACAGAGAATACACCTATTACTATTGCTTTCGCTTCTCTTAAATACCTAGAATCAAAAACTACTGATCTTGCAAGATATTCTCATCTTCATGTCATTCAAGATGGTGTTGCATATTGTGTAAAGGATCGTTGGGGAACTTGTACCACGGAGAAATACTCTAATGCCAATAGTGGACAAGAATAGAACCAATTGGCGTAAAGAACTAGCTAGGGATAAAAAACGTAGAACTAAGAGTACGCGCAAACTAAAAGACCCTGAATCAACAGGCCGTAAGAGAGCCGCTAAGCTCTACCCTCTAGATAAAGAGGCCCCGTGCGAGTGGCAAGGGCTTGATCCCTGGGACGTACAGGAAGTGTCAGGCAGCCGCCTACCCTTCGGCCCATGCGAGGAAGGGAAACAACTAAACAGGCATCACGGCCCAGATAAAAACCCGCTTAACAATGAAAAGGGCAACGTCCACCGTATTTGCACAAGAGATCATAACTTGTGGCATATGTTAAATGACGAGGACTACGATTGGTCAGGAAGGACCTCAGACTAATGTTAAACTCCAACGCTCATGTTAAACGAGTCGATGTTCATACAATTATTACAGTCACTGATATTAATAATGATATTCATTACACCTCTTCCCTAGATACGCATGAAACTAAACTAGAAGAAGGGAAGCCTCTTGGCAGTGTACTTGAACCTATTAGGGATCAACTCTTTCATTCCACTATTCCAGATTTAATTTTTAGTAATTTCCCTGATGGAGCAGCGCAATCCGCAGATTACCCTAAGGATAAGAAAAATGAAGAAAAAGAAACCGAGTGATATACCTGGTGGCTCTTACGTAGAAGGCTTAGCTAATACTAACGTATGGACTAAATCAAATACAAGAATTTCTAAATGGAATAAAGCCTGGTGTCGTTCAGGTCTCATTAGACGCTACAGGATGGGAGATTTCGATAAGGCAACAACTTTAATACTTGTGAACATGCTAGGTGTTGATAAGAAACAAGAACATATGCCAGCAGCTATACGAAAGAAAGATGGAATTCTAAGATGAGTATGTTGAGTAGAGAAGAATGGGACAATGCAGGTGATACTGTGAAATGGACTATTCTTCAACGTCTATTTGAAGCTAATGATGAATTGTTGAAGCACATTCATGAAATGGAAACGGGTGAGCATTCCGTTCAAACCTCTATCAAAATTCAGGCTCTGAATAACGCTACCGAGTTCTTCGCCAGTATTGTAAGAGGAATGGCAAAGACCCCTGTAGCTGATTTTGATAAGCAGATCGTAGAAGCAGCCACAACTTTTGAAGAATACCTAAGTCCTAAAAACTTTACCGCTAATCCCCTTGACACACTGAGAAATTCCTGATAGACTACGTATCACCTGTTAGAGAGGATCTGTATAATGCCTGTTCAGCCGAATCTTTATACCTGTAATCGTTGTAGTGACTCCGATTTAACGGACAGTCAAGTTGAGCGTTACACGATTATTAATGCCGCTCTTGATGAGCCTGGCCTTCTTTATGAGGATGCTTACCTCTGTCTTGAGAAGTGCAAACCAGCTTTTGAATTGGCTAAGGTTGAGTTTAACTTTGAGTCCGTGGATGAGTCTGATATTCTATCCGAAGATGATTAATTATGACAATGGTCCGTGGAGTTGATACGAACTCCCCTTTTTATAAAGAAATAAATGACTCTAATTACCGAAGAGAACTAAGTCCGTTACTTTGCATCAACGCATATCATAAATCACCACACGGTTCTTACAAAGACCCTAGAAGGAATATGTGGGTCTGTCCTGAATGTTTTAAACCGAGTAAGGTAAACAACCATTACACAGTGCCATGCCTCTATTGTGCAGAGGATTTTGTGTTATGGTTCTGGAACCGTACAGAAGAATTTAACGGCGTATGCGAAAACTGTGGCGGAACTAATTTTGCAACAGTTGAAAAAACATTAAACCACATTGATGATCTTAAGAGATTGGAAGCGTTAGAGAAATGACTGAGCCCCATATCGTATCTAATAGTGAAGCGAATGCTTGGCAGGAATGCCAGATGAAGTATTTCTTCGCTTATGATTTGGGCTTGAAACCTATTGATGAACGAATTGGTAAAGCCCTCCGTATTGGAATTTTAGGGCATGAACTTCTTAGCGTGTATTTTGACGTCTTGAAAGATGACCTAGGTCCCGATCGTTTTAATAATGCGCAGCAAGTTGCTCTGAACACATTAGCAATTAGAATGTCAAAGGCTGAGCTTGTTCAGACGCTAGAGGTATATGGTATTCTGAGTCGTATTCTTTCTAGGTACTTTCTGTACTTTAGTAAAGAACACCCTCACGCTCGCATTCATGAAATCGAGACGGCCCACAAACAAGAATTGACTGATGAATTTAGTTACGGTTTACGTCTTGATCTACTTTGGTCCGATGGTCCTTGGAACTATCTTACAGACCATAAGTTTACGTATGACTTCTGGAATCAAACCAAGCTGGACACAAAGGGATCAGGCCAAACCTCTAAGTATTTTGCAGTTCTTAAAATCAAAGGCTATGATATTGATAAGGCAATGATTAATCAGATCCGTTATCGGGATCGTAAATCAAAGCCTTATGAAGATAATGAGATGTTTCGGGAATCGGCATGGACTCCTACAGCCGCCGAACAAAGAAATGTCCTTATCGAGCAGGTCAAACTATCAAGACAAATTATTAACCATAGGAAACTTCCTATCGAAGAAAGGAGGCAGAGTGTTACTCGAAGCCTCGGCAGTGCTGCTTGTGACTTTTGTGATTTCGCTAGTATTTGTGTTGCAAGCTTAAGAGGCGAAGATATTGAAGGTGACATCGAAACTTTCTTCGAGCAGAATACCTATGGTTATAACAAACAGGCTATGGAGCCAGCATGACAACTACGCAAGAGGCCAAAGAGGCACAGTCGCCAGAGGCCGTCGTAGATAACCTAAAGGATAAGGAGACACCTGCTAAGCCTAGTAAAACTAAGGATGAGCAAATTGTTGATAGGCTCATGGGTTACGCTGAGGACCCACTGGATGCCGTTCCTTTTATTAAAGCTATCTTCTATGGCGATGTTGGAAGTGGCAAGACAACGGCTGCTTGTAAGAGTCCTGACCCTGTACTATTTGCAATCGAACGAGGACAGAGTTCCCTCCTTAACGACATTAACGTATTGAAGAATGTGAAGAAGGTTTTCCGATACGTTTCTGTTAATCAGGTTGAGCAGTTTGCGGAGCAGTTTAAAAAAGGTGCATTCCCTCAGTATAAGACGATCATTATTGACACGTTCTCTGAGCTACAGGACGACGCATTAACTAACCGCATTGTTCAACAGCATAGCCTTGACCCTATTGAGCACGACAAGTATCGTCCAGAGGGCGGGGACTATCAAGCAAATACGGAACACATGCGTCGTATTGCATCCGCGTTTAAGGATGTCCAGGCTAACGTAATCTTTGTTTGCCACGATAAAGATGAGGTTAATGAAAAGACTAAGTTCGTAACTAAGCGACCTAGCCCAACAGTCAAGGTTGCTAAGGTACTGAACCAGTACGCTGACCTCATTGTTTATTTCTGGTCGCTCACTGATGATAAAGAAGTCGAGCACTTTTACGCTCGCACGCGAAAGAAGGAGACTGAACGAGGACTCATTATTGCTAAGTCTCGGATTGGTACTCTACCAACAGTAGTCGAGAACTTTAATTTCAATATGGCACTAAAAGCTAAAGATGAACTAATTGCTGAGGCAAAGAAAGCGATGGGTAAGAAATGACAGCCGATCCTTGGGCAGATGAGCCCACTACTACGGACCCAACTCCAAATGTTGGGAACGATGATTCTTTTGATCCGGATGAGAACTTAGTTGCAGACCTCGGTCTTGCCGATGTTCCTGATGGACTTAATGGGACCTACCCGGCCCATATCACTATGGCTCGCGCAGTTAAGGGAACTAAAAAGGACCCGAGTGCTCGTGCTTTTTCCTTCAAGTACAAGGTTGATATGCCTGGTGATAAGCTTGACGGCTATAACCAGGATCACTTCCTCCCTGCTAACGGAGAGAATGACAAGCTCTTTTTGCAACAGCAGCTTAAAGAGCACATGAAGTCCCTTGGACTTGACCTGAACAGTATTACCCGCTCGGATTTGAAGAACCTTGAGGGTAAGCCTGTTTGGATTAAGGTGCAGAAGAGTGGTACTTATCGGAACGTGACTGCTATTAAGCCACGTCCAGAGGGTCGCATTGATCCTTTTGCATCTGAGGAAGTTGCACCAGCTACTAATGCTGACGCAGACTTCTAGGAAACTAGAAGAGATATAACTGAATAGACCCTATATAATGAGCCCAGGCTGGCTCACCACCACAGGGATTATATAGGGTTCCGCCGGAGTGGCGAAACGGCAAACGCGACGGACTTAAAATCCGTTGGTTAGAGAACCTTGCGGGTTCGATTCCCGCCTCCGGCACATGGAAGAGTTAGAAGAATTATATCGAAAGTATCGAGAAGATAAGAATCCAATATTAGTGAATTTGAGGGAGAGTGCAACTAAATTCGTCCGAGGGGTAGGCCCGCTACACCCTGATATTATGCTTATCGGTGAGGCCCCAGGTAAGCAAGAGGACAAAGTAGGAGAGCCATTTGTAGGTCCAGCCGGAGAGGTATTGGACCTACTTTGCTTGAGAGCTAAAGTTAAACGTGATTCAATATTCATCACTAACACTGTGAAGTATCGACCTATTGATGATCTAGGTAAGGATCGTAAACCTACAGAAGCTGAGTCGGCTTACAATAAACCGTACGTACAAAAAGAAATTGAGATTGTTAAACCCAAGGTTCTTGGATTAATGGGTAAGCCAGCTATTCAAATGTTCTTCCCATTACATTCTCCTCGTGAATCTCATGGTCACACCTATACTCAGAGTAATCCCCCTGTAGTGTTCTTGTACCATCCAGCGGTTGCATCATACAACCCAAAGCAGATCAATACGTTAATTGCAGATTTCAAGGTGTTACTCACACTAGTCTAGGAAAACTAAGTGGCCTCCATGTTAGAGTCTGTTTCGTCCGGACAGATGACGCTAGAGGATTACCTCGAATTTCTTTATGGGACGGAGCAGGGTTATGTATATTCCCCAACAAAAGAATATACGGGAGAGAAGGAACCGCCGACTTGGAGTACAAGCTTCTTTAGTTGGCCCTCCCAAAAGGCTGAGATTATTCAACACATCATCGAAGAGGCACCGCAAAAAGAGGTCTACTTGGCCCCTTCATTGTTTAGGGTTAATGACGCTAATAAGTCTGCTGTTATTGGAAGCCATGTTGTTTGGATAGAACTAGACGGTAATATTCCGGAGTCTCTTGGAGAAATTCCGGAACCTTCATTAAGGATTAAGACATCAGACAATGGACACGAACATTGGTACTGGCGACTCGAATCCTTCAACTCAGATGCCGACTGGATCGAATCCATTAATCGAGCCCTTTCTTATAAACTCAATGCTGATACTTCGGGATGGGACCGAAATCAAGTCCTTAGACCTCCGACTACTTATAACCATAAACGCAAACGGCGTGTCGAAGTTTCTTCCTTTAATACCTTCATCTTTGAGCCTTCCAAATTCGATACAGTTCCAAAACCTCCGACTGCCGCGCAAATCTACACTAAAGCTGATCTATTAAACGTTCAAGAAATTGTAGCTAAATACCCCTGGCCGTTAGCAGCTTTCCGTCTCCTTCGTTCTAAAGATGTAGCAGAAGGTGACAGATCAACAAAGTTAATGCAGCTAGGTTATTACTGTGCTGAAATAGGACTTAATGACAGAGAGATATTTTCCTGCCTGCACACCGCAGACAATTGGTGGGGAAAGTTTAAGCATCGGAATGACCGTGAACAAAGACTTAATGATATTATTGTCAGGGCCCGTGTTAAGCATCCTTTTGCTAACAACTCTATGGTTATTAGAGAGTTGCCTGTACTCGGTTTAAAGGAAGTATTGGACTCTAACGTACAGCTAGAATGGGTCGCTGAGGGCATGTTGCAATCGCAGGGCTGCGGCATGGTGACAGCCAAGCCCGGAGTGGGCAAAACTAAAATCAGCTTGCAGTTCGCTATTTCTCTTGCATTAGGTGTACCGTTCTTACGTTATAATATCGAGAAACCTAAAAAGGTTGCTTTCTTTTCACTTGAAATGAGCCTTCCTGGTATCAAATTCTTCCTAAGCAAGATGGTTCCTAAAATGACCAAGGAACAGATTACTCTCCTACAGGAGCACCTAAAGATCATTCCACTTGGTCAAGCTATGGAAGTTCAAGGCGCACATAACTCACAACTTATTAGAAGTGTGATCGAGGAACATGAACTTGACGGAATATTCATCGACTCCCTTGGTCGGACCAATCATAAGGACCTCAGTAAAGATGAAAACGTTAGGCCCCTTATGGATTGGGATGCGACTCTTAGGAATCAGTATAAGATTTTCACATGGTACATTCACCACAATAGAAAAGAGTCAGTCGGCAATAAGAAACCGAAAACAATAGATGACGTATTTGGTAGTGGTTATATCACAGCTTCTATAGATGACGGTTACACATTATGGAGTAATGATCCTCTCCATAAAGTTGTAGAGTTTATCAACATCAAGCATCGTTACAGTCGTTTAGAGAATCCATATCTTGTTGAGTTTACTGATGGATTCAATCTAGCAGAACAGACTGATCTTAAAGCTCTCACTAGGAAGCAGCCTGATGTCATTAATGAGTCCGGACTTATTACAGACGCAGCAATCGAAAACGACGATGACATCGGTGGGTTTAGTCCCGAGGGCGGGATCGACTTTTAGACTTGTTAATGAACGTAAGCTATTTGAGACTGTATTAGTAACGGCTTCCCAAGCACCTTACGTGGTATGTGACACGGAGACAACAGATGCGTATAAGGGTGCGAAACCGAAAGCTTCATATCTTATTGACGGCACTTGTTATTGTACTGGAGTTGGTGTCGGCTACACTTCTATGGGTAGCGATTGGTATTATTATCTCCCTTGGCGTCATGTGGACAATAATCTCCCTCATGAGTGGCTAGAGGAATTCACGGAAGTAATAGAGAATAGTACATTGGTTTATCATAATGCACCATTCGATATTCCATCATTAGCTACTCTTGGTATTGACGTATTAGATAAACCTTTCTATTGTACTCTTAGTCTCGCACAATTTGTCAATGAAGAATTTCCTTCTAAACAGTTAGACTGGTTGGCTAAGTACGTATTGAAAGACAAGGGTAAGGACGATGACACGCTTAAGGTTTTGCTCAAAGCTTTACGTTGGGGAGAGATACCAGCGAGTGTTATGTGGGCTTACTGTTGTAAAGATGTGTGGATCGCACATCAATTATTTAAAGTGTTCTGGAAGGAGATGGGATAGTGTCCGACAAATGGAAAATCGCAACTCGACGCGATTTATCCGGAAGATACAATGTTCCGGAATCCACAGTTCGGGGATGGATTGAAAAACGAGAACATAATAATTTCCCACAACCTATTAACATGAATCCAGGCAGAGGTATACCTGAGCAGTATTGGATACATGAATGTGATGAATGGGTAAAGGCAGCTATTAGAGTCGGAAAGCTAAGGAAAGATAATGGGCCAAGGGCTAAGGCATCTTTGGCCGACTGAGGCCGACTCAATCCGCGCCTTTATCAAATTGGGACAGCGCGGTCTTAAAGTTGATATACCTAGATGTGAAGAATTAGCTACAAAAGCACATGAAGAAATGTTCGCTATTCTAGATCGAATTGGCTTCAATCCCAAGAGCAAATTGGATTTAGAAAAAGCGCTGCTTGTTGACCTTGAACTTCCTGTAGTTGAGAAAACTAAAAATGGTAATCCTAGCTTTAATAAGAAAGCTATGGCTGAGTACGATGTAATGCTTGATGCTTTAGGTAACCCATTAGCTCAGGACATCTTAGCATACAGGGGTTGGCAACAGGCAGACAGTTTCTATTATACCGGCTATCAGAATATGGTGAGTCCTGATGGACGTGTTAGGCCGAATTATAAACCAACAGGTACAAGGACTGGACGCCCTTCTTGCGAACAGCCGAATTTACAACAGATACCTAGACGGTCAGATAAGCCTTGGTCCGGACCAGTCAAGTCACTCTTTATCCCCACTGATGAAGAACATATCCTCTGGACCTTTGATTACTCTGCCTTGGAATTCCGATTTGCTTTATTGTACGCCAACGACGTTGAACTTATTGAGCGAGTTAACAATGGCGAGGACTTCCATCAAGCTACGGCGAGTATGATTAAAGAGCGGGCTGGTTTAGAAGTTACTCGGTACGATGCTAAACAAATGAACTTCGCTATTGTCTACGGTGCGGGGGTTGCTAAACTGGTATACATGATGAAGGCTACTAGAGATAAGTCTACTGGTATTGCAACCGAAGAATCTGTGAGGGAACTTCTAGATGCGTATAACGCTGCATTTCCGGGATTCCGACCCGCTGCCTATAGAGCTCAAGAAGTGGCTAAAAACAGAGGGTATATTAAATATTGGTCCGGACGCCACCGTCACTTTAATTCGATTTGGAATAAGGGACAAGAACACAAGGCATTCAATAGTGCTTGTCAGGGAGGCGGGGCAGAAGTCGTCAAGCGAGCAATGATCCAATGCATGAAGAAAATTGATAACCCACAATGCAAGATGGTATTACAGGTTCACGATGAACTAGCTTGGGAGATTCGTAAGGATAAGCTAGACTATTACATTCCACGTATTAGGGAGTGTATGGAAGATTTCAAACTTCAACTGCACAGCAACACACCGTTTGTTAAATTCCACGTAGAGGATAAACAATGGGCGACTTAAGTACAGAAATGACTGAACTTCAAGATATGCAACAAGAAGTAATGGAGTTTGTTAAGGCTAAGGGATGGGCTAAAAATTCAGATGAAATTAATTTTCCTGAGGCTATTGCATTACTACATTCAGAAGCTAGTGAAGCATTAGAGGCTTGGCGTGAAACAGGTCTTGATGATTATTTTCTCGATGGTAAACCTGAGGGGGTAGGTTCAGAATTTGCTGATCTTTTTATTCGTTTACTCCACTATTCTTCTGTGTATGGAGTAGACTTAGACTTTCATTTTCGACGTAAAATGGATTATAACTGGACACGTCCATATCGACATGGCGGTAAAAAGATATGATAAGCCGATTTCTTGCTATTGACCCAGGTGAATCTATCGGTGTTGCAGAGTTTGATGATGAAGGGACTTTAACTCAACGATCTAAGATTAAGCGTTCATATTTTAAGCATTACTTAGATGATCGTTTTAATCCCGATTACTCTCAGATTTCAGATGTTATCGTAGAGAACTTCCGTGTATTCCCAGGTATGGAATATAATTTTATTCTCAACACCTTTAACGTAGTTCGAGTTATTGGTTTCATCGAAGCGTATTGTCATATCAATGGTGCAGAGTTCCACCTACAGGAGCCAAATGTAAGAACCTCTGCTGAAAAATGGCTAGGCTTTCAGTATAAATCACATACACCTGATGACAAGGCAGCCCACGCTCACGGAGTTAAGTGGCTAGTCAACAACCGTATCCTCACTGTGGAGAAGGCGATAAAGGACAACGAGGAATATGACCAAAGAGATCACTAAAAAGAAGAAGGCTTTAGAAACTCTTCGGGATCAAGGTCTGCTCACTCCTGCAATGGAGGAAGAGCTACGTCACTTGCTGCAAGTCGAAGAGGATTTGAAGAAAGAAGAGAAGAATGACCTCGACGACAAATCTCGTGAAGCTGAATCTATTCTTGCTCTTATCCGCCGCCAGGATCTTTTTACATCTAAAGTCTGTAAGTATCGTGGCTGCAATAGTGTTTTTGCTTCTAACTACGCTGATGTCGCTTATTGCTCTAATCGCTGTCGCAGATTAAAGCTAGAAGAGCAAGGTATTATATGGGATCATAAAAAGCCACCTGCTCAGAGATGGGGTTGGCGGGGAATTCCAGAGGACTTTGAATCAGTGCCATTAGTCGTACCAGCCGAAGCCTTAAAGGCTGCTGCACATCATCCTGTTATCCAGCAATTTTTAGCTGAGACGCTAATAGAGCTGGTTGCTGATGATAGGACTGTTGACGCTTCCGCGCCCTCTCACTAATTCCCCACCACCCCTTCTCCTTTAATTGATAGGCAGTACGAATGCAAATATCTTTGACGGGACAGTCATCGCAAAGATACCGTGCTCCACCATAATTCTTGTGGAAGAGCATTTCATCTACCATTTGATAAGCTAGACGCCGGTCGTCTAACTCATCAGCAAGCCATTCAGCATAACTGCTGCATTGACTTAGTAGCTTCCATTCCCCTGCCATACCTAGAGTGTGTCACAACCTCTAATAGAAGTCAAGCACACAGTTAGTGGGAACTGCTATTTAGGTAAGACGTAAACTCCACCAGCAACAACAACGGAAGATAATACGGCAACCATCCACTGGAATCCGGTCAGGTCATCAAAAGAAGTTTTGTCCTGAACGAATGCTAAAAAAGAAACACAGAATGCAGCGATAAAAGCAAACACAGCTTTCCACGGAATAGCCATTATTAGCTCACCTGACTGTCGATAGAATCTAGCCTATTGCCAATGTTAACGAGAGCAGCAGTGATACTGTCTAACTGCGCTTTTACTGCCGCGTCTCGCTCTTTAGTGTTTTTATCCCGAGCAAGCTCACGAGTACGAAACTCTTCAAACTCCGCACTTAAAGCGTTCACCTTAGCAGTAGCATTAGCAGCCTGCTGAGAAGCTTCCTGTAACTTGGAACGAGCTTCATCCACGTCACCCTCAGGACCAATTTTCTCAGCCCAAACTGCATTTGAAATTTCCGCTAACGTAGGCAACTGATTATCCTTCCACTTCTTTAAATTGAATACAGGAATAGGGTGGGGCCTTGGATGATAGTCCGTATGCTCAGGACTTAATCCGTCATTTCCTCTGCGATAACTTCCCCACTGAAATACTGCACCTGGTCCTGATGGTTCGGCGCCGCCACCATCAACACCTTTAAATTCATCTAATAGAGTCCAATGCATATGTTCATCGAACCCACCGTGTTGTGAATCTCGTCTCCAAACTGCCCAGCCTACAGAACGCGAAGCAATAATTACTTTACGCTCTTGTGCTGAATCAATATCCCAAGTTCGAGTATCAATACAGGAACTTAGATCGTGATAACCCGCAGAGGCATCTGCTCCACCACCTGCGTATTTCATAAAGGCACCCTGGACAATATCCAACTCATTAGCCAGACTGTCAGGTAGCTTCTCCATTGTTGCTAAGTAAGCCCCCCACATACGGCGACTCATAAAAAGGGGACGTCCAGAAGTGTCGTCACCTAAGTAAAGAACATCATATCGGCCGTCTAAAGTACGTTGGCCTTTCACTCTATATTTAGTAAACATATATTAGTCTTTCTCCAAACAATCTTGTAAATCTTTGGCGTTTACGACAATAGCTACCTCCTGTAGTGAATGCTTAGCTTTCTCACTTGATTGCAATAAAGGTATCGCACTAGTTTGATCTTGAATATTCCTAAGAAATGAACTAAATTCAGCAAAGAATTTTACAAGTGCTGCTCTATATGTTTGAGACGATTCATCCCTTGTACCCACAGATTTAATAGCACATGTAACAATATCATTCGTTTGTCTATTTTCAGTATGCCATAAATAATACGAAGGACTGATCATTAAAAAGCCTATTACAACGGTGGCTATGACCGCCGTAATTCCGGGATTGCGATTAATCCATAATGGATTATCTCGGTTAGGCATGTATGATTCCTAGGTCGGTGAGGACGGCAAGGGTGTAGAGAACAGGCCACACTACAAATAGAACAAAACTCGTAGCAGGGTTATGTTTAATCAGATTTGACATTCGTCTCATCTCTGTTAAGAACATTGTCAACCTTAAGTCCCAAGGCTAATGACCAAGCTCCTGTGCAGAAGAAGTATACTGCCGGGTCTCGTTGACCGAATACAGTTTCATAAACCCCTAGTAAGGCCCCGACCATTACTAGAATGTAACTGCAAACGATTCTCCATGAAGTTATCACCAGCCACCCTACTTATCGCCGTCTATTCATGATAGCGCGCATCTGTGCTAGAATACTATCAGCATATCCGCCTGTTGAGGGATAACCACTACCACCGCTAATATTGTTATTACCGACTGCGCCAGGTCCACCATACCACGCCTGAGCAGCCCCGCGCGCTCCGTACTGGCGAAAGTATTGCCTAAGTTTATGGCGAGCAATTCTTTCTTGCGCCCTCGGGTGACGCATGTAATAACGGAGTCTAATGTCTCGTCCTAATGCTTCTTTATCCCAACCACCTGGCCCAACGAAGTTACCTGGCATAATTTGGTATTTACCTGCGGCACCTGAACTAGAGTTCACAGCACCATAATTACCGCCAGACTCCTGTCCAGAGATAGCTTTCATAAAGGCTTCAAAACGAGCGTTATTGCTATGTGGCATTTTACCGTGATGTTTAGGACCACCTTTATGTCCTCCACCACCACCTAAACCCCGCATACTTCCACTGCTTGCTGCTGACATTCTATCCATTTTCTGAATAGAACTAAGCAATCCCATAGTGGCTTTACGCCGTTTAACGGAAGCTTTTTGCTGGTCACTTAGAACCTTAAGTAAACCAGTCGCTCCATAATTAGTATTGAAGCGAACACTCGCTGCATCAAAATCTTCGGCCATTATTTAGTCCCGAAGAATGGGAAGGAGAAGTGCATGGGGTCCTTCTTACTTCCGTGCCAATTACCGCCCCAGGTAATTCCGTAACGCTTAGCTAGTCGTCCAATTCCACGCGGAAGATTTTCGTGCATTCCACGTCGAGAACCATAATAGACTGGGTTAGAGGACGGGTTAATGTCAATAGCTAAACCGTACGAATGTAGACTGCGAGTGCTAGTCCCAGCAATATTCCTATTGGCATAGCCGCCAATAGAGTCAATATCGTAACCCGTTTTCTTAAGGGCTCGTAAGAATCGTTTGAAGTCATCTGCCACCGTCTTATTGACTTGAACCGAATGGCCTTGACCATCCCTAATAGTAACAATTTTAGCGTTTGGCCTAATAGGTCCAACCGCTCCACGAGCATGACCAATTTTACCGAGACTCTTACCCATCCCTACAGGGGGTCCTCCGAATTTTCCTCCCCCTCCGCCACCAAATCCAGCACTCTGTGATGCGCGAGCGTTCATATACATTTTAATGAGACGCCCGGTCGCATCCATACTAGATTGTGAGGAAGCAACGCTTTGACGCGCAATCTTTTCAATTTCAGAGCCGTAAGCCATTAGTATTCAACTCCGAAACGATACTTAAGAATCTGCCTAATTCGAGCGTTCTCTTCGGTTGTTAAATCTTCCTCAAACAGCTGACGCAAAAGCTCATTACGCATATCGCGTTCCGTTAATTCACGAGAATACATACCAGTCAAGTTAGTTGCAGCCGGACCCAAGTTACCTTCACCCTCATTAAATGCACCAGTAGCTCCAAGAATCTGTCGCATAAATGGAACAGGTAATTGGTTAGCAGTGTACTCAACCGGACCAGGCAAAGGTACATTTTCACCAGCAAACATTGACTGGTGACCCATCATTAATTCTGCCGGAATTCTAATTGCAGGGTTAGACTGTGAGATAAAGGAGTCCGCAATTCCACGTCCTCCGGCAGCAAAATCTCCACCCTGGAAGGCGAGAATGTCACTAAATGGCGAGGGGTAGCGAGCGAACATCGGATTACCAGTACCAGGAGTGTTATACATCGGTAAGTAACCGCCGGCCTTTAACCAGTCAGGTACTAATTGATTATCTAATCCTGGCAGCGGATCATCTTCTGTAGGCCAATATCCAAATGCCCCACTGAGGTTTCGGGTAATTTTCTCCGGAATGATAACCTTCCCTGGATGCTCGAACATGAACCGAGACATAAGGGGTAAGGCTTTTCTTGTCCACTTATAGAAGGGAAACACGTTGGACAAATACTGCTGTTCAAATTTGGTGAAGTCCGTGTAATCAAAGTGAGTCATCCTAACTCTATCAGCGGCCCATTGCATAGCCTCATCAAGAGATTTAGCTTTACTGGGATTAGAACGAAGTAAATGCATAAAGTGAGCCATACGCATATAATCTTCGCGCCATTCAGAAATACGCCTAAACGGCTCTCCCATCTTTCGAGTAACCCCTGAGAAAGCAGTCTCGAAAGTATTAACAGCTGACTCTAGTTCACCGAATTGAGACACAGCAAAGTTCTGACGAATACCGTGCTTGTTCATTCCAGCATAGATTTCAGAGTCAAGAATGTATTTCTTAACCTGTCCTTCTGCGTCACGAAGATTAGCAGTATTCCGAATTAAAGGTTTGTTCTGAATCTTTAAAGCGTTCTTAAGAGGGTCACCAGCCATGCGTAACAGCGGATCAGAACCGTCCGCAAAACCCTCGAATTTTTCCATCCCATGAAAGCGCCAACCTAATAACCTAGCAGCCGCTCGGTAATCAGCCGGATTAATAGCACCATCAATCCAGTTAATAAAAGCGTCTCCCATAAGGTTACGAATATGGTAACCAGGATTAGGCTGTGTAACTAGGAATTTCCAGGGTCCTGTAATACGGTTCAAGAATTTAGTGAAGTTAGACCATTCCCTCTGATCCTCCATTGTCTTAAGCATCTTAGAGATGCCTTCGGCAACTTCTGGATTAAAGACAACATCCTCTAATTCTTTAACACCCTTAGCTTCAACCCAACCGCGTTTCTTCACTAAGTCATTCACAAGAATTCGTCCTGCTTCATCAACAGAAGATAATTCTCGAGAAAAACCAAATGAAGCCGTCAGATTATCAAGTAATTGACGACGTGCAGCAGCGTGCTCTACAGCAGCAGTAGCGATCCATAAAGAGTGTGCTCCATCCTTCATACCCTTAATGTTGGAGTCTTTAGCTACGCGCAGTAAAGAAGAACGGAACCAATCCTGCTCTTGGAAAGCTTTCTGTAATTCAGCTTTCTTTCCTTTAAGAACTTTACCAGTCTTAGGATTAATTAAACCAAGTTCTAGCCCAATCTCCTTCATCTTACGCTTACCAAAAATAGGAGGCAAACCAGGAGGCAGCATCCTATTAAGCTCAGCAGGAGAATAAGGAAGCTCTCCTAATAAACCTGTAACCCGCTGAGAAAGCATATCAACGTGAGCACTAAATACGTCCGAAGCTACTTGTTCCACATTAGACCCTGGAGCTTTAACTAAAAGCTGTCCCGAATCTCTGCGAAGTCCTAACATCCATTCTGCAACGCGATCCTCTCGCGTCATTTTACGGATAGCACTACCGTCCTTTACATGCTTAAAGGTGTCGTCAATATAACGACCAGCCATATAAGTAGTAGAACGGCCTAAATGCATCGCCTCAACTTTAGTGCGATATACGTCCTCCACAATTTTATGGGAGTTACGCAAATACTTTTGAGTGATGTCAAGACCTTGCTCAATAGGCTTAATTTGAGCAATCTTCTGTAAACCTTCAAGTGTCTTAGAAGGCAAAATGGGGAATCGGACTTTCCTCGTACCAATACCAAGAGTCTGTTTGTAATTGGCTTCAACAATGGTACGGTAATTATCCAGAGCCTCTTTAATCGTTAATTCAACAGCTTCATCACCAGCTTTAGTAGCAGCTTCTCCTGCCATAACCTTAGGACTCATAAACCGGTAATTACGGTCCTGAATAGAGGACTTAGGCAGTTTCTGAATATTAGTTAAGGTATCACTAAATACTCTATTAGCAGCAAAGCGACCTTTATCATTGGCGATGTGTCGAATTAAGTCAGCAGCTTCTCCCTCTTTAGCCTGCGCTCCCTTAGCCTTCTGGAATCCTTGACGGAACTTATTAGCGGTTAATAGGTCTTTAATCTTACGTGCTTGCTCATCCGACATAACACCGGTTTTAAGAAGGTTATCAACCAGTCTATTTTGCCGAGTAACAGCTGCTTCTACTGACTTAGCATCCTTAAAGATACGAGCGCCAGTACCCATTTTACCTACAAGACCAACACCAATATAAGTAGTAGGGTCAAGCAAAATATCGCCAGTCAGACCTACAGCAGCGGTTGTCTTATTATGCTTCCTCCACCATTCAGGAGTAGTTCCAGGTACATTAACACCCGTAGCTTTTTTAACACCAATTCCGAATCCAGCAGAAACGGGATTAGCTTGCGTGTTCCGAAGAACTTCTCCAAAGGTAGTGTGTTCTTTTCCACTAAAACCTTGCCATGCTCCGGCTCCACCTGCCCGGAACATATCTCCAACGTCCCTAAGCTGATTACTTAGACTGCCACCTCTAATGACGTCAGTGAATTGTTCACTGAAATCTTTAGAACCTTCGGCAACAGCGTAAAGAGGACGAGAGAGTTTATCCACCGTCCACTGAATAGGAGAACTAGTCCAGAATCCACTCTGGTCATTATTCTCAGCATCGTTCTGAGCAATCGCCCATTTTGGAGGAAGGTCAGAATTCATAAAGCTGTAAGGAACGTTAAACTTAGCTAATGGCTTTGGGGCAGGATGAGACTCCCTATTCATTAAATACTGCATGAATAGGTTAAGCCCTGGATCGTAGAAATTAGGGCTAGGACTTGAGGTACGCCTGCGCGTAGGATGCCGCTTACGCAGCTTCCTAGCGTAAGAGTTCCTACCCTTAGCCATTTTAAATTAAGCCCCACTCAATCTGTAATGCCTGTTTAATTGCAAGCTTCAACTTCAAAGGCGCAGTCTTAAGGTTCGTGTGAGTCATAAGATACTTAATCATGTGGTTGTCTTTACGCTGAGGAAGATTAGCCCAACCACCAGCAGAGGCGATGTTATTAGCTGCCTCTTCAACCCTAATGTAAAGGTCAACTCCACCGCCCTTAAGACCACGATCCTTCAAATAATCAACCGCTCCGGTTCGAGAATTAGAGTAACCTCGCGGCTTCTTCCTCTTAGGCTTATTATCAAGCTGGTCAGCCATGAACTTAGCTTTATCCAAACCGAACTTTTTGAGGTCCAATTTGTTTTGGAATCGCTGAGTTCGAGTGTCCTGCTTGAATTTAGCAACGTCAAGACCGAACTCTCGATTAGCTAACCTAGAAGCTAAACGATCCTGAATTGCTTGACTCTTGGCAGCCCTATTAGCCGCCTGTAAAGCAGTAACAGCAGTGCTAATTTTACCGAGTCGAGTAGCCCCTAATGCAGACCTCTGATCCCTGAGAGACATAATCTCATCAGTAAACTTCTGACGTGCAGTAGTACGAGCTCCTAATCCCTGAGCTTGTAATTCTCCACCAATCAAAGCCATTAATTGATCAAAGCCCTGAGTATTCTCTCGCTGTGCTGATGAGCTTTCAGCCTGAGAAAGATTAGCTTGACTAAGAGCGTATTTTTCGTCTCGGGATAAACCGGAAGTAGCAGCGTCAGTAACTCCACTAATACCTAGGCGAGATAATTCGTTTTTAACATCTTGGGTCGCACTACCATAATTACTGCCAAGATTCTCTTTAATCCGCTCATAAGCATTACGAGTATCTTCAAGAGCATTAGCACCACGAGTATCAATACGTTCTGTATTACTCTCGTTCTGTGCTCCTGCACGTTCGTATAGACCCTTTAAGTCTTGAAGCGTACGCTTCCTTTCTTTTCGAGTCTGCTTAACGCGGTGCGTAAGAGCCTTAAGCTGCGGATCAAGTTCAGCACTAACAGCTAAACCAGCTTTACGATATAATTTACCCGCACCAGTACCTCGCTCTCGAACATCTTTCATCATGTTCTTACGAGCAATTTGAACTAGTTTTTTCTCTCGCTTAGGACTCTTCGTATGCTTAACGATATACTTACGTCGCTTACGAAAGTCTGCAACTTCCTTTTTAACGTTCTGCTCATTAGCACGGAGATAACGATTCTCAGTGATATTCGTAATCTTACGCGCTAAACGCTTACCGGGCTTGCCAAGTTTAATATCCTGCTTTTTAGGCTTCCCTTTACCTGGTCCCTTGCCTGGACCTTTGCCCTTGGGATGGTGCCTCTTCTTGAGCTTTGGCCGGTCAGGCTTGCGATGAGGTCGCCCTGGTGTTCCTGGCCCTTGGTGATGCGGAGAACCTAATTTCGGAGGCGGCCGATTATGAGTAGGAGGGTTCTTTTTCTTTGGCTTAGTGCCATGTCCTTTAGAACCGCCCTGACCAACAGCGTTTCCGCCTAAACCTACTCCGCTACCAATACCACCATAATGAGGCTTAGTATTACGGCGCGCAGAAGAAACTCGCTTAGCTGACTGTCGAGCGTAGAAGTTATTACTACGGTTCAGTCTTTTAACTAAACGATGCGTAGACCGTTTCTGTTGACGTCCATAAGTACCTCGTGCCTGTGAAGTATTAATAGCGTTCACAGCACGCCTCGTGGCACGAGTAATCTGTCGATTAGATGCACCGCTACGGACTAAACGCTGAACACGCCTAATCTTTCGTGAAGTATGCAATCCTCGACGACGATTTAATCCGCCACCGCCTGGATTTACTGGATACATTATGGCCGCCTATTTTTCTTCTTCTTTGTAAGCTTTCCTCGACCAAAACCTAAATTACCAGCATTTCTCTCAGCGCCTTGCGCTTGTCCCTGCATCACATTAGACAGCTGATACTGATAATTAGCCATAGCACGTTCTTTATCTTCACGCATACGGTCTAAATTAATCCCTAATTCAGAAGTAAGGTTAGCCTTCTGATTAGCCATTTGATTCGCTGCTTGACCGTAATTGTAACCATAACCTGAGGAGAATGCCATTCCTCGTCCCGCAGCATTATTTAAAATACTACGATAAACATTAGGTGCCTCTTGATTAATGTCCCGAATGGCATTAGTCGTATACCTATTAGCGTCCTGAACATTACGTCGATAATCAGACCGCATGTTCATACGGCCCTGCAATAAACTCCGTCGCCTTTGTGCAGCGCCTAAATCAAAAGGAAGCGCAGTAGGTTGAGGCTTAGGCGGGCCTGGGTTCTTGGGCGGCTTGCGGGGCTTGCGCTTGATTTCCGGCATTATAAATTCTCCCTCTACGATCCTTCATTAATCCAGGACCTACAGGAACTAGAGGCTGTGGAATAACAGGAGGAGGCATACTTTGCTGTTGATTACCGTTAATTCGATCTCTAAGATTTAATGCTGCTGCGGCTAATCCTGAACGACTATCACTCTGTTCTTTTTTAATTCCTCGTTGGATATAGCCAGTCGGGTCTTTACGTCCCGAATCAGGAGCATGGCTAGTTCCACGGTAAACTCTATTACCGTTTAAGAAGCTACGCTCCCGTTCTTGACCCTTCATATTCTTATCCTAATCTATCTGTCAAGTCCGAATAAGACCACGGATGCTATAATCCATAGTTAAACCACGAACACGGAAAGTAACTTGATCCGTAATTCCGGAACCCGTAGCCGTTTCAGCTTTATCGATACCAAATTGAATAACTCGAAAACGCTGTTGTTTCGTCACAACGCTATCGAAAAAATCAGTATAAAAATCAGCGTAATTAGTAATAAGTTGACTGGCATCAACGACCGATGGATCGCCTTCTCTAATCGAGAAAGTTGGTTTTGCATCCAGGTTATCCGCATCCACATGCTGTAAATCATAACGCCACCTGTAAAGTTTTTTCCATCGCGTAGCATCATCCATAGCTAATGGTACTGTTACCATCATATAACGAGGAACTAAAAAGTTACCGGAGCGGTCTTGATCCTTACATTTTCCATCCGGATTGTTGATATCTCCACCAATACGCATCATGGAGAAATATCCGCCACCTGAATTCAGAACACCATCCACTACCGCACTTGGAGTATCACCCCATACCTGCCAAGCAGTACCCGAACTAGAGGAAACAGCAAAAGATCGTTTACTATTAGCACTAATGAAGCTATCCGAAGGATCGTATTTAGTCCAGGCTCCTGTATTAAGATTCATACAAAGAGAAGTATAACTCCCTGACTCGAAAAATCCACCTAAGATGAGACGATTAGCGACGATGGTGATACTAACGCTCTCGCCCCAAGAGTCAGGAGAGTCAATAATCGTTCGAATGTTCTCTGCAATACTGAGGAACTCACCATCAATAAACCGATAAATACCCTGACGATTAACAACATAAATGTCACTACCCTTATTTGTAGCATCAAGAGCACCAAACTGTTTATTGACCTGGCGAAGAATACCGTCCACTGCTGGGTCAGTATTAAAAGTGAAGGCCCAGGTGGAATCCTCTTTAAAAATGTAGACAATATCTTCTAAAGCAATAACAGCTGTAACCTGTTGCGCATCTAAAGGATTAACACTAAAAAATCCACCATCAGGAGCAGTCCAGTTTCGCGGAGCAGTAGCCTTTGAATAATTCACTTTAGAACCATTCAAATCTACTACAAACACACGATCCTGCATTACGAAGGAATAGTATCCAAATTGAGATTGTACAAGAGTTAAAGCATTCGCAGTAGCTCCTGTAGTATCTCCATTATCCATAGAAATATTATTCTGAAAAGTACCTGCGCTAGCAGCACCACGACGGATAAAGAAAAGTTCTCCGTCGTACAAAACAACTGAATTAATTAATTTATTATCCGCAGGTTTTGAAGCTCCGTGATCGTTCTCAAATAATTGAGTCGGAGAACCAGTCGTCGGATCATCCGTGTAATAAACTCGCTCCCGCCAAGTTCCTGTAACCTGTTTTAAAATTGAAACGTACAGTCGAAGGTTACCATTAATTGCCGAGGGATGAGAGCCTAATAACCGAAATGTTCCAAAGTTGGTGAAACTACCAGGCCAACCATCAGCCCAAGCATCATGAAAACGAACAAAACCCGGACGTTGTATCAAGACACCATAATCTGTCACGTCCAAATTAATAATGTCACCCACGAAGGATTCAGCAACGTCATAACTACCCTCGTGCCGAGTAATTAATCCATCCGGCCAAGGACCAACGTAACGACTGATCTTATCGCTAGGTGGCATAATAGCTCGAATCTTCTTCTGCTATTTGAATTGACGGATACACGTTCTGATTTCGGATAAAAGAATCTGACTGTGCATCATCTAGGCTACTATTAAACTGAGCCATTTTAGTAGCGTAACGACTATCATTATCATCTAATTCTGCTGCCTGAGCTATGCAATATTCTACCACCCTCTGATGATATTGAAGGGGTAAGTCGATTGTCCCTGTAGGGTCAGTACCAGCAATTGCAGAAGCGTCCGTAGGATAACGCTCGTAGTAAAGCGTTAAATCTGCTGCGCTACTTGTTGCAGGTGCAGGACGTAAATTAATTTCGTTATTAAAGAACCAGTATTCAAGCGGCGTACCAGTAGGAATAGGGGTTAAATCTTTGTCAGGGTAATCTTGCTCTGCGGCTTGGATCGAAATAGGATTAAGAGCAATTCCTTTATACGCTACCCGATGGAGACGGATAATTTCTGTAGGTAAAGCATAGTTAGCCGTACCATTAACCGTAGCCATAGTAGCTTTTTTCTGCAAAATTTCTTTGTTGCGATTAACAATTTCCCTTTGGGCGTCATTAATCCAGTCAAGAATAACAGCGTCAGTAATCTGTGATCCTGACTCATCACCGAATTGGCGCTTGACTCGAGTAGCAACGTCTAAAGTTCTCATCGCAACCTATTCCCGTAGTCCCTAATCACAGTATCCTTATTGACACGGTATTTATTCAGAGGAGAAGCGATGACATGTTTAGCTATGTCAGTCGCCTCGGCCATTTGCTCTTGTTGCGCTTTCTTATGCATGAGTTTAAGGGCTTCATTGTGCGCATCAACATCGGTGAGAACATCGTTGCGCGACGTATCCGCTTTAATAATCTGTTCGAGGATTCGTCCATCAAATTGGGATTCATCTTGAACGTGGAAAATTATGTATTCTTTTCCATGCACCCTTTCAACGACCGCGAATTGTGGTTCCCCCGGAAGCCTCTTATCAGCAGGAATCCACTTAACGTCCAATCGAGGATTATAAGCGCGAATAGCCTCAACAATATGAACAGTCCTCTCATTGACAGCATTACCGTCAGTCAATGGAGCTAAAATAAGAGCCTTATTAAAGGCTAATTGACGATTAGACATTAAGTCGCCCTTAACAAAAGTCGTGGCAAAGCACCTGAATACAAGTTATTAGCAGAGAAAGTAAACGTACCAGGTAAAGCGCCTGTCACTCCTGCCTGAATATAACCTGATCCAGATGTAACCCTAGAAGGATCATCTAAAGCAACATAGGGTGTCCAACCTGCTGCATAACCACGTAGTTCCATAGTTCCAGCAGCAACTTGAGCACAACCAGCTAACCAATAAAGACCTGGATTTAACGTCTGAGTAATTGGAAGTGTCTTAGAGCCAGTAGTAGAACAGTCCACCGTACCCGCATCAACTAAAAGCGTACTAGGTTTACCACCTGAGTCGGAATTATAAAGACCTAAACGGTAAACAGAAGTCGCTTGAAGAATAGTGCAAGCACAAGCAATCTGATCAAATGCTTGACGTTCTCCAACAACAAACGGAAAAAGATCCAACTCATTAAGAGTGGGAACTTTTGTTGAGTTACCACCCGTTGCATCTACGCCATAATATAAACCGGTAGCAAAGCGTCTATTAGATGCAATTCCAAATGTTTGCTGAGCATAGAAAAGTGCTTGTAAATCCTGGATAGATAATCCAGACGAACTTAAACCTAATTGCGTCAGGTAGTAAAGTCGTTCTAGATCAGCGTTAGTCATTTCATATCCCTCCGAGAAAGGCCGGCCCCCATAATGGAACCGGCCCTCTCGTTAGTCACTAGGATTACGAATCACGTCTCAGTGATGTCGCCAACCTTAAAGTGAGAGTTACGCCGATCAATACCAAGCTCCCAATAACGACGGAGAATTGCTTCCCAAGCGTCGAAGTCGGTAACCCATTTGAGAACGGAATTATCGTCGTCCGCAAATTCCCACTCAGCCTCACGGTAAACAGTAAAGTTGCTCTCCTGTAAACCAAATGAAGTGTTCGGCGGGCAATCAACATCTTCCACTACAGGAATATCTCCTCCACCAGCGGCGAAAGCTAATCCCTGGAAACCACCCTCGAACGTCTGAGCCTTAACAAATTGACGCTGCGCCTTAAGTAATGAGAAATAAGCTCGACGAACACCAAGACTCGCAAAAATAACGGACACCTTGCCGCCATTAATACGAGTGTTGTCGCAAGCCTTAATCCACATTTCCTCAGTCAGTGAGCGGTTAGAGCCACCATTTGTGTCAATAATCGAAGCCCATTTAGGCTCAGTAGCAGGGTCAACGTTATAAAGAGCACCAGTAGAAGCAATAATGCTTCCTAAACCGTTCGGCTCACGGAAAACTCCAGCCGAAACAGTACCGGAACCAGTACGCACAATAACGTCGTTAGCCACTGCCGTACCGTCAGCACCATCATAAGTAACCGTACCAGCCGGGAAAGTACCCGGCACAATAGCAGTAATCTTACGGTTGCTGAACTTAACAGCACCAGTACCCGGCGTAATAACGTCGATCATCATATCCAGTTCAAGATACTGGATATTAGAAACGGTAACGGTGTTAGCACCATCAGCCGTAACAACAGCTAATTGACCAGTCGCGTTACCGTAGAAAATTCGAGCGCAGTCCTTAGCGGTGTCATCCTTAAGACCGTCCATTTCCTTTTCCATCGCATTAGCGAAGGATTGAGGATTGGTTTCCGCTAATTTCATAAGCTGACCAGTTAAACGGACTCGTCCATAACCATACTTCAATGGAATACGAACGGACGCATAACCCTGCTGACCAGCCGCAGGAAGCTGCTCATTTTCCTGCCTATAACCCTGACCGTGATTACGACGAACACGGAGGGGGAAAGTCACATATTTACCACCAACGTCTTGAGAAACACCACGGTTGGTACTCTCAATACGCTTATATCCAATAACTTCACTTTGCAGCTGCTCTCGGAGAGAACCCTGATAGATTTCTTTGAGCAGCGCGTTTACGGTTGCTAAACTCGCTGGCATTTTAAACTCCTAGTGACTACTGCTGTTGATTGGCAGAATTTAATAACTGCTCAACCATTGACTGTCGAGCTTTCTTATCAGAATAAATCTTCTGTAAGTCGCCCTGTTCACTCGGCAGACCTCCGCCAGCACCTAATGGCTGAGGCGCAGTTGGAGTAGTTGGCGCACCGTTAACCTGTTGACCTCCATTAGAAGGCCGAGCAACATTCTCATAATACCAGGTTAATGCACTCTCTAGGCCCTGATCTGGATAAGTAGCTGCCCTAGTAAGAACAATTTCCATATCCATTGGGCCATACTCCGAGGACATTTCCTCGTCTACCGCTGTTAAAGTATTCCAGATTTCTGTTTCTTCGGCTTCCTGACTTCGAGTCTGCGTATCATTTTCAATACGTTCACTTAAATCAGAAATAGCCTGCCTCATAGCAGTTAATTCCGCGTTATTTCCATCCGGCATATATTCATCCGGATCAACGTCATCCTCACCAATATCGTAATCTAATGAGGCTGCTAACTGCTTAAGGATTTCCTCAGGATTATCACGCAGTTGGGTAGCAAGCTGAATAGCCATTTGAACGTCATTAGGCTGATACTGATTAATGATCTGCTCATAAGGCTGGTAACGCTGATACTGCTGAGCTTGCTGTTGGAACCGCTGATTAACCTGTTGTTCCCATTTTTTAAATGTCGGCTCAACAACAGGCCGCATTGCCTCTGGCAATTCTTGAAGCTCATTCCAATAAGGAGGATGAGATTCTTGACCTGCATTTTCCTGCCCTGTACCCGGTTGGCCTTGGGGCTCGGGAATCATGTTAGACATTTAAAAAACTTTCTACTCGGTAGACCGTACTTTGGCCTTGGCCCTTATTAGGACTGTACCGCTGCCTTAGTCACTAGGACACTTCTAGGATAAACCCTGACCTATAAACGTGTCAAGTCAGGTTAAGAACGTACTTTCTTTGCCATAGCCCTTTGACGCGCCTTGGCAATTCTAGCAGATAACTTAGCACCCTCAGGCTCAGGAGGAGGATTAGAAGTCGGAGTGTCATCCCCGCCGCGCTTAGGCTTAGGGTTAATCTGCTGGTTGAACATCTTATACATTCCTGTGCCTTTAGTGTACGGCTTAATAGTCTTTAAGAAATCAGCCGTAGTATTACCCTTATTCTCACCAAAGACGTAACCACCAAACTGCTTACCCTGTAATGCACGAGTATACATACGCAGTAAAGGCTTCATAGCCTTACGGTTGTTCTTCTTATTCTTATCCGTAAGAGTATTCAGTCGCCCCTTAACTGGTTGATTCCTAGGACGGGGCTCAGGCTCAACTCCGGGAATAATCGGAGGACCACTATTAGGATCAGGCTCTCCTGGAGCAATATTCTTCTTAGGAGGTAGATTATGCCCCTGGTAGTCATTCAACGGATCACGTTGAATATAAGGTGGTTTATTGTTCTGTAAGGGTCCCTTACTATTAGAACCAACTCGCCTCGGAACACCAGGAGTCATATTGCGACCAACGCGACGACCAGGTAAATTAAAAGGAGAACGAGGGCCACCAGGACTACGACCCTTACCTGGGCCAACGTTTTTCATTGCATTTTTAATCTTTGAGCGAGCATCTGGCATTGGTTTTCCTCCATATTCTTTATCCCACCGAGCAGCAATCACAGGCTCATGAATATGCATCCAGGCTCGCTGCTTATCTGATTTGTAAGGCATTATTACATCCCAGGCAATACCTGTTGCATCGGGTCTTGCGGATATTGCTGAGCTTGTTGCTGACTAACTTCTTGTCCACCCTGGTCTACAGGGGGCGCAATTCCCTGCTGTTGCATCATAGCCATTTGAACCATCATTTGATGTTGAGTAACGTGGTCTTCAAAAGCGGCCTGTGCTTCTGGCGGGAGCATTTCAAATTGTTGAGTCTTACGGAACTGATTATGAACTTCAATGTGAAGCTCATGATTGTCAAACGTATTAACAGGCAATCCCATAATAGGCTGCGTAGGCTGACCTGTCATCGGGTCAGCACTATTCGGATCCATTAATGGCATCCCATCAGGACCTGTCATTGGTTCTAACATGCCCTGCTGCATTTTAAGGTTTTCTCGAGTAGCCTGTCGTTTATCAGTTTCCAAGTTCTCATAGAGTTTCTCAATACCCGGAAAATTGAGAACCTCTAATCCAGCCAATGCCGGAATGTGCTGGTTGTTCATTAAGTCAGTAATAAAGGCTTGACGAGCAGATTTACTAATCGAAAGAGCAGAACCCTGCTCAACTCGAACGTCCTTATTACCTTGGATAGCTGAACCTTGGAACATCTGAGCGTCAAAGTAAGCGTCAGTACCAACGGTCTTGACTAAACGTTCAGTATCCCAATACTGCTCAACGTAGGAGAGTGTAAGAAATCCTAACTTCTCCATTCCCATTTCAATACTATCAATCGTGGTACTAAGTTGGGAATCATCCTGTTCTTGAAGAGTGCTAATAGCAGTAGCCGCTACCACACTTCCAGGAGCGTTTCCTCGGGAAACTTCATGCTGCGCACTTAAATCATCAAAGTCCATACGTAACTGTTCTAGATGATTAATTACGTAGCTAGGAATCTCCGGAGGCTGTTGTGCTTTAGGCTCTCCAAGACCCGGATTAAACTCAATTACTTGTCCAGGTTCAGAGGTCATCCGCGTAGGGTCAATAGAACCCTTCGGGCTGATATAACTAATTTTGCCCATCAAGTTCTTATTCTCAACAATCTGAGAACGTGTCCTATTAAGTTCCCTCTGTACTGGAACTAAATCCTCAATAACCGAGGCAGGATAAAATTGACCAGTAGGAATGTGATCAATTTTAACGAACGGGTACTTCTTATGGTGATATGGATACGCAACCTCAGATTGCTGAGGCGCCATAGCCGCCATTTCTGGCGGCAAATTAGGATCAACAATCGGCATCCTACTAATCTGAGCCAGATTATCACCCACAATTAAAAGGTAAGCACCTTTCGGGAAACGAGCAACTTTCCCAGGCTTAATCCACATTTCAAGCAATAAGACTTCATCAGGCTCACTATTTTTAGCTGCCGTCAAATTAAGAAAAGCCTCTTCCATAATAGAAGAAACGGCCTTAACATCAGGCTGAACTTTCAATCCAGGAAAACGAGAATTAACCCACTCTACAGAACGTGTCTGAGCATGGATAATGTAGGACTGATTTTCAATTTCCTCTTCTAACAGATCAGGTACGAAAATATGAAAAGGGTCTACCACTAGGTAATCAATATCGCCCTGGTATTCGTACTGGCCGTATCCACAAATAGCCATCGGGTCCCAAATGGACTTGATAAACCCGACCCCACAAGAAGAACTCCAAAAGACTGCTTTCTTTAATTTATTTTGGATCTTCTTCTCATCATAAATCGAAGTAAAAATCTGTTCTGCCACTCGGGCCGCTACTGCATCTTGATCTTCTGTAGTATTAGGTACGACAGTCCAATTAGGTTTAGATGAGGTTAATTTAGCAATCTCTTTACGAATAATCGGGCGAATCATATTAATCTGTAAACGCACTCGCCAACGCGGAGCAGGAGGTACGTACAGCTTAAAACCTGAGGCAGAAGTAGAAGTCTTAATCCAATCTACGTACTGATGCCCCAAAAGAAAACTCAGGTTCAAATACCACTGACGTTCTTTTTTGAGTCGCTGAGCCTTACAACGCTTGTATTGATCTTTAACCCAGGCTACGGTTTTCTTATCTTCCGCTACCTGACCTTTTCCGGTTATAAAACTAAGAGCCTGTTGCGCACGGCTCGGAGAATCAACCGATGAAAGATCCGCTGCCATCATCCGACCCTATAAACTCAGAGAGGTCAAAAGGCTGTAAGCCTTCTGCAATACGCTGACGGTTTACTTCATCTACATCTGTACCGGATGCAAGATACTCACTCGTCGAGTTCATCGAGGAATTTGGAATCACTGTCGTCGTCGCTTGAAGTGCTGAGAACGTCTGAGGATTCTTCGACAGAACTAAGTTCGTCAGTTCCTGATTCCTCATCATTAGTTCCCCCACTAGCTTCCTCAGGTAATTTATCTCCGTCGGAGCTAATGTCTTCACTCTCGTTCGACGCGGTTTCTTCTCCCAAACTTGGAGTGTCTTCCAAATCAGTCCCAATACTATCGTCGTTACCAAAATTAGAAAGACTAAGACTGGAGTATCCATCGACAATCCTTCGCAGGTGCTCGTTTTCCGTTGTTAATTGAGTGACCTGCAATTCCCGAGAAGCAAGTCTATTAGCAATATCTTCATAGTCACCAGGGGAAATTAGACCGGCAACAGCTGCTAATTCACGAATACAGTTATAACAGATGTAGCAGACGCCGTACCAATCAATGTCTCGGCCTAAATCAACCATTCCGAAGCTTTTACCTTCGGTGTTTCCATTATCGGTAGTTCCGCATCCAATACAAATGTTAGGGGCCTGATAATATTCCCCAACTTTAAATTTATAACTAATAACGTTATCCGACATTACTTAGTGCTTTCTGCTTCAAAATCAAAATCGTCTTCTGACTCATCCTCTGACTCAGCAGCTTCACGCTTCTCATCCGGAGTCTGCGGAGCGTCCTTAACGTACATAACGGGGGCGTAAGCCTCCACGTTTTCTGCTCCACTCTCACGCCGCTCTTTATTACTCTTACGACGGTTCTCATCAGCCTCAGCCTCTAAACGCTGAGCTTCATCATAAGGCGTCTGAGTATTCTGAGTCGTGCCTTCAATAGTCTTAAGACCTTGATCTTTATCAGTCTTATCATTGTGCTGACGAGTTGCATAACGGCCCTCTTTAGTCTGCAACTGCTGACTAGGAGAACCCCACACAATCATTTCCTCAGCAAGACCCTCAGCCATAACATCGGCAACGGTCTTATATTTTGGCTCACGGCCTTCTCGGGCTGCACTTAAAAGCTCAGCCTCAAAACGATCACGCTCAGGAAGCGTGGGTAAACGACCATTCTTACTCTTTGATTTAGCAGCCATTATAGCTCCTTGAACGCGAAAAACGACTACTCCAAGAGTAGTCGCCTCGCTAATGCTTGTCAAGCCAATCTAATCAGTCATAAATACCATAACTCGGGTCGAAGGCTTGAGTGAAACAAAAGAATAGGGTTACAAAAGCAATGATGGTCCAGACTGTAATCCAAAATAAGTAGTACCTAAAAGCAGCCAAAGGGTGTTTTCTATGGTGCTCGATTAAAAGCTGACTTTTTCTGCTCACGTTCTTTCACCGCAACTCTATTCGCAGCTAACAAACAAGCTCGACACTGTTTGATAGCATTTTTAGTAGCCGGAACTGGATAAGTTGAGTAGTCCTCAATATCTAATAACTCTCCATTACAAGCTTTTCGATTAGAACCTTCGGGGTGTTCTAAATGTGCAATCTTTATCATTACCATCCACTCGATTCGTTAAACTCGACTCGATTTTCTCTAACACCCGGATCGTATTCCCAACCACTAGTCTTAATGGCGTTCTTAGGAATGTCGGCACGTTCAATTAATCTCACCGCCCTAGTTGCTTCTACAGGGGAATACTTGAGAGGGTTAATCTCAGACCTTAAAGACTTAGCAATTTCAGCGAAGTCCGGACGGCACATCATCATATACCTTAATGAGTCGCAAGTGTGGTCGTCCTTTTTCTTAGGACGCTCTTTCTCATTCTTTTCTCTCTTAGCGCCCTTTTCTTTCCAGGGGTCCCAACGGTAATGACCAATTTCTTTAATAGTGTGAGTACATCTTTCACATACAGCCCATAAAGACCGCATTACTCCTTGCTCGTCTTTATAAACTGGCTTCATGTAAGCACGGACGCGGTCAATTCCAGCTGTAACATCGTTGAGTCCTGGGTTTGCTTGAATGAAAATTCCAAATTTACCGTACTCTTCCAATATGCTAGTACGGGTAATTGGGTCAGTATTTCGGATGCTGGGATCGCCAACGTAAAAGTCTGGCTCTCGTCCAAGGGCTTTGTTAATTTTAAGGACCTCAATAGCATGTTCTCTCACAACCCTGTTCTTAACGTAGTATTCATAAAAAGTAATAATTCTACCGTTAGGTAAGAGACAATGCCATAACCAGGCTGTAGGGTTAGCTAAACCGTGGTCTAGGCTAGCGAATACTGTCCCCTCATCCCTTTGAGGGGTCCAGTTAGGAATTACGTGTGTTTCTTTCTTAAACCCTGGGTAAATAAGACCCGTCTTACTAATGTAAGTTCCCTCAATACGCATCGCACTTTCGTCGTCATCGTCCTGCCATAATGACGCGAACATTGAAATTTCATCTTTATCGATGTGAGGGTTATCAAAAACTGAAACGTTCACAATTAAAATTGGAAAAGCTGCTTCACCTGTAGAACCTGGCTCGTATAATCTGTCATAAGTCCAAGTCATACCCTCTACAGGAGTCATGGTAAACCAGCAACGACCTCCGGTGTCCATGAGGCGCGCCATGTTTTCACCATAAATGTCTTCGGGGGGTTCTTCATCAAAGTGAACAAAATGTCTACTAGTACCGGCATGTTTATCAAGCTGTTGGTCGTATGAACGTAACTCAATGAATCCACCATTACTAAAATGGACTGTTCGTTCTTCTGCGTCCCAAGCAGATTCCCAGGACCCGCCTTTAAACTTACTAGCAGGGCACCATCTTTTGAGAGCTGGGATAATGATACCCTCACCGCCGTTAACAAAGTCTGTCGTACAGATGCGGCCCCTAATAGGTTCAGGCCAGATATTCTCGATGTCAATAAAGGGGTGCTCTTTAGTAACCCACCATATATCCTCGACAATTCCTCCGACCGTTTTTCCACTGCGGTTGCCGCCAACATAGAATCTCACTTTCTGAATATCTGATTTATCAGTAAGGTATTCATCACTGTCACAAGTGTGAAAAGTTTTCTGCTTTTCGTGCGGTTCATATCTGTATAAATTAGGTTGTAAAGCCTGAGTACGTAAAGACTCACCCACCTGACGTAAAGCGTCAGCCGGGTTAAATTCTTCTTTCTTACGCCTAGGCATTACCAAGACCCATTCAATAGGAATTTACGTGAAGCGATTTCAGGACCCGGAATCTGAGGCACAATAGTACCTGATGCTAAACCTGCGGAGTCGATTTTCAGAGGGTGGGTCCTAATGATTTTCATATGAGTAATGAAGAACCCCGCTTTAATTGCTAAGTTTACAGTTGAGTTCTGGAACGTTTGAATCTGAATTACTTCATCTACGTTTAAGTCAATTCCAAAAGCGTGGTCTTGAACTTGAGTTTGAGTTGCTCCACCACCAAGCGTAGGAAGTTCCTGTCGCTGTTGTTGTACACCGTTACTGAAATAACTAATTCCACGGCGTCCTGTACCGTTACCTTCAAAAGAGGTTCTGCAAGTAATGGTCGCAATGTGACGCTTTAAGACTTTAACTTCACTAGATGAAACTTTTGAATAGTATTCCTGATCCCAAAACTTGTAATCGGTAAAAGCTAAAGCCTGGTAGTTACCTGAACTGTTGTGCAAACCGTCACTTGACCTATAAAGCCAAATTCCAATTAATCGGTGACTGTGGTCTCCTGGTGCTGCTTGGTTTCTTCCAGGACCTAAAGTGTGATGACTACTTCTCGTTGAGGAATCCGTATCACTAGCTAAATGCAGCCGGTGGACTTTTTCTTGATCGAAGCCTTCTAATAACTGCTTATCTAAATTTTGCTTATCTCCGTCTTGCTTGTCTCCACCTTTACCGGGGTGGTAGTAATGAGGGAGTTGATGAGGAGGTGAACCTAAAGGACCTTTACCTGAACTACTACTCTGTGCCATTAGAAATCAATCCCCGACTCAATTTCTCCTACAGGAGTGACTGTGGA
>Ga0111538_10000698_pt1 | contig 46099 bp, 50 predicted proteins | sample SoiMethybrSBSTD1_FD_79669 | JGI IMG/M metagenome (GOLD analysis project Ga0111538, IMG submission 79669) | Bulk soil microbial communities from a Populus tree surrounding site in Tennessee, USA - Soil MetaG P. TD hybrid SBSTD1 (version 2)... | ecosystem: Environmental > Terrestrial > Soil >...
CATTGGACTCAAGCTGCACGAGGACTGGGGCACAACGCCGGCGGCCATCGATCAGTGCCTGTCAGTGGCCGACGAGTTCGACGTTCAGGTGGCGATTCATACCGACACCCTGAACGAGACCGGCTTCGTCGAGGACACGATCGCCGCGATCAAGGGTCGGACGATCCACACGTATCACACGGAGGGCGCCGGTGGCGGCCACGCGCCCGACATCATCCGCTTGTGCGGCGAGCCGAACGTCCTTCCTTCGTCGACCAATCCCACGATGCCGTTCACGAGGAATACGCTGGATGAGCACCTCGACATGTTGATGGTGTGTCATCACTTGTCGCCGAAAGTACGCGAAGACGTCGCGTTTGCCGACTCGAGGATTCGGCCTGAAACCATTGCCGCCGAAGACGTCCTGCACGATCTGGGCGCGATCAGCATGATGTCGTCGGATTCGCAGGCCATGGGCCGGATTGGCGAAGTCATCTGTCGCACCTGGCAGACCGCCGACAAGATGAAGCGCCAGCGCGGCCCGTTGCCGGGTGATTCGGCGACTGACGACAACGCCCGCGTTCGCCGGTACATTGCCAAATACACGATCAATCCGGCGATTGCCCACGGGATTTCATCCGAAGTCGGCTCCATCGAAGTTGGAAAACTGGCCGACCTCGTGCTCTGGAAGCCGGCGTTTTTCGGCGTCAAGCCCGAGCTCATCATCAAGGGCGGCTTCATCGCCGGCGCCATGATGGGTGATGGCAATGCCTCGATTCCCACGCCGCAGCCCGTGATTGCCCGATCGATGTTCGGCGGCTTTGGTGCGGCGCTGGACGCGTGCAGCGTCCATTTTGTCAGTCAGGCTGGGGTCCGGGCGGGAGCGCTGGATGGATTATTGCGACGCTGTGCGCCGGTCAGGAACTGCCGCACGATCGGCAAGCACGACCTCGTGCTCAACAACGCGCTGCCGCGGATCGAAGTGGATGCGGACAGTTACGAAGTTCGCGCCGATGGCGAGATCCTCACCAGTGATCCCGTGGACGTGCTGCCGTTGGCGCAGAGGTATTTTCTCTTTTAGGCCTTCAGCTTTTCAGATGCTCCACGTCTTCAAGTCTCTTCCCGTCGCTCGCGAGGTCCAGCGTGCCGATGCGCTGCCCGGACGCGCGCGAGCTTATCGGCATGACACGATCACACTGGGATGGGAGGAGCGCCTCAGGGCACGGAGCCGCCGGCGGTCGGACGGGGGCTTTGAGTTCGGTACGACGCTGCCTCGTGGAACGACGCTGCGTGAGGGCGATGGCTTTGTCTTCGAAGAGGCGGGGATTGTCGTGACGGTTGTCGAACGCCCCGAGCCCGTGTTCGTGATTGAACCCCGGTCACCGGCGGAATGGGGACTCTTCGCGTACTGCATTGGCAACAGCCATCAGCCGCTCATGGTCATGTCGACCGCGCTTGTTTGCCCGGATGTGCCGGGCATGGAACAAGTGCTGACCTACCACGGCATCTCGTTCTCGCGCGCGAATCGTTCATTTACACCCGCCGGCCTCGGCCTGGATCCGTACGTCGCCGGCCATCAGCACACGCCGGAGCTCGGCCGGTGAACGGCGCGCCTCTTCTTGCGCTGCTGCACTTGTGCGACAGCCTGTTTCCACTCGGCGGCTTCGCCCACTCGGACGGACTGGAGGCTGCGACGACCTCCGGGGCGATCGCGACGGCCCTCGATCTTCGATCGTGGGTGGACGCGTGCCTCATGGAGAACCTTGGCCGATCGGAGGGGCCCGCGGTGAACCTGGCGTGGGAGACATTCGTCGACGGGCGCCTGGACGCGCTCACCGCACTCGATGCCGAGGTGTACGCGCTCCGGCCCTCGTCCCAGGCGCGGCACGCGAGCCGCACAATGGGGACGCGTTTAATGAAGACGTGGCGCCAGATTCGGCCGGAATCGGGCCTGAGCGAGGCGATGGGCGACATGATGCTGACGCTACCGGTTGCGTTCGGCGTGGTGTGTGCCTCAGCCGACATCGAGAAACGCGCCTCGGTCGAGGCCTTCTTCTATACGCGCCTCGCCGCGATCACGTCGTGCGCCATGCGGCTGATGCCGGTCGGCCAGCACGAGGCCCATTTGCTCCTCGCGGACTCCCTCGCGCGTGTCCCCGCGATCGTCGATGGCGTCCTCACGCGCGGGGATCAGCCGGCTGGGTTTCTCCCGGCCTTCGATCTGGCGGTCATGAGCCAGCAGTACGTCCATTCGCGGTTGTTCCGATCGTGAGCGGAGCCGTCCGGCTTGGTGTCGGCGGACCGGTTGGCTCAGGCAAGACGGCCCTGGTGGATGCGCTCTGCAAGCGGATGCGCAACCAGTATCAGCTCGCGGTCGTGACCAACGACATCTTCACGCGGGAAGACATGGAGTTTCTGGTTCGCAGCGAGGCGCTTCCCGCGGATCGCATCGTCGGCGTTCAGACCGGCGGCTGTCCGCACACGGCCATTCGAGAAGATGCGTCACTGAATTTCGACGCGCTGGACGAGATGACCAACCGTCACCCCGGTCTCGACCTGGTGTTCCTCGAGAGCGGCGGCGACAATCTGGCGGCAAGCTTCAGCCCCGAGCTCGTGGACGCATCGATCTACGTGATCGATGTGTCAGGCGGCGACAAGATCCCGCGCAAGGGCGGACCTGGCGTGACGCGGTCGGACCTGCTCGTCATCAACAAGATCGATCTGGCCCCGCATGTTGGAGCCAGCCTGGAGGTCATGGCGCGCGACTCGCGACTGGGCCGGGGCGATCGGCCGTTCGTATTCACCAACATGAAGACCGGTCGAGGCCTCGACGAAGTCGTCGCCTGGATCGAACGCGAGCTGTTATTTGACCGCTAGCCTCGCGCGCGATCATCGCGCGGCCGCGGACGTCGGACGCCGCGCGCGGCTGGAGCTCGTCTTCGCGCGCTGCAATGGGCGGACGATTCTGGCTCATGCGTACGCGGAGCCACCCTTCCGCGTGGGTCGATGGTTCGCTGAAGGCGATGGCCTGCACATGGTGATGGTTGCCTCCGCGCCGGGCATTTTTGGTGGCGACTCGTTCGAGCAGGTTATTCGGATTGAGCGCGGGGCGCGCGTGCGCCTGACGTCCCAGTCCGCGCTCCAAGTGCATCCATCGGGGGCAGGTGGGTCTCGTGGAGTGCGTCGCAAGCCGGACGGTGCCGAGATCTGCAGTAGCTATCACGTCGCGGATGCTGCGTCGCTGCACTGCCAATGGGATCCGGTGATTCCATTCGCGGGCGCCCGCTTCGAGCAGCGGATCGATATCCAGCTGGCGCCAACCGCGCACCTCTTTTGGAGCGATGCCTACATGGCCGGCCGCGCCTTCGCCGACAGAACCGCCGTCGGCTTGGGCGGCGGCGCCAATGAAGTGACCGGAGAGCGCTGGGCGTTCACCTCCCTCGGGCACGAATTGAGGATCTCGAGGGAAAAGATTCTGGAGTATCTCGAACGCTATCGGATTGTTCCTACGGAGCGAAACGTCGCCCACCCATGGGCGGCAGGAGAGGCCTGCTATTTCGGCACGTTGATTCGAAGCGGCGTTGCCACGAGCCTGGCGGATGCCGAGCGTCTGCACGCCGAGCTTGCCAGCAGGAAAGGGGTACGAGCGGCGACAGATGCTGTTTCCCCAACGCTCTGGATTACCCGCGCCCTGGCGACCCGTGGCGTCCCGTTTCATGCGGTACGACAGCTCGTGACGGCAAACATGAGGCTGTGAATGAATGCCGATCGAGGACTACTTCGAGAGCTCCTTGGGGACGGCCGGCCGGCGCTATCGTTGACAGCTGTCGCGCTGCTGCTCTCCGGCTTGTTCGCGATCTTCTTGTCGTTCCGACGCGAGTTTCTTCCTCACGACGTGAATTATCTGGGCATGTCGGCCGCTGAATTGTGCCGATTCGCGGACTGCCGGGTCGTGCGTTTCATGTTTCACGATCGCGTCGCATTTGGGGGCACGCTGATTGCGGTCGGGGTGCTGTACCTGTGGCTCGCGGCCTTTCCATTGCGGGAGGGAGCGGCGTGGGCGTGGTGGACTTTCGTCGTGAGCGGCACCCTGGGGTTTGCGAGCTTTCTGACCTACCGCGGCTACGGATATCTGGACGTGTGGCACGGCACCGCCACATTGGCTCTGTTGCCGACGTTTGTGCTCGGGCTGACGTACTCTCGACGGTTGGCAATAACGCGAGCGACTCCCTGGATACGGACCGAAGAGATGAAGGGCGCCAGTTGGCGCTTGCAAGTCGGCCGATACGGACTGGTGGCCACGGGTCTGGGTATCACGCTTGCGGGACTCGTGATTCTTTATCTCGGCTCGACCGAGGTATTTGTTGCAGAAGACCTCGGCTTCATGGGAGTCACTCGTCAGACGCTGGATGCGGTGAATCCCCATCTCGTTCCTCTCATCGCGCACGACCGGGCCGGTTTTGGTGGTGGCCTAGCGACCATCGGTGTCTTGCTGACGATGTGTGCGGCTTATGCCCGGCCGCGCCGATCATTTCACGAAGCGGTGGCAATCGCCGGCGCAGCCGGCTTTGGATCCGCAGTCGGTACTCACTTTGTCGAAGGGTATCTGAATCCTATCCATCTGGCTCCAGCGTTCGCAGGAGCGGCGTTATTCGGGGTCAGTATCGCGTGTGAAGTCATCGCTTCGCGAACCAGACAAGGGTGAGCGACAGTGTCCGCCGCAGGGCGCGCCCCGGAAGTGAGGAAGACGTGGCGAGAGGACGAACGCAGCGAGCCGCGGCCGTCGGCGTCACCGAGCACGGTAACTGGGCGGTGCTCGTCACTGTCGCTGCCGACGGCGAGCTCCTCGATCGCCGGCGCATCGACCTCACCGATCGCGATCTGCCGACGCACCCGCATCACCACGAAGGATCGTGGGCGGTCGGCCGGTACCTGAACATCCCGGGAGCGCGGGCGCTTTCGCTCGCTGACGCCGTGGCGCTCGTCGAGCGCGTGCGAGCGTCCGCCGCGCGCGGCGCGCGGGAGAGTCTCGAGGCGCTGGCCGCTGCGGTGCCCGTGCCGATTGCGACCATCGCCATTCGCGAGTGCCCCAGGCTTCCGCCGACGATTGAGCAGCGGATCGCCGACAATCGCGCGCAGACCATCGCCGACTCAGTCATGTATCGCGAGGCCCTCGCGACCGCCGCCGAGGCGCGCGGCTGGTCCGTGTATTGGTACGACCGCGAGCGCGTGTTTCGCGACGCGGCAGCGGTGCTCGGCCGCGAGGACGTCGACGATTTGCTATACGCGATGGGTCGATCGATCGGTCCACCTTGGCAGGCTAAACACAAGCTTGCGGCAGCCGCGGCGCTTTCGGCCACAAGGCATCCTTTCCCGCGGCCAGCCGCCGGATAACACGCAATATGGGCCAAACCCGCACGCGGGTCAGCTCACTGTGTTCCCGCCAGCCCTGCCTGGCGGCGGGCGGGGCGGTCCATATTCCCGTTCCCTGTGGCAAAATCCCTTGGCCTGGCTTCATAAAGTTCCTCTTGCGGATTGACCCGTAATCGGCCGAAAGTAGTAGATGAGGTTCACAGTCATGACGACACAGGGTTCACGTCCCCGGATGCGGGTGGTAGTCCTCGCGTTGCTCGGTCTGGGCGGCGCGACGGCGCTCGTTACACCCGCGCACTTGGCGGGACAGACGGCGGCCGCGGGACAGACGACGGCCGAAGCGCGCGTGACGTTCAGCAAGGACATTGCGCCGATTCTCCAGCGCAGTTGTCAGACGTGTCACCGCCCGAACTCGCTGGCCCCGATGTCGCTCCTCACCTATGAGGACGCCCGGCCCTATGCCGCCGCGATCAAGCGCCGTACGAGCATCCGCAGCAAGATGGGCACGATGCCGCCCTGGTACATCGAGAAGAACATCGGCATCCAGCATTACAAGAACGACAACTCGCTCAGCGACGAGGAAGTCGCGACGATCGCCCGCTGGGTCGATAGCGGCGCGCCGCAAGGCAATCCCGCCGACATGCCGCCGCCGTTGAAATTCGCGGACGACAACAAATGGACAATCGGCACGCCCGACCTCATCGTCAAGACGCCGCCCGTCAGCGTCAAAGCCGTGCAACCCGACTGGTGGGGACCCGCCGGTTACGCTGATACAGGGCTCACAGAGGATCGCTACGTCGCAGCGGTCGAAGTCAGGGAAGTCAACGATCAGCAGGGGAAGGCCGCCGCGTTGAACACCGTCGGCGGACTGTTCATCTTCCATCACGGAATCATGGGGGTCGAAACGCCCGGCGGCGGCGTGTCGCTCGGCGGCTGGCCGGTGCACGAAGTCGGGCGCAACGCCGACGTCTACAACCCCGAAGCTGGAAAACTCCTCCGCGCCGGCTCGCGCGTCGGGTTCGGCAACGTCCACATGCACGCCAACGGCAAGGACACGACCGGCCACCTCGAGATCGGGTTCAAGTTTCACCCCAAAGACTACAAGCCGAAGTTCACCGAGCGGCTCATGCCGATTGGCACCGGCGAGATCGACATTCGGCCGAACGAGACGGGGCAAAAGGTGGAAGCGTTCATGACGCTGACGCAGCCAACCAAGGTCACGGTCTTCGAGCCGCACATGCACGCGGCCGCGGTGCGCATGTGCTTCGATGCGATCCTCGGCGCGCGTCAGGAAACGCTGAGCTGCTCGGGCTACGACCACAGCTGGGTGCGCGCCTATCAATACGAGGACGACTACGCGCCGCTCCTGCCGCGCGGCACGATCCTCCGTGTCACCGGCTACTACGACAACACGTCCGCCAACCGTAACGTCGTCGATCCGCGGAATTGGTCCGGACTCGGCCACCGCTCGATCGACAACATGAACATCATGATCATGCAGGGCGTGACACTCACCGACGAACAGTTTCAGGCGGCGGTCACCGAGCGCCGCGCGCGGCTGAAGCTCAAGCCCGGCGAAGATGCGCTGGGCTGCCCGCTGTGCGGCTTCGAGACTATTCCCGCCGGGCGCGGGGTCGTGCCCGCCAGAGCGGGACAGCAGTAGCCATGACCAGTCGCGTCACCATGCGCGCGTGGGTCGCGCTCATCTCTCTGTCGGCGGCGGCAGTTGGCGTCGCAGCCCTCCGCGCCCAGGTGCAGCCCAGCGTCCTGAACATTACACCGGTGTACGAAGGCTGGCTGCCGAATCCGGACGGCTCGGCCGAGCTCCTGTTCGGTTACATGAATCGAGAGGGCACCAGCGAAACGCATATCCCGATTGGTCCGAATAACCGCATGGATCCGGGCGGTCCGGATCTCGGGCAACCGTCGAACTTCTTCCCGCGGAGGAATCGCTTCACGTTTCAGGTCCACGTGCCGAAGGATTACGGCACCAAGGAAATCGTCTGGTCGGTGACGAGCAAGGGGCGGACCGACAAAGCGTACGGTTCGTTGAAACCCGACTACGTGCTGGACGACACATCGATCATGTCGAACATTGGCACGGGCGGTGGCTTGAGCACGACGCCCGACATGGTCGGCAACAAGGCACCGCAGGTGACCGTCGAGGGCGTGAAGAGCCGGACAGCAAAGGTCGGGGAGCCGGTTGCGTTCGCCGCCGTAGCCACAGACGATGGGAAGCCGAACCGGAAGAACATGCCCGCCACGTTCGGCGGCGACTACAGCCTGCCGGTTTCTGCCAACGGCTTGCGTCTCTCGTTCTTCGTCTATCGCGGTCCGGGCACGACGGTGACGTTCGATCCCGTACAGACAGAGGTCTGGGAAGACAGGCGGGACGGCGGCAACTCCCCATGGTCCGCTGGCTTCAAGACGCCACCGGTTCCTGAAGGCAACAAGTGGCAGGCCCGCGCGACGTTCGCCGAGCCGGGCACATACGTCATTCGTGCGCTCGCGCACGACGGCGGCTTGTGGGCCTCTCAAGACGTGACAGTGGTGGTCAGCAAGTAGACACTGCTGATCGCTTCAAACGCTCACTGAATAAGCTCGGCATCGAAACTGGCCTTGAACAGATCGGGCTGAGGACCAATGAGCTACGAGTCACGAACCGGTGCAGTGCTCTTCGCAAACAACCTCGATCGCGTCGCGACCTTCTACTCGGTTGTGCTCGGGCTGACCGAAGCGAATCGGGCCGATGATCACATCTTGCTGGAATCGCCGGGATTCCAGTTGGTGGTACATCGGATTATCGGCGGGGGATCTGCTGGTGACATCACCACCCCGCCCGCTCGACGCACATCCGCCGCATTCAAGCCAGTCTTCTTTGTGCCGAGCATCTCGCGTCTTCGAGGGGTTGCCGAGGCGCATGGCGGAGTCATGGAGCCGGCCGAGCAGGAATGGTCGTTCAACGGCATCACGGTGTGTGATGGACTTGACCCGGAGGGCAACGTCATTCAGTTTTGTGCTGGCTAGCCTGCCGCTGCTGCCGCACCGGCGCCCGCTTGCGAGCCCGCCGACTGTAAGGAGCCTTGTGGTGACACTGCCATCAACTGCTCTGGCGTATCGTTCTCGAGCTGCTCGAGCCCTGGTCCTTTTACACGATGAACACCTGCGCCGCTTCCTCGTCGTCTGGCGCCAGGCACAGGCTGCATCCGTCGTGCTACCCAAGACTGACGAGCCGGCGTACGCATCGCTGGAGACACTGCTTCGCCATGTCCTCGGCGCCGCCCGTGGTTACATGACGTGGATGTGCGAGGTCCTCGAGTTACCAGACCCTGAGATCCGCATACCACCGGAGCCGCAGGCCCTCGCCGCAGAAGCCGATCGTTACATGGAGCACGTGCTCGAGAAATGGCGCACGCCGCTGCGGGACGTCGGCGATGACCGGCTCGAGACGCCTGAGTATCCGTCCCGATGGCAGACGCGGTACTGTATCGACGCGATGCTCGAGCACGCGGTCATGCACCCGATTCGGCATGCATTCCAGCTCGAAGAGCTGATGCGCCAGCGCTGAGCCGTCTTAAACCTTCTTCTTGACAGCCGGGCTCTGCCTCTCCATAGTGAACTGTTGTAATCGGCATTCCTCTAAAGGAGCAAGCCGCATGAAGTCTAGAGCTCTCAAGTTTTTCGTCGTGCTCGCACTCGCCATCTTCACCTCCGGTCGCCCCGCCGCCATGCCAGGTGCTGAGGCGACGGCCCCCACATTCCAGTCCATTGGTCCGTTGACGTTTGGCGCCAATGACGTCCTGTTCGCCGGCGACACAGAGGCCGCCACGGTTTACGCGCTCGACCTTGCCAGCGCGGCAACGGGCGGCGCGCCGGGGACAAAGGCGATTCCGGCGATCGATCAGAAGATCGCGGCACTGCTTGGTGCAACACCAGCCGACATCTCGGTCACCGACCTGGTGGTTCATCCCAAGACGCAGAATGCCTTCGTCTCGGTGATGCGCGGCCAGGGCGCGAATGCCAAGCCTGTGCTCGTCCGGATCGACGGCGCGGGTGCGCTGACGATTGTTGACCTGGCGCAGCTGAAGTCCACCAAAGTGACGCTGCCCAACCCCCCGAGCGCCGCGCCTGCCGCCGCAGGCCGCCAATCGGCGCGAGCCCAGTCGATTACCGACATGGCCTACATGGACGGCAAGCTGTACATCGCCGGTCTTTCGAATGAAGAGTTCGCATCGAAGCTCCGGTCGGTCTCGTATCCGTTCGCCACGGTTGACAACGGCGCGAGCGTCGAGATCTTCCATACCAACCACAATGCGCTCGAGACCCGCTCGCCCGTGTATACGTTCGTGCCGTACAAGATTGGCAACGCACCGCATCTGATTGCCGGCTACCTGTGCACGCCGCTCGTCAGGTTCCCGGTTTCGAGCCTCACGCCAGGCGCCAAGGTGCTCGGTGCGACGATCGCTGAACTGGGCGCGGGCAACCGGCCGATCGACATGGTGCTCTACAAGAAGGACGGGAAGGAGTTCCTGCTCATGTCGAACACAAGTCGCGGGGTGATGAAGATCCCGACCGACACGTTCGGCACGGCCCAGCACATCGGCGCGCGGGTTGCCGACAAGGCAGGCATCGCGTACGAGACCATCGCCTCGATGCAGGGCGTGCAGCAGCTCGACCTGCTCGACGCCACGCACTCGCTCGTGCTGACACGCGCGACGGCCGGACTCGACCTCCAGTCCGTCCCGCTGCCGTAGCCCTGGCGGTCTCTTGAGTTCTCATCGATCAGAGGGGAAGCTGCCGATTCGGCGGCTTCCCCTTTTTCTTTGCGCACTTGCATTGGGTTCCGGCCTGTTGGGCACCGTCGGGTGCGGATCCGCCGGGCCGTCTGAACCCGAGATCCGCTTCGTCGTGCCGGACGGGCACCCCGAAGCGGCGACGATCACCGTTGTCGGCGTCCCGTCACACTACCTGCCTTCTCGCTCCGAAAGTTCCGCCGCCGACTGGCCCTCGATTCTTCGAGTGACCGTCGCCCAGGATGGCGACAGCGCATCGGGCGTCGCTGACGCCGGGCTGCCCCCGGTGACCGGCTCGTATCGCGTCACCGGCAGCGAGATTGTGTTCACCCCAATGTTCGGTTTCGACGCCGGTCTGCGCTATCGCGCAGTGTTCGACGGGTCGAAGCTCCCTGCGACACGCGACGCGTGGAAGCCAGCCCCTCTCGTTGCGATCGTCGGCCTTCCGAAGCGGGAGCTGTCGCCGACAACGGTCGTCGATCGCATTTATCCGACGTCCGACATCGTCCCGGAAAACCAGCTTCGCCTGTATGTCCACTTCTCGGCGCCGATGGGTCGCAAGGGCGGGCTCGACTACATGAGACTCCTCGACAGCGAGGGTCACGAAGTGAAGGGGGCCTTCCTCCCTCTCGAAGCCGAGTTCTGGAACGGCGATCGGACGCGCTACACGGTGTTCTTCGACCCGGGCCGGGTGAAGCGCGGCATTCTCCCCAACGAGCAGATGGGCCGGCCGCTTCTCGCCGGCCGTCAATACTCGCTCGCCATCAGCCGAGAGTGGCGCGACGCCGAGGGTCAGCCGCTGAAAGACGATTTCCGGCGAACGTTCCGCGTCGGCCCGGCCGACGAGCAGCCGCTCCATACGTCGGAGTGGCGGATCAGGGAGCCGGCGGCCGGTTCGCTGGACCCGCTCATCGTGGTGTTCCCCGAGCCGCTCGACCAGGGACTGCTGATGCGCGCCCTCGGTGTCGAGACCGCCGCGGGACGGTCGGTCGCTGGCGACGTTGCAACCGGTGGCCGGGAAACACAGTGGGCGTTCACGCCCAGAGCGCCGTGGGCGGAGAACGACTATCGGCTCGTCGCGCTGACGATTCTCGAGGATCTCGCGGGCAATCGCATCGGCCGCGCGTTTGAAGTCGATCAGTTCGAGCAGGTGGATCGGCAGGCCGAGCCGGAACGCATCACGCTGCCGTTTCGGGTCGCAAAAGAGTGAGCCGGTCGTCGTCGGGTCTACGACGTCCTGCGAGCGACGGTCAACTCGTAGGTTTCGGCGGTTTCCTGCGCGTGGTACGAGCTTCTGACCAGTGGGCCTGAATCGACCTGGACGAACCCCATCTCCAGAGCAATCGTCTTGAGCTCCCGGAACTCGTCGGGGTGGTAGTAGCGAATCATCGGCGCATGCGACGGCGTCGGCCGCAGGTACTGTCCGATGGTGAGGATGCCGCACCCCACCTCGCGCAAGTCGCGAAAGGTGGAGACGAGCTCGTCGTGTTCTTCGCCCAGGCCAACCATGACGCCGCTCTTGGTCGGAATATCCGGAGCATAGCGGCGGGCGCGATCCAGCAGTTCCAGCGTGCGGGGATATCGACCGCCTGACCGCGCCATTCGGTACAAGCGAGGCACGGTCTCGGTGTTGTGATTGAGGACGTCAGGTTGCGCGTCCAGCACGGTTCTGAGCGCGCCTTCGTCGCCTTGAAAATCCGGAATCAGGACTTCAATCCGGCACTCCGCGAGCGACTCCCGCGTTTTACGGATCGTGTCCGCAAAAACCGATGCGCCGCCATCAGCCACATCGTCACGGTCGACGGACGTGATAACGACGTAACGCAACCCCAGTGTCTTGATGGCATTGGCGACCCGTACCGGCTCCGCCGGATCGAGAGGTGCGGGACGGCCATGTTCGACGGCACAGTAGGCGCAGGCGCGAGTGCAGACGTCTCCGAGGATCATGAACGTCGCTGTGCCCTGCGCCCAGCATTCGCCGATGTTCGGACAGCGTGCCTCCTCACACACCGTGTGGAGGTTCAGGTCGCGCATCAACGCTTTCAGTCGGAGATAGCTCGGCGACCCTGGGGCTCGGACCTTCAGCCAGTCGGGTTTGGGCGTTCGCGGCCTGAGATCAGCGAGGGGAATGAGATGGGGCATCGAGTCTTTATTTGATTATAGCGTGCTGGTCCGGTGCGGAAGTTCGGGCGCGGAGGCCGGCGATCAGGTAATTCGCGAATCGATCGGCGATCTCCTGTGAGCTGGCCGGCCCGCTCGGGTTGTACCAGCGTGGGATCCAGTTCACGGCGCCGAGGATCGCGAACGAGAGCAGCTTGGCGTCTCCTGATTCGAAAAGACCGCCGCGAATGCCCGCCCGCAGAACCTCGCGCACCCCATGGTCGAAGCGATCGCGCCGCGCGATCACCGTTCGTCTGTGCGCGGGACTCAAGGCTTCGAGGTCGAGAAACAACGCGGTGCCGTGCAGCTCGTCGAGAATGATGTGCACGAACGCGACGATCAACTGCCGCAGTTGTTGGTCGGGACCAAGCTCGCCTTGTTCGATCTCGTCGAGAAGTCCGAGGAGCCGATCGAGCGAGTACTGGTGGCAGGCAAAAAGAATCTCTTCCTTGTTGCGAAAGTAGTAGTAGAGGTTTCCTTTCTTCATGTGGAGCGCGGCGGCGATCGCTTCCACCGTCGCGCCGTGATAGCCGAGCCGGCGGAACGCACAGGCGGCGCTTTTCAGGATCTCGATGCGAGTGGCCGCGGCGTTGGCCGGAAGCCGGCCGCGGCGCCGCCGGCTCTTCCGAGGCCTCGCCGGGAGGCGCGCGCTTTCTACAGGGCCCACACCTCTAAAGGTAAGTTGAACAAGCGTTCAGTTCAAGGGGGCGGGCCTAGCGCTGGGTCAGCAGCATCGCCACGGTCAGCCCCATCATCGACGCCACCGTGATCCAGGCGATGATGTTGAACCCACGCGAGTTGACGTGCGTGCCCATGAGCTCTCGATCGTTGACGAGCAGGAGCATGAAGATCAGGACGAACGGCAGCATGACGCCGTTGACCACCTGCGAAAAGAACATGATCTGCACGAGCGGAATGTTCGGCAACAGCAGGACGCCTGCCCCCAGCACAATCAGCAGCGTGTAGAGCCAGTAGAACACTGGCGCTTCATGAAACTTCTTGTCCAGGCCCGATTCAAAGCCCAGTCCCTCGCAGACGGCATAAGCGGTTGAAATCGGCAGCACGGTGGCGGCGAAGAGCGAGGCATTGAACAGCCCCGCCGCAAACAGCAGATAGGCAAACTCGCCGGCCAGTGGTTTCAACGCCATCGCGGCGTCGGCTGCGTCGCGGATCTCGGTCTGTCCCGTCAGGTGCAGCGTCGCGGCGCAGGCGACGATGATGAACCAGGCGATCACCGCGGCGAACAGGGCGCCGATGATGACATCCCATCGGGAGGCCCTGTACTGTCGGACGGTCACGCCCTTTTCGACGATCGAGGCTTGAAGGTAGAACTGCATCCACGGCGCGATCGTCGTCCCCACCAGCGCGATCAGCGTGTAGACATACACGTGCCCGTAGTTACGGACCGTCAGGGTTTCTGGCTGGGTCACCGTTGCAAAGGCCGCCGCCTTCCAGTCGGGGTGCGCGAGAATGCCGGCGAAGATATAGCAGACGAAGAAGATCGAGGAGATCAGGAAAATCTTCTCGACGCTGTCGTAGGTCCCGCGAACGACGAGCGTCCAAACCGCGGCCGCCGCGAGGGGTACGACGATCTGCCTCGGGAGATCGAACAGCGCAAGGCTGCTGGCCACGCCGGCAAATTCGGCCATGACGTTCCCGAAATTGGTCGCGACCAGGGCGGCCATGAGGAAGAACGTGACGCGGAAGCCGAACTCTTCTCGGATGAGATCGCTGAGCCCCTTTCCCGTCACCGCACCCATGCGGGCGGCCATCTCCTGCACCACGATGAGGGCGGCGGTCGCCGGAATCATGGCCCAGAGCAGGGAGTAGCCGAATCGCGCGCCGGCGACGGAATACGTCCAGATCCCACCCGCGTCGTTGCCGCCCTCGCCGGCGATGAGGCCTGGGCCAACAACCGCAGCGAACATGAGCAGCCGGGTTTTCCAGCTTTTCCAAGAGAACGTCATGGACGCTAGCGGCGATGGCGCAGCATGGTGATCACGTCGTCCGCGGTGATGATGCCCGCGAGACGCCCGTGCTCGTCGGCGACAGCCAGCGTGATCAGGTTGTATTTGTCGAAGAGCGCCGCGACTTCATCGTCGGGTGTGTCGGGCGCGCACGCGATGTACGGTTCGCTGAGATCGGACAATTGGGCGGCTGGCGATGAGATGGCAATCTTGACCAGCGTGACGGCGCCGACGAGCTTCTGGCCGTCGCCCGTCAGATAGATCGTGGCCAGCGCTTCGCGGCTGCCTTCGAAGTGCTTGAGTGCTTCAATCGCGTCGTCCACGACGGCGGTCTCCGGCACCGCGATGTACTCGGTCGTCATGCGGCCGGCTGCGGTCCGCTCGCCGAACTCCAGCAGGTGCGCCACTTCCTCGCGGCCTTCGGGCTCCATCTGCTCGAGGATTTCGCCCGACTGCTTCTCCGAGAGATCCTCGAGGAGATCGGCTGCCGCGTCCGGATCCATTTCTTCGACAATGTCGGCCGCGCGGTCGCTATCGAGCGATTCAACAATCGCTGCACGCACCTTCGGATCGATTTCCTCGAGTGCCTCGGCGGCCACTTCCTCATCGATGGTTTCGAAGACCGCTTCGCGTTCGGCTGGCGGCAGGTCCTCGACGATGTCGGCGATGTCGGCCGGATGCAGCTTGGACAGGCCCTCGTACGCAATCTTCAGCTTGACCCGGCGGGCCGGATCTGTCTCGAGCAGGTCGACGAACTGCCAGGGGATGACCCGCGGCGGAATCTTCTCCAGCAGCGCGCGCAGCGTGAACGACGGCACCAGGCCTTTCGCCAGCCGTCGGATGGCGCCTCTCGCGCCCACGTCAACCGACGTGACGTTCAAGATGAGATGACTGTTCAGAGGCGTTGCGTCGAGCTCGACGTCGTTGACGCGCACGACCTTCCGGCCGTGGACGTCGATGATCTGCTGGTCGAGCAGGTCGCGCTTGAGCAGGAGGTCTCCGTCCGAAGGAGTGTGGGTGTCCCAGGCCGCGGCGTCGCTCGAGGCTCGAACGGAAGGGCTGCAGGACTTGACGGCATCGGCGCGGACGACGCGTTCCCCGTTCGAGGTGCGGACAATCAGGTAGGCAACGCGCGTCGCATGATCCTGCGGCGCGATGGCAATTTCGCGGACACGCCCGCGCACCGACCCGCTGGGGTCGCGGACTGCCGCACCGAGGAGCTCCGACAGAGTAACGACCGACATTGGTGCAAAGTAAACAGTAATGGTAACCTTGATCGGTCTATGCAAGTCGTCCGAAGACGCTTGTCGTGGCTCGTTGTGACGTGGCTCACCGTGCAGCTGATGGCGCTGGTCAGCGCGCCAATTGCGCTGAAGGCCATGTCGGTGAGTGCCGACGAAGCGGCCTGCGACTGTCCGGGTGCGGCGCCGGGCCAACAGTGCCCGATGCACCGCCAGCACGGCAGCGATCATCACGAGCAGGAGGCGCGTTGTGCGATGCGCAGCGCGCTCAGCCAGTCGAACGCGACGCTCCTCGTGCTCGCCACACCTGGTGTCTGAGACGCTCTGGGAGAAACTGAGTCACAGTTTCCAGTTGAGCAGCACCGTGCAGGCGTACTCGGCGCTGCCGCTCAACATCACTTCCGGGGTGACGACGATTCAGGGCACCGCGGGCAGGCCGATCGTTGACGGAGAATTCATCGCTGCAATTCCAGTGTCGGCGACCACTTCTTCAGCATGAGCCTGGTGAGCCGCACGTTCAAAGTCGGCGGTTCGGTAAAGCTGGAGGGACTGGTCGAGGCGTTCAACCTCACCAATCACACCAACAACGTCAGTCGCAACGGGAATTTCGGATCCGGTGAGTACCCAACCAATCCATCATCGACATTCGGACAGGTCACCGCCGTTGGCGACCCGCGGTCGGTTCAGTTCGGTCTGCGACTCCGGTTCTAGAACGTTGTTCTCGCGACAGGAGCTGTCGGAGGTTGGCACATCCAGACCGTGAACTGGACGCGGCCAATTTGAGTTATGCTCCCATTGTGCGAAGTGAGACCTAATCTCACTATTGAGGAGAGATGATCGATGCAGGTCGACGTTCTACGTGCCATCAACGAGCAAATCAATTCCGAGTTCCGTGCCTGGTATCAGTATCTCGCCATGGCCGCGTTCTGCGATCGCGAGAAGTTCACGGGCGCCGCGAGATGGCTCAAGCAACAGAGTCTCGAGGAATACCAGCACGGCATGAAACTGTTCGACTTCGTGCTGGCTCGAAACGGGACCGTCGAATTGAAGACGATCGACCAGCCCGTATACGAGTTCGATTCGTTCGCCGAAGTGTTCGAGCAGGCGCTCAAGCAGGAAGAGAAAGTGACGGGGCAGATCAACGACCTCTATGAGCTGGCGTTCAAGTCGAAGGCGTTCGCTGAGATGACCGAGCTGCAGTGGTTCTTGACCGAACAGGTCGAGGAAGAAAAGACCGCGCGGGAAACCGTTGCGCGGTTCCGCTTGGTTGGCGACGATCCTGGGTCGCTGCTCGATCTAGATCGCGAGCTTGGCGCCCGAGCGGATAATCCGCGGCGCTAACGCAAACTGTCGACGTGGGGCGCTTGCGGGCTGAGCCTGCGGATGGGTAGTCGGACAGCCACTTTCATGCGGCGCCGCCCAGAACAGCCCAGCTCAACCTCGGCCTGATGTTCTAATTAACCTCAGCAGCCCTATCCAGCCGGGCTGCGCTATACTTGCGCCAGTTTCGTACTGACAGGAGGATGACATGCGCAAGCCGGGTTGGTTGGTGATGGGCGCTGTGGCTCTGTTTGGGCTCACGCTGATGGCCAACGAGAAGCCTTCCGAGGCCTATTCGAATGCCATGAAGGCGATCAATGCCGCGAACATGGGTCTTCGCGCGGCGGTAACCGCCAAGGACTATGACGGCGTCGCGAAGCAAGCCACCGCCATCAAGGCGAGCTTCGATGTGGTCGACCAATTCTGGACCGCCAAGAAGGTCGACGACGCGACGGCTGCGGCGAAGGCGGGGGCAAAAGCAGCCACCGACCTGGGCGCTGCCGCGACCGCGAAGAACGACGAGGGCATAGCCGCTGCCCAACGCGCCCTCGGCGCGACGTGCATGGGCTGCCACACGGCGCATCGCGAACGCCTCGCCGACGGCACGTTCGAGATCAAGTAGCGACGGACGTCGCTATCGCTCAGGCGAAGCACTCAGAAAGGTCCGGCTTCGGTCGGACCTTTCCTTTCCTTCCGTCACTGAATCACTATCGTCCCCCGCAACGCCGCGCTTCCTTCGTTTTGATTGTCGTGGTAGCCGCACGTCATCGGCAGGTTCAGATTGCCTGACTGCCGGCTTTCTCCCGGCTTCAGAAACCCGACCTGTGCCAACTCGGGGCAGCCATTGTGCTCGGGATGTGGATCGCTTTGCATATCGTGGGTACGGGAGTCCTTGTTGTCGAACGTCACCTGACTCCCGCGCTGAACGACGATATTTGGTGGGCTGACCCCGCTGGCCGTGATGGTGATGATATTAGTGGCGACCGGTGGCAAAGACGGTGACGTCGTGCCTTTGCCGCACGCAAAGACCAGTGCGCACAAACCGACGCCCACAACCAGGCCGCCTCCGATTCGTGCAGCGGGTCGCATCTTCGAGAGAATAGCAGGGCAGCGGCTGCAAGGCACGTTCTTGAATCGTCAAAAGAACTTCCGAGACAAGTTGAAGCCGAGGTACCAGTTGTCGCTGCCGCCTCGCGCAATCTGGCCGAGCGTCGTGGCGAAGTCATTGGAGAATGTCACCTGGAACAGGTGCCCGCCCGCCCGTTTCTCCAAGGCAATGCTGCCGTGATTCGAGTCGGGCTTGTAGCCCGACAGCCGCGGAACGAACTCAGCGACCACGTAAACCGTGGGCAGGATCCTCAGCCGGCCTCCGAGACCGACCATGAACGTGCTGTCGTCTCCGACATTGCTCGCGAGGTTCGAGTTGCCGACCCAGATCGGCTCAATGTGCAGGGACGCTGATTCACCGATCAGCCGCGTCGCAATCAGGGTAAGGGTCGGCGAATACACGTCCCGGAAATTGTTCGTCCCTTCGATGCTCAACCGCAGCGCCATTTCGACCAGCACGTGTTCACTCTGGCGCGTCAAGCCGTACTGGCCGAAGAGATCGATCGTTTTCTCACCTCTGGCGCGGTGAATGCCGATCTCCGCGTCCTCGACGATCCCGAATCGGAACTCCAGGCCCACATACGCGCCGTTATCGAGCCCGAAGAGGTCTCCGACAAGTCCGTCAGGACACTGCTGGTCGTCGCTGCAGTTGAGCGGCCGGATGAATCGGTGGGTCACTCGAAAGGCGCTTCCCAGCGGCGGCAACCGCAGGGAAGTCGGAAGGCTGACAATCGTGTAATCGGGTTCGGCCGGCTTCAGCACCGCATCATCGTCCGCCGGATTCTGGGCGAGGGCAGGAGGCGCGGAGAGAAGGGCGAACGTGGCGGCGCACGCGAAACGAATCGCTTGGCGGATCACGGAAACTCCTTTCACAGTGGTTTGGAGGGTCCATCTTCTTGGATCCCAGGCGGGAGAGGGCTATGTGACACTTTTTGCGGCCCCGGTATCGCGGATATCATGAGGGGGTGGCGTATATCATTTGCGAGCCCTGTATTGGCACGAAGGATACTGCCTGTGTGGACGTCTGTCCTGTAGACTGTATCCATCCGCGGAAGGATGAGCTGGGGTTCGCCGCGGCGGAGATGCTCTACATTCACCCCGATGAGTGCATTGACTGCGGCGCCTGCGTCCCGGCGTGCCCGGTCGAGGCGATTTTTTCGCTCGACGAGACGCCCCGGAAGTGGAGTGCGTTCATCGAGCGGAACAGCGCATACTACGCAGAGAGAGGTTAGCGACCACGCATGGGTCTCATTGATCACAAGTTCGAAGACAACTTCATTACGACCAGTATCGATCGGGTCATGAACTGGGCGCGCGAGTCATCGATCTGGCCGATGGGTTTCGGCCTGGCTTGTTGCGCCATCGAGATGATGGCCGCTTCCGCATCGCGGTTCGACATCGCCCGTTTCGGCGCGGAGGTATTTCGCGCATCGCCCCGGCAATCTGATCTCATGATCGTCGCCGGGACGGTGACCAAGAAGATGGCCCCGGTGCTGCGCCGCTTGTATGACCAGATGCCCGAGCCGAAGTGGGTGATTTCGATGGGGAGCTGCTCGAACGCGGGCGGCCCGTTCCCCACCTACAGCGTGTTGCAGGGCGTCGACAAGGTCGTGCCGGTCGATGTGTACGTCTCAGGCTGCCCGCCGCGCCCAGAGGCCCTGCTTTACGGGCTGATGCGGCTGCAGGACAAGATTCGCAAGGAAGGCACCGTCCTTCGGAAGGAACGCGTCATCATGTCGGGCGATACGGAACCGACCCTCATCGGCGAGCGGGCGTAAATGCAAACCATCATCAAGTTCTTCAAGACGATCTTTCTCATCGATCTCGCGAAGGGTATGTGGCTCACGCTGAAGTACACGCCGCAGCCCGCGTTCACGTTCCAGTATCCGGCGGAGCGGCGGCCGACGGCGCCGCGGTTCCGCGGCGTGTTGCGGCTGCAGACCGAGCCTGGCACGGGCGCGCAGACGTGTATCGTCTGCGACCAGTGCGCCAAGGCGTGTCCGGACGACCTGATTGCGCTCGGCGGTCATCGCGAGCCAGGACAGAAGATCAAGATTCTCGACTACTTCGACTTCAACCTGTCGCGCTGCAGCTTTTGCGGCCTTTGTTCGGAGGTGTGCCCCACCAAGCCGATCAAGGCGCTGATCATGAGCGAGGACTACGAGTTGGGCAGCTACAGCCGCGAGACGCAGATTTTGCGGGTCGACGAAATGTACGACGGCGTTCCCATCGAGCAGTACACCCACTAGATTCCGTCCAGGAGCCACTATGTTGCGGGGCATTCGCACGGCGATCCTTCCGGCGATGGTGATGGCGGCCTCGTTCGTGATTCACGCCGACGTTGCTCCCCAGTCCCAGTCTTCAGAAATTCAGCTTCAGATTGGCAACGAGTTCCTGTCTGAGGGTCGATATATCGACGCCATCGAGGCGTATCAGCGTGCGTTGATCGGCGTCGATCCGGCAGAAGCCCGGCCGGCCCGATCTGGGCTGATTCAGTCGGCGCTGAAACTCGCGCTGTTCGATGCGGCCCGGGTCCAGTCCGACGCGCTGCTCCGGGCGCTCCCACGCGACCCGGATGCGCTCGCGCTCAACGGTGACGCGTTGTGGGCCTCCGGGCTCTTCGAGGAAGCCGAGGCCCGATACAAGCAGGCGCTGGCGATCAATCCGGATCTTGCCCGCGCTCATCACGGGATGGCGCGTTCGCTGGCCGCACAGAGTCAGCTCGATGCCGGGATGAACGAGGCGGAGATCGCCCTGCGCCTGACTCCGCGCGACGGCGAGATTCACCACACCATTGGGGCGATCTACGAGCGGCTGCACAAATACGAAGAAGCGGCCAACGCGTTCAGCAACTACGTCAATCTGCTGCCGAACAAGGATCGTAGCGAGAAGGCCGACTGGTCGCGATCGGAAATCAAGTTCCTGCGGTCGTTCGGCCAGCGTGTTCCGCTCGAGATGGATCCGGAGGATGCGGACCAGACGCACACCGTTGAATTCCGCGTGGTGAACGACAAGGTGATGGTGCGCGCGAAAGTCAACGAGAGCATCTTCCAGGAGTTTGTCGTCGATACCGGGGCGGAGAGCACCGTGATCACGGGTTCAACCGCAAGGCGTCTCGGGGTCACCCCGGTCACGTACACGCTCAGCGCGGGCGTCGGGGAAGTCGGGCTTCGAGGCCTTCAGCTCGCACGCATCAACACGCTGGAGCTCGGAACGCTCAAACTGCGCAACGTGCCCTGTCTCGTGAAGGATCCGCCGCTCCGGAACCTGCCGACCCGTGAGGTCGAGAGCCTTTCGCCGCTCTCACTCGGCTTCTCGATGATCATCGACTACAAAACGCGGAAGATCACGTTCGGCAAGCGGCTTCCCGACGAGCCGAGTGACTTCCAGTTACCGCTCCGCCTCCATCGGCTGGCCACCGTACGGGGGATGGTCGACGGCACGCACGCCGCGAACTTCGTGGTGGATACCGGCGGGCAGGTCATTTCGATCAGCCAGGCCACGGCCACGCAGCTGGGCCGCCCGGCGACGGCGCGGAAGATTCCGCTTCGCGTCTACGGCTCCTCAGGCTGGGATCGCGATGCGTTTCTGATGCAGGGTGTCGATCTCGCGTTCGACGCGATTCATTTTCAGAATCTCAACGTCGCCGTGCTGAACCTCAATGCCCCGAGCGCGTTGCTCGGTTTCCAGGTGGGCGGGATTGTCGGGCACAACTTCCTGAAGAAGTATCGCGTCGCGATCGATCTTCAGCGCAGCGTGCTGCGGCTCAAGGACATTTCCTAGAAGTCGTACCCGATCCACATCGCGAAGCGCCCCCTGCGGAACTCCTCGCTGCCTCCGGTGTACGAGAAGAGGACGTTTTCCCACTGCTCGTTGAAGAGCGTGCGCCACGCCCAGTCGAAGTGAAGAGGGAACCCTAACAAGAAGGTCTCGAGGCCCAGCCCATAGGAGGCGCGGCCGTCCTTCAAGCGAAATCCCCGAACGGTCCGCTCCGGTCCATAGATCGGGATGGGGTTGCCGTTCTCATCGACCTCGAAAAAGCCGAACTCATTCCTTTCGAAGCCCACGATCGGCGTGTACTTCTCGTCTTCCGATGTGTAGAACTTGTAGTTGACCTGATTCCGGAACGAACCGCCGCCGATGTTCGCGAAAAACACGCCACGGATGCCGCCTATGACACCAATCGGTGTGAGCGCGGCATCGATCAGCGGGAACCGGAGCTCGGCGTTGGCAAACACGGCTTTGTCGCCCGAGAACTCGAGATAGTCGTAGCCCCGCATTTCAGAGTTCCCGCCGAAATAGGTGTAGCGCGGGTTCGCCCCGTTGCTCATGAAGCCGCGGAACCGGAGCGCCAGCACCCCCGACGTCGCGAGCCGCTGGTAGTAGCGGGCGTCGGTGTCAATCGTCCTACTCGAGAGCGAGCCGCCGATCGGGGGCTCGTGCTCGTACGCGAGCCTCATGGTGCTGCCAGAGAGCGGGCCGAACTCGCGGAACACCGTGGTTTCCTGAACGAACGCCGCGCCGAGCGGCATGGACATACCATTGCGGAACGCTTGCGGTTGCGGCAACCCGAACGCATCCAGGTAAGCCTGCGCGTCGGGGTTGTACTCGTCGTGGATATGGAACAGCCCGCCAGAGAGCTCCAGCCGTCGGAAGCGGTCGAGCGGATAAATGCCGAAGGCCGTGCCGCCTCGGACCTGGGTGGTGGCGAGAAGGTCGGCGCGGTCGCTGAATACCGGTGCGAGCAGCGGGTCGATGTAGCCCCCGGATGTCGAGGTGTAGAAGAACTGCGTCTGCGCAATGCCCTGCAGCGCGAACTGAAAGCGGTGCGCCAGATTGATCCACTGGAACGACATCGTCCGGCTGGCTCCGGAGTACGCGGCTGACGAGTCGGCGTAGAGCAGGAACCGCTGGTCGCCCATGACGTCGCCGAAGCTGATCGCGGTGCCTCCGAAGACGTCGCCGCTGTTGCTGACCATCACGTTCAGCGCCGGAATCCCCTCGATGAACAGGTTCTCGAACATCTTCTTCGGGCGGCTGTTGGCCGCCACGAAGGTGTGGGTCAGCGGCGCCTGGAAATCGATGATCGCACCGGGGCTGCCGAAGTCGGCGCTCGCCGCCGTGTGGAGCGCGTCCTTGCGGTCGAGGGCGTGGATGGCCCAGTCGCCCTTGTAGTAGGTGACGAACGCCATCCGCTTCGTGGTGCCCTCGTTCAGCACGACTGGTGAGAACGTGCCGCCGAGCGTGTCGGTGTACTGCTTCAGCTCGCCATTGGTCATGTCGAGCGTCCAGATGTTGTAGATGTTGCCATTGCGCGCCACGTCGGGTTCGAGCGGTTTCGAGGGGTCCGTACCCGTCGAGGCGAACACGAGTGTGTGATCATCGATGAACTGGGCTGCGGTTTCATCCTGCGGCGCGAACGTGAGCTGGGTCTTCTTCCGGGTGGACAGGTCGAGCCGGAACAGTTTCTGGTTGCCGCTGATCCGCACGAGATGGACGATGTAGGTGCCGTCGGGCGAATAGGTCGGGCCGTAGTCGAAAAAGGCGTCGGAGGTCAGATTGGTGATTTCGCCGCTCTGCAAGTCGACCGTATAGATGTCGCTCGTTCCCCCGCGCAGCGCGGAAAACGCGATGGTCTTGCCGTCGGGCGAAAACACGGGCGATTCCGGCGAATCCACCGTCCGCAGCGGCAGGCGGAGCTCGACCTCGCGCGAGATCACGTTCTGCAGAATGAGGGTGCGTTCCTTCTCGGTCCGCGCGAAGTAGGCGATGCGGTCGCCCTTGGGCCCCCAGGCGAGCCAGGGCACTGTATTGAAGCGCTCGCCGTTCTGCGCGATGTAGCTGAATCCCATGTCCTTGTCGAAGCCCTTTGTGAGGTTCTTCACGACCGAGCCGTCCTTCGAGGACAACAGCACGATATCAACCTCCCCGTCCTTGCGGTTGCCCGTCACGGCGGCAATCAGCTCACCGGACGGCGACGGAGCGATGGAAAGTGCCTGAACGAAGGGTGTCTTCTCCGGGTTGGGCGAAAGGTCGCGGCCATAGTCTGCCGGGCGTTCCTTGTCGCGGAACGCCTTGAATCGATCCTTCAGGTATCGCTCGAATGCCTGATCGAACTCCTCCGGCGTCATCTGGAATGCTTCTTCGTACGCGTCCTCGCCGCTCCCGATCACGCTTTTTCGAAGGGCGAAGAGAAAGCCCTGGACGCCGGTCTTGCCGAACCTGGCCTCGATGAACTCGAAGACGGCATGGCCGAGGTTGTAAATCATCCGGACGTTGCTCGTGTCGCCGTAGCCCTCGAGCGATGACATTCTCGGGATGATGTCGGCGACCGCGGCATCGCGCACCATCATCAGGTCCAGCGGATCCCACTGCGACCGTTCGTAGTCGGCGTGCCCCTCGTTCATCCAGAGCGGAACACTTCGACGGATCAGCCCCTGCGGAATGATGTCGTACTGAAACACGTGGGTGAGCTCGTGGACGATGAGCCCGAACAGTCGGTCCGGCGGTTCGTCGATCGGCATGAGCATCCGCCGGCGATCGGACTCCGCGAATGCCGCGACACCTTCCTGTGCGGCACCGGGCGCGACGTTCTGCTGTTCGAATTCGCTGTGGGTCTTGAACAGAATCAGCGGCACCTTCCCGGGCAGATCGTGTCGAAGGTCGGCGCTGACCTGCTGGTACGCGCTCTCGGCATACCCGGCGACGCGCTCAAGGTGATGCTTGATGTCGGGGTAGTAGTAGATCCAGAAGTGCTCCGTCTCGTACACCTGCCAGTCGAAGGTGTCGTAATGGATGTTGTTCTTGCCGTAGAACGGATAGAAGCCCGTCTGCTTGAGGATGGTCGGGCTGACGATCTGGAAATTCGCCGAGGGCCCAACTTCGCCAGGGACCCAGCCCACGAGCGACGCCCCGGCAATGTCGCAGTAATAGGGATTGGACCGGGCCTGCGCTGCCGACGTACTCGCCTGGAGGATGAAGACGACCGCGACGAGCAGGAGGCGCATGCGCATAAACAGTCCTCGGAAGGTCTGACCGGAATGGAGAGATCTTACTGTGCCGGTCCGGCGCGTGCAAAGGTTGGACCTCTTCTTTTCTCAATCATCCGCGTTATTTTGTCCTCGGGTCGCCGCAATTGTTCAGCTCAGCCTGACCCCTTCGGGCGACACGCTATACTGTCCGACCGGCTGCGCAGCGCTCACGGTTGAGGGCGGGCGGCTGGAATAAAAGGGGGCGCACCGGGGTTTTGGTGACTGGCGCGCGCGCCACATGGGGATACGAGGGGCAAAGACGACGCCCAAACGGCAGGGCCCCGGAGGCCGGGGGCCGGCGTTCGACGTCGAGGCTCTCAGCCACGTTGATAGCCTGTACCGGACCGCCCGGAGGCTGACGCGCACGCCAGCTGATGCCGAAGACCTGGTGCAGGAGACCTATCTGAAGGCCTTTCGCGCCGCCGACAGTTTCGAACCGGGAACGAATTTGAGGGCTTGGTTGTTCACCATTCTTCACAACTCCGCCCGGAACCGGGCGCGCGATCGAGCGCGGGACACGGTCGCTGTTGATAGCGAGGCGGTGGAGCGCGCGGCGCAAACACAGCCGGCTGGCGGGAACGTGACCCCTGAAACGCTGCTGATGCGCGACACCCTCGGGCCGGAACTGCAAGCCGCCATCGATGCCTTACCGGAAAATTTTCGCCAGGCGGTCTGGCTGCGCGATGTCGAGGAGTTTTCATACGCCGAGATTGCCACGATGCTCGACGCTCCGCTCGGAACGGTGATGTCCCGGATCTCGCGCGGCCGGCGCCTGCTGTTCGATCACCTCAATCACTTGAAGCCTGTGAATGCCTGAGTCATCTTTTCCCGGCTGCGCATCCATCGATCCCCTGGTCACGCCATACGTCGACGGCGAACTCGCCGCGGCCGAACGCCAGATCGTGCGCGCCCATGTGCAGGTCTGTCCGGCGTGCCTCGCGCGTGTGTCTGCCGAACAGGCCGTGCAACGCCTGATGGCGGAAAGCAAGGCCTCACTTCGCGAGGAGCAGGCATCCTCGGCATTGCGCACCAAATGCGGAGCTCTCGCTGCGGGGATGGAACATGGGGCTGATATTCGTCCGAGGGTGCTGGACACACTTGCCCGCGGCACCTGGCGCGCACGACTCGTCCCGCTCGCTCTCGCCGCCACGCTTGTTCTGATCGCCGCCAGCGCCTTCATCTATCAGCTCACCGCTCGTTCTCCACGACTAATGGCCGCGGAGCTCACCGCCGATCACATGAAATGTTTTGCCATGAACGGCCTCCTCGGCACGCACCAGGCGGCGGCGACGGTTGAAGGCTCCCTGGCTTCGGGGTTTGGCTGGCAGGCCCATTTACCGGACGGCCCCGACCGCGAGGGCCTGGCACTCGTCGGGTCGCGCCCGTGCCTCTATGGGGAAGGGCGCGTCGCGCACATCATGTACCGGCACAACGGCCGGCCAGTGTCGCTCTTCATGCTTCCGAGAAAGCAGATGCCGAACGCGGATGCCACCATGCGCGTCCTCGGACATGAAGCGGCGATGTGGTCGGTTGGCGATCGCACGTTCGTGCTGATTGCGCGGGAAGCGAAATCGGAAGTGGAGCATCTCGCGACGTTCGTGCGAGCCTCCCTTCATTGACTCAGGCGGACTGAGAAAGGACAGCTTGATGGGCATGCGATGGGCCATTGCCGTGTTGGCGGTCACTGCACTCGCCGCGACCGCCGCCAACTACTACATGCCGTGGCGCACGCAGAACGCGCCGATGCAGTCGAGTGCCTCGATCGAGGGCGACGGCGGTGGGGCGCTGACCTGCGCGGCGGACGCGAAGCCCGCGCGCTTCGATTTCACGATGAAGGACGTGGCGGGGAAGGACGTCACACTCTCGCAATTCAAAGGCAAAGTCATCCTGTTGGATTTCTGGGCGACCTGGTGCGGCCCCTGCAAAGTTGAAATCCCGGGCTTCGTGGAGTTCCAGGAGAAATACGGACGACACGGCTTCCAGGTCGTCGGCGTGTCGGTGGACGATACGGCGCAGCAGCTCCTACCGTACATCGAGAAGCTGAAGATGAACTATCCCGTGCTACTGGGGCTCGGTCACGACGACGTGCAAGACGCCTATGGACCGCTCGTGGGTATCCCGACCACTGTGTTGATCTCGCGAGACGGAAAGATCTGCGCCACCCACGCGGGCTTTACCGACAAGCAGACGTTCGAACAGGAAATCAGGGCGCTGTTGTAACGCACGTGCCGCGCAGCCCCGTGATATATTGGGACGAATGCTGAAGGGATTCACCCACGCTCGGTTGGCCTGCGGTTGCCGCATTACCTTTCGAGACGGCGTCGAGGGCAGCCCCGTGACCGTGGTTGTCGACGAAAAGTCGCCGGCCTGCACGCTCTCGCTCCACGTGCGCGATCTTCCGCTCTTCGACTACCGGGAGGCGCTGCGCCCCTCGACGAGGCTGGGCCCCCCCGAAGAGGAAGAGTTCGAAGAAGAGGGATAGTCATCTACGATCGACGATGTGGCGATTGCCGAGATCGTCGGTCATCCAGTCGCGGATCGTATCCTCCCAGTGTCAATTCATCAGAACGAACGTCCGGCATCCGCTGGCGACCTGACGCGACTGCGCATCGATCGATCCGGCTCGTCTCGCCGGCGGTGGCTGCCGTGGACCGTCGTCGCGCTGTTAGCGGTCGCTGCGGCGGCCGGGTATCCGTCCGCGCGCGAGTATCTCGCTGAACGGCGGGCGCCTGAAGTCGAAGTGGCGCGCGCGACGCAGGTCGTGTCGGCAGCGGGGCGGCCGACCGCGCTGCCCGTTCTTGTCGCGACCGGCTACATCGTCGCGCGGCACAGCAGTGATGTCGGCGTGAAGATCGGCGGCCGGATCCAGACGCTCCGGTTCGAAGAAGGTACGCGGGTCCGGGCGGGGCAGGTGATGGCGTCGATCGAACACGCGGATCTCGACGCTCAGCTGGCGGCGGCACAGGCCACCCTGGCGGAAACCGAAACGCAGCTCGCGCAGTCGGTAGCCATGCGCGACGAGGATGCGCGCAACCTCGAGCGGCAGCGCGCCCTCGGTCGCGACGGGATCACGGCTCCCTCGGTGCTCTCCGCGGCCGAGGCGACGGCCCAGGTCTCCGCGGCGAGAGTGAAGACCGCTGAGGCGGCGATTATCTCGGCCCGAGCCCGGGTGAGAGTGACCGAAGAGGCGATCGAGAATACCAACGTCCGCGCTCCGTTCGACGGCGTCGTCATTCGCAAGCGTGCGGAGGTGGGCGAGACCGTGTCGCCGTTCGGTGTGGCCGGGCAGGCTGCGAGAGAAGGCGGAGCCATTGCGACGATCGCTGATCTCCATGAGCTCGAGGTGCAAACCGAGGTCAACGAGAACAATGTGGGTAAGCTGCATCGGAGCATGCCTGCCGCGGTCAAGGTGCAGGCCTATCAGGATCGAGAGTACCGAGGACGCGTGCGAGAGATTTTTCCGTCCGCCGATCGCGCCAAAGCGATCGTCGAGGTGCGTGTCAGTATTCTCAACCCGGACGCCGACGTGAAGCCGGAAATGAGCGCGAGCGTCACGTTCGAGGAGGCGCGCCAGCCCGAGGCCGGACGTTCAGGTGGTTCGGGTTCTTCGGAAAACGGCCAGGGCGTCATCGCTCCCGGCTCGCCGCTCGTCCTGATACCAAAGCGCGCCGTGAGCGAACAAGGTGGCCAGCCGGGGGTGTGGGTCGTTACCAGTGGCACGGTCTCGCATCGCGGAGTCACCCTCGGCCCCGAGCGGATTGATCAGGTCGAGGTCCGGAGCGGGCTCGCCCCAGGTGAGGCTGTCGTGCTCAATCCCGCGGGACTTTCTGACGGGACGCGCGTGCGATTGAAGACAAAATAGGACATGGCCCTCATCGAACTTCGCGACGTGACCAAGGCGTACCGTAGGGATGCCATCGAGATTCCCGTTCTCGAGCGCGTCACCTTGTCGGTTTCCGAGGGAGACTTTCTCGGCTTGATGGGTCCGTCTGGATCCGGCAAGTCAACGCTGCTCAACCTTCTGGCGGGCATCGATCGCCCAAGCAGCGGATCGATTGTGATTGGTGGCACCGATATCAGCGGTCTGTCAGAGGGCGCCCTCGCCGGATGGCGGGCGCGCCATATTGGATTCATTTTCCAGCTTTACAACCTGATCCCGGTTCTGACTGCCTTCGAGAATGTCGAACTGCCCCTTCTGTTGACGAGCCTTTCGAAGAAGCAGCGACGCGATCACGTGATGACTGCGCTCGACATCGTGGGCCTCGGCGACCGGACGAAGCACTATCCCCGTCAACTCTCGGGCGGACAGGAGCAGCGTGTGGCCATCGCCCGCGCCATCGTCACGGATCCAACGTTACTGCTGGCCGACGAGCCGACCGGCGATCTCGACGCGAAGTCCGCCGCCGAGGTGCTGGTCCTGCTGCGACGGCTCAATTCCGAGTTCAAGAAGACGATCATCATGGTCACCCATGATCCGCATGCGGCCGAGCGCGCCACGCACGTCGTGCATCTCGAAAAAGGGACGCTCGCGGAGTCGATGGAAGTGACATGAAACTTCTGGGATTGATCGTCAAGAGCGCGCGTAGGAGCAAACGGCGCACCGCCCTCACCGTGATGAGCGTGGCCGTCGCCGTGTTCCTCTTCGCCTCCCTGCGCGCCATTCTGGACGGCTTCAACGCCGCGGCGGCGGCCAGTTCATCGACGCGGATCATCACGATCCGCTCGACCTCGTTGATCTTCGCGATGCCGTCGAGCCACACGCAGACCATCCGGAGTATCCCCGGCGTGCGCGATATCACCTGGGCGAACTGGTTTGGTGGCATCTACAAGGACCCCAACAATTTCTTCGCGCAGTTCGCGATCGATGCGGAAAGCTACCTTCGGCTCTACCCGGAAATCGAGCTGTCGGCGAGTGAGCGGGAGGCGTTTTTCGCGGACCGCACCGGAGCCATTGTCGGCGACGGCCTGGCGCAGCGGTTCGGGTTCAAGGTCGGTGATCGGATCGTGCTGCAGGTAGGCATTCCCACCTACGGGTCTCAGGACTTCACGTTCACGATTCGCGGCATCTACAGAGCAGGGGCCGCCGCGGTGGACAATCAGTCGATGTTTTTCCACTGGAAGTACGCCGACGAGCGGTCGATCGAGGCCGGCCAGATTGGATGGTTCGTCGTGGAAATCGCCAATCCCGACGCCGCCGCCCAGGTATCGGCCGCGATCGATCAGAAGTTCTCGAACACACCGTATGAAACCAAGACAGACACCGAACAGCAATTTGCGAGCTCGTTCGTCTCTATGTTCGGTAATCTGAACGTGCTGCTGGGCAGCATCGGCCTGGCTATCGTCCTGACCACGTTGTTTGTGGCGGGAAATACGATGGCTATGTCGGTTCGTGAGCGAACGACCGAAATAGCAGTGATGAGGACTCTTGGCTTTCCCGCGCGGGCGATTTTTCTGTTCATTGCCGGAGAGGGCCTCCTCATATCAATCGTTGGTGGTCTGCTCGGGGCCGGGCTGGCCTGGGCGATTGTCGATGGGCAGAATTTTGGTGTCAGCGGCGGATTCGTCCCGCCGTTCGGGGTGACCGGTCGCAACGTGCTGATCGGAGTGGCGCTGAGCGCACTTATCGGCGTGCTGGCCGGAGCGGTGCCCGCGACCATGGCTTCGCGGTTGAAGATTGTGGACGCCCTGAGGCGAGTCGCGTAGTCATGGGGCTGGTCGCGAACTACAACCTGCGCTCGATGATCGCCCGCAAGGGCACGGCCGCGATGACCGCCATGGGAATCGCCATGGTCGTTGCCGTGTTTGTGATGACGCTGGCGATTGCCCAGGGTTTCCAGAAGACACTCGTGTCCAGCGGATCTCCGGACAACGCGATTGTGCTTCGGAAGGGGGCAACCGCGGAAAACGTCAGCGCCGTCGCCCGGACGCAGCTGCCGCTGATCGAAAGCCTGCCCCAGGTGGCGCGCGGCGACGACGGCAAGCCGCTGGCGTCGCCAGAACTCGTTGTGATCATTGCGCTGCCGCGGTTCTCGAACAATCAGACGGCGAATGTGCCGGTCCGTGGCGTCGGGCCAAGAGCGTTCCAGGTGCGCGAATCGCTCAAATTCGTCGAAGGGCGCCCGCTCACTCCCGGGACGCGCGAGATCAACGTCGGCCGACTGGCGGTCGGCCGATTCCAGGGATTGACGCTCGGCAGCGATGTCCGATTCGCGAGCCAGACCTGGAAGGTCGTCGGCGTCTTTTCCGGAGACGACGCGGCATTCGAGTCTGAGGTGTGGGGTGATGTCGATTTGATGATTCCGGCCTTCCAGCGGAACGGCTACCAGTCAGTCACCGTGAAGCTCACCGATGCGTCGGCATTTGAATCGTTCGAGAGCGTCATCGCCGACGATCCTCGACTGGATCTCCGGCCGCAGCGAGAGATCGCCTTTTACGCCGATCAGTCTCGGGTGATGACCACGGTAATTCGCGTGTTCGGCACGTTCGTGACCGCCATTCTGGCCATCGGTGCCATGTTCGGCGCGATGAACACGATGTACGCGGCCGTCGCCTACCGGAAGCGCGAGATCGGCACGCTCCGCGCCCTGGGTTTCACGCGTCGCAGGATCGTCGCTGCGTTTCTGGCCGAATCGATCGCCCTCGCGCTGATCGGCGGCGTCATCGGGTGCCTGCTGGCGCTGCCGGTCCACGGTCTGTCGACTGGCACGACCAACATGGCCAGCTTCAGCGAAGTCGCGTTCAAGTTTCGCATCACGCCCGCCCTGCTCGGGGGCGGTCTTCTGTTCGCCGCGCTGATGGGCGCAGCCGGCGGCCTTCTGCCCGCGATTGGTGCAGCACGGATTCCCATTGCTCGTGCCCTGAGAGAGATCTGACGTTGACCATCAAGACGCTGTCGATCGCCGTATTCTGGACTGTGCAGGTGTCCGCGCTGCTGGTCTTCTTCGTTCCATTTGCGTGGCCACTCGTGGCCCTCTGGGCCGCGTCGCACTTCCTCCGGGCGGTCGGCCTGACGCTCGCCTATCACCGTTACTTCGCCCACCGCGCCTTCCAGATGGGTCGCGGCGCGCGGTTCGTGTGGACCTGGATCGCCGCATCCGCGATGCAGAAAGGGCCGCTCTGGTGGGCCGGCCATCACGTGAACCACCATCGCTTCGCGGATCGCGATGGCGATCCACACAGCCCAGCCGTCAGCGGGTTCTACTATGCGCACATCGGATGGTTCCTGAATGACGCCAAGCACGATCGGCTCGAGGCGACGAATCCGGTTCTGCGCGACTTCTCGAAATTTCCGGAAATCGTCTTCCTGGATCGCTACTTCTTCCTGCCCCCGCTCGTCCTCGCTCTCGGGATGTACCTCGGCGGCGGACTGCAATTGCTCGTCTGGGGCTTCTGTCTGCCGACGATGACGCTCGCCCACGCGACATTTGCCATCAACACCGTCAACCACCTGGTCGGCACCCGGCGGTTCGACACGATCGACGAGTCTCGCAACAACGTCGTCACCGCCCTGTTTGCCGCCGGAGAGGGCTGGCACAACAACCACCACCGGTATCAACGTGCGGCGCGTAACGGGTTCTACTGGTGGGAGTTCGACCTGACCTGGTATGCGATTCGGCTCATGGCCGCCCTGGGCCTCGCCTGGGATCTTCAGGAAGTGCCGGAACGGATTTACGAAGAAGCGCGTGCAACCCGCGCACGCCGCGCGACGTCAACGATCCTCGCCACTGAGGAACCGGCTCCGATCGGCATCGAGCTGGTTGAAGAGGCCGAGCCCATCTAAAGTGACAAGCGGTACGGCGGTGGCCGTTAACTGTACGATTTCACGCACCCCGAAGCACTGAGGTCGCGACGCTACCCGATCTTCACATCTGCGACGAGGGGGAGATGATCCGACGCGACGAGCGACAGCCGCGTCCGCGGTAGCTCAATCCCGGCAATCTCGAGATGGCCGCCGTAGTAGATGTGATCCAGGTGAAGAATCGGAAACAACCCTGGGTAGGTAAACCGCCGCTTCAAGTAGTCTCGCAAGTCGACGCTCTTCAGCTTGCTGCTGAGGAGCGTAGTCGTCAGCCCTCGCATCCACTCGTTGAAGTCGCCCAGCACCAGCTTTGACCCGCCAACATGCTTCTGCGAAACGATGGTGGCCAGCCGCTGTGCCTGATATCGCCGTTCGAGGAGCGCCGTCCCGAGGTGGACATTGTAGAGATGCAGGACGTGTCCATTGATGTTGATATCCACGCGCTGTAGACAGCGGGCCTCGGACGTCTTCCACGACAAGTTGTGCTGAATGTGCGCAGTGATGGGATAGCGGCTAAGTACCACGTTCCCGAATTGATGCCCGCGCAAATGGCGCGCAGGCGCCATGACCCAGCCCATCCCGAGGGCCGCCCCGATGGTTTCGGCCTGGCCGCCGTCATTCGGGCCCGGCCCGATGACTTCCTGCAGCGCGACGATATCCGCGCCGATGGCACTGAGCACCGCCGCCACGCGCGCCGGGCGAGTGCGACGGTCCATCCCGCGACAACGGTGAATGTTATAGGTGACGATGCGGACCGCCGATGGGCTTGGACTCACTACGCTATGATAGTTGGTCATGCGGGCGTTCAGATTCGTCACAGTGCTCATCCTGCTCGTCGCGTCCGCGTGTTCGTCGCCCCCAACTGAAGTATTGAAACTCGACCACGGCAAGCTGACGGTGAACAACCAGACCAACGAGGAATGGCGCAACGTCGAGATCTGGGTGAACAATTACTACCGCGCGGTCACGCCATCCATCGCGGCCCGCGGGCTGTTCCAGGTGCAGCTCGACTCCTTTATTTCCGGCTACGGCCAGCGGTTCGACTATCGACGGGCCCAGGTGAAGGATTTGCGTCTGAGCGCCCGACGTCCCAACGGCGACGTCCTCGATCTGAAGAAGGATTTCCAGGGGCCACAGTTGAATGAAGCGCTTGGAGGGAAACGCTGATGGCGCGCCTCAAGTCGGAATTGGAAGTGGTTTGTCCCTGTTGCCAGTCGACGCTGGTGATCGATCTGAACCTGGGCCGTGTCGTTGCCCACCATGAACCGGAGCGCGGGAACAAGCCCGAGCTGAGCGACGCCCATCGCCTCCTCGCCGAAGAAGCCGCGCGCCGCGAGTCAATTTTCCAGCAGTCAGTCGACGCCGAGAAAACCCGCGGCGATGCGCTGTCGAGACGCTTCGAGGAGGCGCTGAAGCAAGCCAACCAGGAACCGATTACCAAGCCGACCCGGGATTTCGACCTCGATTAGCGAGCCGGCCCGGCAAGAAACTTTACCACTCCGCCCGTGGCAGTTGCCCCCGTGGTCGGCGGCTACTAATCGAACTCGCTCGGAATCTCCGTCCACTTCTCGCGGCCGCGATAATACAGAGGCTTTCGTCCGAAGGCTTTTCTGAACGCCCGATACCGACGCAGAAGCTGTCGATAGCGCAGGTCAGACATCGAGATTCGCCGGTGCGGGTAATCGAGCAGCATTCGTTCGACTTTCCACACGTTGGTCTCGGCCGTCCGCCAGTCGTACGAGCCCATGATCCGCAGGTCGACGACGACGTAACCGGTGACGCGTCCGGTGAAGTCCACATACGGGTCGACGTAGCTCAGCGCCAGTGCCCGGGGAGTCGCGAAGACCGGCAGCCGCCCGTGCAACCCTGGATCCCGCGATCGGGCAACGGAGCCCCACCGTCCCCGATGACGGTAGACAAAGATCACGTGATCGAGCTCATCGATCGACTCGAAACTGAGCACCAGGGGCGGGTAGCCATGCTGTTCCAGCACGACCGCGGCGAACAGCGCGGCTTCGAGACAGTGCGCGCAGCCGGCGCGCACCACGCCGCGAAAGCTGCGGAGCGTGGCGCCCTGGGGGGCCGGCTCGGTGTTGTAGGGCAGTCGATTCAGATAGCGCTGAACCTCGAGAGGCGTGCCGAGACGCGCAATCAGCCGACGTTCGCGTGGTGAAAACGCGGGATCAATCAACGCCGACAAGGATCTTGATGTCCGCCATCACTTCGGCCGGCGTCCACTCATTGCCCGTGTACGTCTTCACGAGGTTGCCCTGACGGTCGATGAGCGCCGTGCGGAGGTTGTGCGTGATGTCCTTCTGATCAGTCATCGCGCGCGCGACCGAGACACCGAAGCGGCTGGCGAAACGGTCGATCTCATCGCGGTCTCCGGTCAGAAAGGTCCAGATCCTCGGATTGAAGCCGAGTTTCGTACCGTGTGCCTTGAGCACGGCCGGGGTGTCGGTGGCGGGATCGAAGCTGACCGTCACCAGGTGCACGCCCAGGTTGGGATCGGCTTTGATGCGATCCTGGAGCGCGACGAAATTGCGGTCCATCATCGGGCAGAATGTCGGCATCGGGCAGCGCGTGTAGATGAAGGTGAGCACGACCGCCTTCCCCGCAAACGACGTGAACGTGCGCTTCTTGCCGTCCTGGTCGATGAACGATGTGGTCGGGACCGGCTCTCCATCCTTGAGCAGCTCGAAGCCCGCGGAGGCCGTCCGCATGGTCTCTGGAGCTTTTTCGAGCGGCGCCTGTCCGACTTTCTTGATCCCCTTCAGGTAGGCATCGTTGCTTTCGACAACGAGGGTCGCGTTGATGAGATCACCGGGTGTGAGGTTCTCGAGTTCCTTTCCTTCTCGCACCTTGTAGGGCATCGTCATCGCCGGCATGAACCCTTTGATGTCCTCGTGCTTGATGGTGGCTTCCTTATGATCGCCGGCGATCGAGAGCACCTGGCCCTGCAGGGTGTACTCGTGTGAGTCGGCAGGCTTCCCGGTGCAAGCGGCGGCAACGGCCAGGGCCGACGTGAGCAGGATGGAATAGGGCAGGCGTATTCGCATGATCATAGTTTACAGTTAACGGCTGACACGATGATCTGGGTTGGCACCTCCGGCTACAACTATCCTGAGTGGAAGGGCAGCTTCTATCCCGCGAATCTGGCGGCCGCGAAGATGTTGCCGTATTACGCGGCGCGCTTTCCGACGGTTGAGATCAATTACACGTTCTATCGGATGCCGAACGAGGCGCTCGTTGCCCGCTGGGCGGCTGAGACACCGGAGCCATTCAAGCTGACACTGAAGGCGCCCCGGCGCATCACGCACGACAGCCGGCTCAAGAATTGCGGCAGCCTGGTCGCGCAGTTCTGTCAGGTCGCCGGCACGCTTGGGGACAAGCTCGGCGCGCTGCTGTTTCAGCTCCCGCCGAATCTCAAGAAGGATCTGGGACTGTTCGATACATTTCTCGGAGAGCTGCCGCCGCGAGTCTGTGCGGCGTTCGAGTTCCGCCATCCGTCGTGGCTAGACGATGAGGTGGCCGAGCGACTTCGGAACCGGAACATCGCGCTGTGTATCGCTGACAGTGAAAAGCTGTCGACGCCGGTCCGGAGGACGGCCGACTATGCCTACTTCCGGCTCCGGGACGAAGGATACACGGCGGACGACATCAGCCGCTGGGCGGACACAATCGCGCGCGATTGCGGCCCGTGCCGAGAAGTGTTCGTCTACTTCAAGCACGAAGAAGAAGGGAAGGGACCGGAGTTTGCGCGATTGTTGATGGATCGTCTGGGGATCTAGCGACTAGAGTGCTGCGCGACAGTACCGCTCGACGAACTCGACGATCTGTTCTTCCGCCCAGTAGCCATCGCCAATCCCGCTCTTGGGGCCCACGAACCCGCAGTGCCCGCCATGCTGACAGAGGCGCAGGGTGATGTGCGGGTTGGTGTTGACCTTCGGATCGCGGAACGGCTCGGCAGGCACGAAGGGGTCGTCTTCCGCGGTGATGACGAGCGCCGGCACGCGGATGCGATCGACGACACGCATGGCGCTGGCGCGATGATAGTAGTCTTCGGCATCGGCAAAGCCGAAGTAGGGGGCCGTATAGACCTCGTCGAAGTCGCGGACGGTGCGGATCCGTTTCAGCTTCGACAGATCGAACCGGCCGGGCCGAAAGAGCTCCTTCCTGCGCATCCGTCGCTTGAGGTCCTTGACGAAATTCCATTGGTAGATGGCGTTCGCGGGGCGCTCCAGCGCGCGGACGCACCCGCTGATTTCCATGATCGGCGACACCGCGGCCACTGCGGACAACTCGTCTGGTGGGTGGTCGCCATATTCCCCCGCGAGCTTCAGCGCGAGATTCCCGCCAAGGGAATAGCCCGCGACGGCCACTGACCGGACGCCGTCAACCGCAATAAGCTCTTCCAACACGTATTTCACGTCTGCGGTCAGGCCTGAGTGAAACAGGCCCGCCGACAGATGCTCGGTATCGCCGCAATTCCGCTGATTGAGCCGCACCGCATTCATCCCGTGCGCGAACGCCTTCGCCGCCATGCCGCGCACGTAATGGGCATCGGTTGAGCCGTTCAAACCGTGGAGCGCAATGAGCGTGGGCCGTTCCCACGGCCGGGACTGCCAGTGGCAGTGAGCCAGCACGCGGGCATCGTCGGCTACATCGAAGTAGCGGACGGTCGGAGCAGGGAGCAAGGGGAAGTAACGCGGGTTCCCCCAACTGTAGATGGTCATGGTATGGCCGTTGCGCAGCGACGGCCTGGGCACGAAGGGAGCCACGGCTAGAGTGGGTTTCCTTTCCCAGTAGCGCGTCGTCCGTGGTTCCTGGTCCTTGGTTCTTGGTCTGTCCCTCGTTCTTGGGGACGACGAACAAAGGACCAAGGCCGGTCAGGGCAATTCGCGTAATGCATCGACACCAAAAGGTTCTAACCCTCGTCTGCAGAGGGTCCGTAGATGGCAGGGACGGACACGCCGGTCAAGCGCAAATAGACGCTCAGCTGACCACGGTGGTGAACCACGTGGCTGAGGACGAAGGTTCTGAACGCGGCTGCGCGCGGCAGCGTGAACATCTGCTGGCCGTCGCGCTGCAGCGTCCATGGCGCCATCAATTCGGCGTCCGTCTTGTCCAGACACAGTCGAGCGCGTGAGGTAGAACGATCGAATGCGCTCAGAACGTCCGCACGGCCCACCGCACCTGCGCCGTTCGGTGGAGAGTTGACCAAATCAAACGAGAACTCGTTGAGGATGAGCGGAGTCCACAGCAGCAGGCTGGCCAGGTGAGTCGCCAGATCGCCGAGTGACCTCGACTTCTGATGCGGTTTCCAGGCGAGGTTTCCGTCTGGTATGCGCTCCAGCAGCTTTCGCGTGGTGGCCATTTCGTGATCATATTCCGCGAGGAGGGCGTCCTTGATCGGCATAAAGGAAGGAGGGATCTGCTGAGCTCACAGAAGACAAACGGTCCCTGCGCGCTCAGCGGATTCCGCGGTGCGTGTCTTCCCGTTCTAACGCGGCGGCGCCTCGCAGCGGAAGTTCGCAGCTTCGTCGATACTGCCGGACCCAGTGTAGCGCGCTACTTGCGGGTACGGGCAGAGCGGGCGCGTACGATCGACTTTTCCGCTCGTCGAGTGCGACGCCACGACCTGCGCTGGCGCGGTGCCGCGTTCGATCCAGTTTTCGAGCACGGTCAGCATATCGAACGAATTGGGTCCTGGACCGCCGCTGCAGTGATGCATCCCGGGAACCAAATAGAGTCGCGAAAAGGCCTCGGCCTCTCGCGGTCCGCCGACCGCCTTCGTCATCTTCTCGTAATACTCAACGGTGCCATTGGCGCTGATCGCTGGATCGGATCCGCCGTGATAGATGATGATCTTGCCGTTGCGATTCTTGTACGGCTTCAGGTCCGGATCGAGCGGGCTGAGGATATCGCTCATCGTCTTGAGCCTGGGCAAGTCCTGCGGAAATTTCAGAACCCGCCAGCTGAAGGACGGGTCATCCGTGTCCAGGGCGAGGAAGCGCATGTTCTGCTCGCTCAGGCTGAAGCCGCTCGGCAATTGCGACGCGAAAGCCAGGGTGCCATCCGGCTGGCGGACGGCAGGAGTCCGGCCGGTAATCCAGGCTTGCCAGCCGGTCGTGCCGCCTTCGTGTCCAACCGGGAAGCCCATCGTGTACATGTCGCCAGTGGGCAATTTCAGACCGGCGTAGATCATCTTGACGGTTTCGACTTGTCCCGCCGTCAGACACGACGGGCCGTCGGCTCCATTACATTTCAACGTCTCGGGCTTGAAGCTGCAGGCTTTGGGGTTGGTAATCAACCCGTCCTTGAGACCGTCGGTCGCATCGCACGCTTCGAGCGTGGCCTTTGACAGCAGCTCTACCTTCTCTGGCGTCAGATAGTTTTCGGGAGACGCCAGCAGGTGCTGGGAGACAACCGCGCGTCCAACCTGCATCGGTGTGCCAGTGGCGGGGTCGCCCGCGACGATGCCGTCGAAATCGGCGGGATATCGTTGGACTTCCATCATGGCCTGGCGGCCGCCGTTGGAGCATCCCTCGAAGTACGCGTGCTGAGGCTGACGGCTGAAATACGCTGCGGCCAGCGCTCGTGTCGCAACCGCGGCGACGTGCGTGCCGCGATAGCCATAATCGATTTCCTTCGCGCGGTTCGAACCCCAAGTGGGATCGCTCGAAACATGTCCCGTGTCAGTCGACGCCGAGGCGTAGCCGCGCGTGAGACCGGCATTCAGTGATCCGATCGACCCGCCCAGCCCGCCGACACCAGAGAACAGGAACTTGCCATTCCAGCCAGCCGGCAATCCGAGACGGAAGTTCACTTCGTTGCCCGGCGACACCGCGTGACCGTCGACGCGGCAGTACTCGGGAAGAGTGCCCTCCGCTTTGACGATGGCGGCCGCGGTGATGGTCGTGCCCTGCGGCGATTTAGCCTGAAGAGAAGCAACCGAGCACTCTGCAAGGGGAACTGCCGCCTGCTGCGTGGCGACGCGCGCTTCGACACCTCCGAGACACACGCTGATGGTGATTCCGCAGAGAATGCGGCCGGTGTTCGTCATCTGTAACCCCCGTCAGTTGGATACTCTCTCACACGGAGGGGGCAACGGGAAGGCCGAAACGGCCAACTCCTAGAAGCCGAGACCGAGATGGATGCCGAGGCCGATCGAGTTGTTCTCGTCCTGAAAACGGAGCGGAACGACGAGCTCGCCGAACAGCGCCGTGGCGCCCAGCTGCTTGACCTTCTTGTGGAGGAGCGGCGTGAAGCCCCAAGACGCCTGATTCACGTCGAACGCCATCCGCAGGCCGGCCGCGTAGTCGTGGGGCAGCGCGTAGAGGACTCCGGGGTGGAACGTCAGGCCGACCTCGTACGGCGTCCGCTGGATCGTCGGAACCAACTCGACGTCGAACGACAGCTTCTCGCTGGTCTTCACGGTAATACCGGTGGGAAAGCCGATCACGAACTGGTCAGCAATCGTGATCGTCTCGTCGCCAACTCGCGTGACGAGCGGCAGCAGGAACCCAAAGTGCGCGCCGAGAATATTCTGCGCCTGGGCTGCCGTCGGTGTCAGCAGACTGATGAGTGTTGCCGCGCCGATGAATCGCACACACGTTTGCAGACGGAAACTAAGCAGCATGGACGCTCCATTGAGAATGTTTCTGGCCGTTCGGTAGAGTGCCACATTTGTCGGTGCGGTACAAGGGCGGGGAGGTCGAGTTAGAGGTTAGAGGTTAGAGGTTGGAGGTTGGAGGTTGGAGGTTGGAGGTTGGGGAAACCAAACCGGTTCAGTGCACGTTGTGACAGTGATAGCAGCCAAACGCAAAGTGCGTGCGGTTGTAGTCGTAGCTCTTCGTGAAATCGTACGCCGGCCGGCGGAGGAGTGCGGCCATGCCAGGCATCACGACCTCTCTCATGTAGCGGGCCCTGGTCTGGTTGTCCGACTCGGCGACGTATCCGTAGATCGCGTTCCGCATCTGCGCATCCATGCTCGCGCTGTAGTGCTCCCATCCGTGATCCGCGACATCAGGTTTGGGGAGAGCCGCCACGCCAGGCATCTGCCAGTCGCGAGCCGCAGGGTCGGCGCCGTGACAGGTCTCGCACGTGACGCGCCTTGCTCCGACCAGCGGGCCTATCTGCTGCTGGGCCCACGGCATCACCGTGTCTTCCATGAACCGGACAATCGACTCGTGGTCCCGTTTCTCGCCGCCAGGGTAGATCGCGTCATCCGACGGGTAGAGGACAGTAGGCGACTTGCCGTGTAGACCGATGACGACGCCGAACACGATGATGAGGACGGCGACAAGGCTTGCCAGGCCGGTACGGTAGCCGAGCGCGTGCGTACGCCAGGGTGTGGACGACAGGGCGGCCCGGGCGACGCTCGCGTCAACCGGCTCCTGCGGATCGGCTGCGAGAAGCTCCAGCAGCCCGGCGACCTGCTCTCCGCGACGGATGCGGTGGAGGGTGAGCGACGCGCGACGCGTGTCTCGTGACCGCACAAGGATGGTCGAGACGCCGAGAAGACGTTCGAGACGAGACGCTGATCGCTGGATGTCCCCGATGTCGTAGATGGCGATCTCCGCGGCCGATCTCCCCGAGAGGCGGACCAGGCGGAAATCCGTCAGCGCGTAATACGTTCGATGAAGCGCAACGGACCGCCCGGTCCAGAGGAGCCGTTCCCAAGGGAGCGGGACGTTCAAGCCAGACACGGAAGTCACCTCAAGGCGTTTTCTTGAAGTCGACCTTGGGGACCTGCTTCACTTCGGGAGGCGCCTCGAACAACGGATACTCCTTGAAACCGAACACCTTCGCGGTGACGTTGGCTGGAAATCGCCGACGGGCCGTGTTGTACTCCTGGATCTTCTCGTTGTACCGCATGCGCTCCGTGGCGATGCGGTTCTCGGTGCCTGATAGCTCGTCCATCAGCCGATTGAACTGTTCATTGGCGCGCAGTTGCGGATAGTTCTCGACGACCGCCAGCAGGCGGCCGAGTGCAGACGTCTGCTGATTCGCCGCTTCGATCGCATCTGCAGGCGTCTTGGCTGCGAGCAAGCGCGACCGCGCATCCGCGATGTCCTTGTACACGCCTTCCTCGTGCTGCGCGTACCCTTTGACCGTCTCCACAAGATTGGGAATCAGATCGTTGCGGCGCTGGAGCTGGTTCTCGACTTGCGCCCATTGCGTCTTGATCGCCTCTTCCTGGCCGACGAACCGGTTGTAGGAACACCCCGTCAAGGGCAACACCGCGAAAGCCAGGATGATGATCCGGGCGGCCGCTCTACGTGTCATGAACATGTCGTGTCCTCAGTTGATACCTTGTCACTTTTTCGACCAAACTTCTAACTCGTCACTTCCGGCAATCCGAACTCTGTGTCTGCAATCTGAACTCCGTAATCTGAACTCCCACCCTGCACTTTGCGCTCTGGAATCTGACTTTTCAGGTTCCTAGACTTCTCAGGCTTCTACCAACCGCCGCCTCCTCCGCCACCACCCGAGCGTCCACCCCCAAAGCCCCCAAAGCCTCCTCCGAAGCCGCCGCCGCCGCGAGACCAGCCGCCTCCGCCACTCGACCATCCGCCGCCACCAAACGGTCCGACACCGCTCGACCAGCCGCTCCACCCGCCGCCACCCCATCGGCGTAAGCCGCCGCGCGGTCCGCCGCGACTGATCCGGCTGATCAGTATGACGACGATGAACAGGAAAACGATCGTTGAGAAGGTAATCTGGGGCGCGCCGTCACGTTGACGCTCCCGCGGCCGCTCGAAGCCGGTCAGGGTGACGCCGCGTCCATCCGCAATCCGGCCAATGATGCGGGCGGTGCCGTTTACGAGCCCGGCCCCGTAGCGCCCGTTCCGAAACTCTGGAATCATGAAATCGCGGACGGTTTCACCGGCGAAGCCGTCCGTGATCCATTCCTCGAGCCCGTAGCCGACTTCGACCCAGGCGCGGCGCTCCTTGAGCGAGACCAGCACCAGAAGCCCGTTGTCCCTGCCCTTTTCTCCAATGCCCCGGCCTCGGTTCTCGAACAGCTTCACCGCGTATCCGCGAATGTCGCCGTACGGCTCGAAGGTGGGCACCGTCACGACCACTACGACGTCACCGGTCGCGGCCTTCAGACTCTGGATCATGGAGTCGAGAGCCTCCGCGCTCGACCCATCGATCGTCTTGGCGAAATCGTTGACCGGTGCGGTGAGTTCCGGAAGCGGCGGATCGGCGAAGGCGGTCACCGTCGAAGCCGCGGCGAGCAACAACGAGCTAACGAGAGCGCACTGGCGAAGCAACAACAGGACTCTATCGATCATTTACGGTCCAACGATCGATGTAGTTCGTCAGCTTGCCGACGGCATCCAGGTAGCCGGATATGATTTCCCGGGCCCGCTCGGCAGGAAACGGTTTTTGAGTGGTGATCACCGCCACTTCGGTCAGGCTTCCGCGCGGCAGCCCTGCCGCGTGTTCCACATGCTCGGCAGCGACCTCGATAGCATCCGACGGAGATCCTTGAAGCCGCGCCACGCTCTTCACGAGCGCAGCCAGCGGCGCCGCCGAGCGTGTGATCAAGTCGGCGATGGCGTCGCTACGGCCCTGGGTTTCGAGGTATCCCTCCCGAAGATGGAGGAGATGGCTTCGTGACTGCACTTCACACGCGCGGCGCAAGTCCGCCGGCTCGACCCGCAGTCCCCCGAATGGATCGACACCAGAGACCAGCTGATGGTCAGCGAGGATGGCGCCGAATTCGAACGGAAATGCATCGAGCGAGCGCCCGAACTCCTCCTCGGCGACGAGGAGCGGCGTATCGAGCCCCGCGTCGTACCAGGAGGTCACGCGGTCTGCGCAGGCGCGAAGATCATCGGCCGTCAGGTTCTCGACAATTGCGAGTGTTGACGTCGCGACATTCGTTGGGCCGATCGCGCCGTACGCGACGACCGACTTCAAGCGCCGACCGAACAGATCGTGAAGGTCGCGATCGAGCGTCCGGACCGCAGCGGAAACATTGAGCATGATCCATTCTACGGCCGCATCGCTCGCCTCGTCGGGCCGCGACCTGACGGTCAGACTGAAGTCGGAGGTACAGCGACGCTGGACTGCCGAGTCGGACCCGCGCGCGAGGCAGGCAGCTTGTACAATACGGGCCCAATGCGCCTGCGCGAGTTGAACGTTGGATGTTTCGGGGGCGGCACCGGTCTGCCGAGTTTGCTGGGCGGTCTCAAGCGGAACCCCTGGCTGCGGACCAGTGCCGTGGTGACGATGTTCGACAGCGGCGGTAGCTCCGGCGTTCTGCGCGACGAGCTGGGTGTGTTGCCGCCTGGGGACATCTTGAAGTGCGCCCTGGCGCTTTCGCGCAATGCTCGAGAGGCCCGCCGGGTGCTGCTTGCCCGACTGCCGACGCTCGAACATGCGCGCCTTGGTGGTCACACCGGCGGCAACCTGCTCCTCTCAATGATGCAGAGCTACAGCGGCGACTTCCTCGATGCCGTCGACGGCCTGCGCGCGCTGCTGGGGTGCCGCGGCCGCGTCTGGCCGGTGAGCGTCGAGCACGCCTCGGTCTGTGCGGAATACGGTGACGGATCGACGACGCGTGGGGAGGTCGAGGTGGACGCCGGCCAATCGTCCGGCCGTTTCGTCCAGCGCATCTGGCTCGAGCCGCAGGCGTCGATTCATCCGAAGGTGGCGTCCGCGATCGCTGAATTCGATGCGGTCATCATCGGGCCTGGCAGCTTCTACACGAGCCTGATGCCGATCTTCCTGGTTGGGGGAGTTGCCGAAGCGCTCAGCGCGATGAAGGGTCCTGTCGTGCTGATTTCCAACCTTCTGACCGAGGGGCGAGGGATGCTCGGTTTCACGGCTGCCGACGCGGTCGCTCGGATCGAGGAAGCGATTCAGCGTCCGGTTGATGTGGTCATCACCAATGTCACCTGGCCGGCGCCCAAGGTGCTGGGCCGCTACGCGCTGGAGCACAAGGAGCCGCTGCAGGTCGGGAAGCTGCCTGATCACTGTGAGCTGGTCGGCGGCTCGTTCTGGACCGGCGACATCGCGCGCCACCATCGCGCGCGGCTGGCCTACGCGGTGTGGGCGGTGCTGTCGCGTCGGCTGCTCGGCGACGACTGATCGCGCCGTTCTATTTCTTGCGCTTTCGCGTACGCTGCGGCGTTGGGGGTGATCGTCGTTTCGGTGTCTTGGACGGCGGCGCCTCTGGTTCGGCTTTGAGCTTCTCCGCCTGGGCAATGATGCGGGCGAACAACGCACCCGCATCACCACTTTTCGCGGGCCGATTCGACTTCCACACCGCTGGCGTGTCTTTACCCAGAATATCTGCGAAGTCACCCTCGCTCTTCACGCTCTTCGGGGCGAACGTCGTGATGTCGAGGTCGCCGCTCCAATCATCCTTGTGTTTGATGAGCAGCCAGCTCCGGCTCTGATCGCCCGAGCTAAAGCTCGGGCCTACGCTTTTCTTGGAGCCCCAGCCGCGCGTGCGGACGAGCACCCAGGACCCTTTCAGTTTGTAGCCGTTCAACTGGAACTTCAGGTCGCCTTTCTTCAGCGCCGCATCGATGTCGTCGCTTTCAGCCGTCCACGTGCCTCGGTCCCAGAGCATCACGATGCCCGCGCCGTACCCCTCCGGAATGACGCCTTCAAAGTCGCCGTACTCAACCGGATGATCCTCAACGTGCATCGCGAGGCGCTTGGTGGCCGGGTCCAGGGATGGGCCCTTTGGCACCGCCCACGACAGCAGCACGCCGTTGTGCTCGAGCCGCAGGTCATAATGGAGGTGGCTCGCGAGGTGCTTCTGGACGCAGAAGAACCGTTCTCGGCTCTTGCGTGAGCCAACCTTACCCGCCGGCTCGGGCGTCTTCGTAAAGTCGCGCTTCCGCTTATATTCGTCCAACATACGGCGTCATTGAACTCCGCAATCTGCAATCTGCAGTCTGCAATCTCAGTGTCCAGCCTCTCCCATCATGCGCTTGATCGGTCCGGAAATCGCGAGCATGACCACTCCAGATCCGAGACCGAACAGGCCAACCGCAGTGAACAGGCTGGGCAAAGGCCACGTCTCGTAGAAGCCGGCGAGGTTTCCGCCGATGTAGTTACCGACTGCCGCGCCGAGAAACCACACGCCCATCATGAGGCTGACGATCCGTACTGGCGCGAGCTTGGTCATCGCGCTCAACCCCACCGGGCTCAGGCAGAGCTCGGCGGCGGTATGAATGAGGTATGTGGCGGTCAGCCACGCGACACTGACCTTGGCACCGCCGATGGCGCTTTGCGCGGCCGGGATGAGAATGAGGAAACCAATTCCGACGCCAAGCAGGCCCATCGCGAATTTGATCGG
>Ga0111538_10000702_pt1 | contig 45913 bp, 36 predicted proteins | sample SoiMethybrSBSTD1_FD_79669 | JGI IMG/M metagenome (GOLD analysis project Ga0111538, IMG submission 79669) | Bulk soil microbial communities from a Populus tree surrounding site in Tennessee, USA - Soil MetaG P. TD hybrid SBSTD1 (version 2)... | ecosystem: Environmental > Terrestrial > Soil >...
AGAGCCCAACGACCGCCGCGATCGCGTAGAACAACGGGGCGAACGCCGGGGCATGGATCGACAGCAAGAAGGCGCCGGCGAAGCCCGCCGCCGCGTGACCGGACGGGAGCGAGAAATCCTGAGGCCTGGGACCGAGGACGCGGGCCTTCACGAAGGCCAGGAACGGCCGGCGCCTCCGGAAGAATCGCTTCAAAGGGAGGTTCACGGTCAGGAGCGTGAGCCAGAGGACCGGCAGGACCTCCACCGCGACGCGGAGCCCGCGCCTTAGGTCCACCGCCATCATCGCGATCAGGACCAGGATCCACCCCTCGCCGTAGTGCATGTAGCGCGACGCGAACGTGAGCGCACGGTCGGACCAGCCGCCGAGGGTCATCCGATTGACGCGCAGGAAGAGCGCGGCGTCGAATGCTTCGAGCGCGGCCACCGGATGCCGCAGCACGCCTTGAAGGATCCACGTGCGCGCGTGTTGCGCCGCGATCATGGTCTCGACGTCTTCGGTCAGGGTCGGCTCAGGGCGCTCGCCCGCGAGCGCGAGCGCGTTGGCCGCGCCACCGGCTGGGGGCGGTGGCCCAAGGTCCGCTTCGTCGACCGAGCGCGCGACCACGATCCGCACCGCTTCGTGGACCACGCGCAGCGTGATCGGAGTATGTCCCAGGATCTCGCCGTCCCCTTGCGCGAGCTGGGGGCGCGGGGAATCGATGATCGCTTCCTCGCGGACTCGATAGAATCGCGTGGAGGTGCCGCGGCGGTGACGGCCGGTCAGGATCCGCCAGGTGAGACCGAGGGTCTCGGCCAGTGTGCGCACGTCGTACACGCAGAGGTCCAGCACCCCGTCCGTCGGGTCGATGCGAGGACCCCAGGTGAACGGAGGCGCCCCCACGGTTCCGACGTTGGCGGCGACCACCTGCCACGCCAGAGCGCGAAACGGGCTGCCATCGAGGGAAAGCATGAAGCGCCGCGGCCTATGCCGCAGCGCGCCTCGGGCGAACGTGATCATGTAGGCGAGCCGCCCCAGCTTCACCTGCTGCTCACGCCGCGTATCGCGGATCATGAGGGCATCCGGCCCCACGCCGACCTGCGTGAAGACGAGCCGCCCCTCAGCCTCGATGGCGTCGATCGCGAGGGAGCGCTCGCTCAGAAGCGCGGTCTCCGCGGCATCGGCAAGGCCCCCCTGAAGGCCCAGCTCGCGCGCGAGGATGTTGGCGGTCCCCCCCGGTATGATCCCGAGGCTGACGTCATGGGCGTGGGGTCCCGCGCGAGCGATCCCGTCGGCCACCATGCCGACCGTTCCGTCCCCCCCGGCGACCACGATCCGCTCGCAGCCACGTGACACGGCCTCACGAACCGCGCGCCGAGTTGCCTCGCGGGCGCCTTTGCCCGACGGCGCGTCCAGGAAGGAACACTGGAGGCCGTGCTCGCGGCAGACCGTCTCGCACGCGTCCCGGATGTCGTCAGCCGGGTAGCGCGACGCTCCGGGGTTCAGGATGACCAGTCGGTCGGTAATGCTCACGAGGACCCTCGAGGCGGAGCGCGGGTTCGGGGCGCGCGCGACGGACGGCCCCGCGCGGGGCGCGGCTCGTCGCGGTGAGAAGGTCGAGCAGCGCGCGCTCGCATCGCTGGAGCGCGCGTGGACTGCCGTTCACCAGCGCGTCCACGCCTTCGATCTTGTCGGCGATCACGCGCCCGCGCTCGAAGCGGCGGATGACCTCTGGGAATACATACGAAGCGCGACAAACAGCGGGCGTGTTGCCGAGATGCTCCGCGACCTCGCGCACCGCCGCGGCGACGCGACGCTTGGCCTCGGTACGCGAGGACGGCTTGCGTCCCCCCTCGCGCGCGAGCGCGCAGGCGCAGAGAAGGGTCCCGGCCCACGTGCGGAAGTCCTTCGAGCTGAACCTCTCTCCCATCACGTCCTTGATGTAGGCGTTGATGTGCTCTCGGCGCACGTCCACCATGGCGCCCGAGTCACTCTCGAACTTGAACACCTCGCCCGGATGGCGAAGGAGCGCGCGCACGAGCGACGCGAGGCGCCGGTCGCGAAGCTCCCGGACCTGGCGCCGCCCCGACTTCCCCTCGAAATCGAATCGGATCCGATCGCCGCGCACGGAGACGTGGCGCGGCTTGAGCGTGGCGATGCCGTAGCTCCCATTCTGGCTCGCGTATTCCTCGCTTCCCGGCCGCAGGAAGCACGTCGACAGGATTCGAAGAATTCCCGCGAGCACCTTCTCGCGCTTCAAGCCACGAAGCTCGAGGTCGCGGACGACCGCGCGCCGCATCCGTGGAAGAGCGACGATGAAGCGCAGGAGCCGCTCCCGCTTCACGCGCTCGCGACGCAGCACCTGCTTCGCGTGGTAGCGATATTGCCAGCGGCCCGCCGCGTCCCGCCCCACGGCCTGCACCCAGGCTCGCGGCGACGGGTGGATCGCCACGTCCCGCCAGGCCGGCGGGACCTTGAGAGCGTCGATTCGCTCCCGGTCCTCGCCCCGAACCGGCCCCCCGGTTGCCGTCCGGTAACGGAAGCCCCGTTCTTTCGAGCCGAGGCGACGGATTCCGCGAGCTTGGAGACGCTCGACGATGGTCACGAGTGCTGAGCCCTGGAGTTGTTGGGGGTCTTCGCGGCACCTGCGCGCTCCTGGCGCGCGGGCGAACGCCGCCTTCGGCCCCGGGGGTGGTGACCGCCGCGCTTGATCTCGTGACGGACCGCCGCTTCTTCGACCGAGTGGGAGCGCGTGATCGATCCGTCCCGCTTCGACATCTCGACGAGACGGCGATAGTGCTCGCGGAGCGTCTTCAGCTCGTCCTCGGTGAGGTCTTCCACGTCGACCAGCCGGTTGCTCGCCCCCTCGATCGACGCGATCAGCTCGTTCAGCTTGAGCGACGTCGCCCTCGCGTCCTTGTTCTGGGCGCGCTGGATGAGGAAGACCATGAGAAACGTGACGATCGTCGTCGTCGTGTTGATGACGAGCTGCCAGGTGTCGGAGAAGTGGAAGACCGGCCCGAGGACCAGCCACCCCACGATGAGGAGGAGCGCCATCGAGAACGCCATGGTGCCCCCCGCCCACTCGGTCACGGTGCCCGAAAGCCGCTCGGCGAACCGGTTGAAGCTGCTTGCGCTACGTTTTTGTCCCATGTTCTGGCCCTTCTGCAAGAACAGTGACAACGCACCCATCCCTTTCGGGAGCGTCCCTTGCGGCGTCGTGGTCGTGCCTGCTGGACGGGCAGGCCTCGACCAGAAGGGTGTTTTTGTAGAATCTTCCAGGTGACGTGATGGGCCTCCCCGCCGCACGTCGGTGGCCATCGCGTAAATCATTCGGTCCCAATCGCCCAGGGCGCCCTCCTCCTGCGCCACGGTCCCATGGCACCGATCTGGCTATGTACCCCCACGGCAGGGATTTCCCGGCACTCCACCACCAAGGGTCGCTCGCTTTTCGCGGAGCCGACGCAGGAGCTCGCCATTCGAGTTCACAACCTCGACGCACTGACCCGGCGGCTTGGGCTGGAGCCCCAGGAGCGGGGACTTCTCCTGCTGATGTGCGCGCTCATCACCGCACTGCTCACCGCGTACACGATCGCGAAGGTCCAGAGGGACGCGACCTTCATCGCGGAGTTCGGCGCGGGCGCGCTCCCGATCGCCTATGTGGCGGTCGCGATCGCTTCGGCCGCGTTCGTTTGGATCGAAGGCTTGTTCGCGAATCGGTTCTCCCGGTTCGCCGCGAACCGGGTCAATCAGTATTCGGCGATCGCCATAAGCTTGCTTGCCATCCCCGCGTTCGCGGCCTCGCCGCATTGGACCGCGGCCGCGTTCTACGTGTGGACCGGAAGTCAGGCCATGATGCTCCTGCCTCACTTCTGGGTCCTTGCGCTGGACGTGTGGGATTCACGCCGCGCGCGGCGGGTCTTCCCGCTCCTGAGCGGATTCGGCCTGGTCGGAGGGCTCGTGGGCGGCGCGTTCGCGGGTTGGGTGGCGCCGATCCTGGGACGCGCCGCGCTCGAATGGGCGCTTGCCCTCCTCCTCGTTGTGTCCTTCCTGCTCACGCGGGTCGTGGAGCGCTACCGCGAGGATCGGGCCACGAGCGCACCCGCAGCCACGATGGCGGGCTCTCGCTGGAAGATCATCCGGCGCTCCAACTACCTCCAGTACCTCGCGGCAGCGCTCGCGCTCTCGGTGATCGTGTCGACCCTGGTCGACTTCCAGTTCAAGTTCTTCATCCAGGACATCTACCCGGACACCGAGACGCTGTCGCGCTTCCTTGGCCGGTTCTATCTCGTCCTGAATCTGCTCGCACTCGTCTTCCAGTTCGGCGCCGTGGGTTGGCTCCTCACGCGCATCGGGCTCGTCGCCTCCACCGGACTCCAGCCGGCCCTCGTGATGATCTTCTCGTGGTGGGTGGCCCTGAGTACGGGGTGGTGGGCTGTCGTCGCGTTGCGGTGGGTCCAGGGGGTCGTGCTTCAAGGAATCGGGAAATCCTCGGCGGAGATCTACTACATGGCCGTCCGTCCGCCCGAGCGGCGCCGGATCAAGCCGGCGATCGACACGCTGGTCGAGCGATGGTCGGACGCGGCCGTTGGGGTGTTCCTGATCATTGTCATGCGCGTGGCCGGAGCCGCCTTGACCGCGATCGCGATCGCCACGATCGTGATCGCCGCGGGATGGCTCTTCGTCATCTACCGCCTCAACCGCCAGTACGCACGCGCGTTCGAGCAGGCACTGAGCAGCCGCTGGCTCGACGCGGAGGGAGCCGCGGAGTCGATGCGAGTTCCCGGGGCGCGCCGCGCGCTCGAGGCCGCGCTCCGCTCGCCCGAGGAGCCGCGCGCGCTCCTCGCGCTCGATCTGGCGCGCTACATCCACCATCCCAGGATCGCGAAGGCGGTCCTCGACAATCTGGACCGTCCATCCCCCGCCGTGCGCGCCTCGACGATCCGCGCCATGGAGTCCCTGCGCCTGCGGGACGACCGCAATCGTGTGCAAGAGATGCTCGCCGATCCGGACGACCGGGTGAGCCGCGCGGCGGTCAGCTACGAGCTGGCGATGAGCACCCGCCAGGTCGAGTACGCCCGCTCGCTGCTCGAGGGAACCGACCCCCGGCTGCGAGCCTTCATGCTCGACGCCCTGCTCGACCGCCCGAGCGAGGCCCCCGGCGCCGTCACCACGGCGTGGGTCGACCGGCTCACCAAGTCCGAGAATGCCGACGATCGCGTGCTCGCGGCCCGCGCGCTCGGAACCTTCACGTCCTCCGCGCGCGTGCCTCGGCTCCTCGAGCTCCTGAAGCAGCCCTCGGTCGAGATCCGCCGTGCCGCGCTCCAATCGGCCACGCGACGGCCGAGCCCACAGCTCCTGGACGCGCTCGTGCCGATCCTCATGGATGCGGATCTGAGCTACGACGCCCTGCTCGCGGTCGCGGCACTTCGGAACGCGGCGATACCCGCCCTCCAGCCCTATCTCTCCGGCGTGCGCGGGATCCGTCCGCAGGCCCGGGCGGCGCGCACTCTAGCCCAGATCGCCACGCCCGCCGCGCTCCGCGCCCTCCTCAGCCTCGTGCGGAGCAGCGACAGAGCGCACCGCCAGCTCGGGCTCGAGAGCGCGAGCCGCATCCGCGTCACGGTCGGACGTCCCGTGATGTCCCGCTCGCGCGTGCACAAGCTGTTCCTCCGGGAGCTCCGCGAGTACCGCCAGTGGATCGTGCCCTCCCACTCGATGGCCCAGCACAACGCGCCGGAGGTGCGGCTCTTGGGGGAGAGCTTCCGCGAGTACGCGGACATGGCGCTCGAGCGGGGATTCCGCGCGCTCTCGTGCTGGTACGATCCGAAGCCCCTTTCCGGAGCGTTCGAGCGGCTCAAGACGCGCGAGACCGTGGACGACGCGCCGGCGCTCGAGTACTTGAGCCACGTCCTGCCCCGGTCCATCTTCCGCCACCTGGAGACGCAGTTCGAAACCCTGACCGCTCCCTCCGAGGACCACGCCGGCGACGTGGGTCGAGGGCTCGCCGGATGGGTCGCGAGCGCGTGGCGGTCGGGCGACGCCTGGCTCCGCGCGTGCGCGGTGCGCGCGTCCCGCTGGGCCACCGATCTCGAGCCCGGCCTGTTCGACACGCCGGAACCCGATTCGAGCTCCATCGTGCGGGCGGAGCTGAAGGCGGTTCGTTCCCAATCGGAGGAGGCGCCGTCGTGGATCCTGACGCCGCGGCCCCTCTCCCCCTAGGAGAGGACGACATGCTGACACCGGTCGAGCGCGTTCTGATCCTAAAAGGAGTGGATCTCCTCAAGGACGTGGGGCCGCGTCATCTCCTCGGCCTCGCGAACGTCGCGCGGGAGGTGGAGATCTTCGACGGTGACGCGATCTACGAGGAAAAGGACGCGGCCGACGCGCTCTACATCGTCGTCGAGGGCCGTGTACGCCTCTCCACGGACGGCCGGACCATGTCGGAAGTCGGGCCGGGGGAAGCGTTCGGGACCTGGTCCCTGGTGGACGAATCGGCGCGGGGGCATCAGGCGATGTGCGCCGACTCGGGGCGCGTGCTGGCGCTCAACCGGGACGACTTCTACGATCTGGCGGCCGCGGATCTGACCCTTCTGACCGAGCTCGTCCGGGTCCTCGCGAAGCGCCTTCGCGCCCTCACGGCCGAGCGTCCGCAGGAAGAGCAGCGCGTCGAAGGGGAAGGGATCGAGAAGCCCGAGGCACTCGTCCAGGAGGACGAGGCCGCGCAGACTCCCGAAGCCGTGCCTCCCACGGCTGGATCGGCCCTGGCCGCGGCGGCGCTGGGCAAACCGATGCCGACCCCGGCCGAGCCTGAAGCCGCCCCGGTCGCGCCCGATCCTTCCGTCGGGCCGGGAGGCGTACCGATCTCCAAGCCCATCGTGCCACCGGCCGAGGAGAAGCCGCTGCCCTGATCCCGTCCCTTCGGCCGCCTAGTTGGTGTGTGCGAGCGACTGGAAGCGCTTGCCCAGCACGAACGCGACGACGAGCCAGACCCCGACCAGCGCGACCGCGGTGAGCGCGAACTGCCGCGGTCCGAACGCGAGCCACGTCGTCCCCGCGAAGACGAGCCCCGCCGACGCGAGATCTCCCAGCCTCACGAAGAAGGTGTCGTTCGCCTGCTTGGCCTTGTACTTGGCCTCGCGGCTGGTCGGCAGGTAGAGCGCGTTCCTCGTAGTGTTCTGGACCGAGTAGTCGAGCGAGTTCTCGGCGATCTTGGCACCCCGGATGAAAGCGACCAACGGGATGAAGGCCATCGAGAGATACCCGAACAGTGCCACGAACGGGAGCACCAGGAGACCGCCGCGCACGCCGAAATACTTGAGGATTCGGGATACGACGAAGGCCTGGAGGAGCGCCGAGACGATGTTCACCCACGTGAAGTAGTTGCCGTAGAACTCACCGATGATCTTCTTCTCGTCCAGGCCGCCCACCGCAGCCGCTCCCGCGTGCGCCGTGTAGTTCGCGATCACGGTCTTGCCGAGGATGTACTCGCCGGTCGTGTTCACGAGGTTGCTGAGGAGCATGAGCACCGCAATGAGGAGCAGATAGCGGTCCGCGAAGACGAGCGCAAAACCGGACCGCCCTTTGACGCTCGAGTCTCCCAACCTCTCCGCCCGGTCTCCTTCGGTCTCTCCCTCCCGCTCTACCTCCTTTCCGGCCTTCTCGCGCGCGTTCACGACGTTCGTGAGGAGCATGCAGAGACCCAGCAGAACCGCGGCCGCGATGAGGAAGGGGTAGGGACCGTACTCCGACACGAGCTTCCCCGTGAAGAAGGAGCCCGCGATCGCGCCGAGGGACGCGCCGAATCCGACGATCGCGAAGAGGCGCTTCCCCTGGTCCACCGTGTACACGTCGTTCGCGAAGGCCCAGAGCTGTGCGATGACCATGAGGTTGAAGATCCCCACCCAGATGAAGAAGGGGATGCCGATCGCCACGCCGGCTTGGTTCAGGAAGAAGAACGCGATCAGGCACAGGATGAAGAACGCCGTGACCCCGTTGATGAGCGGCACGCGCGACACGCGCGACGCGAGCGCGCTGTAGACCGGCACGAGGATCATCAGAAGTCCCGCGATGGCGCCGGCGGAGTAGCTCTTGACCTCGGCTCCACCCTGCACCGTGAGGATGAGAGGCTCCCGGATCGTCTTCAGCAGGTAGTACGCGGCGAGCAGGAGGAAGATGTTCAGCATGAGGAGGACGGCGGTGACTCCCTCCCCCCCGCGTACGTCGGCAAAGAGGCTCAGCACGCGGTCGAGCACACCGCGGGGCTCGCCGGGGCGGACATTGGGAACGGCGTCGGCACGAGTGCTCATGGAATCCCCCCTCGATTGCGGCCGCCCCGCGTCACTTCGTGGCGGGCGGCGGACTCGACTCGATCCGCTTGCTGGCGGCGGACGTGGAGTCGTTGGATGCGGCCTTGGGCTTCTTCAGATCCTCGGACTGCGGCCCGGACTTCCCCTGGGGCACCACCATCTTCTGCTGGTCGACCTCTGGCACGCCGTAACGCTCGAGGTCGATGGTCACGCGATCGGCCAGGCGCACCTTGCCCCCCTTGTCGACCGCATACGTATAGAACTCCCCTCCCCCGAACCAGAGGCGCATGTGGATGAAATGGTAGAAGCGTCCCGTGTAGACGTTCTCCGGCTTCACGACCGATCCGGCCACGTGGTACTCGGAGTACAGGGCGGCGCTCTGCGCCGGCCCGGGGATGTCGTGGAGCGGCGAGCCTCCCCCTCCCGTGACGAGATTGATGAGCACCGCGTCCGGCCACGTGAAGATCGCGCGCTGGTAGGCGTGCTCGTGTCCGCTCGCGATGATCCCGATCTTGGCCTCGTAGAGAGCGCGCACCATGCGCTCCCGTCGCTCCCTCAGCACGGCGTCGTTCTGCCACTCGGTGCGATGGTATCCCGCCGAGAACGGCGGGTTGTGCAGGAACACGAAGGCCGGACCCTGATGCTCCTTGAGTCGCGCCACCATCCAGTCGATCTGCTCGTCGGAGTACTTCACCTCGACCTCCCGCGAATAGAAGTTCCCGGGATCGGTCATCGGATTCGAGTCGAGCGCGATGAACCGGACCCAGCCGTCCGCCGAGTCGAAGCAGTAGTAGAGCCGGTCGCCGCTGATCGGGAGGCCGGTGCCCGCCCACCAGTTGGCGAGCCCGTCTTCGGTGTCCGTGCGCTCGTGATTTCCGGCGACCGCGAGATAGGGCGCGCGGCTCGACATCGGCCGGATGAGCCCGAGAAACCGCTCCCAGTGGGCCGGACGCCGCCCATCCTTGACGAGGTCCCCCGTGTTGATCACCGCCGTGACGGCTTCCCCGCGGCGCTCCAGACTGTCCACCTTCGCGATCATGGCCTTGTTGACGTCTTTCTCCCCGCCGTAGGTGGGCATGTGGCGGATCGCCGGCACCAGGTCGCGCACGAGAGCCGCGTCCGGGATCATTCCCTTCACGAGGATCACCGGGATCGCCAGGAGCCCGCGCGCGATCTTGAGCGGGTTGAGCGAGACCATGTGCTTGACGTGCTGGTACTGGGGGCGAAGACGGGTCGTGCGGAACGCGGGGCGGTTGTCGCCGCAGAGGATGATGTTGAGCGTGTCGGCCGTGAATCCGCGGTTCAGCCTGCCCAGGTAGCGCCGCGTCGAATCGCCCGTCTGCGGCACGAAACCGATCAGACTGTCGCTCCCGAACAGCGCGCGCATCGGGGGCTGCGGCACGGGCGAGCCCGGTCCCGGCGAAACGTGCGCGGTCGGTTGTTCCACATACTGGAGGCGTCCGGTCTTCGCGCATCCGGCGGGAAGGAGAACGAGGAGCGCCAGGAGGACGGCGGGCGCGCCCAAGCCGGCGCGAATACGATCCGCGCCTCCCGGCGACCGGCGGTCCGCCGGGATCATTCGTGCCTGACCTCCGTGACAGCCCAGTCCGCGCCACGATGCGCGAGCGTGACCCGGACCGGCTTCGCATCCACGCCCTGGGCGCGGATCTCGAGGGTGAGTGGATTGTGGACGCGTGCGAGCGGTCCCTCGTCGAGCGGAAGCTCCGGAGACGTCAGGCGAACGGCATGGACCACGCCGTCCTTGTCCTTGCCCGTGATTACTTCGTATTCGCGCGGCTTCGCAACGCCGACGTCGACCGCTAGGTCGCGGAAGCGAAGGGTGCTTTCCTGGACGACGAAGAAGTCGAGTGGCGTGACTTCCTTGAACCAGGTCCGCGCGATCCGGTTGCGACGTTCGGCAAGGATGCGGAACAGATAGTCCTTCGCGGCCGGATCCTCGTAGCCCGCGGCGTCGATGGCCGCGGCGATCTGGGCGTCCGTGAACGAGGCCACCACTTTCGCTCCCCAGTATGCGTCGGCGCGCGTCATCTCCCGCCAAGGCGGGATCAACTGATAGCCTTGCCATACCTTGGGCTTGAAGCCTTCCGCGTCGAAATTGCCCACGGACGGCATGCCGCTCTCCTGCTTGACCTTCCTCCAGGGCTCGACGACGAAGCCGAGCGTCAGGATGCGCTTCATGGTCCAGCCCAGGTCGATGCGCTGCTCGTACCCGGTCGGGAGCGGTTTCGGTCCCTCACCCGCGGCGCCGAGCGATCCGCTCGCGTCGAGCAGGTTGTGCACGAGGTGCCCCTCCTTCGATCCCTCGTCCTCATGGAACATGTCGAGGGACTGCTGGTCCTTCACGTCCCAGTTGTTGACCCAGGAGTAAACCACGTAGAGGCCCCGGAGCTCCCGCCGATTCTTGTGGTGGTACCAGTCGTTCGGATCGTCGTCCCGCCGGTTGTGGAAGCTCAACGGGCCGGCCGGCTTTCCCTTGAGAAAGAGGCTCGCGGCGGCGTAGTACCGGCCGTTCGCGGTCGCGCCCTCTCGAAGCATGGCGTCCAGGAACTCGTCCGTGAACGGAGCCTCGCCGTCCTTTCCCTTCCTTAGCTCGTCGTCGATCTTGAGCTCGTCCCGAGTGAACGAGAACGCCTCGTCCTGGGAGAAGTTGTAGCCCGCCGCCCAGATGAGCCGGCTGGACACGACCGCCGCGCCGGACCCGAGCTGCGGATACCCCTTCGGATCGAGCTTCACGATCCACTTGTGGTCCGCCGCATCCTTCACCTGGAACCCGGGCGTCACGCCCCCCTTCTTGGCGCTCGTGATCGTGTAGGGAGGCTCCGGATGGACCGGTCCCTGGGGTCCGTTCCGGACCTCCTCCGGCTTCAGCGAGCGCACGTGGTTGCGTGGGGTGAACCAGCTCGACGCGGGCACCTCGTCGTACTTGTTGATGTTGACCGCGCGCTGGTTCGTCTTCACGCCCACCGGCTGGAGCGCCCACAGGATCTTGTCCGGGATGTCGAAGATCTGGCTCAGCTGATCCATGATCCCCTCGCGGTAGAGGTTCTCCGCGAGGTTGGGATCGCGCACCTTGGGCATGGAGATGGGACGATCGTCCCGATCGATGCAGGCGGAGGAATCGATCGGGACGCCCGTACCGATCTTGGTCGCGGCGGCCGCGGGCTGAACGAGCGCGCCTCCGAGAACCCAGGCCACGACGAGCGCGAGCGCTCCACGGCGGATTCGCGAGCACGCCATCAGAAGTCTCCCTTCAGATCGAGGTACACGGCGGTCCCCTCATGGCTGTGCCCGATCTCGAGACGCGCCGAGGTCGACCCGGTCAAGCGCGTGCGGAGACCGCCCCCGATGGAGCGGTGCGCTTCGCTCGCCTTGAACGCCTCGGCATAAGGGGCCACCTCTCCGTACTGGAGGAAGAGATCGGCCCAGATACGCCGCCACGCGATCCAGCGGTATTCCGCGTGCGCCAGCATCAGCTGGTGGTCGACGAACCGGTTGCCCTTGAAGCCGGCGAAGCGAACCTCGTCGGCCGACGACGGCATGCGGTAGAACGGGATCTCCTCCGAGTCCCCGACCGGGTCGACCCCTTTATAGACATAGCGAAGCGCGATCACCCTCCGGTTCGACAGCACGGGCATGTACGCGCGCGCTTCGCCGCTCCAGTCGTAATAATCGAGGTTGTGATCGTCGATGCTCTGCTGGCGCAGTACGCGGCCCCGGAGATGCACGCCCAGCGTGGGATCGGTCCGGGAGTCGGTCGAGGCCAGGTCTGCGCCCGCCCCATAGCCGATCACCTTGGTATCCGTCTCCAGCCCGGGCACATCATCGGGCGAGAAGACGTCCTGAGCGCGCGGCACGCCGGTGTAGCCTGGGCCCACGTTCACGTCGGAGATGCCGACGACACCGTAGACGCGCCGGTACGGATCGGCTCCGAAATGAACGCCGACCCCACCGGCGTTCTCACGCCTCAAGTAGATGGTCTTGTTGAAATCCGCGTCGTTCCCCATGCCGTAGAAGCGCCGGTTGGGGAGGTAGTCGTAGCTCGCGTTCGCGGTGACGCCGAGCGGCATGCGCCGATCGGTCACGGCCGCACGGAAGTGGATCTTGCGCGTGTCCTTGGTGGACCAGGTCGCAGTCAGATTCGACCGGGCGCCGAGGCCGCCGTGCCCCTGAATGCTCACGCCCGCCGCGGGGCCCGAGGTTCCGGAGACCCCGAACGCAGGACCGATGCGCACGCCGAGCCACTCCACGCGTTGGGGCGGGTGGACGATGTACTCGCTCGCGAACCCCACGACCTTCTCGCTCCCTCGCGCGACCAGGCGCAGCGGGAAGAAGACCACGCGGAACGGCGTGCGGAGCACGGTCTCGGCCGTGCGTTCGTGATCGGGAGCCGCGACCCGCGCATCGTCGCGCAACGGCTCGACGCAATAGGACGGGGCGACCCAGGTGCTGTCGCCGAAACGCCCGACGCCGGCCCCCTCCTGCGCGATGGCCATCCTCGCGAGCGCGAGCAGAGCCATGGCGCACGAGAAGCATCCCGCGAGCCGCAGCATTTTCAAGGTGACGACGGGAAAAGTCAGAGGGCCCTCCTTTCTAGGGGGAATGGGTTGGGTGGGGAACCGCCCAGTTCCCATTGGAAGGCCGTTGGAGGGCCCCCTTACGACCGATTATCGGGACACCGTGATCAGTGGATCGTCATGTGGTCCGACCAGTGACGAACCTGGCGCTCCGCCTCGTCGCGGGCGATTCCGTAACGCTCCTGGATCTTGCCGATGAGCGCATCGCGCCGCCCCGCGACCACGTCCAGATCGTCGTCCGTGAGCTTGCCCCACTGCTCCCGGGCCTTGCCCCGGACTTGCTTCCACGTGCCTTCGATCTGATCCCAGTTCATCGTCCTCTCCCCCCCAACCCAAGGGCGGTCTTTAGAATTGGAGCAGAGCCAGAATGCGGGGCGAACGTACTGCCGTCATAATCGGCCCAGTCGTTCAAGCCCGAACCCCCAGCAACTGCTCGCATCGTGGGGCCGGTCACGTACCGACCCGTAATCTCGTGACCGGGCATGAGCAGCTATCATGCCGCTTTGAATGATGGCGTAAGTTATTGAACATCAATAAGGTCACAGGCTGGGCGGGGCAGGCTATGTAATTCCTACATCGATACCAGGCGACATTTACAAAGGGGCCCCGCCTTGCGGCGAGGCCCCATCTTCCCGCGGGTGAGGGTCAGCCCCTGGTCTTTTCCGCTCCCGCATTGTCCAGGATCTCCCGCGCCAGCTTCACCCGGTCGTGGTGGGCATACACCCCGACGAGGATGCCGCCCTTCGACAGCTCTCCGTGATAGAACTTCGCCTCGTGCTCGGGAATGCCGAGGCCCGTCAAGGCCCCGATCAGGCCGCCCGCCGCTCCGCCGGCTCCGAGCCCGGTCAAGGCAGCGACGACCGGTCCGGCCGCCAGGAAGGACAGAGGCGGCACCGAGATGGTGGCGACTGCCGCGAGACCCGCGGCCACGGCTCCGAGCACGCCTCCGACGGCGGCGCCTGTCGCCGCTCCCTCGGGCGCTTTCGTGCTCTGCTTCACAGCGAATTCCCGCCCGTGCGTGGTCTCGGAAACGAGAAGGCTGATGTCTTCGGGCGCGAAGCCGGAGCGAATGAGCTCTTCGCTCGCGAGCTCGGCGCTTTCTCGAGACTGAAAGATCCCAGTGACTAGCTTCGACATGTCGAACCTCCTTTGTTCCTGCCCCGTCGAACGGGTCGGATTCGGTTCTACTTGCGCTTGGAAGACCGCGGAACCTTGGCGCCTTTCTCCCGCGCCTCGCTGAGCCCGATCGCGATCGCCTGCTTGCGACTCTTGACCGTGGCCCCGCTCCTCCCGCTCTTCAGCGTCCCGTGCTTCTTCTTATGCATCGCGCGCTCGACCGACTTCTGCGCGGCTTGTCCGTAGCGTGGCATGCATGTTCCCTCCGGGCTGCGGTGTCCTCTCCTTGAGTTGAGCTTCTACCTCCATTCGCTGGTCCGATCGACGCGCGCGCAGCCCGTCGCGCGCACCGGACGAAAGCCACGCATCGCAGAGTTCATGCCACGACGAACGTTCTCCCCTGGTCCCGGGACCGCTACGCGACATCCGCGGAGCGACGCCGCATGGTTTGTGCAATGCCTTCCACCGAAATCCCCAAACTACACGCGGTTTCGCTCGTGAAACGGGCACATAGCACCTCCGGCACGGTGCCTGCTATCCAAAGAGATCGTGAACGGTGACCGCGTCGTACGGGAGCGCATGCGCATCGCGCAGGTCTCACCCCTCTACGAATCCGTGCCTCCACGCCGGTACGGAGGCACGGAGCGCGTCGTCAGCTATCTGACCGAAGAGCTCGTGGCTCAAGGGCACGACGTGACCCTGTTCGCGAGCGGCGACTCGCGCACGTCGGCGCGCCTCGTTCCCGCCGCGCCGCGCGCCCTTCGTCTGGACAGCCGCTGCCGGGATCCGCTCCCGTACCACCTGTTGATGATCGAGGCGGTGTTCGCGCAGCAGGAACGCTTCGATCTCATCCATCTCCACTGCGACTACCTCCACTTCCCCCTCTCGCGGCGCTCCCGCACGCCGACGCTCACCACGCTGCACGGTCGGCTCGACCTGCCGGACTTGGCACCGCTCTATCGCGAATACGCGGACATGCCGCTCGTCTCGATCTCGGACGCCCAGCGCGAGCCCATTCCGCGCGCCAACTGGCGCCGGACGATCCACCACGGCATCCCGGCCGGTATCGCGCGCCTGTATCCCGATCGCGGCCAATACCTAGCCTTCGTGGGTCGCGTGTCCCCGGAAAAGCGGGTGGACCGCGCGATCGAGATCGCGCATCGTGCGGGCCTTCCGATCAAGATCGCGGCCAAGGTGGACGCGGCGGATCGCGAGTACTTCGAGGACGTGGTCCGCCCGCTCCTCTCCGGGCCCGGTATCGAGTTCATCGGGGAGATCGCGGAGGAGGACAAGGACGCCTTCCTGGGCCACGCGCTCGCGCTCCTCTTCCCGATCGACTGGCCCGAACCGTTCGGGCTCGTCATGATCGAGGCCATGGCGCGAGGCACGCCCGTGATCGCGTTCGCGGGGGGCTCGGTGCGCGAGGTGGTGGAGAACGGTCTTACCGGCTACGTGGTGAGCGAGATTCCGGAAGCGGTCCGAGCGGTGGAGCGAGCCTCCTCACTCGACCGCGCGGCCATCCGCGGAGAGTTCGAGCGGCGCTTCACGGCCGACCGCATGGCGCGCGATTACGCCGGGCTCTACGCGCGCCAAATCGAGGAGCGTGCGCGCAAGGCATGCGAACCGGCATCGATGACCTGATCCAGATCCAGGATCGCTATTACATCCTGGCCAGCTCGTCGCGGATCGACGATCGGACGCGCGTGCTCAAGCACGACGATCTCTTCGCCGTGCTCGACCGCTTCGGGGAGCTCGCGCCCCAGGGCTTTGGCGAGCTCGGCTTCTATTACGATGGAACGCGATTCCTGTCCCGGCTCGGCGTCTCCCTGGGGCGCCACCGGCCGCTCCTCCTGAGCTCCACCCTGAGCCGGGACAACACGCGGCTCCTCGTGGATCTCACAAACCCCGACCTCCCGGCTGAAGACGGCGCGGTCATACCGCGTGGAACGATCCATCTCTGCCGCGAGGTCCTGCTGTGGAACGGAGTCGCCTACGACCAGCTCCGCCTCGTCAATCACGGGCGGGCGCCGGTCTCGGTCGATCTCTCGATCCATCTCGACGCGGATTTCGCCGACATCTTCGAGGTCCGCGGGACCCACCGCGAGCGGAGCGGACGGCGCGCCCCCGTCGTCTGCTCGCCCACGGGAATGGAGTTCGCCTACGAGGGGCTCGATGACCGCCGCCGGGTGATGCGGGTCGTCTTCTCCGAGGCGCCCGCATCGCAGTCGGGATCGGAGTCGGTCTTCTCGCTCCCCTTGGCGCCGCACGAGCCGTGGACACTCGTGACCACGTACTCGTGCGAGATCAGCGACCGTGCCGCGCTCCGACCGTTGTCCTTCCCCGACGCGCTCGAGAGACGGCACGGCGATCTGGCCTCGAGTCTCGCGCGCGATTCGACGATCGTGACGTCGAACTCCGCGTTCAACGACTGGCTCGAGCGCTCGATCGCCGATCTCCACATGATGGTCACGCGGACGGCCCAGGGGCCGTATCCGTATGCCGGCGTACCGTGGTTCAGCACACCCTTTGGACGGGACGGAATCTGGACCGCGCTCATGACCCTCTGGGTCAGCCCCGAGATTGCCCGCGGCGTCCTCGGCTTCCTCGCCGCCCACCAGGCGACGGAGCACGATCCCGCGCGCGACGCGCAGCCGGGCAAGATCCTCCACGAGGCACGCGGCGGTGAGATGGCCGCGCTCGGCGAGGTCCCGTTCGGGCGCTACTACGGTAGCGTGGACGCGACGCCCCTCTTCGTCATGCTCGCAGGCGCCTATCTCGAACGCACGGGAGACCTCGCGTTCGCCCGCGAGATCTGGCCCCACGTCCAGCGCGCGATCGAGTGGATCGAGGGGGACGGCGATCCGGACGGCGACGGCTTCGTCGAGTACGCACGCCGCTCGCCCGACGGCCTCGTACAGCAAGGGTGGAAGGACTCCTTCGATTCCGTGTTCCACGCGAACGGCGAGCTGGCGGAGCCGCCGATCGCGCTCTGCGAGGTGCAGGGCTACGTGGTCGCCGCCCTCGAGGCGGCCGCGTCGATGGCGGAGCGCATCGGCATGAACGGCGATCCCAGCCGGCTCCGGAGGCGCGCGGAGCTCGTGCGCCGGCGATTCGAGGAGTGCTTCTGGGTCGACGACATCTCCACCTACGCGATCGCGCTCGACGGAGCGAAGCGCCCATGCCGGATACGCGCGTCCAACGCGGGGCACGCGCTCTACACCGGCATCGCGGGCGAGAGCCGGGCCGCGCTCGTCATGCAGGGACTCCTGGCCGAGGACAGCTTCAGTGGATGGGGGGTCCGCACGCTCTCCCTGAAGGAAGTGCGCTACAACCCGATGTCCTATCACAATGGCTCGGTCTGGCCGCACGACAACGCGGTGATCGCGGCGGGGTTCGCCCGCTACGGCTTCCACGAGGCCGCCGCGCGCGTGCTCTCGGCGCTGTTCGAAGCCAGCCTCCACTTCGATCTACGGAGAACGCCGGAGCTCTACTGCGGCTTCGGCCGCACGCGCGACGCCGGCCCCACCCTCTACCCGGTCGCCTGCGCGCCGCAGTCCTGGGCCGCGGCTGCACCCTTCCTGCTTCTCAAAGCATGCCTCGGCCTTCGGATCGATGCATCGCGGGGCCTCCTGACGCTGGTCCGGCCCACACTCCCCGAGTTCCTCGAGGAGGTGCATCTCAAGAACGTGCGCGTAGGTGATTCGTGCGTGAGCCTTCGCCTGGACCGGAACGGTCCGAAGGTGGACGTGAGCGTGGTGGAGCGTCGAGGAGAGCTGGAGGTGGCGATCCGCTAGTCGGGCGGCCGTCGCTCGCGCAGCCGCCGTGGGTCAGACCGCGGCCGCGTAGTTGTTGAGGCGGTTGTACATCGTCTTCAAGCTGATCCCGAGCACCTCCGCCGCTTTCCGCTTGTCCCCGCCGTACTGCTCGAGCGTCGCAAGGATGAAGTGGCGCTCCAGCTCCGCGAGGGACATGCCCACGCGGATCGCGTCCGGAGCGGCGCCTCCCGCGGACGGCCCGGTTGTCGCGCTCGACGGTACCGGCAGCCCCTCCAGCTCGATCGACTCCTCGGCGAGGATGAACGCGCGTCGGACGATGTTCATGAGCTCGCGCACGTTCCCCGGCCACCCGTAGGTATTGAGGCGGCGCCGCGCTTGGCCGCTAAACTTCTTGTTGGCCCCTTCCTCCCGGTTGAGCTGCGCGAGGAAGTGCTCCGCGAGGAGCTCGATGTCACCGTTTCGGTCGCGCAGCGGCGGCAGGACGATCGGGAACACGTTGAGCCGGTAGAGGAGGTCTTCACGGAACTTTCCATCCTTCACGGCCTGCTCGGGTGAACGGTTGCTCGCCGCGATCACGCGCACGTCGACCGCGACCGGCTCGTCGCCGCCGACCCGGACCAGCGTGCCGGTCTCGAGCACGCGGAGGAGCTTCACCTGGAGCTCGATCGGCATCTCGGTGACTTCGTCCAGGAAGAGCGTCCCCTTGGACGCGCGCTCGAAGTAGCCGCGGTGCATCTGCGTCGCGCCCGTGAAGCTTCCCTTCTCGTGGCCGAAGAGCTCGCTCTCGATGAGATTGGGCGGCACGGCGCCGCAGTTGAGCGGGAGGAAGGGCTGCTTCTTCCGCCGGCCGAGCTCGTGGATGGTGGCCGCGACCTCCTCCTTGCCGGTGCCGCTCTCGCCGACCAAGAGGACCGTGGCGTCCGTTGGGGCGACGCGAGTGACGAGGTCGTAGACCCGCTGCATGGGGGTGGAATTGCCGATGAGCCGGCCGAAGTGCCCAAGCTGGCGCAGCTCCTCCCGCAGCGACCCGACCTCCTCCTTGAAAGCGAGCGTGCGCGACACGTTCGCGAGCACGGCCTTCAGCCTGCGCACGTCGACCGGCTTCGTGAGGTAGTCGAGCACGCCGACGCGAAGCGCCGAGATCGCGGAGTCCACCGTCGCGTGACCGGAGATCAGAATCACCTCCGCGCGGCGCGACGGATCCATCTCTTCCAGGAGCGCAAGGCCGTTGCCGTCCGGAAGCATGAGATCGACCAGGATCACGTCCGGGCGCTCCTGGCTCATCCGGGCCTTCGCATCGGCCAGGGTGCCCGCGGTCGTGGTCGTGAAGCCTTCCTTCTCGACCAGCTCGGCCATGGCGCTGACCGAGGTGGGCTCGTCGTCAACGATGAGTGCCTGGGGCATGGTTCTCCTTACTCCGATTCGGGGGTTCGGGGACGAGGAAGCTCGAGCTCCCACCGCCAGGACGTCTGGCCGGGCCTCGTCGCGCGAACCGTGCCGCCGAAACGGCGGGCGATCCGGTCCGCAGCAAATGGAGCTTCCTCGGTGGTTTCGTCCGCATTCTCGCGCGCATCCGCACCGTCCCGCCCCGTGGCGGCCACGGTGAACACGGCCACGTGATCGCGCGCCTCCACGGTCAGGGTGACCTCGCCGGCCGGAACGCGTTCGGCCGCGTGCAGGAGGAGATCGATTCCCGCATGGCGCGCGGCCGCTCGATTTCCCTCCGCTTCCACGGCTGCCTCCGGCATCACGAACGCCAGCGCAATCCGTTCGCGCCGGAAGTGGGGCTCCGCCATCGCGCGGATCTCCTCCGAGGTCTCACGAAGGTCGAAGCGCACGCGCTGGTCTCCATCCTCGGCGCCGCCCCAAAGGGACTCGAGCATGCGTGCCAGGCGCGTGATCTCCTTGGCCACCGCGGCCGTGTAGCGTCCCTGACGCACACGAAGCTCGGCGTTCTCCACTTCCTCCGCGCTCTGACGTAGGAGCTCGAGCTGGAGCGCCATGGAATGGAGCGGCCCTCTCAGGTCGTGCCCCGCGGCCCGGAAGAGCCGGGACAGCCGGCGCACGTGCTCGGCCAGCCTCGATTCCGGATCCGCTGGCACCAGAGAACCCTCCGTCAGGGCGAGAAAAGGAGCTTCGAACGGGATGGCTGGGTCGGTCATCTCTCGAGCGTCCTGGTTGCGGTCCACGGAACGATGGTCCGCCCCGGCGCTCGGTGCGCCAGGGCACCTATCGAGCATGGCACGCTCCCGAAGGCGGGGACAAGGGGGCCTTTGCAATTTTTTTCAGCGTGCACGAAAAGCCGCCAACAACTCGGCGCCTCTTCGAGTTCCCGATCTTGTCCCGGTCGCCTCGCACATCATGGCCCCGTACTTGCTCGACGACATGTATGAGCAGGGGGGCTCGACGGGGGTGCGGCAAACGCCCCCGGGGTAACGCGCATCCGATTGTGGGTCGTCTCCCTTTCCTTCATTGGGACGGCCGTTGTAACAACGTCGGGCGCGCCGAAGCGTCGAATGACGACGAAAGGAGAGCACCATGCACGAGCTCCAGGACACCTACGGAACACCACGCACAGGCAAGTCGATCAATCCTCAGTTCATGGTCGGCGCTCTGGTGGGCGCCGGCGTTGCCCTGCTCCTGGCTCCGGCCAACGGAAGGGATACGCGCAAGAAGGTGGGAGTGGCGGCCCAGAAGCTGGGAGCGAACGCCAAGAACGTCGTCGGGCGTACCCGCCACTTCGTCGAGGGAATCAGGCAGGACGCGCAATCGGCGATGAAGTCGGGGCGCGATGAGTTCGAGCGGAATCAACGGAGCCGCGATTCCGGCGCCGCTTGGACCGCCTAGCATAGCCAGGGTCGCGATCACAGCGCGGCCCTCGGAACCAGGACTCGGCGGGGTCCGGCTCGGAGGAGGCCCCCCTCAAACCGGCGCCGACAACGATCCCGCGCGAGTTGATGTCGAGGAGGGCCGGATACGGCTCATCGAAGAGCCGTTCCGGACCCTCTTTATGTACGAAATGTACGAAAGGTCATGTACGGGAAGCACCAGCCAAGGAGGGATGCCATGCAGATGGATTCGTTCGACAAGCTCTACCTGGACCAGCTGAAAGACGCGTACAACGCAGAGAAGCAGCTGGTGAAAGCCATTCCCAAGATGGTCAAAGCCGCGACATCGCCCGAGCTTCGCACCGCGCTGGAGGATCACCTCGAGGTGACCCGCCGCCAGGTGGAGCGTCTCGAGGAAATCTTCCAGGACATGGGCAAGCCCGCGAGCGGAAAGACCTGCAAGGGCATGTCCGGAATCATCGAGGAAGGATCGGAGATCCTCCATGAGGATGGGGACCCGATGGTGATCGACGCGGGGATCATCGCGGCCGCCCAACGGGTGGAGCATTACGAGATCGCCTCGTACGGAACGCTCAAGACCTTCGCCCAAACCAAGGGAGACACGAAAGCCGCGCGCGTTCTCGAGGAAATCTTGAACGAGGAGAAGGAAGCCGACCAGCGCCTCACTCAGATCGCCGAGACGTCGGTCAACGTCGAGGCTCGGGACGTCGAAGAAGACGAGTGGGACGAGGACGAGGAAGCCGAGCGCGACCAAGGTGGCGACGTGCAGCAGCCAGGCCGCGGTCTGTCGGCGCGCGACTCGGAGCGGCGAGGCAAGGCCAACGGTCCTTGGACGTGATGGAGGCGTAGCGCCACATCCGCCGCGCATGCGAAAGGGAAGGCTCGAACCCGAGAGCCTTCCCTTTTCGTCGATGGGACCGCGCGTCGATTCGCGGTCCGGTCCCGCTCAGACCGGCCGGCGCCCCTGGATGATGCGGATCAGCATCGTCACGATAGCGAGCAGGAGCAGCAGGTGGATGAATCCGCCCAACGTATAGTTGGAGACCGTCCCGACGAGCCACAGCAGGAACAAGAGGATCGTGATCGTCCAAAGCATTCTCGGCCTCCTTGCGTCCGGTTCGGTTTGAAGGTCCGCCTGGATCGCGCCGCCGGACGCAGGCGGAAGCGAAGCGGCACCTGCGATGCATCAGGGCACGTTCCGTGCCAGGACGAAAAGCCCACAAACCATGGTGTTACGCCGCTCGAGGCATGCGGTTGGTGCCCTTTTCCCGATACCGTTGTAGCGGATACAAAGACGTTCGCGCGCCGCTCGAACTCCCACGCAGCAAAACAAAGCCCCCGCGCGCGCGGCACGGGGGCTGCCGGGAGGGCTCTTGGTTGCTCCTCCCGTTCATCCTGACGTCGATCGCTCGACGTCTGGACTTTCCTCGACGCCCGGAAGAGCGTTCCTATCCTCGAATGTCGACCCCCACGCTCGGAGTGAGCGGCGCCATCAAGCCGCCGCCGAGCCGCACGTGGAATCCCTGATGCCCACCCGGGGACGCGTTCATGCCGCCGCTCGTGCTCTCCACCCAGCCGAGGCCGGTGCTCATGCCCAGGCCCGCGATCGGGGCGAGCCACACGGAAGCTTCGACCGGCAGACCGGCCTCGGTCGAGGTGGGAGCGATCGGCGCCTCGAGCGCCGGCATGACCGCGCCGTGCGTCCCCGTCTCATCGGCGTCCGGACTCGGACCCAGGAGCTCCGTCTGGATCTTCTCCGCGAGAAGCGGAATCTGGACGACAGCGAGGGTGAGCACGACGGCGGCGAGTGCGGTGACGGTCGTGATGTCTTTCCAGCTGCGGCGCGGAGACCGGTTCATGGGGACCTCGTCCGATGGAAGTCTGGGATTCGTCGTGACACGTGTATCAACGACCGTGCCAGAAAGTTTGCGTGGCGGGGACTGGGGTTACGGGCGATCGGACGTGGGCGGGAATGTACGTCCAGGTGCGATGGGCGATCGTTTCTACAAGCGGACCCGAGGGAGGCTCTGGCTCACTTTGGAAAAGCCGGCCCAGGGATCCTTCTTTCGGAGCCGAAGAGCCGCAGTCCGGACGGTGAAGGCGCTCGGCTTCAACTTCGGGGTGACCTCGCTCCAGGCGAGCGGCATGGAGACCGGGGCCCCCTCGCGCGCCCGCGGCGAGTACGGCGCGACCCACGTCGCGCCGCGCCGGTTGCGCAGGGTGTCGATCAGGATCTTCCCCCGGCGCCGCGCCTTCAAGAGGGTCGCGGTGAACCCGTCGGGATCGTCCTGGATCATCGACGCGGCCACGGCCGTGCCGACCTGGGCCACGTCCTCCCAGGACGGGCCGCGGCGAAAGGGGGCGACGACGTGCAGGCCCTTGCCGCCGGTCGTCTTCGGAAAGGATTCGAGGCCCAGCGCGCGGAGGCGCTCGCGCAGATCGAGGGCCGCGCGCACCGTCCTCGGCCACGGGACCGAGGGATCGGGATCGAGGTCGAAGACGATACGATCCGGGGCGTCCTGCCGGTCTTCGCGCGCTCCCCAGATGTGGATCTCGATCACGCCCACTTGGATCAGACCGACGAGCCCCGCGACGCTCGACACGGCGAGATACGTCGCGTTCCCCTTCGACTCGCGCACCGTGATCTGCCGCACGGCGGGGGGAACGGTGAAGCCTGGATGCTTCTGGAAGAAACAACCGCCCGTGCGCCCTTCCGGGCATCGGACGAGCATGAGCGGACGCTCCTTCACGTGCGGGAGCATCCGCTCGGCCGTCGATTCGATGTAGGACGCGAGGTCGAGCTTCGTGATCCCGGCCTCGGGAAAAAGGACGCGGGTGGGGTGCGTGATGGCCACGCCCGCCACCGTCGCCTTGCGGGCTTCATCCGGCGGCTCGCGAACCGGAGGGTGCTTGGGGTCATCGTGAGGCGGATCGCGGAGCGGAGCCTTCTTCTCGGGATCCCTCTTGGGCGGTCCCTTGCGCGTCGGCTTCGGCGGCGCTTGTGGCCGCTCGCGGCGCGCCTCGGACGGCTTCTTGTCCTCGCGGAGCCCCTGGAACGACGGATGGCGCAGCTTGCCGTCGTCGGTCCATCCGGTGAAGGCGACCTCGGCCACGAGCTTGGGCTCGACCCAGTGGACGCCGCGTCCCGAGCGAGGCCCCCCGGTCACCGGTGATTCCTCCGTCTCGAGCGCGCGCAACCGCCGCGTGAGATCGAGGAGCGACTCGTGCGTGAATCCCGTACCGACGCGCCCCGCGTAGCGGATCGGTCCCGCTCCATCGCGCACGCCGAGGAGGAGCGCCCCGAATCCCGCGCGCGATCCCTGGGGCTCGGTGTAGCCCACGATCACGAGCTCCTGCCGCGCCGTGCACTTGACCTTGAGCCAGGACCCTACGCGACCGCCCCGGTAGGCCGCATCGCGCCGCTTCGAGATGATCCCCTCGAGTCCGCGGCGACACGCTTCCTCGAACACGGCCGGGCCGTTCCCCACCACGTGATCGCTGTAGCGGATCGCGTCCCCCGCGCCCGCGAGGAGCTCCTCGAGCGCGGCCTTGCGCTCTTCGAGCGGGAGCCGGGTCAGGTCCTCCCCGTCCTTCGAGAGGAGGTCGAATGCGTAGTAGACGAGCGCTCCACGGCCGCCGCCATTCATCGAGTTCTGGAGTGCCTGGAAGCTCGTCCGGCCGTCGGGCTCCACGATGACGATCTCGCCGTCGAGCACCGCCTGAGCCGCGTCGAGCCGCTCGGCCTCCGCGGCGAGCGCGGCAAATCGGCTCGTCCAATCCTGCCCCGAGCGCATGAGGAAGGACGCGCTCCCGCGCGTGAGCCGGCACAGGGCGCGATAGCCGTCGTACTTGATCTCGTGGAGATAGTCCTCGCCCTCCGGAGCGCGGGTGACGAGCGTGGCGAGCTGCATGGGGGGGATCCGCGGCGTGCGGGGCGCAGCCTTCGACGCCGAGCGCCCACTCGTCGCGCGGGCACTCGGCTTCGACGTGGAGCGTGTCGCGCGCGCAGCGGCGGCTCGGGGGGACGCCGCGAACCGGGTGCTCCGCGCCGAGGGCCGGTCCGAATGCCACACCTTGCCGTTCGAACCCACCTCCTCGATCTCTCGCCCCGTTTTCACGCTCTCCGGCCGATCTCGGAGCACGTCGCCGCGGGTCCGCGATTCCGCGTCCTTCTCCTTGAAGAGGAGCCACGTCGGCTTGCGATCCTCGTCGCGCCCCTTCATGCGGATGAGGAGCCACTTCCCCTTCAGCTTCTCCCCGTGGAGCTCGAACGAGAGTCGACCCTTCGTGAGGCCCTCGTGCGCGTCTCCCACCGGCGTCCAGGTGCCGCGATCCCAGAGGAGCACGGATCCGCCTCCATACTCGCCCTTGGGGATCGTCCCCTCGAAGCCGCCGTACTCGACCGGATGGTCCTCGACTTCGACCGCGAGCCGCTTGTCCGCGGGGTTCAAGCTCGGCCCCTTCGGCACGGCCCAGCTCTTCAGGACGCCGTCCAGCTCGAGCCGGAAGTCGTAGTGGAGGTGCGACGCGGCGTGCTTCTGGATGACGTACGCCAGGCCCCGGCGCCGCCGCGCCGTGCGGGTGCCCCCTTTCGGCTCGGGGGTCTTCCGAAAGTCTCGTTTCTTGCGATAGGTCGTGAGAGGCATGGCTCAGGCCGTCCGTTTCTTCCGAACGGGCGCCTTTGCCCGTGCCGGCTGTCGCGCCGCGGGTCTGCGCGTTTCCGCACGCGCCGCGCGCTTTCGACCGCCGGAGCCACGCGCCGTCTTGCGCTCGGTCCGCTCCTCGAGACTCCGCTTGAGGAGCGGCATCAGGTCGACCACGTCGGACCGGGCGCTGGGCTTCTTCGGCCCCGCCTCGGGCTCGAGAATCACGTGCGTCTTGCCGGCGCGAACCTTCTTCTCCACGAGCGCGAGCACTTCATCGTGGTACTCATCCTTGAACTGATTCGGATTCCATTCCGCGTCCATCTCACCGATGAGCCGCTCCGCCATCCGGACCTCCCCCTCGGAGACCTTCACGCCCTTGCCTTCCGGGAGCTCGAGATCGTCTGTCGACCGAAGCTCGTGGGCGTACCGGAGCAGATTGAGCACGAGGGCCGAGTCCCGCACGACGAGAGCGGCTACGCGCTGACGCGTGCGCAAAACGACGCGCGCGATGCCGGTGCGCCCCGTCTTCTCGAGCGCGGTGCGCAGGAGGGCGTAGCTCTTGCTCGCCTTCTTCATCGGCTCGATGTAGTACGGAGTCTCGAAGTAGAGCGAGTCGATCGAATCGGATGGGACGAACTCGACGATCTCGATCGATCCGGTCGCTTTCACGTTCACGGCCTCGAGCTCTTCGTCGCCCAGCACCACGTACTGATCCGGCTCGTACTCGTACCCGCGGACCACGTCATTCCACTCGATTTCACGGCCGGTCTTCTTGTTGTACCGGCGATTTCCGACCGGCGCGAAGTTGCGCTTGTCGAGTAGCGTGAAGTCGAGGTCGTGGCTGACTGTAGCGGGCTGGAGCCGGACGGGAATCTCGACCAGTCCAAAGCTCAAACTTCCCTTCCAGAACGATCGGGCCATCGCGGTCCTCCTCTCCGGTGGTTCAACGCTTGCATCGCTTCACCAAGCAGAGCACGCGCCACCGCACGCGTCCGGGGATCGGACTGAGGCAATGCCGGCACTGCCGGCCGGAACCTCATGCCAGTCATGAACCTGGGGCGGGCGAGCGCCAGTCGGGGGCCGGCCCGGGAACGCCCGAGCCTTACCCGATGGGAAGGATCTTCTTACAACAAAGGCAACCTGGGGACCTTGGGGTTTCGTTCCTGAGGGCGGCCGGGGAGTCGGGAGGACCCATGGAACAGTACCGTTGCTCCCGCTGCCAGGCCGAGTTCTCCACGGCCGAACAGCTCGACCGGCACATGAAGCAGCACACGGGGCCCGCGGAAGAGCGTCCACAGCGCTCGGCCGGCGGTTTTCGATCGACCGAGGAGGCCGAGCGGTCCCCCGGAGGGCGCTCGCCCGCCCCCCTCACCTGTCCCCGCTGCGGAGCGGAGTTCTCCACCCGCGTGGAGCTGGACCGGCACGGCCGGGCCCAGCACTTGACGGACTAGGGTGAGGTGATGGACGCAGGGCGCCACCGCCACTCGGCTCCGCACCTCACGCTCGTCCGCTCCCACGCCGCTTCGGCGAGGCACGGTGGGGCGTGGGACGGCTCGCTCGCTCGCGAGAGCGACGCGGCGAGCGGGACCCCGAGCTCCTACGGGCCGGGCACGAGCGCGAGCCGACACACGATCCATGCGGTGTTCGCGCTGCTCGTGACGGCGGTGGTCGCCGTGTTCCAGCTCGCCACGTGGCCGCTTCTCGAGGCCAGCCCGTTCCTCCTCTTCTGCGCGGGTGCCGTCATCGCGGCCTGCGTGGCGGGATTCGAGGGCGGGGTGATCACGACCCTGTCCAGCGCGCTCGTCGCCCAGTACTTCTTCATCACGCCGCATCGATTCGTTCCCGGCGATCCAAGGGGGGCACTCGGCCTCGCGGGTTACATCGCGACCGGGTTCCTCATCAGTCTGCTCATCGCGCGCCTCGATCGCGATCGCGCGCGGATGGCTCGCGTCCTCGACAGCGTGAGCGACGGATTCGTGTCGGTGGACCGGGACGGACGGTACCGGTACGCGAACGAAGCAGCCGCTCTCCTCGAGGGACGGAGCCGGGAGGAGCTGGTCGGAGAGCCGTTCGATCTCGTCCCCGGCGTACCGCTCGATCGGGCGGGCCTCAGGGACGACGAGCCCGCGCGGGTCGAAGCATTCGTGGCCGGCCTCGAGCGGTGGATCGAGGTGACCTCCTATCCCGCCGAGGACGGAACGACGCTCCTCTACCGGGACGTGACGGCGCGGCACGAGTTCGATGAGGCCATCCAGAGCGCGCACGACCGCGAGCGCGAGGCGCGCACCATCGCCGAATCGGCGAGCCGCGCCAAGGACGAGTTCCTCGCGATGATCTCCCACGAGCTCCGCGCCCCGCTCACGTCGATCCTGGGCTGGCTCCGCCTGCTCCAGGCAGGGACCATGGACGAGAAGGAGACCCCGCGTGCGCTCGAAACGATCGAGCGGAACGCGACGGCGCTCTCCAGACTCGTCGGGGACATGCTCGACGTGTCGCGGCTCGTGTCCGGCAAGCTGGAGCTCGACCGCCGCCTCCTCGATCCCGATGCGGCTCTCAGGGCCGCGGCGGACGCGGTGCGCCCGCTGGCCCAGGGGAAGCAGATCGAGATCGTGGTGGAGACGCACGGAGCGAGCCCTGTCTTCGGGGACGCGGCGCGCCTCCACCAGATCTTGTGGAACCTCCTCGCGAATGCCGTGAAGTTCACGCCGCAAGGTGGGCGCGTCGACGCAACGCTCGGGGGTGATCGACGGAACATGGTCTTCACGATCACGGACAACGGGATCGGGATTCGCTCCGAATTCCTGCCACACGTCTTCGATCGATTCAGCCAGCACGACAGCTCGTATTCACGCCGGTTCACCGGTCTCGGACTGGGGCTCGCCATCGCCCACCACCTGACCGAAATGCACGGGGGTAGCTTGGAGGCCAAGAGCGCCGGCGAGGGACAGGGAGCGACGTTCATCGTCCGGATCCCTCGCGCCTCGCGGGAGGAGTCGTCATACCGTCCGGAGGCTGTGCCCTACCATGGGAACGGCGCGAAGCGCACGCCGCTCGAGTCGCACCCTGGGCTCAGCCACGATCCCGAAGCCGAGTCGGGTCCCGAGCGGCTGGATCGCCTCCCCTCGCTCCAGGGATTGCGCGTGCTCGTCGTGGATGACGAGGCCGACGCGCGCGCGCTCATCGTCGAAATCCTCACGAGGCGCGGGGCGGACGTGCGCGCGTGCCCGTCGGCGGTCGAAGGGCGCGCCCTGTTCGTTCAGTGGAAGCCCGACGTGCTCGTGTCGGACATCGGCCTCCCTGAGGAGTCGGGCTACAGCTTGATCCGGAGCATCCGCGCGCTCGGCAAGGAGGGGGGCGGCGACGTGCCCGCGATCGCGCTCACCGGCTACGCACGCCTCGCGAACCGCCTGGAAGCGCTCTCCGCCGGATACGATCTCCACGTCGCGAAGCCCGTCGAGCCGTCGGAGCTCATCCTCATGGTGGCGAGCGTCTCCGGGAGATTGCACGAGGGACCGCTCGGCCATCCCCGGCCGTACCGTTCCTGATTCCCTACGAGCGCGAGCCGGCCCCCACGCGCGCGCGCACGGCGCGCGCCAACCGATCCACATCGTCCATGTCGTTGTAGATCTGCGCCGATAGCCGCACCCACAGCCGGCCCCGGAATGCATGGAGCTGGATCTCGATCTTGTCCTCGAAGAGGAGCGCGTCGCGGAGTGCGTGAGCGTCGTCTGCGGTCGAGCCGGCCGCGGACGGAAGCGGGACCGTGATCATGCATCCGATCATGTCCTCCCGCGCGCCGGCGTCCGTGTCCCACGCCGCCTGGAGCCGCTGCCCCGCTTCCCACGCGAGCGTGTGATTCCGCGACTGCACGACACCAGGCCCCCACTGCTCCAGGAACGCGATCCCCTCCGGCGCGGCCAGAAACGCGGACGGATCGCGCGTGCTCCCCCAGTCGAACTCGGTCGTAAATCCCCGGTCGAGCCCCCACGTCACGACGGCGGGATGGAGATCCGCCTGCCGGCTGTCCCGCGCCCAGAGAAAGCCGCAGGGCCGCGGCGTGAGCGCCCACTTGTGCAGATTCGCCGCATACCAGTCGACGCCCAGGTCGTCCAAGTCCACGGCCACCGCGCCCGGGCCATGCGCCCCGTCCACCAGCACCGGCACGCCGCGCGCACGGCACGCGTTTGCGATCTCGCGGACCGGGAGGACGAGCGCGGTCTCGGACGTGACGTGGTCCACGAGAACGAGTCGCGTCCGCGGCGTGAGCGTTTCCTCGATGGCGCGAACGATCGCGTCCGGATGCTCGACGGGATGCGGCAGGGCCGCCTCGCGCACGGTCGCGCCCGCGCGGCGTGCGACATACCGCGCCGCCTTGGTGACGCCGCCGTATCCGAACGGCGTGGCCACGATCTCGTCGCCGGCCCTGAGATCGAGCGAGCGGAGCACGGCGTTGGCGCCGGTGGTCGCGTTCTCGACGAACGCGAGATCGGATTCGCGTGCGTGGACGAAGCGCGCCACCTCGCGAGCCGCGGTGCGGAGCAGGGGCTCCGGACCGAGCGAGCGCCCCGTGTCGGACGGCATCAGGTCACGCAGAAGGAACTCGGATGGTCGCCGCTCGATCTCGTCCCGGATCTTCTGCTGCGCCTCGAGCACGCGGCGCGGCGGCGCGCCGACCGTGCCGTGGTTGAGGTAGGTGACGTCGGGATCGAGAAGCCACTCGCGGAGCATTCCACGGCCGAAGTTCATCGACGTCCTCCGAGGGTGAATGGCGCCGGGACGCGCTCGGGCATCAGCCGAAGCGGTCCGGATCGAGAAGCGTGAGATCGTACTCCGGCTGACCGTCCGAGAGGATCTGGGCGACGACCCGGCCCGTGATCAGGGACATCGAGAGTCCCATCATGGCGTGCCCCGCCGCGACGGAGAGGTTCTCGAAGCGGCGGAACCGACCGACATAGGGAAGCCCGTCGGGCGAGCATGGCCGAAGCCCGGACCACGCCGTAAGGCCCTGGAAGTGATCCTCTCGGAACGCGGTGAGGTGCTTGAGGGCCGAGCGCACGATGCCGCGGATGCGAGGGGGATTGATCTCCGGGCCCCAGGCGCCCAGCTCCAGCGTCCCCCCGAAGCGAAGCGATCCGTTCATGGGCGTGATCGCCACCCGCACTTCCTGGAGGAGGAGCGGCCGCGTGGGCATCTCGGGAGGCTTCGGCATCGTCAGGCTGTACCCTTTCCCGGGCTGGAGCGGAAGGCCGATGCCGAGCGGAGCGACGAGCGCCGACGAGTACGCTCCTGCCGCGACGAGGAACTCGTCCCCTTGGATGTCCCCTTGCGTGGTCGCGACCGCGCGGATTCGTCTCGAGTCGTGCGTGAAGCCTCGGCTCTCCGCGTTCCACAGGAATACGCCCCCCTTCTCCGCCACGCGGCGGGTGAGCGCCGCGTGGAAGCGATCGGGTGTGACGTGCGCGTCGAGCGGATAGAACACGCCCCCCGCCACGTCGAGGGAGACCCCGGGCTCTAGCGCGGCGACCGCTTTCGCGTCCAGTACCTGGGCGTCCATGCCGAGCGCCCGCGAGCGCTCGGCGTGCACCGCTTCGCGATCGAGACCGCGCTGCGTCTGGAAAAGCGTGAGGCAGCCGCGGCGCACGAGCGAGAACGCGTCGCCGGTCTCCGCCGCGAGCGATTCGAAGAGCGTCCGGCTCGCGAGATTGAGATCGCGCATGAGGGGCCCGGCCGCGTGCGCGCGCGCCGGCGAGGAAGCGAGCCAGAAGCGCCACATCCATCCGGCGAGCGCCGGATCGGGGCGCGGAGGCACGTAGAACGGGCTCTCCGGATTTCCCATCCAGCGGAGCGCCTGGCCGAGGAGCCCCGGCGCGGCGAGCGGCAGGAAGTGGCTCGGAGAGATGTAGCCCGCGTTCCCCAGCGAGCAGCAGTCGTGATCGGGACCCCCGCGCTCGACGATCGTGACCCGATGGCCGCGCGCGAGGAGTTCGTCCGCGGAGGCGAGACCCACCGCTCCTCCTCCGATCACGACGACGTGGCGCGCTCCCATGGAGGCGAACTATACCAGCCCCGCCGCGCGTCTGGCGCGCGGAGGCCCGCGGTGGTAGCGTCACCGCTTCCCTTGCGTCCCAACCAGGAGGAATCCATGGACCCGTCTCCCGCGATTCCGAGACGCCGCTTCGTGAAGCTCCTCGCCGCGAGCGCGGCGTCCCTCGCCATGACCTCCGATCCGGCGCGCGCCGCCGCCAAGACCGCCGAGCGCCATCGCGCCGCCGCCTCGGCGCCGCCCAAGAGCACCGCCCTCGACAAGGAGCTCCGGACCGAGAAGAAGAGCGTGGCGGACATGCTGAAGGTGGTGCGGAGCTACAAGCTCCCCGCGGGAAGTCCGCCGGCGATGGCCTTCCGTCCGATGAAGGCCCGGCGCGGGAGGACTTCATGATCGGCGAGGAAGTCCTCTACCGCACGGTCACCGAGCTCTCCGCGGACATCAAAGCGCGGCGGATCTCCCCCGTCGAGCTGACCGAGGCGTATCTCGATCGCATCCACCAGCACGCCGGCCGCTACAACGCCTTCGCGACGGTCACGCCGGACGTCGCGCTCGAGCAGGCGCGCGAGGCGGAGCGCGAGATCGGCCGCGGACGCTACAGGGGGCCTCTCCACGGCATTCCCTATGGCGCGAAAGATCTCCTCGCAACCGCGGGGATCAAGACGACCTGGGGCGCGGCGCCCACGAAGGATCAGATGTTCGACGAGGACGCCACCGTGATCCGGAAGCTGCGCGAGGCCGGAGCCGTCCTCCTCGGAAAGCTCGCCATGGTGGAGTTCGCCGGATGCCTCGGGTACCGGGAGGCAGGCGCATCGCTCCAGGGCCCGGGACGTAACCCGTGGGACCGGGAGCGGTGGACCGGAGGCTCCTCGTCGGGCACGGGCGCCTCGGTCTCGGCGGGCTTCGTGGCGTTCGGGATCGGCACCGAGACGTGGGGATCGATCCTCTGCCCGTCCGCCTTCTGCGGCGTCACGGGCCTTCGCCCCACCTACGGGCGCGTGAGCCGCGCCGGGGGCATGGTGGGCTCGTACACGCTCGACAAGATCGGTCCCATGGCCCGGAGCGCGGCGGATTGCCGGCTCATTCTCCGCGCGATCGCGGGTCCCGATCCCAGCGATCTCACGTCGTCCGACGAGCCGGTCCAGATCGATCGGCGCCGCCCCAACTATGGCCGGCTCCGCGCGGCGCTCATCCCGAGCGACTTCGCGAAGACTCCTGGAGCCGAGCGCGAGGTGGGCTCCCGATTCGACGATGCGGTGGAGGACCTTCGCCGTCTGGGGCTCAAGATCGAGACCGCGGCGCTCCCCGACCTCCCGGCGAGCGAGCTGACCACGGCCATTCTCTACGCGGAGGCGATCTCGGCGTTCGAGCCCTTCTTCGAGGACGGCTCGGTCCGGAAGCTCCACGATCCCTACGCGCCCTACCAGCGGGACGTGACGGCGGCCCTCACCGGATCGGACTACATCAAGGCGAGCCGCATGCGCACGGTGCTGCAGGAGCGGATGGCGGAGTTCTTCGGCACGTACGACGTGATCGTCGCGACGAACTTCCTCTCGGTCGCCCCCTCGATCCACGAAGACTTCACGAAGACGCTCCCCTATCCCGATCCGGTCGGGGCGGTGGGGAACGGCTGCGGCCTTCCCGCCATCGCGCTCCCCATGGGGCCGGGCAAGGACGACATGCCCACGAGCTTCCAGATCATGGGATCGCCGTTCGACGAGGGACTCTTGCTCGACCTGGGCGAGGCGTACCAAGGAGCGACGGGCCACCACCTGGCCCACCCGCCGGTCGGAGCATGACGCGTGCTATGCTCCACGGATGTCGCGCGCCGCGCGACGGCCCGGCACGCGGGCCACGACCCGGCGCGCCGGAGGTCGGTCATGGCACGAAGCCACAAGCAATCCATGCTCATGAAGAGGCGCAAGCGCGCCAAGACGCTCGAGCGCTTGCGAAAGGCGTATGCGACGACGCGCCGCGAGGAGCGGACGCGCGTCGTCGAGAAGCTCACGAAGGTCGCTCCCTGGTTGAAAGAGGACTACTTCCAGGCGAGGACGGTCCAGGCGCCGTCCCGCACGCCGCAGCCGTAGTCTCGAAGGGCGGGACCACCGTCAGTCGCTGAAATCGCGGTGGTCCCGCAAGTACTCCGCAATTTTGAGCATCGCGCGCTGGATCATCATGCGCGCCGCATTCTCATTGGGCAGATCGAGCTCCCTGGCAATCTCCTCGTAGGTGAATCGGTACTCCAGCCGCATCACCACCGCTTCCCGCTGTCGTGGGTTGAGGACCGCGAGGGCACGGTGGACCGCCCTCCTCTGATCGCGCCGTATGGCGTCCTGTTCCGGGTTCCATCCCGGCGCGCGGGCGTCCGGAGGTAGCTCGCCCATGGCCGGCGCTCGCGAGCGCGTGATCGAAATGATGTAGCGGCGGGTGACGACGCGCAGGTATCGGAGGAATATTCCTTCTCTCTCGTACTTGAATGTCGTGAGCTTGGGATCCACCCGCTCGATCACGCGCATGACGATGTCGTCGACATCGTGGAGGATGCGGAGGTGGGCCGGAATGCTATAGCCGCGCACGAGGCTCTTCAGGCGCGGATGGAAGCGATTCCAGAGAATGGTCCGCGCGCCCTGGTCGCCCGCTCGGATCCGAGCGAGCAGATTGATCGTGGTCCCGAGCCTCGGCTCGGGCTCGGACTCGTCATCTCTCTGGTCGGGTTCGTCTCTCAGCGAGCCCCCCTGTTGGCGCGCCCGAGGACGTGCGGTCGATCGAGATCGCCGCGAAAGGCTTGCGTGAGGATACCGGCGCGAGCACCCCTGTCAAGGCGGTACCCATGGAGTATCGGCGAAACGCGGCGGACAAACAGAACGCCCCGCCGCGAGGAGCGGCGGGGCGCAGAACGTACCGATGGAGCGGAGCGGCCGCCTACTTGAGATGCTTCGAGACGAGCTTCGTCATCTCGAACATGCTCACCTGGCGCTTGCCGCCGAACACGGCGCGAAGCTTGTCGTCCGCATTGATCATCGTGCGCTTGGTCTTGTCCTGAAGCTTGTTCTTCTTGATGTACGCCCAAAGCTTCTTCGTGACCTCCGTACGCGGAATCGCCTTCGCGCCGACAACCTCGGAGAGGGGCCCGGTCGGCGTCAGCGGCTTCATGAACGCCGCGTTCGGCTTGCGCTTGGTGCGAGCGGCAGTCTTCTTCTTCGTGGCGGGCTTGCTGGCGCGCTTCTTTGCTGGCATGCACCTCTCCTTTCGTGTGCGTTCGCCGATCCGAGTCACGTCGGCGCCGGGTGGATAACTACCACTCTCCCGGGGAGAGAGCAAGAGCTACAAGGGAAATCGGAGGGTCCGGAGAGGAAAAATATGGAGCGGAAGACGGGATTTGAACCCGCGACAACCACCTTGGCAAGGTGGGGCTCTACCGGGCTGAGCTACTTCCGCTCGAATACAGTCTTAGGTTCGGCGAAGCGGAGGGGATTCTAAACCGCCCTTGGACAGGGCGTCAAGGGAACCCCCTCCCCCTAGGCGGGAGGCTCCCAGCCGGGGCCTTGGCCGGGCGTTTCCGCCTCGGCGCCCTCACCTCGCTCCACCGCTTCCAGCCAGCGTCCGAACCCGCTCCCCATGCGCTTCGCGCCATTCGCCGCCCTGTAGAGCTGGACGTATTTCCGGGCCGAGCGCTCCCAGGAGAAGTCCTGGGACATTCCGTTGCGTCGCGCCCTCGCCATGGAGACCGGATCCCCATAGAGCGCGAGCGCCCGGTCGACCGCGTCGAGGAGCGCCCCCGCCGTATAGGGACGGAAGAGGATCCCCGTTCCCTGGGCGAGGTCCTCGGGGCCGAACGGGGTCACCGTGTCCGCGAGGCCCCCCGTCTCGCGCACGATGGGCACCGTGCCATAGCGCATGCTCATCATCTGATTGAGCCCGCACGGCTCGTAGCGCGAGGGCATGAGGAAGAAATCGGCCCCCGCCTCGATCCGGTGCGCGAGCGGATCGTTGAACTCCGCGCGGAACGCGACCTGCCGCGGCTTCTTGCGCGCCCACTCGCGGAACAGCGCTTCGAAGCGCGCGCTTCCCCGCCCGAGCACCGCCCAGGCGGCAGGGCGGTCGAAGAGCCGCTCAGCCGCCTGCTCCACGAGATCGAATCCCTTCTGCTCCACGAGCCGCGCGATGATGCCGACAAGCGGCGCGCTCGCGCCCGGATCGAGCCCGAGCTCCTCGAGGAGCGAGGCCTTGCATACGCCCTTTCCATCCAGCGACTCGCCGTCGTAGCGCGTTGCGATGGCGCGATCGGTTCTCGGGTTCCACTCCTTCACGTCGATGCCGTTCAGGATCCCCGTCAGGTCGGCGTGCCGCGCGTTCAGCACGCCCTGGAGCCCGAAGCCGAATTCCTCCGACGACTGGATCTCCTCCGCGTACCGCTCGCTCACCGTGGTGAGCCGGTCCGCGAACTGGATCCCCGCCTTGAGCACGTTCATCTTCCCCCAGAACTCGAACGGCGAGAGCGGATAGAAGAAGCGCTCCGGGAATCCCGCGATCGCCATGGCTTCGGGGGCGTAGACGCCCTGGTAACCGAGGTTGTGGATGGAGAGGATCGTCGCGGTCATCTGGAAGAAGGGGTCGCTCGCGTAGAGGGTCTTCAAGTACGCGGTGGCGAGCGCCGTCTGGTGGTCGTTCGCATGGATCACGTCCGGCACGTACGCCGTCGCGCGCATCGCCTCGAGAGAGCCGCGCGAGAGGAACGTGAACCGGGCCGCGTTGTCCGCGAATTCCTCACCGGTCGAGGGATCGCCATAGATCCCGCGGCGTCCGAAGTAGGTCTCGTTGGCGAGGAAGAAGTGGTGGAGGTGCGCCGGGTAGGGCCCATTCCGGAGCTTGTAGACGAGCCCCGGCTGGTCCTCGCCCGCAACCGGCACGTCGATCTTCGCCACGAGCTCGAGATCGCTCCCCGAAGGGAGCTCGAGATCGGCGTAGCGCGGCAGGAAGACCGCGACCGAGCAGCCGAGATCGGCGACCGCGCGGCTCAGCGCGCCGGCCACGTCCCCGAGGCCGCCCACCTTCGCGAACGGCGTGCACTCGGGCGCGAGGATCGCCGCGCGGAATCGCTGGGCCATCACGCGCGAAGCCCCCGCAGGTAGTCCGCCGCCTCTTCCGGCGCGGTCGGGTTGATGTGGAAGCCGCTCCCCCACTCGAATCCCGCCGCCGGCGTCCGCTTCGGCATGATCTCGAGATGCCAGTGGTAGGAATCGCGCTCGCCCGTGGACCAGGGGGCGGTGTGGAGCACGAAGTTGTAGTGGGGATGATCGAGAGCGCGCCGGATCCGCCCCAAGGTCTCCTTCAGGATGGACGCGAACCCCTCGAGATCCTGGGCATCCGCGTCCTCATAGCCCGCGCGGTGCCGGCGCGGGAGGATCCACGTCTCGAACGGGAAGCGCGGCGCGTAGGGCTCGATCGCGAGAAAGCCTTCCGTCTCGAGCACGACGCGCCGCCCGTCCTTCCGCTCGTGGTCGATCATGTCGCAGAACACACAGCGCTCCTTGGCCTCCCAATGGGCGCGGCTCCCCTCGAGCTCCTCCATGACGACCCGTGGAACGATCGGGGTCGCGATGAGCTGCGAGTGTCCGTGCTCGAGCGACGCGCCCGCTTTGCGACCCGCATTCTTGAAGACGAGCACGTACTGGAGCCGGGTGTCCTTCTTGAGGTCGAGGATTCGCTCCTTGTAGGCCTCGAGGACGCGCTCGATCTGCTCCGCGGGGAGCTCGCTCAGGTCCTTCTCGTGGTCGGGCGATTCCACGATCACCTCGTGCGCGCCGACGCCGCTCATCCGGTCGTAGAGCCCTTCGCCGCGCCGCTCGAGCGTCTCTTCGACACGGAGCGCCGGGAACTTGTTCGGAAAGACGCGCGTCGTCCATCCGGGCTCGTTCGGCGCGCCGTGGTCGCGGAAGGCCAGGATCTCGGGCGGCGTGTGCGCCTCGTGGCCGGGACAGAAGGGGCAGGTCTCACGTCCGCCGTTCGACGCGGGAGGATCGGCATCCTGGAAATCGGACGGGCGGAGGCGGCGTTCAGAGGAGAGGATGATCCAGCGGCCGACGACGGGATCCTTGCGAAGCTCGCGCATGAGCCGTGCAGTTTATCAGCTTCCGCCCTTGTCGAGCACGCGGAACGCGCCTGGATAGCCGCGCTCGACCGCGCGCTCCTTGAGCGCCTGCGCATCCTCCTCGCGCACGAAGCTTCCGAGCCGCACTTTCACGAGATCGCCGTCTTTCGTGAGGACGTACGGCGCGCCGAGCGTTTGCGCCGCCTCTCGGGCCACGCGTTCGGCCTGCGCGCGATCGGGGCTCGCGAAGACCTGCACGCGCCAGACACCCGTCGACGGGGGGGCGGTCTCCGGAGAGGTTGTCTCGGGCGCCGGCGCGGCCGGCGGTGGCGTGGCTTTTGGCGGCGCCGTGCTCGCCTTGGACGGAGCGACGGGTAGGGGCTTGGCGTCCGGGTTCAGAGGGCGCACTTCGATGGGAGCCGTCCCGGCCCCAGGCACGGGATCCGGGATCGAAGCCAGCTCGTCGGTCGTGATCACCTCGCTGGCATCGAGGCGCGGCTCCGGTGCCGGAGCCTCCGCCTGAGGCTCTGGCGCCGGTGCCGGCGGGGGCGCGTTCGCCTGCGGGGCCGCCGGCGTAGGCGCCGGCTGCGGCGCCGGGGCGTGGGAGCATCCCAGGAGCGCGATCAGAGCGCATGCGGCGGCTCTAGAGAAGCGCGGAGCCATCGGCCTCCCTCCGGAGCCGCTCCACGAGCGCCCGCACGTCCTGCGCCCGCTCCCTGGGGCAGACCAGGGTGACGTCCCCCGTACGCACGATGACGAGGTCCCGCACACCGACGGCAGCGACCAGCCCCTCATCGGCGAAAACGACGCTCCCGGACACGTCCTCGAGGAGGGCCCGGCCGCGCACGGTATTCCCGGCGGCGTCCTGGGCGTCCCCGCCGAGGGCGGCCCAGGAGCCGAGGTCGTCCCAGCCGAACCGCGCCGGCAGGACGAGCGCGTTCCGCGTGCGCTCCATCACGGCGTAGTCGATCGAGATCGACGGCACCGCGGCGTAATATCGCTCGAGCGCCTGCTCCGAACCCGGCTCGCCGGGGGCGGGCATGCCCTCGAGAGCGGATGCGATCTCCGGCGCGTGCGCGCGGATCTCCTTCAGCATGACCTCCGGCGTGAAGACGAACATCCCCGCATTCCAGAGGTGCCCCGAAGCGACGTATCGCGCGGCGGTCTCTCGATCCGGCTTCTCCCGGAACGCGGCCACCCGCCGCGCGCGCGATCCCACAGGCTCCCCCGCCTCGATGTAGCCGTAGCCCGTCTCGGGGCGGTTCGCCGGAATGCCGATGACGACGATCGCGTTCCGCTCGAGCGCCGTCTGCGCGGCCTCCTCGAGATCCTTCCGGAACGCGTCCGCCGGCTCGATTCGATGATCCGATGGCAGCACCACGGCGACGGCGTCGGCCCCCGATCCATGCAGCCACCAGGACGCGAGCGCGATCGCGGGAGCCGTGTTCTTCCCCGTCGGTTCGCCCACGACCTGGAGCTCGGGCACGCCCGGCACCGAGGCGCGCACCGCCGGTGCGAGATCGCGCGCGGTCAGGATCCACGCCGAGGATGCGGGGGCGAGCGGGTCGAGGCGCGCGAGCGTGTCGGCGAGCATCGATCGCTCCGAGAGGAGCGGAAGAAGCTGCTTCGGCCGCGCGCGCCGGGAGAGCGGCCAGAACCGCTCGCCGCGGCCACCGGCCAGGATCACGGGATAGAGCCGCATCGAGATCTCCCTAGTACGCGCCGCGCGCCGAGAGCACCGCGGGGATCGTGAGAGCCAGGATCTTGAGATCGAGCGCGAGCGAGTACCGCTCGACGTACTCGATGTCGAGCCGCATCCACTCGTCGAACGAGAGGTCGCTCCGGCCCCGGATCTGCCAGAGACACGTGAGCCCCGGCCTCACGGAGAGACGCCGCAGCATCCACGGCTCGTACCGCTCCACTTCCTCGGGAAACGGTGGTCGCGGTCCCACGAGACTCATGTCCCCGACGAGCACGTGCCAGAGCTGCGGCAGCTCGTCGAGGCTCGCCTTGCGGATGATCTTCCCCACGCGCGTGACGCGCGGATCGTTGTGGAGCTTGAACGCCGGCCCCTCCGCCTGGTTGAGATGGAGGAGGAGGCCGCGCAATTCCTCCGCACCGACCTGCATGGAGCGGAGCTTGAGAAAGGTGAACTTCCGCCCCCCGCGCCCCACGCGAATGGCGCGATGGAAGACGGGACCGGGCGAGTCGAGCTTGATCGCGACCGCGGCGACGAGCATGACCGGCAGCGCGAACGGAGCGAGAAGCAGGGCCAGCGCGACGTCGAGGACCCGCTTTCCGCCGCGACGATACAGGCTCACGGGCCGCACTGTAGCATAGGAACGGGGCCCCGGCATGAGTCGCCGGAGCCCCGGTGTGTCGGTCGTGAGGGGTCGAGCTACTTGAGAATCGTGATCGCCTTCCGCTCCTCCTCGGCCCCGGCCCGGATGCGCACGTAGTAGACACCGGAGCTGAGCCTTGTCCCGTCGGAATCGGTACCGTCGATCCTCACATCGTGGTATCCGGCGACCGCGTCGGCCTCGTCCCGGAGCGTGCGGAGGAGCCGTCCGCGCACGTCGAAGAGCTGGACGAGCACCGCACCGCGCTCCTGCGTCCTGAACGTGAGCACGGCGGACGGGTTGAGCGGATTCGGGCTGATCGTCGCGACCAGGTTCCCACCTCCACGGGCCGCCCTGACGTTGACGGTCTCGTTGGCGCAGAACCGTGCGCCGTTCACGAGGCGACCCTCCAGGGTCACGTCGACGCCGTTCGTCGCGGTGACGTTCGAGAACAGGAGGCGCAAATCCTCCTTGGCGAAGCAAACCGTGATTTCCTCGACGAAATTGTTGTTCCGGTCGCCGCCCAGAGCATTCTTGGTCGCCACGGCATGGATTTCACCGATCGACCCGGAATTGGGCGAGCGCATTACGATGGACGCCACGTCGACCTCCTCGATCGCGAACGAACCAAGCACCGGCTCGAGCTGAATGCACTCGGTTGGCTTGCCCGAATTGAGGTCGAACGTCACGAATTTGTTCCCGGTACCTTCGAAGTAGGCCGTGAGACAGTCGGCGATCGTGGCGGTCGTCACGTCGGTATCGGAGCCGCATCCGTCGCTGACCTCGAGGCTGACGGTGTACGTTCCCGAGGCGGCGTAGACGTGTGTGGGAGCCACACCGGATCCAGTGTTCCCATCTCCGAACGACCACGCATAGGTCAGCGCTTCGCCATCCGGATCCGCGGAACCGGCACCGTTCAATGCGATGGGATTCCCGGCGACTCCAGTGTAAGGCCCTCCTGCATCAGCGACCGGCGGCCGACACACGTTCACGACCGTGATCTGGAAGTTGCTCGCGGCCGTGAAGGTGCCATTCGTGGCGTACACCGTGGCTGTGTAGGAGCCCGCATCCGCGAAACCGGGCGTGAGCAGGATCTTCCCGGTCGTGGGGCTGGTTGTAGCGACAGTCATGAACAGGGGTCCCGATCCCTTGCCGAAGGTGAGCGCCAAGTTGGCCGTGTCGGAGCCGAGGACCGTCTGTTCCGCCACATCCCCCTCGTTCACGGTCATGTCGGAGATCGGCTGGATCGACGGGAGTCCCGTGCACCCGAACTGGCTCACGCTGATGACCAGCGCTTCCGAGTCGCTGAGCGGAGGAGTCCCGTTGTCCGTCACGCGAATCGTGGCCTGGAAGACCCCGAAGATTTGCGGCGTCCAGGTGAACGCACCTCCAGCGGTGATCGTGGCGCCCGCCAGACCCGGGTCGAGCGAGAATGTGAGCGCGCTGGCGGGTATGTCCGCGTCCGTAGCGACCGCCGTGAACGCAAGCAGATGCCCCACGCAAACCGTCTTGTCACCGATCGGGCTCAGGACCGGCGCGATGTTGTTCTCGATGACCGTGATGTTGAAGGTCTCGCAATCCGTGCCCCCACCGGCCTGGGCACAGATGGTAACCGGGTAGACACCCCCTCCCTGCGCCTCCGTCGGGGTCCACATAAACCAGCCTGCGGATGTGATGGAGGCGCCCAACGGCACTGTCCCACTCAAAAAGAAGAAGGCCCCAGATCCGTCCGACGTCGTGGCTGTAGCCGCGAACTGAAGGTTGACCCCTTCGTTGGCCGTCTTGTCGCCGATAGGGTTCAGCACCACCCCTGTCCCACATCCGGTCACGACCAGGATCGTCTCGGCGTCGCTGAGCGGCAGTGAGCCGTTGTCCGTCACTCGGATCGTCACGGGCGTGGAGCCGCAGGAGCTGACGGTCCAGCTGAACGCCCCCGTGGTGGGGTTGATGGTGGCCCCTGCCGGCGCCCCCGGATCGAGCGAGAACGTCAGGGAGTTGGCCGGAAGGTCCGCATCGGTGGCCGTGGCCGTGAACGTGACCGGCACACCGAGAGTTCCCGCCTTGTTCCCGATTGGGTTCAGGACCGGCGCCAGATTCACCTCGCGGACGGTAGCGGTGAACGTCGCCGATGCTGTCTGCGTGCCATCCGTACAGTTGACGGTAATCGGATAACTGCCGGGACCCTGCGCTTCGGTCGGGCACCAGTTGAACTGGCCTCCCCCCATGATGGACGCCCCCGCCGGCGCTCCCGCCCCGAGCGAGAATGTGAGCGTCCCTCCGCCCGCCGAAATGGCCGTCGCCGTGAAGTTGAGGCACGAGCCCTCGTTGACGGTCATGTCTCCCGGATTGTTGACGACAGGGGGTCCGTTCTCGTTGATCAGCACGGTGACGAAAAACGATTTCGTGTCGCTCAGACCGCCCTGATCCGTGACGCGAACGGTGATCATGGGGCCCGCGACCTGGTTGATCGGCACGGGCCAGCTGAAGAGCCCGCCTGCCGTGATCGTTGCGCCCGCGGGCGCTCCCGGATCGAGGGAGAAGAACAGTCCGTTGGCCGGGAGATCGGGATCGGTAGCGGTCGCCGTGAATGAGAGTGTGTTGCCCGCCATGATCGTCTTGTTGCTGATGGCGGCGAGCAGCGGCGGCAGGTTCACCTCGGCCGCCGTGACCTGGAAGGTCTCAGCGTCCGTCGTGGTCGGCGCCCCGGCCTCGGTCACGCGGACCGTGATCGAATACAGGCCTGGAGCCTGGGCCTCGGTCGGACACCAGGTGAACTGTCCCCCTCCAGTGATCGACGCGCCAGACGGCGCACCCGGGTCCAGTGTGAAGGCCAAAGCGCCCCCATGCGCCGCCGTGGCCGTCGCCGTGAAAGTGAGGCAGCTCCCCTCGCTCACCGTCTTGTTGCCGATGGCATTGATGACCGGTGTGCCCTCATCGATCGTGGCCATACCCAGCCCGTCCACGTCGCTCCAGTCGGTCCCGCCGTTGGGCCCGACCAGCTTGAGGGTGTTGTCGAAGTCATTACCGAAGCAGTTGCTCCCGAAGCTGGTGTATTCGCTGCTACCCTGCACCAGGTCGACGATGTCGACGTGAGGAGTCCCGCTCAGGCCGGTGATGGTCAACGTGCAAAGACGATAGGAGCCGGCCGCCGCTGGAAAGGGGCTGCCGAATCCGTTCTTGTAACGGATCCCATCGCCGGGGTTGATCTCGTTGAACCCCACGGTGCCGAAATGATTGGTGAACCCACTGTAGGAAACGGTCCCACCGCTCGCCGCGAGATTGATGATGTACGAGATGAGCGTCATCGGCGCGCTTGGGTCCTGAAGGCATGTGACCGGAGAGCCGTCCCGGTTGTGGTCGGTCACCACCCACAGGTTCACCGACGTCGGCGAGCCGTTCGGCGCGAGTCGATCGCCCGAGTCGTGCACGCCGTTGCCGTTGGAATCGAGGTACATGTACTGCGCGCCGGCGGGCGACGCGATGGCCACGAGCGCCGTGATGAGGAGCAAGGTTGTGACTGCCCGTTTCGAGATCATGCCGTCCCCCTGAGAACGACCACCTGTGTGTGAGCGCCGGACCGTTGCCCCCGACACCTCACTCGTTTCCGTGCCGACCTGGGCTACTTGAGAATCGTGATCGCCTTGCGCTCCTCGTCGATCCCGGCCCGAATGCGTACGTAGTAGACGCCCGAGCTGAGCCTCGCTCCATTGGAATCGACACCGTCGATCCTCACATCGTGATATCCCGCCGCGGCATCGCTCTGATCGCGCAGCGTCCGCACGAGCCGTCCATGCACGTCGAAGAGCTGGACGAGCACCGGGCCGCGCTCTTGCGTCGTGAACGTGAGCACGGCCGAGGGATTGAGCGGATTCGGGCTGATGCTGGCGGCGATCGCCCCGCCTCCTCCCTTTACGGTGACTGTCAGACCGGCCGCACAGATGGACCCGCCGGTGGATAGGTTCCCGGTCAGGGTGACCTGGAGCTGCTGCGTGCCTGTGACGTTCGAGAAGAGCTGGCGAAGATCCTCTTTACGGAAGCAAGCGGTGATCTCGGAGAGGCCGTTCCCGTTCCGGTCCCCTCCCACGGACGTCTTGTCCAAGAGCGCGTGGATCTCCCCGACGGATCCCGTACCCGCAGAGTGAAGGACGATGCTGGAGAGGTCGATGTCGGTCACGTCGTAGTCCAATGCCTCGACTTGAACGCACCAGGTCGGCTTTCCGGACTGGAGGCTGATCTGCTTGCTGCCACCGACGACGAAGGCTTGCGTGGAGTGGCAATCGAAGACGGTGACCGTCGTCGCGTCCGAATTGGTGACGCCACACGCGTTCCCGACGGTGAGCACGACGGTGTAGGTCCCGATCGCGTTGTACGCATGGCTCACCGTGGCGCCCGACCCCGTGGAGCCGTCTCCGAAGTCCCAGATGAACGACGTAAGGCTCCCGCTGGCATCCGACGACCCCGTCCCATCGAATTCGACCGGTTGCAAGAGCTGTCCCGTGTAGGGTCCTCCAGCATCGGCTACCGGTGTTGGACAGACTTCGTTCACCGAGATCGTGAACGACCGCTGGTCGTACAACACGCCATTGGTGGCCCGGACGGTCACGGGATAGGTGTTCCCTCCGGACGAGAAGTCAGGGGTGGCCGTGATCAAACCGGTGGTCGGGCTCGTGGTCTCAACCAAGACCCAGAACGGTCCCGAGACCTTGACGAAGGTCAGGGGTGCGTTGTCGGGCTCGGAGGCGAAGATCGCCTGGGTCCCGATTCCCCCTTCATCGACGGTCATGTTCGCGATGGGTTGGAGCACCGGCAGGGCGTCGTTCGGAAGCACTATGACCGTGAACGATTTCTGGTCCGACAGGCTGGGCGTGCCCCCGTCGTTGACCGCCACCGTGACGACATGGGTGCCCACGTCTGTCGGTCCTGGCGCCACGTGAACGTTACCGGCTGAGGTGACCGTAACGAACGCCGGCCCCGTTACCTTGGTGAACGTCAAGGTGGCGGCATCGCAAACGTCCGTCGCAGTGAGCGCCTGATCGGCCGTCAGTCCCGCCGTCACCGTCATGTCCGCAGGCTGGTTCAGGACCGGGAGCTGGTTCCCCAAGGACACGATGACCGTGATGGTCTCCGAGTCGCTGAGCGGCGGTGAGCCGTTGTCGGTAACTCGGATCGTGAACGGGAAGGCGCCGCCGCTCTGCGGGGTCCAGCTGAAGACCCCTGTCGACGGGCCCATCGTCGCCCCCGGAGGTGCTCCCGGATCGATCGAGAACGTCAGCGTGTTCGCAGGAAGGTCCGGGTCCGTAGCCGTCGCGGTGAATGTGACGAGCGCCCCGGGGCCGCAGGCCGTCTTGTCCCCGATCGGAGCGAGCACCGGCGCCAGGTTCACTTCGAGGACGCTGACCGTAAAGTTGGCCGAGGTCACGCTCACGCCGTCCGAACAGTTGACCGTGATCGTGTAGACACCAGGTCCCTGGGCTTCCGTCGGACACCACGAGAATTGTCCCCCGAACGTGATCGACGCACCGGCCGGCGCACCGGCCCCCAGGGTGAACGTGAGCGTCCCCCCGCCCGCGGACGTGGCGGTGACGGTGAAGTTGAGGCACTGGCCCTCGTTCACCGTCTTGTTCCCCGGATTCGTGATGACCGGCGGTCCGGTCTCACGGTCCGGCACGTTGACGCTGAACGACTTCGCGTCGCTCAGAGCAGGTACGCCGTTGTCGGTGACGCGGACCGTGATGAGATAGTTGCCCGGAGCCTGGAGGCTGGTGGGAGTCCAGGTGAAGTTCCCCCCTGACGTGATCGACGTTCCGGCGGGTGCCCCCGGGTCGAGGGAGAACGACAACGTGTTGGCCGGCAGGTCGCCGTCCGTGGCCGTGGCCGTGAACGCAAGCGTGTTGCCCGCCATGACCGTCTTGTTGCTGATGGCAGCGAGCACGGGCGCCTGGTTCACTTCCCTGACGGTGACCTGGATGGTCTCCTGGTCACTCAAGAACGGTGACGCCGTCTCGGTCGCGCGGACGGTGATCGGATAGACGCCCGGGCCTTGAGCCTCGGTCGGACACCAGGTGAATTGCCCGCCCGAGGAGATGGCCGCACCGGACGGTGCGCCCGAATCCAGCGTAAAGACCACCGGGCCTCCGCCCGCCGTCGTCGCGGTTGCCGTGAAGGTGAGGCA
>Ga0111538_10000705_pt1 | contig 45871 bp, 49 predicted proteins | sample SoiMethybrSBSTD1_FD_79669 | JGI IMG/M metagenome (GOLD analysis project Ga0111538, IMG submission 79669) | Bulk soil microbial communities from a Populus tree surrounding site in Tennessee, USA - Soil MetaG P. TD hybrid SBSTD1 (version 2)... | ecosystem: Environmental > Terrestrial > Soil >...
CCCACGTCCTGGCTGTTCTAGGCCCCGTGGATCGCCGTCAGCTTAGTGGCGATCGTGCCGGTGCTCGGGCTGTTCCGCCTCTGGAACCTCACCCTGGCCAAGGGCAAGGTGCGGCTGTCCACGCCCCTGATCCTCGCCCAGATGGGGGCGCTGGCGATCCTCGTCGGGGTGGCCGCCGGGGGCGCCACGGCCATCGAGTCGCTCGACCTCGACGGCACCACCTGGATGACCGCCCAGGCCACGCTCGTGCTCGGCGGTGCCCTCGTGGCCGGCCTCGGGGGCGTGGCGTTCTGGGCGCCCAAGCTCTACGGCAAGCTGCTGCCCGACGCCGCCGTGCGCCTCGGGGCCACCGTGCTGTTCCTGGGCGTGTTCGTCGCCGCGGTGCCCGAGGCCATCGCCGGCACGTTGGGCCAGCTGCGCTTCGCCGCCGGCGGCATCCTGTCGGCCGACGCCGGCAGCCTGCCGGGGGTCGACGCCGCCGACGTCGACACGGTCGAGGTGCTGAACCTGGTGGCCGGCATCGGCCTGGCCGTGATGGTCGTCGGCGCCCTGCTCGTCTCGCTCGCCCTGCTCAAGCGGCGGTCGGGCGACGGCCCCGGCGACGACCCCTGGAACGGCCACACCCTCGAGTGGGCCACCACGTCGCCGCCCGCCGTCGGGCACTTCGCCGAGCTGCCCCGGATCACGTCCGAGGCCCCCGTCTACGACGCACGCCACGCGGCGGCCGGCACGGCCGAGACCACGGAGGCATCCGCCTGATGGCCACCACCGTCACCGACCTCGAGGTCTTCACCGAGGCCCCGCCGGCGCCCCCGGCCCGCCCGCGCGTGCTGCTGGTCGGCACGGCCCTCGCCACGGGCGGCGCGGCCATGGTGCTCCTGACGCTCGTCGCCCTGTACGCAGGCCTGCGCTCCGACGTCCTGGCGAGCGGCGAGGTGTGGCTGCCCGAGGGCACCAACCTCCAGCTCACTCCGGGCGGCATGGGCATGGTCACGCTCGGCTTCTCGCTGTTCACCGTGGCGTGGATCGTACAGGCGCTGCGGAACGACGACCGCGGCCACGCCCTGATGGCGTTCGCGATCACGCTGGTGCTCGGGGCCGCCTACATCAACGTGATCGCCTACGGCTGGCAGCAGATGGGCGTCGGCATCACGAGCTCGCCCCAGGTGCTGTTGATCTTCACCATCACGGGCCTGCACGTCGCCATGGTCGGCGTCGGCATGCTGTTCCTGGCCGTGATGGCCTTCAAGGCCGTCGGCGGGCAGCTGACGGGCCGGGCGGCCGAGGGCGTGAGCGCCGCCGCCCTGTACTGGTTCGTGACCGTCGCCGTGTACGGCGCGGTCTGGTACTCGATCACGATCACCAAGTAGGGAATCGTCGATGATCACCACCGGTTCCAAGTGGTTCTTCGGCCTCGGGTTCGTCTCGCTGGTCATCGCCGCCGCCTACGGCTGGACGACGGGCGGCAACGGGCTGGGTCCGCTGACCGTCGGCTACAAGGGCGCGGTCGGTGACCACCTGGGCTACGGCATCCTGCTGTCGGCGGCGCTCGTCAGCTTCTTCCTCGGTGCGGTCGCCACGGCCTCGCGGGACGCCGAGGCCGAGGCCGTCGCCCAGGTCGCCGGCACCGACGCCGTCCCGGCCGTCACGCCGGCGGGCGCCAGCTACTGGCCTCCCGTCGCCGCCTTCGGGGCCGCTCTGGTGGTGATCGGGCTCGTGTCCGACGGGCTGCTGTTCATCTTCGGCCTGATCGTCCTCGGCATCGTGCTGGTCGAGTGGGCCGTGCAGTCCTGGGCCGACCGGGCGACGGGCGACCCCGAGACCAACCGGCGCATCCGCAACCGGCTCATGAACCCCATCGAGTTCCCGGCCGCCGGGGTCCTGGCGCTGGCGGTGCTGGCGCTCGCCTTCTCGCGGGTGTTCCTCGCGCTGTCGTCCGAGGTCACGGTGTGGGTGGCCCTGGCCGCGGCGGTCGTCGTGGTCGCCGCCGGCTTCCTGGTGGCGTCGCGGCCGCACATCAGCTCGAACGTCGTGGTCGGCATCGTCGCCGCCGGCGCGGTGGCGGTCCTCGCCATCGGCATCGTGAGCGGCGTCGCCGGCACGCGCGACTTCGAGAAGCACGGTGAAGAGGAAGAGGGCGAGCACGGCGGCGACGGGGCCCTGGCCCCCGTCCCGGCCGCCCCCGTCACGGTCGAGGTGGCCCGGTGACCCGTCGCCGCACCGCCGACACCGCCCAAGGAGAAGGCATGTCCCACGGCTCGCCGCCGGCCGACGAGCGCCCGGCTCGCCGGCGCCGCCGCGCCCTGGCGCTGGTCCTGCCGCTGCTGCTGCTCGCAGCGTCGTGCGCGTCCGACGCGCCGCAGTCGACCCTCGATCCGAAGGGCCCGATCGCCCGCAGCATCGACAGCCTGTGGAACGGCGTGTTCCTCGTGGCCGTCGTCGTCTTCATCCTCGTCGAGTTCGGGACGCTCGCCCTCGTCATGCGCTTCCGGCGCCGCAAGGACGACAGCGACGACGACCTGCCGACCCAGACGCACGGCAACACCAAGCTCGAGATCGCCTGGACGATCGTGCCCGCGATCATGCTGGCGGTCGTCGGGTTCTTCACCCTGCGCACGCTCTTCGACATCAACCAGCGCGACGACCAGGACCTGACCATCAAGGTGACGGGCCAGCAGTGGTGGTGGGAGTTCTCCTACGACACCGACGGCGACGGCGAGTTCACCGACGAGGACGTCCTCACGGCCAACGACCTGGTGATCCCGGCCGGCGTCGACGTCAACCTGGAGATCACCTCGAACGACGTCATCCACTCGTTCTGGATCCCGGCCCTCAACGGCAAGAAGGACGCCGTGCCGGGTCGCGAGCACCCGCTCAAGCTCAACGCCGACGAGCCCGGCACCTACGTCGGGCAGTGCACCGAGTTCTGCGGCCTGTCACACGGCTACATGCGCCAGCGCGTGATCGCCATGACCAACGACGACTTCGAGTCGTGGCTGGCCAACCAGGAGGACGACGCCGAGGTGCCCGACGCCGCATCGGCCGACGCGTCCGGCACCGACGACGAGGCCACCGCCGACGAGGGCGCGGGCGCCACCGTCGACGCGCCGCTGTCCGACGCCGCCTCCGGCGCCGAGCTGTTCACCACGCAGTGCTCGGGCTGCCACCTGGCACGCGGCATCAACGACCAGCAGTTCGAGGAGAACGGCAACGGCACCGAGCTGCTGGTGTCGCAGAACGCTCCCGACCTCACCCACTTCGCCACCCGCGGCGTCTTCGCCGGCGCCATCTTCGACCTCTGGGTCGACCAGGACGGCGACGACATCGTCGAAGCCGACGAGATCGGCGTCGAGCTCAACCGCGGCGCCCTCGAGGCCTGGCTGCGCAACCCGCCGGCCGAGAAGCCGATGCACGCGCCCTACGTGCCCGAGCCGGGCGACGCACCGGTGCGCGGCATGCCCAACTTCAACCTGCAAGAGGCGCAGATCGACCAGCTCGTCGCCTTCCTTGCCACGCTGGACTGAGTGCCGTGACCGCAAACGCCTACGCCCACCACGCCGGCCACGATCGCCGCTCGCGGCGTCGTCCTCCTCGCCTGGGGGCCTACCCAGCCTTCGTCGTCCTCCGTGCGAGCGACGACCCTGACTCGCCGTGGACGGGCGAACGTTCACGGTCACGGCACTAGGAGAGTCGACCCATGGCGATCGTCGAACGCCCGACAGCTCCGCTCGAGCTCACCACCGGTGAACCGGCCGTCAGCCGCCCCCTCGGGGGCTTCACCCGACCCCAGGCCACCACCGGGTGGAAGAGCTGGTTGACCACGGTCGACCACAAGCGCATCGGTGTCATGTACGGCGCCGCGGCGCTGTTCTTCTTCTTCCTCGGCGGCGTGGAGGCGGTGCTGATCCGCCTCCAGCTGGCCGCGCCCGGCCAGAAGCTGTACTCGGCCGACCTCTACAACCAGCTGTTCACGATGCACGGCGTGACGATGATCTTCCTCGTCGTCATCCCGCTCGGCGCCGCGTTCATGAACTACCTGATGCCGTTGCAGATCGGCGCCCGTGACGTCGCCTTCCCGCGGCTCAACGCGTTCAGCTTCTGGTGCTTCCTCGGCGGCGGCCTGATGCTGAACACGTCGTGGTTCCTCGGCGGCGGCGCCGACGGCGGGTGGTTCGCCTACGCGCCGAACACCGGCGTGACGTTCTCGCCCAGCCACGGCATGGACTTCTACGCCCTCGGCCTGCAGCTCACCGGCATCGCCTCGCTGGTCGGCGCCATCAACCTCGTCGTCACCGTGCTCAACCTGCGGGCGCCCGGCATGACGCTGATGAAGATGCCGGTCTTCACGTGGATGGGGTTCGTCACCCAGCTGCTGCTGGTGTTCGCCCTGCCGGTCATCTCGGTGGCGCTGTTCCTGCTCACGTTCGACCGGTTGTTCGACGCCAACTTCTTCAACGTGTCCGAGGGCGCCGACCCGCTGTTGTGGGAGCACCTCTTCTGGATCTTCGGCCACCCCGAGGTCTACATCCTGATCCTGCCCGCCTTCGGCGTGGTGTCCGAGATCATCCCGGTGTTCTCGCGCAAGCCGATCTTCGGCTACCCGTTCATGGTGTTCTCGGGCATCGCCATCGGCTTCATGGGCTGGGGCGTGTGGGCGCACCACATGTTCGCCTCGGGCATGGGCCCGCTGTCGGTGGCCGCGTTCTCGCTGTCGACCATGTTCATCGCGGTGCCGACCGGCGTGAAGATCCTGAACTGGCTCGCCACCATGTGGGGCGGCAAGCTCACGTTCTCGACGCCGATGCTGTTCGCCGTCGGCCTGGTCACGATGTTCACCATCGGCGGCCTGTCAGGGGTCACCCACGCGGTGGCACCGTCCGACACCCAACAGACCGACACCTACTACATCGTCGCCCACTTCCACTACGTGATCTTCGGCGGCGCCCTGCTGGGCTTCCTCGGAGGCCTGTACTTCTGGTGGCCCAAGGTCTTCGGCTACACCCTCAGCGACAAGCTCGGGAAGTGGCACTTCTGGACCATCCTGATCGGCTTCAACCTCACGTTCGGGCCGATGCACATCCTCGGCCTCCAGGGCATGCCCCGGCGCATGCACACCTACGTCGAGGGCTACGGGTTCGACTTCTGGAACCTGGTGTCGACCATCGGCGTGTTCGTCATCACCGTGTCGATGCTGATCTTCGCCGCCAACATCCTGAAGAGCTGGCGCGGCCACCGCGTCGACCCGGTGGACCCCGGTCCCGACCCGTGGGACGCCCGCAGCCTCGAGTGGATGGTGCAGTCGCCGGTGCCGGCGCACAACTTCGACGAGGTGCCGACCGTGTCGCACCTCGACGAGTTCTGGCACCGCAAGTACCAGGAGAACGACCAGGGCAAGCTCGTCCGGGTCGCCACCGGCGCCGAGGTGGCGCAGGCCGGCGACCCCACCGGCGTGCACCTGCCGTCACCGTCGTACTGGCCGCTCGTCATGGCGATCGGGCTGCCGGTCATCGGCTACGGCCTCATCTTCAACCTGGGCCTGGCGGCGCTCGGCGGCCTCATCGTCGTGATCGCCGGGTTCGGCTGGGGCTACGAGCCCGCCGACGACCCCGAGGCGCACCACGGCCCGCACGACCACGACGGCCACGACGACGGGCACGACGGTGCCGAGGCCGAGCTCGACGAGGCCTCCGGCAACGGCGACGAGACGCCTGCGGCCGAGGCCGAGCCCGCCGGCGTGGCGTCCGGGTCGCCGACCGCGTCCGCCTCCGACGAGAAGGCGTCCTCCGATGACTGAGACCGCGACCGCCCCGCAGATCGAAGACCCCGTCCTGCACGACAAGGGCGTGGTCAGCCACCAGACCAGCACCGGCGTCTCCAACGAGAAGCTGGCGATGTGGGTGTTCCTCGGCTCCGACTGCCTGCTCTTCGGCGGCCTGATCTCCACCTACCTGCTGCTGCGCCACCGTGTGCCGCCCGGCCACGGCCCGACGCCCAGCCACCAGTTCTTCGACATCCCCTTCACGTCGGTGTCGAGCTTCGTGCTGCTGTTCAGCTCGCTCACGATGGCCCTGGCGGTCGGCGCCATCCACCGCGGCGACCTGCGGCGCTGCCGCACGTTCCTGATGACGACCGCGCTGCTCGGCTCGGTCTTCATCGCCGGCCAGGTGTACGAGTTCACGGCCTTCGTGAAGGAGGGACTCGGCTACACGACGAACATCTTCGGCTCGGCCTTCTACACGTTGACCGGCTTCCACGGCGTGCACGTCAGCGTCGGCATCATCTTCCTGCTGTCGCTGGTGGTGATGTCGCTGCGCGGCAAGCTGTCGGGCGACAAGGCCGAGACCGTCGAGATCTTCGGCCTCTACTGGCACTTCGTCGACGTCGTGTGGATCCTGATCTTCACGATCGTCTACCTGATCCCGTGATGGTGAGGGGCAGCGCACGATGAGCACCAGCAGCACGACGGGCACGACCGGAGGGTCGGGGTCCGAGTACGCCGGCGAGGTCCCCCACGCCGACCACGAGGCCCACCAGCACCGGCACCCCACCGACGCCACCTACATCAAGGTGGCGCTCATCCTCGCCGCGCTCACGGCGCTCGAGGTCGGCACCTACTTCCTCGACGACGCCAGCACCACGACGCTCGTGGTGCTGCTGTTCCCGATGATGATCATCAAGTTCGCCGTCGTGTGCCTGTGGTTCATGCACCTGCGGTTCGACAACCCGATCTTCAAGCGGATCTTCGTGTTCGGGCTGATGCTCGCCGTGGTCGTTTACTGCATCGCCCTCACGTCCATGCAGTTCTGGTCCTCGAGCTACGGGAGCTGATCGCGCCATGCTTCTCGCCGCCGGAGCCGACTTCTGGCGGTGGCAACCGCACCCCGAGGTCTGGGTGCTGGTGGGGGGTGTCGCCGCACTGGCCGTCTACGCCCTGCGCGTCGTCGGGCCGAAGGTGGTGCCCGCCGGGCAGTCGGTGGTCACGCGGGCGCAGCTGGCGTGGTTCGGCCTCGGCCTGGTGCTGCTGTGGGTGGCCTCCGACTGGCCGATCCACGACATCGGCGAGGAGTACCTGTTCTCGGTCCACATGACCCAGCACATGCTGCTCACCTACGTGGTGCCGCCGGTCATGCTGCTGGCCACGCCCGAGTGGTTGGCGCGCCTGGTGCTGGGCCGGGGTGTCGCCAAGCGGGTGTTCTCGTTCCTGGCCCGGCCGGTGCCGGCCGCGCTGCTGTTCAACTCGTTCCTGCTGTTCACCCACGCCCCGTTCGTGGTGAACGCGTCGGTCGAGAACGCGGTCGTGCACTACCTGGTCCACACGGCCCTGGTGGCGACGGCGTTCCTGATGTGGATGCCGGTGGTGGGCCCGCTGCCGGAGCTGCGGATCTCGTACCCGGCGCAGATGCTGTACCTGTTCGTGATCTCGATCGTGCCGACCGTGCCCGCGGGCTGGCTCACGTTCGCGGGTGGGGCGATCTACTCGGCCTACGACGTGCCCGACCGGCTGTGGGGACTGACGATCACCGACGACCAGCAGATGGCCGGCGTGATCATGAAGCTGCTCGGCGGCGGCTACCTGTGGCTGGTCATCACGATCCGGTTCTTCCAGTGGGCCTCGAAGTTCAGCGACACCGACAAGGCGATCGACCAGGCCGGCCCACCGCACGACCTCACGTGGGCCGACGTCGAGGCCGAGTTCGACAGGCACCCGCCGGCGCCCGAGCCCGAGCCGGCGCCGCACCGCGAGCCCCCGGGGCCGGCCTGAGCCCCGCGTCCTCTGCGGGGTTGCGGTCGCGCCGGCGGGCGGCACCGAGCGGAGAGCGCCCTGCGGTGCCGCCTACCAGGCGTAGGTGACGCCGGTCAGGTCCTCCGACAGCGCCCACAGCGTGGCGGCGGCCTCGTCGTCGCGAGCCGCGCCCGACATGCCGACGGCCTTCGGGCCGCCCCGCATCTCGAAGGGGCCGTCGGGGCCGAAGTAGTCGCCCGAGGCCACCTCGGGCATGGTGGCGGCGTACAGCTGCGGCAGCGCACCGGCCTCGGCGGGCTGGCCGGCGAGCGCGTTGCCCGTCGCCATGAGGGCGGCCATGACCCGCGCCACGACGCCGTCGCCCCCGGCACGGGCGCTCGTGCCCTGCAGGTGGGTCGACGCGTAGCCGGGGTGCGCCGCCGCCGACACGAGGTCGGTGCCCGCCGCAGCCGCGCGCCGGCCGAGCTCGCGCATGAACAGGAGGTTGGCGAGCTTGGTCTGCCCGTACGCCGGCCACTTGCGGTAGGTCGTGCGGTCGTAGTTGGGGTCGTCCCAGCGGTTGCGCCCCTGGCGGTGCAGGTTCGACGACGTGGTGACCACGCGCGGGCCCGGCGCGCGGCGCAGGGCGCCCAGCAGCAGGCCGGTGAGGGCGAAGTGCCCGAGGTGGTTGGTGCCGAACTGCATCTCGAAGCCGTCGGCCGTGCGACCCAGGGGCAGGGCCATCACGCCCGCGTTGTTCATGAGCACGTCGAGCCGCTCGACCGTCCCGTCGACCTCGGCGGCGGCCTTGCGCACCGAGGCCAGGTCGGCGAGGTCGAGCGCCACGACCGTGGGCGCCGGGCCGGTGGCCACCGCTGCGACCCGCACGCGCGCCGCCTCGGCGCGCTCGGGGTTGCGGCACCCCATGAGCACGGTGGCCCCGCGGCGGGCGAGCGCCTCGGCCGACGCGAGGCCCAACCCGCTGTTGGCGCCCGTGACGAGCACGGTGCGCCCGGTCTGGTCGGGGATGTCGGTGGAGCTCCAGCGGGCCATGCCGTCAGCCTGCCAGACCGGCGCCGCGTCCCGGGCCGCGGCGCGCCGTCGCCGGCCCGCAGGTCAGTCGTCGGGCTCCCAGCGGAACAGCGCGACGGCGAGCGCCACCCCGGCGACCGCCCAGACGGCGAGCACCGGCCACACGCGCCCCGGCACGTCGGCGCCGCTCAGCGCGCCGCGCAGCGCCTCGGCGAGCGCGGTGGAGGGCAGCGCGTCGGCCGCCGCCTCCAGCCCCGAGGGCAGCTCGTCGAGCGGGAAGACCATTCCCGACAGCAGCAGGAGCACGACGAAGATGGCGTTGGCCGCGGCCAGGCACACCAGCGCCCCGAGCCGGCCGGCGAGCACGAGGGCGAGGCCGGTGAAGGCGGCCACGGCCAGCACGATGGCGCCGACCAGCGGGACGGGCTCGACGTCGGGGCTCCACCCCAGGGCCAGGGCCGCGGCCACGAGCACGGCCGCCTGCACCGCGATGACGACGAGCACCGCGAGGCCCTTCGCCGCGACCAGCCGGGGTCGGCCGAGCGGGGTGGTGCCGAGCCGCTTGAGCACGCCGTAGCCCCGGTCGAACCCGGTCGAGATGGCCAGGTTGGCGAACGCCGTCGCCAGCACGGCGAGGGCGAGCGCCCCGGGAGCGAGGAAGTCGACGGCGTCGCCGTCGATCGGCAGCACGTCGACCAGCGAGAAGAACACGAGCACCGCCACGGGGATGCCGAGCGTCAGCAGCAGCGACTCGCCGTTGCGGAAGATCAGCGCGAGCTCGAGGCGCACCTGGGCGGCGAGCGGCCTCACGGCGCCTCCTCCTCCAGCGCGTTGTCCACAGCATTTCCCCCGCGAGATCGGGGGCCATGGCCCCCGATCTCGCGGGGGAAATCCTCGTCGGTGGGAGGAGGGGGGCTCGTGAGGCGCAGGTAGACGTCCTCGAGGCGCTGGCGGCCCGCCCGCAGGTCGCCGAGGGCCAGGTCGTGGGCGGCGAGCCACGCCGTGATGGCGGCCACCGCCGCGGGGGTGGGCGCGACGGCGACGGCGTACTCGCCCGGGGCGTCCTCGACCACGGCGGCCCCGTCGAGGGCCGCGGACAGCGACCGGCGGTCGAGTCCGGCCGGGGCCCGGAACCGGACGTGCTCGCCGCCCTCGGCCGTGCGGGTGAGCGCCTCGACGGTGCCCTGGGCGACGAGGCGCCCGTCGGTCACGATGACGACGTGGTCGGCGACCCGCTCGGCCTCGTCGAGGTCGTGGGTGGTCAGCAGCACGGTGACGCCCCGGTTGCGCAGGTCGGCCACCACCTGGCGGATCACCTGGCGCCCGGCGGGGTCGACGCCGGCCGTCGGCTCGTCCAGGAAGGCGACCTGCGGGCGACCGACGAGGGCGAGCGCCAGCGCCAGCCGCCGCTGCTCGCCGCCCGACAGCCGCCGGTACGGGCGGCCCTCGAGCCCGGACAGGCCGAGCTGCTCGACGAGCGACCCCGGCGGGAGGGGATCGGGGTAGAGCGCAGCGGCGTGGCGCAGGGCCTCGCCGACGCGCACCGCCGGGTGGATGCCCCCCTCCTGCAGCATCACGCCGATGCGCGTGGTCAGCGCGGCGTGGTCGGCCTGCGGGTCGAGGCCGACGACCGACAGCCGCCCCGACGTCGGGCGGCGCAGGCCCTCGAGCGCCTCGATCGTCGACGTCTTGCCGGCACCGTTGGGACCGAGGACGCACGTGACCTCGCCCGCCTCGGCGCGGAACGACAGGTCGTCGACCGCGGTGACGTCGCCGTACGTGATCGTCAGGGACTCGACGTCGACCGCAGCCATGCGGCCGCGACGCTAACGCCGGGCGGTCACGACGCCGGAACCGGCGGGACGGGAACGGTGGTCGTCGACCCGGTCGTGCTGGTCGAGGTCGTCGGCGCCGCGCCGGGCTCGACGCGGGGCGGGACGCGCGGGGCGGGGTCGGGCGACGGGGGCAGGGCGCGAGCGGGGCCCAGGTCGAGGGTCCGTCCGTCCTGGTCGACGAGGGTGATCCCGTCGGCGGGCTGCCCGTCGGCGCCGTAGGCGTCGAGGTCGGTGATCGGCGACCCGTCGGGCCACCACAGGATGGCGAAGTCGGAGGCGGCGGCGCCCGCCGGGTTCGGCACGATGCGGTCCTGGCCCAGGTCGTCGACCGTGACGTACCCGGCGGCGGCGTCGGCCTCGCCGACGCCGCCCACCATCACCAGTGCGCCGAGGACGGCGCCGGCGTTGACGACCCACCGCCACCGGGGTGGCGCCGGGTTGCGCCCCAACCGCACCGACCAGGCCACGACCGGCACCGTGACGATCAGGCCGAGGAAGGCGTTGCCCCACAGCTCGGGGAGGGGGAACCAGCTCGAATCGCCCCCGGTCGCCTCGGCGGCGAGCCACACGAGCAGCCAGCCCCGGGCCACCCACCACGCGGGACGCAGCTCCGGGAGGAAGTCGACGACCGCCCGGGTCCACGGGTGGCGGCGGAGGGCGTCGGTGCGCCGCCGCAACCGGTCGAGGGGCGGCCGGCGCGCGCCGGCGGCCGGCGCGAGCCCCGCGGAGGCGCGCAGCTCGGCGGCGAACGAGGAGGGCGGGCCGAGGGCGTCGTCGAGCGGCCCGTCGGTGGCGGCGGCGACCTCGTGGACGTGCGACTCGAGGTCGTCGAGCAGGTCGTCGCGCTCGTCGGGGGGCAGGTCGGAGAGGTGGTCGCGCACCGCCGCCAGGTAGTCGGCGGCGCGGCGGTCGAGCGTGGGCTCGGTGGTGGTGGTCATGCTGCGGCCCTCCCGCTCGTGCCGAGCAGGTCGTCGAGGACGTCGGCGAAGTGGCGCCAGGTCTTGGTGCCGGTGCTGAGGGCCTGCCGGCCCGACGGCGTGACGGCGTAGTACTTCCGGTGCGGTCCCTCGTCGGACGGGACCACGTACGACGACAGCGAGCCCGAGCGGAACAGGCGGCGCAGCGTGCCGTACACCGAGGCGTCGCCGACGTCGTCGAGGCCCGCTTCGCGCAGTCGCCGCACGATGTCGTATCCGTAGGCGTCCTCCTCGACGACGACGGCCAGCACCGCCAGGTCGAGGACGCCCTTGAGCAGTTGGCTCGTGTCCACGGGACCGCACTCCTTCCGTGTCCGCAGTAGTGCGGTACGCACAGTACCACGCGACGCAAGGCACAGGGTGGCGGCACAGGGTGGCGGCACAGGGTGGCCGCACCGGGCCGCAACGCGCCGACCGGGGCCAACGCGTGCGGGGAGCCTCGGCCACCGCCGGTAGCCTCGCGGGCCATGCTCGACCTCCGACGCATCCGCACCGAGCCCGAGGCGGTGGCCGCCGCCCTCGAGCGCCGGGGTCCGGGCGCGTCCGCCGTCGTCGGCCGCATCCTCGAGCTCGACGCCGAGCAGCGCCGGGCGAGCGCCGAGCGCGACGACGTGCGCAGCCAGGTGAAGGCCATCTCGAAGCAGGTCGGGCGCCTGCGCGGCCAGGGCCGGGCCGACGAGGCCGAGGCGCAGATGGCCGAGAGCCGCGACCTGGGCGAGCGCGAGAAGGCACTGGCCGCCGACGCCGACCGCCTCGCCGACGAGATCCGCGACCTGCTGCTCGCCACCCCCAACACGCCCAGCGTCGACGCCCCCGACGGCGAGGGCGAGGCCGACAACGTCGTGCTGCGCACCGAGGGCTACGACGCGTCCGCCTACGCCGAGCACCAGCGGGTCCCGCACTGGGACATCGGCGAGCAGCTCGGGCTGTTCGACTTCGCCCGCGCCACCAAGATCTCGGGCTCGATGTTCGCCATGTACCGGGGGTGGGGCGCCCGGCTCCTGCGGGCGCTCGTGCAGCTCAGCCTCGACCGCAACGCCGACGCCTACGAGGAGGTGCGGCCGCCCACCCTGGTGCTCACCGAGACGATGGTGTCGACCGGGCACCTGCCGAAGTTCGCCGACGAGGCCTACCACGTCGAGCGCGACGACCTGTGGGCCATCCCCACCGCCGAGGTGCCGCTCACGTCGCTGCACCGCGACGAGGTGCTCGACGGCGCCGACCTGCCGTTGCGCTACACCGCCTACACGTCGTGCTTTCGCCGCGAGGCCGGGTCGGCCGGCAAGGACACGCGCGGCCTGCTGCGCAGCCACGAGTTCGACAAGGTCGAGCTGCTGGCCGTCGCGGCCGACGCCACCCAGGCGATCGCCTGCCAGGAGGACGTGCTCGCCCGCAGCGAGGGCCTGCTGCGCGACCTGGGGCTCGCCTACCGCATCCTCGACCTCTGCACGGGTGACCTCGGCAACTCCGCCGCCCGCACCTGGGACATCGAGGCCTACGCCCCGGGCGTCGACCAGTGGCTCGAGGTGTCGTCGGTGTCGTGGTTCTCCGACTACCAGGCCCGCCGCGCCAACATCCGCTACCGCCCCGCGCCCGACCCGGTCGACGGCGGTGCCGCGCCCGCCGGGGCGGCGAAGCCGAAGGGCACCGTCGTGGCCCACACGGTCAACGGCTCGGCGATGGGCTGGCCGCGCACGGTCGCCGCCTACCTCGAGACCCACCGCCGGCCCGACGGCACGGTCGGCATCGTCGACGTGTTGCGGCCCTACCTCGGCGGCGCCGAGGCGATCACCCCGCGCTGACGGCCGGCCGGTCCCGGGGCCGGGCGGGCGCCGGATCCCCCGTCCGACGACGCGGCCGCCTCGCGTGCCGGAGGAGGTTCAGGCGCAGTCGCGGCACACGCCCGACAGGGCGAAGTGCTGGGGGCTGAGCACGAAGCCGCGGGAGGTGCGCAGCTCGGCCGCCAGCGCGTCGAACGCGTCGAGGGGCAGCTCGACCACCGCGCCGCACCGCGAGCACACCGCATGGTGGTGCGGTCGGTGGTCGAGGTGGAACGTCGACGGCCCGTGACCGAGGTGCACGTGGCTGATCACGCCCAGCTCCTCGAGCCGGTCGAGGGTGCGGTAGACGGTCGCCCGGTGGGCCTCGGGGTCGCCACCGTCCGGCCCGTCACCGGCGGCGACGCGGGCCACGATCTCGTCCGCGGTGACGTGGTGGTCGCCCGCGACGAGGGCGTCGACCACGGCCCGGCGCGACGCCGTGACCCGGTCTCCGTGCGCCCGCAGCAGGGCGAGGATCTCGTCGGCTGAACGAGGACTGGCGTCCACGCGGGGGAACGGTAGTAGGTTCCGAGCGTCTCTCTCTGCTCCCCGGAGGGGTGTGACCAGGGAAGGTTCGACCCTCGCATGCGACGCGTCTGGGCCTGGATGGCCCTCAACTTCGGCAAGCACGCGGGCATCGTCGGCGCCATCGGGCTGGCGATCACCCTCGTGCTCGGGCTCGGCATCACGAAGCTCGACTTCGCGACCGGCCAGGACTCGTACCTGAACAAGGACGAGCAGGTCTACAAGGACAGCGTCGCCTACCAGGACCTGTTCGGCGGCCAGGCCATGGTCACGCTGTTCACCATGGACGACGGGGAGACCGTCGCCGACCTGTTCACGTCCGAGAACATCGCCCACCTCCAGCAGGTCGAGGACGAACTGCGCGGCACCGACGGCGTGTTCAGCGTGATCAGCCCGCTCACCGCGCTGGAGTTCACCCAGAACATGGTGACCAGCCCGACGGGCGACGTCACCGAGAGCGTGGCCGGGCAGGCCCTGCTCGGCGCCCAGGCCCGCGACCCCGACCCCGCGGCGCAGGCCCTGCGCCTCGAGGACTCCGTCACCACGCTCAACCGCATCGCCGCCGTGCAGGGCCCGCACGACGTCTCCAACCCCCAGTGGATCGAGTTCCTGCTCTTCGACAACCAGGGGAACATCCGCAAGTCGCTGCGGCCCTTCTTCCCCGACGAGAGCCACGCGCAGATGATCACCCGCATCGACGGGAACCTCTCGCTCGAGATCGAGGGCGCGGCGGCCGAGCGGGTGCAGGTCGTGGCGCAGGCCGAGCCGTTCGAGAACGCCACCACGGTCAGCACCGGGGCCTCGGTGCTGCTGAAGGACCTCAACGACTACCTGCGCGGCGGCATGCTGACGCTCGGCGCCATCGCGGTCGGGATCATGGTCGTGATCCTCGTGCTGCTGTTCGGCGTGCGCTGGCGGCTGCTCCCCCTGTTCGTGATCCTCGTGGGGGTCACCTGGGCGTTCGGCCTGGCGGGCTACCTGGGCATCCCGCTGTCGGTCGTGACGATCGCCGGCCTGCCGGTGATGCTCGGCGTGGGCATCGACTACGCGATCCAGATGCACTCGCGCATCGAGGAGGAGGTGGTCATCGACCGGGCCGAGCACCCGATCCAGGAGGCCGCCGTCAACCTCGGGCCGGCGCTGCTGGTCGTCACCTTCGACGCCATCTTCGCCTTCCTGGCCCTGCGGTTCGCCAAGGTGCCGATGATCCGGGACTTCGGCCTCCTGCTGGCCGTCGGCATCGCGGTGATCTGCATCTGCAGCATCGTGCTGCCGCTGGCGGCGCTCGGCATCCGTGAGTACCGGTCACCCACGACGGGCCGCGACTTCAGCCACGGCCGGCTGGCGCGCCTGGTCGTGTGGCTGGGCGACCTGCCCAAGTCGACCGCGGTGCCGCTGGCGGTCGCCAGCGTCGTCGTGTTCGCCGGCGGCATCGCCGTCGAGGACAGCCTGAACATCCAGAGCGACCCCGAGGAGTGGGTCAACCAGGACACGCAGGTCATCCGCGACATCGACACGCTCAAGACCGAGACCGGGTCGTCGGCCGAGCTCGGCATCTTCGTCGAGTCCGACGACGTCTTCGACGACGCCACCGCCACGTTCGTCACCGAGTTCGCCAACGAGCGGCTGGCCAAGCGGCCCGACGACCTGTTGACCGCCTCGTCGATCGTCACCACCGTCTCGTTCCTGCTCGAGGTGCCGGGCGCGACGGTCCTCCCGCCGACCGGTGCCGACGTCGAGCGGGCCTACGAGGTGGCGCCGCCCGACATCCAGAAGTCGCTCGTCGCTCCCGACGGGGGCGCGCTCAACCTCGTCTTCCGCACGGGCCCGGGGTCGCTCGACCACCGCGCCGTGTACGTCAACGAGATCCGCGACGAGCTGGCGTCGGGGGTCACCGCCGGCGGCGTCGAGATCCCGCCGGGGGTCCGGGCCACGCCGTCCGGCCTGGCCGTCGTGGGCGTGGGCCTGCTCGAGAACATCGAGGCCAACCGCATCCTGCTGACCTACCTGGCCGTGCTGTTCGTGTTCCTCTTCCTCACCGTGCGGCTGCGCAGCATCGTGCGGGCGCTGCTGTCGCTGGTGCCGGTGCTGATCGCCACCGGGGCGGCGTCGCTGGTGGCGTGGGCGTTCGACCTGCAGCTCAGCCCGATGACCGCGGTCGGGGGCCCGCTGGTCGTGGCGTTGTGCACCGAGTTCACGTCGCTGATCCTGCTTCGGTTCATCGAGGAGCGGCAGCGGGGGTACACGCCCCGCGAGGCCGTCCAGGTCACGGCGGCGCGCACCGGCCGGGCGTTCATCGTGTCGGCCCTCACCGCGGTCTCGGGCGTCGCGGTGATCGCCTTCTCGTCCCTGCCGCTGCTCCAGGACTTCGGCATGGTCGTGGCGATGAACGTGGCCGTCGCGCTGCTGTCGGCCCTCGTCTTCCTGCCGCCGATGCTGGTGTGGGCCGAGGAGCGCGGCTGGGTCACGCGGGGCCTCAAGGCCCACCACGACGCGATCATCCACGCCGAGCACGAGGCCCCCGCCCCCGCCGAGCAGGCCTGAGCGCCGACACGTCGTTCGGTCGAAACCCGACCGTTCCTCTCGGGACCGGCGGTAACGTGACCGCCATCGACGAAGACCCAGGGCCGCCGCCGCGGCCCGACGAGTCCCGGGGCCGCTGACGCGGGGAGGGGTCCGTGTTGCCCACGACAGCTCACGCCACCACGAAGCGAGCGCCGCGGGCGTGACCGATCGCCCCGCGTCGGCTCCGGCCGACGCCTCCGACGACGCACGCGCGGACGCCGCGTCCGGCGCCTACGCCGACGCGGGCGCTCCCGCCTCGGCGGGCGGCGGTCCGGCCCCGACGGTCGGTCCGCCCCCGGGCGCTGCGGGCGCTGCGGGCCCTGCGGATGCCGGCGACGACGCCGTGGCCGGCCGTCCGGGCCCCGACGGCGACGTCGCCCTGCACCTCGAGCACCTCACCAAGACCTACGCGGGGGCCGCCCGCCCGGCGGTCGGCGACCTCGACCTCACGATCCCCCGGGGCGAGCTGGTGGCGCTGGTCGGTCCGTCGGGGTGCGGCAAGACGACCACGCTGAAGATGATCAACCGCCTGGTCGAACCGACGGGCGGCACGGTGTGGCTCGAGGGCACCGACATCCGCTCGCTGCCGGTACACGAGCTGCGGCGGGGGATCGGCTATGTCATCCAGCAGGCGGGGCTGTTCCCCCACCGCAAGGTCCGAGACAACATCGCCACCGTGCCCCAGCTGCTCGGCTGGCCCAAGGCGCGCATCCGCGAGCGGGTCGACGAGCTGGCCACCCTGCTCGACCTCGAGCCCGGCCTGCTCGGCCGCTACCCGGCGGCCCTGTCGGGCGGTCAGCAGCAGCGCGTCGGCGTCGCCCGCGCCCTGGCGGCCGACCCGCCGGTGCTGCTGATGGACGAGCCCTACTCGGCCGTCGACCCGATCGTGCGGGCCCGCCTGCAGGACGAGCTGCTCGAGCTGCAGCACCGGGTCCACAAGACGATCGTGCTCGTCACCCACGACATCGACGAGGCCATCAAGCTGGCCGACCGCATCGCCATCCTCAACGTCGGGGGTGTGATCGAGCAGGTCGGCCCGCCAGAGGACCTGCTGCGCGAGCCGACCAACGACTTCGTCGCCGACTTCCTCGGCGACGACCGGGGGATCAAGCGGCTGTCGCTCATGCGGGTCAGCCAGGTGGCGCTCAGCCGCGGACCGGTCGTCGCCCCGACCGCCGCGCCCGCCGACGCCCGGGCGGTCATGGGCGCCGAGGGCACCGACTGGGTGGCCGTGTGCGACGGCGACCGCCTGCGCGGGTGGGTGGGGGCCGACACCATCGGCGCGCTCCCGGCGGGTGGCTCGCTCGCCGACGCCGACCCGCGGCCGTTCGTGGCCGTGGTGCGCCCCGACACGACGCTCAAGGCCGCGCTCGACGGCATCGTCACGTCGCGGACCCGCGTGGCGGTCGTGGTCGAGCCGGCCGACGACAACCGTGACGGCGTCCGGCCCGACGACGCCCGCGACGAGCGCTACCTCGGCATGCTCACGCTCGACGACCTGGCCGAAGGGGTCACCCGGTGATCACGGCGCTGCTGGCGGCCGAGGAGCCGCTGGTCCGCTGGGACTGGGTGGGCGACCACACCGAGGAGATCGCGGACGCCCTCCGGCAGCACATCCAGCTCACGGTGGTCGCCGTGTCCATCGGGTTCGTGATCTCGCTGCTGCTGGCGTTCGTGGCGGTGAAGTGGCGCTGGACCTACGAACCGCTCGCCGGCGTCTGCAGCGTCCTCTACGCCATCCCCAGCCTGGCCCTGTTCGGCGTGCTCGTGTCGATCCCGTTCTTCGGGCTGGGGTTCCGCACCGCCGAGGTGGCCCTGGTCAGCTACACGCTGCTCATCCTGCTGCGCAACGACGTGGCCGGCCTCGACGGCGTGCCGGCGCCCGTGCGCGAGGCCGCCTCGGGCATGGGCTTCGAGGGCTGGCGCCGGGTGCTGCGGGTCGACCTGCCGCTCGCCACGCCGTCGATCATGGCCGGGCTGCGCATCGCCACGGTCACCACCGTCGGCCTCGTCACGGTGACGTCGCTGGTGGGCGAGGGAGGGTTCGGCAAGCTCATCAACGACGGCCTCGGCCGCAACTTCCCCACGCCGATCGTCGTGGGCGCGGTCGGGTCGATCCTGCTGGCGATCGTGTTCGACCTGCTGTTCGTGCTCATCGAGCGGCTGATCACGCCGTGGGCGCGCGCCGGCCGGCCGCCCGGCGGACGTCGGCGCGGGGCGCGCGGCCGCGACGTCGCGACGGTCGACGTCCCCGCCCCGGCGCGGGTTGCGGGGCCGGCACAGGGTCGCACCCGGCCGCCCGACGCACGGCCCGCGGTCGCCCGCTCCGCCGCAGCCGGCGCCCTCGGGGGTGGCCGGTGAGCGAGTCCTGGCGGCAGATGCTCGACTACCTCGGCTCCGACGCAGCCTGGTCGGGGCGCAACGGGCTGCCGGCGCTCACGTGGGCGCACGTGAAGATCTCGCTCGTGGCCATGCTCATCGCGTCCGCCGTCGCCGTGCCCGCAGGAGTGGTGCTCGGCCACGTCAAGCGGGGCGCCCTCGCCGCGGTCACCGTCGTGAACATCGGCCGGGCCATCCCCTCGTTCGCCATCCTCGCCCTGCTGCTGCCGTTCTCGCTGCGCTACGGGTTCGGCCTCGGGTTCTGGCCCACCATCGTCGCCCTCGTCCTGCTCGCCATCCCCCCGATCTTCACCAACACCTACACGGGCGTGCGCGACGTGCCCGACGACGCGGTCGACGCGGCGCGGGGCATGGGCATGCGCGGGGTCGAGCAGGTCCGCAAGGTCGAGCTGCCCGTGGCGGTGCCGCTCATCCTCACCGGGTTGCGGGTCTCGGCCGTGCAGGTCATCGCCACCGCCACGCTCGGCGCCCTGGTCGGCTACCGCGACCTCGGCACCCCGATCGTCAGCGGCTTCACCAGCCCCGACAAGGGTCCGCTGCTGGCGGGGGCCATCGCCGTCGCCCTCCTCGCCCTCCTCACCGACGCCCTGTTCGCCGTCGTCCAGCGGCTGGCGGTGCCGTGGCGTCGCACCGGGCGCACCGCCGACGTCACGGTCGCGGCCGACACCGGCCCCGGCGGAGCGGCCGGGCCGCCCGTCCCTCCCGGTGCTGCGGGGCCGGCCGCCACCGGCGCGGCGGTGACCGCCGCCTGACCCTCCGTCCCGACGACGCAACCGCCCGGTCCCACGATCCCGAAGCCCATCGACGACAGCCCCCGACCAGGGGAAAGGACAGATCCGATGAAACGAACCACCAAGGTGCTCGCCGCCCTGCTCGCGCTCAGCCTGCTGGGCGCGGCGTGCGGCGGCGACGATGACGACGACTCCGCGTCGTCGGATGACGGCGGGTCCGACGCCGCCGACGTCCCCGACGGCCCCGCCATCACGATCGGGGCGCAGGACTTCGGCGAGTCGATGATCCTGTCCGACATCTACGCCGGCGCGCTCGACAACGCCGGGTACGAGGCCGACACGACCGAGGTCGGCGGCTTCCGCGACCTGCTGTTCAGCGCGTTCGAGTCGGGCGAGATCAACATGGCCGTCGACTACGTGGCGTCGCAGCTCGAGTTCCTCAACGACGGGGCCGGCCAGGCCACCAGCGACGTCGACGAGACCGTGGCGATCCTCGAGCCGCTGCTCGAGCAGCGGGGCCTGCAGGCGGGGGCGGCGTCCGAGGCCGTCGACACGAACGCCTTCGTGATCACGCAGGAGACGTCCGACGACCTCGGCATCACCACGCTGTCCGACCTCGCCGAGAAGGGCGCCGACCTCACGCTCGGCGCCCCGCCCGACTGCGAGTCCAACGGCTTCTGCATCCCGGGCCTGCAGCGGGTCTACGGCGTCGACTTCACGCAGTCCTTCACGCCGCTCGACTTCGGCGTGATCCCCGACTCGCTGGACGAGGGCGCGATCGACGTCGGCGTTGTCTCGTCGACCGACGGGCGCCTCGCCGACGACAGCACCGGCTGGGTGCTGCTCGAGGACGACAAGGGCCTGTTCGCGGCCGACAACATCTTCCCGGTGTTCAGCCAGGACGTGTACGACGCCTACGGCAACGACCTGGTGTCGCTGCTCGACGAGATCTCCGGCGAGCTCACCACCGACGACCTCATCGCGATGAACAAGCGCTACGACGTCGACAAGGACGACGCCGAGGACATCGCCACCGACTGGCTGGACGACCACGGCTTCGGCGACTGACAGCTTCTGGCGTCTCTCACCGCGCATATGCGCGGTGAGAGACGCCAGTTCGCGTTAGACCCGGGGACGTGGACCTCTCCGAGCTGGCCGACCTGCGCCAGGAGTACACGGGCGCCGGGCTCGACGAGACCGACCTCGCCGCCGACCCCGTCGAGCAGTTCCGACGGTGGTACGCGGCGTGGCACGACGTGGCCGTCGGCGACCCCAACGCCATGGTGGTCACCACGGCGACGCCCGAGGGCCGGCCGTCGGTGCGCACCGTGCTGCTCCGGGCCCTCGACGCCGACGGCTTCGTGTTCTTCAGCAACTACGACAGCCGCAAGGGCCGCGAGCTCGCCGCCAACCCGCACGCCGCGCTGCTGTTCCCCTGGCACCCCCTCGGCCGCCAGGTCATCGTCGAGGGCTCGGCCTCGCCGGTGACCGACGACGCGTCCGACGCCTACTGGGCCACGCGACCTCGCGGCAGCCAGATCGCGGCGATGGCGTCGCCCCAGAGCCAGGTCATCCCCGACCGGGCCGGGTTCGAGCGCCGCTGGGCCGACCTCGAGCGCGACCTCGAGGGTGTCGACGTTCCCCGGCCCGACAACTGGGGCGGGTTCCGCGTCGCCCACGAGCGGGTCGAGTTCTGGCAGGGGCGCGAGAGGCGCATGCACGACCGGCTCGCCTACCGCCGGGACCCCGACGTCCCGACGGGCTGGCGGGTCGAGCGCCTGGCGCCGTAGATCTGCGATGCTGCCGGACGTGCCCGACCAGGAGACCGCCGGTCGTCCCGCCGTCGACGTGATCACCGCCGAAGACGTCGCCGACCTCAATCGCAGGTCGATCGAGCGCGCCGCGGCCTTCGCCCGGGTCGCCGGCGCCGTGCTCGTGGCGACGGCGGCGATCGGCGTGGCCGCGTGGCTGTGGCTCACGGTACGAGCGCAGCTGATGGCCGACGACTTCTCCGGAGGTACGGGCGCGTTCGGCGGCGTCGGCGGAGGCGTCTCGTTCGCGGATCGGGTCGACCTGCTGCTCGGCTTCGTCGCCCTCCTGGTCAGCGCGGCCCTCACCGGGGGGGTGGGGCTCGGCCTCCGGCTGGTGGCCGACACGTCGGTGGCGCGCGCGGGCGGGTCGCTCACCGGCTTCGCGATCGGCGACGCCGTGCCGCCCGACGCGGCCGCCGTCGCCCCCGTCGACGCCTGATCGACCGCGTCGCGGGTCCGGCTGCCGGGCGACCTACGACCGCGGCTCGGCCGCGGCGGAGCCGGCGCGCACACTCGCGTCCACGCCCGCGCCCGGGCGCACGCGGGGCTCGGCGTTGGGCCGCACGCCCGCTCGCGGTCGCAGCCTGGCGCCCGACGGTCCGGGCCCGCCGGGCCCGACGCCGTCGTGGTCGTCGCCGGGCCGCTCGCTCCGCCCCCGGGTGGCCCGCACCGCCAGCACGGTTCCGACCAGCAGGATCGTGACCACGATGCCGATGCGCACCGAGCCCGTGCGGTCGATCCAGCTCGTGACGTCGGACGACCACCCGTAGACGGTCTCGGTGACGTTCGACCCGGTGGCGGCGCCGGTGCGCCCGAGGCGCACCTCGAGCCAGCCGTAGTAGGCGACGTACGCGCCGGCCAGGGCGACCAGCCCGCCCGACACGCGGCCGACGTAGGGCTGTGCCCGACGGAGGAACCGCACGATCGACGTGCGGGCGAGGGCGATGGCGACGGTCAGGGTCAGGAGCACCAGGGTCATGCCGAGCGCGTAGACCCCGAACACCAGCAGGCCGCCGACGACCGAGTCGTCGGTCATCGTGCCGGCCACCGCGCCGAGGAAGAGGGGCAGGGTGCACCCGATCGACGCGACGGCGTAGGACACGCCGAACACGAACATCGATCCGACCGTGCGCTCGCGCCCGCCCCTGTCGAGCCGCGGCAGCCGGAACGACGGCTCGAAGCCGAACAGCATGGCGACGCCCAGCCCGAACAGGGCGACGCCGATCACGATCGAGATCCAGGGAACGTTCTCGTAGACGGGCAGCGACGTGAGCTCGACGACGGCACCGGCGAGCGCGAACACGGCCAGGAAGCCGGCCGCCACCGCGCACGCGACCTGGATCGCCTGCCCGACGCCGGCCCGGGGCTCGGCGGCGTCGCGGTCCTCGAGGCCGAGGAAGTACGACAGGTAGGCGGGCAGCATGGCGAACCCGCACGGGTTCACCGTCGCCACCATGCCGAGCGTCAGGTAGTAGGCCCAGGCCCGGTCGGGCCCGATGCCCGCCACGACGGTCGAGAGCCCTCCGGTCACGCCGTGACCCCGAACAGCTCGGTCAGCTTCCCCCGCAGGGCCTCCTCGGTCAGGGCGCCGCTGTGCACGTCGCGCACCACGCCGTCGGGCCCGATGAACACGGTCGTGGGCATCGCCAGCCCCCCGAAGTAGGTGAGGGCGCTGGTGTCGGGGTCGCCGAAGGCCGGGTAGGTGATGCCGGTGGCGGCCATCGTCGCCCGGGCGTCGTCGGGGGTGTCGCGGTTGGCCATGCCGAGGAAGGTCACCCGGCCGCCCAGGCTCTGGTGCACGGCCTCGAACGCCGGCATCTCGTCGATGCAGGGCGCGCACCACGAGGCGAAGAAGTTCACGACCACGGGGGTGCCGGTGAACAGGTCGCCGAGCGCGGCGTCGGGGCCGCCGTCGAGCGAGGTCAACCGCACCGCCGCCACCGAGGCGGGGAGCTCGCCCGCCGGCGTCATCTCGTACCCCTCGGTGGGGACGTCGCCGGACGCGCCGTCGTCGCCGCCGGCGTTGCCGCGGTCGAGGAGCGCGGACGTCCCCACGGCTGCGACCAGGGCCAACGCGGTCGCGACGAGGACGGCGGACAGGGGGAGGCGGCGCGTGGCCACGCCCCGACGGTACCGCCGGCCCGGGCGGCGGCGGCAATCGCGGCCCGGCGGGCGCGGCGCCCGCGGCCCCGCCCGCCGGAGGCGCTCGACGACCCCTCGGGCGCGGGACGGGGCCCCTCTGACGAGGGACCCCGTGCCTGCGGGAGCGTCACCGCCGCGTGCGCTCCGCGCGTCTCTGTCTGCCTGGTCCTCGGGTGGTCGGTCGTTCGCCGCTTTCGCCGCAGTGCCGGCGACCAGGGGGCTGGTTCCGGTCGGCGCAGCTAGCGGTGCTTCCGGCTGACCACCTCGGGCACGTCCCGTCGCTCCGTCATGCCGCTGACCTCAGGCGATGCGGACGATCGCAACGGACTGGAGGTGCTCGGGGATGGGGATGTCGGGCAGCTGGTCCTCGGGCCGGGGGCGCTTCGGCGGCCGGCCTCGCCGCCGCTTGGTGGCGAGGATCTTCCCGTTGAGGAAGAGCTGTCCGCCCCACACGCCCCACGGCTCGCGCCGCTCGAGTGCACCCTCGAGGCAGGGGATGAGGGCCGGGCAGGTGGCGCAGATGTGCTTGGCCCGGGCGATGTCTTGCAGCTCCTCGCTGAAGAACATCTCGGCGAGCTGGCCGCTGCCGTCGTTGCAGCGAGCGTGGGCCCACCAGGTGTCCTGGCTGGCGAGGAGCTCAGGTTCTGGCTCGTCGACCTCACCGGTCCCGTGCTCAGCGGGTCTGGTCAGGTCGATGATCTCGTCGGGTTCGGTTGCGGTGGGGGCGATCATCTGCCCTATCCCCTCGTGTCGTGTGCGAGAGCTGTCGTCGTGGGTGAGTCGGGGGCTGTCTGTGTGCATGGGGTCTGTCCGGGGAAACAAAAAGGCCGCCGGGTGAATCCCGACGGCCTTCGGAGGGTTGCGCTTCGTGCGCCCTGAGCGATTTCAGGGGAAGCGCTCCAACGGCCGTCGGGCGGGTCGATCGGTGGTGAACACCGGGGACACCTGCTTGCCCATCGGGAGGTCGGTGGCGTGCCACGACCCGGCAATGGACGGAAGGGTGGTGCCGACGTACTGGACCGCGGGGACCGCGGGGCAGTCCGCGCCGAGACGCGCGGCACCGGTGGCGTTGCCACCCATATGCGTGGTGCCGTTCAGCATCGGTCCAGGTCCATCCTCTCCGTGCCCGTAAGGGCAGATGAGCGTCGTGCGTGTGGGGAGACTCGTCTTCCCACGGGGAACAGGCCACCACGGCGGGCGGGGGTGCGTCAACCAATTATTCGGAAGTGGCGCGATTCGTTCGATCGACGGCAGAAATGGTGTGCCGTCTCGTCGCGCCGATGCGGGGCCGCTAGGCGGTCGTGGGCGAGGTCGCCGGGTCGCTGCTCAGCTTGAACAGCGTGGCGCGGTAGTAGCGCAGCTCGGCGACGCTCTCGCGGATGTCGTCGAGGGCCCGGTGCGCGGTCTCCTTGCGGGGGGCGGCGTCGAGCACCTCGGGAGCCCAGCGCCGCGCCAGCTCCTTGATCGTCGACACGTCGACCGACCGGTAGTGCAGGTACTCCTCGATCTCGGGCAGGTAGGCGGCGAGGAACCGCCGGTCGGTGCCGATCGAGTTGCCGCACAGCGGCACGGTGCGGGCGTCGGGCACGTGCTCGCGGATGAACGCGAGCGTCCGGCGCCCCGCGTCGGCGAGCGTCGTCGTCGACGCCTCGATGGCCGGCAGCAGGCCGCTGCGGGTGTGCATGTCGCGCACGACGTCGCCCATCGCCTTCAGCGCCTCGGGGGGCTGGTGCACGACGAGGTCGGGACCCTCGGCGACGACGGCGAGGTCGTCGTCGGTGACGAGCGTGGCGATCTCGACGATCACGTCGGTCGTCGGGTCGAGGCCGGTCATCTCGAGGTCCATCCACACGAGCACGATCGGGAGGGTACCGGTGCGCCGGCCGCGCCGCCCCGGCGCGGCCGGGCGCGGCCCGGACCAGGGCCGTGGGCGATGATGTCGCCGTGCTGCGCGTCCCCGTCGTCCGCCTCGACCCCGATCTGCCCCTGCCGGCGTACGCCCGACCGGGCGACGCCGGGGCCGACCTGGTGGCGCGCGAGCCGGCGCTGCTGCCCCGCAACGGCGGCCGCTCGGTCGTGCCGACCGGCATCGCGCTGGCGCTTCCGGCGGGCTTCGCCGGCCTCGTGCTCCCCCGCAGCGGCCTCGCCGTGCGTCACGGGATCACGTGCCTGAACGCGCCCGGGCTGGTCGACAGCGGCTACCGCGGCGAGCTGCGCGTGGTGCTGGTCAACACCGATCCCGACGAGGACTACCGGGTCGAGCGGGGTGATCGCATCGCCCAGCTGGTGATCCAGCGGGTCGAGCACGCGTCGTTCGCGCCGGTGCCCGAGCTGGAGGCGAGCGACCGGGGGACGGGCGGGTTCGGGCACACGGGTCGGTGACGCACGGGGATCCCGGCCCGCGCCACTGTTGCGAACCCGTCGCACTAAGATGGCGGCGTGACCGTCACGGGCGTCGTCGCCCCGAGCGCTCCGGCCCGCCTCGCCCGCCCCCGCCGGGTGGTGGCGACGGCGGCGGCCGCCGCGGCGCTGGCCGCCGCCGCGGTCGCCTGCGGGGGCGGGTCCCCGTCGTCCGCCGCCGACGACGGCCGGCTGCGCGTCGTCACGACGGTGGCGCCGATCACGAGCATCGTCTCGGCCGTCGGCGGTGACCTGGTCGCGGTCGAGGGCCTCGTGCCCGAGGGGACCAACAGCCACACGTTCGAGCCGCCGCCGAGCGCCGCCGCGGTGCTGGCGGGCGCCGACGTCCTGTTCGTCAACGGCCTCGGGCTCGAGGAGCCGACCCGGGACCTCGCCGACGCCAACCTCCCCGACGACGCGGTGGTGACCGAGCTCGGCGACGCGACCATCACCCCCGACGAGTACCTGTACGACTTCTCGTTCCCCCGCGAGGGCGGCAAGCCCAACCCCCACCTGTGGACCAACCCGCCGATGGCCGACCGCTACGCCGAGGTGGTCAGGGACACGCTGGTCGAGGCCGATCCCGACAACGCCGCCGCCTACGAGCGGAACCGTGCCGCCTTCTCGCAGCGCGTGGCCGAGCTCGACGCGGCCGTGCGGGCCGCCACCCGGACGATCGACCCGTCCGACCGCACGCTGCTGACCTACCACGACGCCTACGCGTACTTCGCCGACGAGTACGGCTGGCAGGTGATCGGGGCGATCCAGCCCAGCGACTTCGACGAGCCGTCGCCCCGCGAGGTCGCCGACCTCGTCACGCAGGTCCGCGCCACGGGCGTGCCCGCCATCTTCGGGTCCGAGGTGTTCCCCAGCCCCGTGCTCGAGCAGATCGGCGACGAGGCCGGCGTGCGCTACGTCGACGTGCTGCGCGACGACGACCTCCCCGGTGAGCCCGGCGACGAGGAGCACTCGTGGCTCGGCCTCATGCGCTTCGACTACGTCACGATGGTCGAGGCGCTCGGCGGCGACGCCTCGGCCCTCGAGGCCGTGTCGCTCGAGCCGACCGCCCCCGACGAGGCCGAGTACCCGCAGTGACCGGATGCCGGCGACGAGGGGGCCCGTGAGCCGGCCCGCCGTCCCCCTCGTGCGCCTCGACAGCGTCACGTGCGCCTATGGCCGTGACGACGTCGTCGTCGACGCCTCCGTGACGATCGACGCCGACGACTTCGTGGGCATCGTGGGCCCCTCGGGGTCGGGCAAGACGACCTTGCTGCGGGCGTTGCTCGGCACCCTGGCCCCGCGGCGGGGACGGGTCGTGCGGGTGGCGGGCCTGCGGGTCGGGTACGTGCCCCAGCGCGAGACGGTCGACTGGAGCTTCCCGGTCACCGTGGCCGAGGCGGTGCTGATGGCCCGCCCGCGGGGCGGTCGCTGGGCGCCGTGGGCCAGCCGGGCCGAGCGGGGCGAGGTGGCGGACGTGCTGGACCGCCTGGGCCTCGGTGCCCTCGGCTCGCGCCACATCCGCGACCTGTCGGGGGGCCAGCAGCAGCGCGTGTTCATCGCCCGTGCCCTGCTGCGCCAGCCCCAGCTGCTCGTGATGGACGAGCCGACGTCGGGGGTCGACGTGCGCACCCGCCACGAGCTGCTGCACCTGCTCGACGAGCTGCACCGCGACGGACTGGCGATCCTGCTCACCACCCACGACCTCAACGGCATGGCGGCCCACCTGCCGCGCCTGGCGTGCCTCAACCGGCGGATCGTCGCCGCTGGGCCGCCCCTCGCGGTGCTCACCCCCGAGGTGCTGCAGCAGACCTACGGGGCGCCCATGGACGTGCTGGTGCACGGCGGCATGCCGGTCGTGGTCGACCGGGCCCACGGGAGCCTCGGGCCCGGGCACGCCCACGACGTGGCCGCGGTCGGAGCCCCGGGACGCCCCGGGGGGAACGGCGACGCTCGCGGCGGCCTGCCCGGCGACGACGAGGCCGTCGCGGACGCGGCCGGTCCCGCGGCGTCGGTGCGAGGCTGACGTGGACGGGTTCTGGGAGCCGTTCCGCTTCGAGTTCTTCCGCCACGGCCTGCTGGTGGCGACGGTGGCGGGGGCGCTGTGCGGCCTGGTCGGCACGTTCGTGGTGCTGCGGCGCATGAGCTACATCGGCCACGGCCTCTCGCACGCGGTGTTCGGCGGGGCCGCGGTGGCCGCGGTCGTGGGGGTGGACTTCTTCCTGGGCGCGGGCGCCTGGGGCATCGCCTCGGCGCTCCTCATCGGACGGGTCGCCCGCCGGGGGGTGATCGGCAGCGACGCCGCCATCGGGGTGGTCACGACGGCGAGCTTCGCCCTGGGCCTGGCCCTGTTCGGCCTCTACGGGCAGGCGCGGCAGAGCACCGAGGCGCTGCTGTTCGGCAGCATCCTCGGCGTCGACGAGACCGACATCGCCGTCGTCGTCGGCGTCACCGTGGCGACCGTGCTGGTGGTGGCGCTGGGGTACCGCCCGCTGCTGTTCTCGACGTTCGATCCCGAGGTGGCCGCGGTCTCGGGCCTGCGCGTCGACCGCCTCGACGCGCTGCTGATGGTCGTGCTGGCGGTCGCGATCCTGGCCACCACCCAGGTGCTCGGCGTGGTGCTGGTGGCGGCGACGCTGGTGATCCCCGCCACCGTCGCCCGCATGCTCACCAACCGGTTCGCCCGCATGCTGTGGCTGTCGACCGTCATCGGCGCGGCGTGCGGCTTCGTCGGGATGGTGGCCAGCTACCACCTCGACATCTCGTCGGGCGCCGCCGTGGTGCTCGTGGGGGCGGCGCTGTTCACGGTGGTGTTCGCCGCCACCGGGGCGCGCGGTCGGCGCCGTCTCGGCGCCCGGAGGATCGAGCCGGCCGCCTGAGGATCGGGGCGTCGGTCAGTCGTCGTCGAGGTCGGGCTCGGGCAGCGACTTCCGCAGCACGATGCGCCGGCCGCCGGCCTCGACCCGCCACTCGTCGACCGCGGCGTCGAGCACGGCCGAGGCGATCTCGGGCACATCCGCCGGACCGCCGGGGGACGGCGCCGGGCCGGCCGTCGCCGGCGGGACGGACCCGGCATCCGCGACCTCGAGCTCGACCACCAGGCCGTCGGCCTCGACGTCGAACGTGACGACCAACGCGCCCTCGCCGCCCGGGTCGTGCGCCAGCAGCGCTGCCGCCTCGCCCACCGCCAGCTGGATCTGCTCGACCTCGTGGTAGGTGAACCCGGCGCGGGTCGCCAGGCCCGCGGCGCCCGCCCGGACGATGCGCACGGCGGGCGTGGCGGCGGGCACCGAGAGCCGGATGCGGTCGGTCGGGGTGAGATCCACGCCGCGCCGGAGCGTAGTGGTGCCCTGGCCGATCGGCGGAGGCGGCGGTCCGAGCGGGCCACCGGCTCGCCGCCCGCCCGGGCCGGGAGCGCCCGTCTACGAGGTGGGGGGCGGCGGGGTCACCCGAGCCGGGTCGACGTCGGGCCGCTCGCCCAGGTACACGGGGTGGCGGATGCGCCCTTCCGACGTCAGCTCGCCGTACGCGATCTCGACCACGACCTCGGGCCGCACCCAGTGCGCCCCCCGCCGGTGCAGCGCGGGCGGCTCCGGATCGAAGGGGCACTCGGCGACGGCGAGCGGCGCGAGCCGCCGGCCCATGCGGGCCAGCTCGGGCACGGTGAACCCCGAGCCGACCCGCCCGGCGTACCGCAGCGGCCCGCCGGGCTCGTCGTAGGCCCCGACCAGCAGCGAGCCCAGGCCGCCCTCGCGGTTGCCCGCGCCGCCGCTCCAGCCGCCCACCACCCACTCGTCGTGGCGGCGGACCTTGACCTTGATCCACTGCCGGCTGCGCCCGCCGGGCACGTACGGGGCGTCTCGACGCTTGGCGACCACGCCCTCGAGGCCCTGGGCCTCGGCCGCGGCGAGGAGGTCGGCGCCCTCGTCGTAGACCCGGGCCACGTCGACGCCGGGAGGCAGGTCGTCGGCGATCCGTTCGAGGAGCGACCTGCGCTCGTGCCACGGGCGGGCGACGAGGTCGTGGCCGCCCAGGCGCAGCAGGTCGAACACGACGTAGCCGACGGGCACGTCGGCGGCCCGCCGGCTGGCCTCGGCCGCCGACGAGACGTGCATGCGGTGCTGCAGGCGCTCGAAGCTGGGCACGCCCCGGGCGTCGAGCGCGACGACCTCGCCGTCGAGCAGGGCGTCGAGCGGGGCCAGGGCGGGCGCGAGCGCGGCCAGCTCGGGGAACGAGACCGCGGCGTCGCGCCCGGTGGTGCTCCACGCCCGCACGCCGTCGGGCGTGACGTCGGCCAGCACGCGCATGCCGTCCCACTTGATCTCGTAGGCCCAGCCGTCGCCGGTGGGCAACGGTCCGCTCGTGGCCTTCATGGGGGCGAGCGCCACGGCGGGCAGCCTACGGCCACCGCGTCCGGGCTCCGGCGCCGTCAGCCGGCGCGCCTGTCAGCCCTCGCGCACCGCGCGACGGAGCCGGCGCAGCCCCTCGTCGATGTCGTCGACCTCGATGGCCCCGTACCCGACCACGACCCCCGCGCGCGCCCCGTCGCCGACCCGGAACATCGACAGGGGCTGCACGGCCACGCCGGCCACCGCCGCCCGTCGGACGACGCGCCCGACGTCGTCGGGCCCGAGGGCGAGGGCGGTCGCGCTCACGTGCAGGCCGCACGACGACGGCTCGACCCGGAGGTCGTCGGCGAACCCCCGGCTGATCGCGTCCACCACGCGGTCGTGGCGCTCGCGGTAGACAGCCCGCATGCGCCGGAGGTGCCGGGCGAAGTGGCCTTCGTCGAGGAACCACGCGAGCGCCACCTGGGTCGGCAGCGACGTGTGCCAGTCGGTGAGGTACTTGGCGGCCTGCAGAGCGGGCACGAGCGACGGCGGCGCGGCGACGAAGCCGAGGCGCAGGGTCGGCAGCATGGTCTTGGAGAACGAGCCGACGTACACGACCCGGCCGCTGCGGTCGAGGGTCTGGAGCGGCTCGACGGGCCGGCCGGCGAAGCGGAACTCGCTGTCGTAGTCGTCCTCGACGATCGCCCCGCCGTGGCGGTCGGCCCACTGCAGCAGCGCCGCGCGGCGCGCGAGCGACATCGTCGTGCCCACCGGGTACTGGTGCGACGGGGTGACGTAGACGAGCCGCGCCGCGTCGGGGATCTCGTCGACGACGATGCCCTCGTCGTCCACCGGCACCCCGGTGACCCGCAGCCCCCGGGCCCGGAAGAGCAGGTGGGGCGGCGTGTAGCCCGGGTCCTCGACGGCGACGTCGGCGCCGGGCTCGGCGAGCACGGCCGCGACGATGTCGAGGGCCTGCTGGGTGCCGTTCGTCACGATGATCTGATCGGCGGTCACCTGGACGCCGCGGGACACGCCGATGTGGCGCGCGATCGCCTCGCGCAGCGGCGGGTGGCCGGCCGGATCGCCGTAGTAGGCGCGCCCGACCTCGGCCGGGCGGAGCGCCCGCCCCGTCAGGCGCCGCCACGTGTCGAGCGGGAACCGGCTCGCATCGGGCACCCCGGTGCGGAAGTCGTACTCGGCCGCGGCGGCGAACGCGGTCGGGGTGCGCACCCGCTCCCAGTGGCCGACGGGGCGGAGCGCGCCGTCGGTCGAGCGGACCGCCACGGACCCGACCGGCGCCTCGGGGCTGACGAACGTGCCGGCGCCGACCTGTGACGACACGAACCCCTCGCCGTGGAGGCGGTCGTAGGCGACGGTCACGGTGGAGCGCGACACGCTCAGCCGCCGCGCCAGCTCGCGGGTCGGTGGCAGCGGGTCGCCCGGCCGCAGTCGACCGGACACGATGGCGGCCCGCAGCTGGCGGTAGATCTCGCCGGCGAGGTCGCGGCGCCCGATCAGGCTGACGTGGACGTCCACGGGCGGGCAGGGTACCGGGGCGCCGGACGAATGGCCTGCCCGATCCGACCGGCGTCATCGATGGGGGCAGGCCAGTGCGGGCCTCCGGGCCGGCCAGGGGCAGGGTCCGGGGTACGACCCGAGTCCCGCCCGGGCTCGCTCGGGGGGACACACCGAGCGCCTCGGCCCCATTGGACTGGTGGGATCATGCCGGATCGGACCTTGAGCTGAGCCTCTCGCGATCGTACGGTCGGTCCGATGGCCGCCACCGCGTCGTTCGCACCCCGTCTGGTCCTCGGGGAGTCGCCGCGGTGGCACGCCGGCCGCCTCTGGGCGTGCGATTGGGAGCGGCGCGAGCTGGTCGCCGTCGACGCCCGGGGCGGGCGGCAGGTCATGGCCACCGTCCCGTCCGCCCCCTTCGCCGTCGACTGGTCGGCCGACGGGACGCTGTTCGTGCTCGCCGGCCCCGACCTGCTCGCCGGCGGCCGCGACGGCCTCCGCCCCGTCGCCGACATGCGGCCCCTCGGTGCCGACGGGTGGAACGAGATCGTGGTCGGTGCCGGGGGCGACGCCTACGTCAACAGCGTCGGCCGCGACCCCGCGACCGAGCCCCGGACCGGCACGATCGCCCTCGTCGCCACCGACGGGACCGTCCGGCAGGTCGCCGACGGCCTGGCCTCTCCGTCGGGGATGGCCGTGACGCCCGACGGCGCCACGCTGCTCGTGGCCGAGTCGTCCGCCCATCGCATCACGGCGTTCGACGTCGATCCCGCCGGCGGGCTCGGCGGCCGGCGGGTGTGGGCGCACCTCGGGCACGCTGTCCCCGGCGGCCTGTGCCTCGACGCCGACGGCGCGGTCTGGTGCGCCGACGTGCCGGGCCGGCGGTGCATCCGGGTCCGCGAAGGCGGCGAGGTGCTCGACGTGGTCGCCACCGACCGCGGCTGGTTCTCGTGCGCCCTCGGCGACGAGGCCCACCCGACGCTCTACGTCGTGGGTGCGTTCTGGACGGGCCTGTCGGGCCCGTCCCGCGGCGAGCCGACCGGCCGGGTGCTCACGGTGCCCGCGCCGGCCCCGGCGCCCGCCCCCGGGGTCCCGGCCGGTCCCGCCACCGGCCGGGACCCCGCGCCCGACCGCACGGCCCACCCCGTCGCGGCCGGTTGCTGAGCTCCCGGCGGTCGCGAAGATCGCCGTCGGGACGGCCGACCGACCATCACCCCACCATCACCCCTCGTCGGTCGGGGCGTCCTCAGGGGTCTCGTCCGCGGGGTCGGCCGGGCCGTCCGCGTCCGGGAACGTGACCTCCAGGTCCAGCTCGTCGGCGCCGCGGACCACGTGGACGGTGACGGTCGTGCCGAGGTCGGGCGCCGCCAGGGCCGCCTCGAGGTCGGTGGGGGACCCCACCTCGACCTCGCCGACGCGCGTGATGAGGTCGCCGGTGGCGATCCCCCCGTGCGCGGCCGGGCTGTCGTCGGCCACGCCGCGCACCAGCGCGCCGGCCCGCTCGGGCAGGCCGACGGCGCGTCGCAGCCGCTGCGCGACCCGGTCGGGAGCGATGCCCACGCCGAGCACCGCCCGGGGCGGCGCCTGCCCGGCGGCCAGGTCGTCGACCCGCCGGCGGAGGGCGGGACCGGCGGGCTGCGCCAGCGACAGGCCGTCGCCCAGCCGGAGGGTGGTGAGGCCGACGATGCGCCCGTCGACGTCGACCACCGGGCTGCCCGACGTGCCCTTGCCGAGGGGCGCGGTGTGCTCGATGGCCCCGCTGACCAGCCGGCCCCGGGGCCCGCGGAACGACCGGTCGACGGCCGAGACCGTGCCCTGGGTGACGCGTCGGCCGCCGGGGATGGCGGCGACGGCGTAGACGGGCGCGCCCTCGCCGGGCGCCCCGTCGGCCCACGCCGGTGGAGCGATGCCGCCGGTGTCGACGGCCAGCACGGTGAGGTCGCCGTCGGCGTCGACCGCGGTGGCCCGACCCTGCACCGTCCGGCCGTCGGCGAAGGTGACCTCGGTCGTGCGGTCGCGGAGGTTGTGGGCGTTCGTGGCGACGAGCCCATCGGCCACGACGACCCCGCACCCCCGCCCGCCGTGGCGGCCGATGCGGACGACGGCGGGTGCCACGGCGTCGGCCACCTGCTGGACGATCTGCTGCTGTTCGGTGCTCATGCCGTGCCTCCCGTTGGCGCCGGTCGCCCCGACCGGCGGTTGTCCTGCGGTGAGTGTTGCGTGGACATTTGTCACTTGCAACTCGCAAGTGACTGTAGTTTGAGCGCATGTCCCCGCCACAGCGCGCGCCCGGCTCCCGGGCCCCAGGCCTCCCGACGTCCCGCCGCGACGAGCAGCCCCCGGCGACCGCCCCGTCGCCCGCCCTGGCGTGGGCGGCCGAGGCGGTGGGCGACCGGTGGTCGCTGTTGGTGGTGGCGCACCTGCTCGCGGGGCCGGCGCGGTTCGGCGAGCTGCTCGCGGCGCTCGACGGGTTGGCGCCCAACATCCTGGCCCGTCGGCTGAACCGACTGGAGGAGCAGGGCCTGGTCGTGGGGCAGCCCTACTCGACCCGGCCCGTACGCCACGCCTACCGGCTCACGGCGTCGGGCGCCGAGCTGGCGGGGGCGGTCCGCATGCTCACCGGGTGGGGCGCCGCCCGTGCCGGCGCCGACCCCCGGCTCGTCCCCCGGCACGGGGCCTGCGGCTCGTCGCTCGACGTCCGGTGGTTCTGCCCGACCTGCGGCGAGGCGGTCGACGGCCCGGTCGACGGCCCGGTCGACCCGGTCGAGCCCGGAGGCGCCGCCTCCGGGCCGCGGCGGGGTGACGGCCTGGTGTGGCTCTGACGGCCTACTGTCGAGCGCCGCCGTCCGAGAGGACTACCGTCTGGACTTCGGCGGAATCTACGCATCCAAGAGGAGCACGTTCGATGTCCCAGGTCAGTCCCGGCTGGTATCCGGATCCGTCCGGACGCTTCGCCCAGCGCTACCACGACGGAACGAGGTGGACCGAGCACGTCGCCGACGCCGGCGGACAGCGCAGCGTCGACAACCCCGAGGCCCAGGCGGCGCCCGCCAACCCCTACGGGGCGCAACAGGAGCAGGCGAGCGGCCAGAGCTGGGGTGCGCAGGGCGGCGCCGACCAGGGGTACGGCCAGCAGAGCAGCGGCCAGGGCTGGCCCGCGGCGGGCGGCCAGCAGCAGAGCGGGCAGGGCTGGCCCGCGGCCGACCAGTCGAGCGGCCAGGGTTGGCCGGCGGCGGGCGGCCAGCAGCAGAGCGGTCAGGGTTGGCCCGCGGCCGGCGGGCAGCCCGGCTACGGCCAGCAGCAGTCGGGCCAGCAGTGGCCGGCCGCCGGCGGGCAGCAGGGCTATGGCCAGCAGCAGGGCTACGGGCAGCAGGGCTACGGCCAGCAGCCCGGGGGCTTCGGCCAGCCGGCCTACGGCTACGGCGCCCCGTCGTCGGGCGGGTTCACGCCCACGATCGGCCTGATCGTCGGCGGCATCGGGGCGTTCTTCCTGCTGCTGTCGCTCTTCGTCCTCGACTTCCTCAAGGTCAGCGCCGGGGGCTTCTCCGACAGCGGCAGCCTGGGCGACGCCGGGGGCGACGGTGCGCCTACGCAGCTCGACCTGTACTCGAGCCTCGGTCGCATCCTCGGCCTGCTGGTCATCGTGGTCGCCATCCTGGCGATCCTGAAGCTGCCGCAGATCCCGCAGCTCAACAACGTCCCCAACCTGCCGATCATCGTCGCGGCGGTCTGCGGGGTGTTCGCCCTCTGGCACCTGCTGGCGATGTTCGCCAAGCCCGACATCCCCGGCGGGTTCGACATCGACGTGTCGGTGTCGCCGACGATCGGCGCCTGGCTCGGCCTGTTGGGGTGGATCGCCCTGGCGGCCGCGCAGTTCCTCCACCAGCCGGTGGGCACGCCGAAGCGCTGACACGCCGACGACCGCGGTCGTCACGAGGGTCCCGCCCGGCTCCGGCCGGCGGGGCCCTCGGCGCGTCCGGGCCCGGAAGACCACGTCGCCCTGTGGCGTCGGCCACACCCTGGGCTACCGTTCCTGACACACCGTCAGGAGCGGTCTCCCTGACGGCCGATCCGACCCGAGGGGGACCCGTGGGGACCACGCAGTTCAACCTGGCCGAGGCGTTCGAGACGGTGGCCGCTGTCCACCCCGACCGCGAGTGCCTGATCTGGGGCGACACCCGCCTCACGTTCTCGCAGATGGCCGACCGCAGTCGCCGCCTCGGCACCTACCTGCGCAGCCGGGGCCTCGGTGCCCACACCGAGCGCGACGCGCTCGGGGGGCACGAGTCGGGTCAGGACCACCTCGGCATCTACCTCTACAACGGCAACGAGTACCTCGAGGCGATGATCGGCTCGTTCATGAGCCGGGTGGCACCGTTCAACGTCAACTACCGGTACGTCGCCGACGAGCTGCTCTACCTGCTCGACAACTCGCGGTGCCGGGCGCTCGTGTACCACGCCGCCTTCGCCCCCACATTGGCCGAGGTGCGCGATCGGCTGCCCCGCCTCGAGGTGCTCGTCCAGGTGGCCGACGAGTCGGGCAACGACCTGCTGCCGGGCGCCGTCGACTACGAGACCGTGCTCGCCGGGACCGAGCCGGGCATCGACGAGCGGCCCACCGCCGACGACCTCTACATCCTCTACACGGGGGGCACGACGGGCATGCCGAAGGGTGTGCTCTGGCGCCAGCACGACATCTTCCTGTCGGCCATGGGCGGCCGGAACATCCTCACGCAGGAGAAGGTCGAGACCTACGACGACGTGGCGGCCCAGGCCCGCGCGTTCGAGAACCCGCTCAAGTTCTTCGTCATCCCGCCGCTGATGCACGGCGCCGCCCAGTGGGTCGCGTTCATCGCCCTCAACAACGGCCACTCGGTGGTGCTGCCGCCCGACACCACCCGGTTCGACCCCGCCGAGGCCTGGCGCACCATCGAGTCCGAGGGGTGCACCACGCTCACCGTCGTGGGCGACGCCATCGCCCGCCCGCTGGTCGAGGAGCTCGAGTCGGGCAGCTACGACACCAGCTCCCTGCTGAGCGTCGGCAACGGCGGGGCGCCGCTGACCCCGACGATCAAGGCGCGGCTGCTCGAGCAGCTGCCTCACATCTTCCTGACCGACGCCGTCGGGTCGTCCGAGACGGGCGCGCAGATGAACCACATGTCCAGCAAGGAGGACACCTCGAGCGGTCGGTTCAACCCGGGCCCCGGCACGGTCGTGGTGAGCGAGGATCTCGACAAGGTGCTCGAGCCCGGGCACGACGGCATCGGCTGGCTGGCGCAGACGGGGTGGGTGCCGCTCGGCTACTTCGCCGACGCCGAGAAGACGGCCCGCACGTTCCCGGTGATCGACGGCGTGCGCTACTCGGTGCCGGGCGACCGGGCCCGCCTGCTGGCCGACGGCGAGATCGAGCTGCTCGGACGCGACTCGGTCACCATCAACTCGGGCGGCGAGAAGATCTTCGCCGAGGAGGTCGAGCGGGCGATCGCCGGACATCCGTCGGTGCACGACGTGGTGGTGGTCGGCCGCGCCAGCGAGCGCTGGGGCCAGGAGGTCGTGGCCATCGTCGAGCTGTCGCCGGGGGCCGAGGCGTCGGCCGACGACATCGTCGCCCACGCCGCGCAGCACGTGGCCCGCTACAAGCTCCCGAAGGACGTGCTCTTCCTGCCGGCGATCCAGCGCAGCCCGTCGGGCAAGGCCGACTACCGCTGGGCCAAGGCCCAGGTCTGACGGCTCTTGGCCCCTCGCCGATCCGGGAGCCCGTCCCACGGGCGCCGACCGGTCCCGTGACGCGACGAGGCCCCGGGTGCGACCCGGGGCCTCGGACGTTCTCTCGGGTGGTGCCGCCCGGCCGTCAGGCCGCGGCCGCCGCCTTGCGCCGCTTGGCGGCGACGGCGGTGATCACGCCGCCGGCGGCGGCGAGGGCGAGGCCGATGCGGGCCAGGGGCAGCGACGAGTCGTCGCCGGTGCGGGGCAGCGAGCCGGAGCCGCTGCCGCCGCCCGAGCCCGACCCGGCGCCGTCCGCGACCACGGTGATGCTGGCGGTCAGCGTCAGGGGCGCGCCGTCGGCGCCGGTGCCGGTGGCGACGATCGTGTGCGACCCGAGCGGCACCGTCGACGGGATCGTGGCCGACAGGCCGGCGACACCGCCCTCGTTGGCCGTCGGCGCGCCCAGCACCACGGGGTCGGAGTTGAGCGTGATCGTGACCTCGGTGCCGGCCGTGAAGGTCTTGGCCTCGATGCTGATGGTCTGGCCCGGCGTCGGCGTCGTGTCGCTGATGATCAGGCTGTTCTCGGCCGGGGGATACTGCTGCGCCCCTGCCGGCGCCGCCGCCAGCACGAGGGCGATCACAGCCGCCGTGACCACTCGCTTCACCATGGTTCGTCTCCTGCGTACCCGCACGGAGGCCCCGCGCCCCCAACCTCAATGGTCCCGGCGGGGACACTAACACGCGTGCGTGGGCGCACAAGCGGTCGCGTCCGTGACGTCTCGCGTTCTCCACGCGCCGACCGTGGGCGGTTCACCGGGACCCCCGGGGTCGTACGATGACCGGGCGCACGGGCCCGGCCCGGGGGTGTAGCTCAGCTGGCAGAGCGGCCGCCTTTTAAGCGGATGCGCGAGGGTTCGAGCCCCTCCACCCCCACGCTCCGCCGGCGCACCGCGGCCCACCGGGCCGACGGGTCCACCCCCGCACGTCGCGCCCGGTGCGTACCCTGTGCCCGTGGACGCCGACGACGCCCGCCGCCGCCTCGCCGACGAGCGTGCCCGCCTCGAGCGGGTGCGGGCGACCGTCGAGGGCGACGGACTGCACGACGAGGCCGAGGAGGACGCCTCCGCCGCGCTGTCGCACCTCGGGCAGCACCCCGCCGACGTGGCGAGCGACGCCTTCGAGCGCGAGAAGGAGTTCGCCATCCTCGACCGTGTCGACGGCGACCTGGCCGCCGTCGACCGGGCGCTCGAGCGCCTGTCCGGCGGCACCTACGGATCGTGCGAGGCCTGCGGCGGCCCCATCGGCGACGAGCGGCTGGAGGCGCGGCCCGCCGCCCGCTTCTGCATCGAGCACCAGGCCGACGTCGAGACGTGACCACGGGGAGCCGGGCCGCCGAGCGCGGGGCGCACCGGCGGGCGCAGGGTCAGATCTGGTCGGGCACCGTCGTGTCCTCGGGCGTCGCCAGCGCCACGCGGTCGCCCAGCGCCAGCCGGCCGTCGGCCGCCACCTCGAGCCACCGGCCCTCGGTGTTCGCCAGCCGCACGAAGTCCTCGCCGAGGTGCTGCTCGAGCGTGTACACGAGGCCGCCGTGGGTGATCACCACGACGTCGCCCCCGGGCACCGCGTCGGCGATCCGCCGCAACGCCGTCACGGCCCGGGCCAGCAGCACGTCGTCGGGCTCCCAGCCGGGCGGGCGCCGGTGGTCGGCCAGGTAGCCGGGGAAGCGCCCCTCGATCTCGTCGCGGGTCAGGCCCGAGAACTCGCCGGCGTCGCGCTCGCGCAGGTCGGGATCGACGACCACCGGGCCCACGCCCACCGAGTCGGCCACGATCATGGCCGTCTCGACCGCCCGCTGCAGGTCGGACGCCCAGATGGCGTCGACGGCGCCGACCGCTCGCGCCGCCTCGTACGCCTGGCGGCGGCCGAGGGAGGTCAGGGGCGGGTCGGCCTGGCCCTGCCAGCGGCCGGTGGCGTTCCACTCGGACTGCCCGTGGCGCACGAGCAGGATCCGGGTGGTCGGGGTCGGGGACTCGGCCATGGGGAGAGGACGCTACAGCGACCCCCGACCGCCCCCGACCCCCCTGCGTCCCGCCCGCGTCGGCGGGTGGCGGGCCCGGCGGGCTGCCGAGGTCCCGCCGGGCGTCACTAAGCTCGTCGGGCAGCCACTGGGGAGCGCCGCCGAGGCGCGCCCCCGCCGCGTGAGGAGATGCGACCCGATGGCCCTGCCGCTCGACAAGCTCGGAACGACCTACGGCCCCACCACGGCCGAGATCGACGCCGACCGGGCCCGCGCCTACGCAGCGGCCACCAACGACCCCAACCCCGCCTACGAGTCGGGCAAGGTCGCCCCGCCCGTCTTCGGCGTCGTCCCGGTCTGGAGCACGATGTTCGAGGCCGTGGGCGACGTCGTCCCGCCCGAGGCGGCCATGTTCATCGTCCACGGCGAACAGGACATGCACTTCCACCAGCCGCTGGTGCCGGGCCGCTCGATCACGACCATCAGCCGGCCGGTCGGCGTGCGGGTCGGCGGGTCGGGCACCCGCCTGACCGTCGAGGTCACCAGCAACGACGGCGAGTCGGGCGACCTCGTGCTGACGCAGTACGTGACGCTGTTCGTCCGAGGCATGTCCGACGGTGCGTCGGGGGGCGACGACAAGCCGGCGCACGACTTCCCCGAGGCGGCCCGCGCCCGGCCGGTCGGCGAGCACTCGGTGCACGTCGACGACGACCAGACGTTCCGCTACCGCGACGCCTCGGGCGACCAGATGCCCATCCACGTCGACGAGGAGTTCGCCCGGTCGGTCGGGCTGCCCGGCATCATCGCCCACGGCCTGTGCACGATGGCCATGACCAGCCAGTCGGTCATCTCCACCGTGGCCGACGGCGATCCGACCCGCCTGCGTCGCCTGGCCGTGCGCTTCGCGGCGAACGTCTTCCCGGGCAACGACGTCACCACCTCGATCTACGAGGTCGGGCCCGCCCCCGGCGGCGGCACGACCTACGCCTTCGAGGCCGTCAGCGACGGAGCGGTCGTCATCAAGCACGGCCTCGCCGAGATCGCCTGAGGACGACGCTCCGCCCATGCCCGTCCTCCGCCTGTTCGCCCAGGCCCGCGAAGCCGCCGGCACAGGTCGTGACGTCGTCGACGGCGCCACGGTCGACGAGGTGCTGGCCCAGGCCCGCGCCCGCTACGGCACGGTCTTCTCGACCCTGCTGGGCTCGTGCCGCGTGTGGGTGAACGGCGAGCCGGCGACGGGCGCCGAGCCGGTCGGCGACGACGACGAGGTCGCCGTCCTGCCGCCGGTCTCCGGGGGCGCGGCGTGATCCCGCCCCGCAGGCCGGGCCCGGCCCCGGGGTCGCGGGACGACGGCCGATGACCGAACGCGACGCGCCCGACATGTGGTGGGCCGACGAATCGCCGGTCGGCACCGGCAACCGGCGCAACGGCGGCGGTTCGGCCCGCACCGATCGGGCGCCCGAACGCGCGCCCGAACGCGACCTGACCGCCGACGGGCCGGGCTCCGGCGACCGGTGGCCGGTCCCCGATCCCGAGCGGCGGGGCCGGCTCGACCCGCCCGTGTCGGCGGCCGCGCCGCCCTCCGACCGGTGGGGTGACGTGCCGGACCCTGCGCCCCTCGGGCGTGACGTCCCCGATCCCGGCCCGGGGTCCTGGGGAGAACCCGACCCCGCCGGGTGGGTCCCCGACCCGGCTCTGGGTCGGTCGCCGTCCCCCGACCACGGTGCTCCGGCGCGGTCCACCCGCCCGACCGGCGGCCCCGGCCTCAGCCCGTCCGACCCCCTCGCCGCTCCCGGACGCGAGGGGGCGCCCCGCCAGTGGTTCGTGCCGCCGCCCGAGGAGCTGCCACCGTTCGACGACGAGGTGCCGGGTGCCGACCGGCCCCGGTCGGCCGCGGCCGTCCCGGCGGCGCCGGTGCTCGCGGCGGGGCGGGCCGCGGTTCGTCCGCCACACGACCGGACGCCTCCGTCACGGCCGTCGTCGAGGATCGACCGCCGGCGCCTGGCCGTGGTCTACGACGTCGACGGCCCGCGGGTGCGACTGGGCGTGGCCTGGTTCGTCGTCGTGCTGGCGGCCACCGTCCTGAGCCCGTTCACCACGGCGCTCGCGTTCGCCGTCGCCGCCGGCTTCGCCGGGCGGCAGGTGGTGCGGGCGTGGGGCTCGGTGGCCTGGCAGGCCGACGTGGGTGCGGGCATCGCCGCCGTGCCGGTGCTCGCCGCGACCTTCGGCACGCCGGTCGCCGTCGGGGCCGCGGTGCTCGGGTCGGTGGTCGCCGTCGGGGCCGCGGCCGCGCCCGACGGGGCGCGCCTGCCCGGCAGCGGGGGGCGGGTGGCCGCCGCCGGCATCCTCGCCCTCGCCCTCGTCCCCGCCCTCGGCGGGGCGTGCATGGTGCTGGTCCGCTCGCACTCGGTGATCGCGGCCGTCGTCCTGCTCGGCGTGGCCTCGGCCTACGAGGTGGGCGACTACATCGTCGGGTCGGGGGCCGGGAACCCGATCGAGGGCCCGCTCGCCGGCATCACCACGGCGACGCTCGTGGCGCTGCCGCTGTCGCTCGTGCTGGTCGAGCCCTACGACACCGGTGGCGTGGCGCTGCTCGTGTTCACGTCGGCCGCGTGCCCGTTCGGACAGATCCTCGCCTCGGCCACGCTGCCCGGGGCCGGCGCCCACGCGCCGGCGCTCCGGCGCATCGACACGCTGCTGGTGCTCGCCCTCGTGTGGGCGGCGGCGGCCGCGGCCTTCTGAGCCGACCCGGCTCCGCCGCGGCCTGCCGTCGGTCCCGGACGCGACAGAGCCCGGCCGCTCGGGCCGGGCCCTGGGTGGGCGTCGGGGGCGGTGACGACCAGGGACGACGATCAGGCCTTGGCCAGGTTCTCCGCCGCGAACTCCCAGTTGACCAGCTTGTCGAGCCACGTCTCGATGTAGGCCGGACGGGCGTTCTGGAAGTCGAGGTAGTAGGCGTGCTCCCACACGTCGAGCGTGAGGATCGCCGTCTTGCCGTGCTTGAGCGGCAGGTCGGCGTCCTTCGTCTGCAGGATCTCGAGCCCGTCGTCGCCCTTGGCGAGCCAGGTCCAGCCCGAGCCGAACAGCGTCTTGGCCTTGTCGGTGAACGTCTGCTTGAACTCGTCGACCGACCCGAAGGCGTGCTCGATGGCGGTCTTCACGTCGCCGTCGGGCTCGCCGCCCCCGCCGGGGGAGAGGCAGCTCCAGAAGAACGTGTGGTTCCACACCTGGGCCGAGTTGTTGAACAGGCCGCCGGGCTCGGCCGAGAGGATGATGTCCTCGAGCGACTTGTTCTCGTTCTCGGTGCCCTCGATGAGGCCGTTCAGGTTGGTCACGTACGTCTGGTGGTGCTTCCCGTAGTGGAAGTTGAGCGTCTGCTCGCTCATGTGGGGCGCGAGGGCGTCCTTGGCGTACGGAAGCGGAGGAAGCTCGAAAGCCATCGGCTCTCCTTGGGGTCGTGGGCGAACCGCTCGCAACCTACCCGCGTGCGCGCGGCGTGACCACGGCCCACCTGCAGATGCCGACGGCCGGGATTCCCGACCGATTGGCGCGGGAATTCCTCTGTCGCTGAGGCTGTTCTCCTTCCGATGGTGCGCCGACTCGCTGTCCTGTCCCTGCACACGTCGCCGCTCGCCCAGCCGGGCGCCGGCGACAGTGGCGGCATGAACGTCTACGTGCGCGAGCTCGTGTCCGCGCTCGCGCAGGCGGGCGTGACCAGCGACGTCTACACGCGGCGCTGGGCCGAGGGGCTCCCCGACGTCGTCGACGTCGAGCCGGGGTTCCGGGTGGTGCACGTGCCGGCCGGACCGGTCGACCTGCCCAAGGAGGCCCTCTCCGAGGTCGTCGACGAGTTCACCGAGGGCGTCCTCGACCGCCTGGTGACGGCGTCGGGGCCCGAGGGGCTCGAGGGCGTCGAGGCGCTGCACGCCAACTACTGGCTGTCGGGGGTGGCCGGCCACCGGCTCAAGCACGAGCTCGACCTCCCCCTGGTGTCGACGTTCCACACGCTCGCCCGGGTCAAGGCCGAGACGGGAGACCCGGAGCCGCAGCGCCGCGTCGACGCCGAGGCCGAGGTGATCGGCTGCTCCGACGTCATCCTGGCCAACTGCCCGGCGGAGGCGGCCCAGCTCGAGCGGCTCTACGGCGCCGACCCGTCCCGCATCGAGATCGTCCCGCCCGGGGTCGTCCACGCCTTCTTCTCGCCCGGCGACAGGGCGGGCGCCCGGGCGGCGCTGCCGCAGGTCGGGCCCGGCGACGGGCCGGTGCTGCTGTTCGTGGGCCGCATCCAGCCGCTCAAGGGCCTGGACGTGGCGGTGCGCACGCTGGCCGAGCTCGACGACCCGACCGCGGTGCTCGTCGTCGTGGGGGGCGCCAGCGGCGCGGGCGGCGGCCGCGAGGTCGAGCGCATCGAGAAGCTGGTGGCCGACCTCGGCGTCGGCGACCGGGTGCGGTTCGCCCCGCCGCAGCCGCACCACATGCTGTCGACCTACTACCGGGCGGCCGACGTCGTGCTGGTGCCCAGCCGCAGCGAGTCGTTCGGGCTGGTCGCCCTCGAGGCCGCGGCGTGCGGCACGCCCGTCGTCGCCGCCGCCGTCGGCGGTCTGCGCACGCTCGTCGACCACGGCCGCACGGGGTTCCTCGTCGACGGTCGCGACCCCGCGGTGTACGCCGCGTACACCGAGCAGATCCTGGGCAACCGGGCGCTCGCCGACCTGCTGTCGGCCCAGGCCGCGGCCCGGGCGCGCGAGTTCACGTGGTCGACCGCGGCGGGGCGCCTCCGCCGGATCTACGCCGACCTGGCGGCCCGGTCGCTCGTCAGCTGCGGCTGAGCCCGTCGCCGCGGCGCGCCGGTAGCGTGCGCGCCATGACGCAGCGCCCGTCGACCGATCCCGAGCTGGTCGCGCTCGCCGACCGCATCGAGGCCTGGCTCGAGCGCCAGCGCACCGACAACCCGGTGGTGGCGGCCGTGGAGCGCGACGAGGAGTCGGGCGAGCGGCGCTGGTTCGTGCGCGTGCGCGGCGAGGCCAAGGACGTGTTCACGATCTGGTTCCACCTCCAGCAGCGCACGCTGCACTACGAGACCTACGTGATGCCCGCCCCCGAGGAGAACGCCGGCACGCTCTACGAGTACCTGCTGCGGCAGAACGCCAGGCTGTACGGCGCCGCGTTCGCCATCGGAGTCGAGGACGCCGTGTTCCTGGTGGGCCAGCTCGGCAACGACGCCATCGACGACGACGAGCTCGACCGCGTGCTCGGGTCGCTGTACATGTGGGTCGAGCGGTTCTTCGCGCCGGCGCTGCGGATCGGGTTCGCGTCCCGGTTCGCCGGCTGACATGTCCGACACTTTCGTTGTCTTTCGTGTCTCGTGACGGCTAGCGTGCCTCCGGGGCCGCGGCCCGGTGGGCACCGCGATCGGGGAAGTCGTCGGGTCGCGCACCGGGCCCGCGGCCCCGTCCCGACCGCGGCCCGGGCCGCGGGCGGCCGCGCCGCGCACCAGTAACGTCGCCGCATGGCGATCCCCCAGCTCCAGGTGATCGGCGGCGGCAAGATGGGCGAGGCGCTGCTCGCGGGCCTGCTGTCGGCCGGGTGGGCCGCGGTCGACGACGTGCGGGTGGTCGAGCGCCTCCCGGGGCGGGCCGCCGAGCTGCGCGAGCGGTTCCCCGGCCTCGACGTCGGCGACGACGTCGCCGACGCCCGGGGGCACGTCGTGGCGGTGAAGCCGGGCGACGTCGAGACCGCCTGCCGTGCCCTCGCCGCCGCCGGCTCGTCGGCCCGGGTGCTCTCGATCGCCGCGGGCGTCACCCTGTCCCGCCTCGAGGCGGCCCTCGCCGCCGGCACGCCGGTGGTCCGGGCCATGCCGAACACGCCGGCCCTGGTCGGCGCCGGCGCCGCTGCCATCGCCGGGGGGACGTCGGCCGGCGCCACCTCGCCGGCGACGTCGAGCCCGGGGAACCGCTCGGCCAGCTCGGCCGCGCGGTCCGGCAGCTTCTCGACGACCCGCAGCTCGCCCGCCGGGGCCCACCCGCCCGCCACCAGGCCGGCGAGCAGCGCCTCGCCCATCTTGCCGCCGCCGATCACCTGGAGCACCGGAACTGCCATGCCGTGGACGTTACGCCGCCCCTGCCGGCGAGCCGCGACCCCGGCGGACGGCCCGACGACTTCCCCGATCGTGGACGCCCGCCGGGCCGCGGCTCGGAGCGGACCCTAGCGAGCCCGGTACCGAAAATCAATGAGATGCACCGAACGCCCTATCCGGCGAAGCGGGAGGCGAACCCGATGCGGATGGCGGTCGGGAAGAACCGCTCGACCCACACGTACAGCGACCCGAGCACACGGTCG
>Ga0111538_10000706_pt1 | contig 45868 bp, 36 predicted proteins | sample SoiMethybrSBSTD1_FD_79669 | JGI IMG/M metagenome (GOLD analysis project Ga0111538, IMG submission 79669) | Bulk soil microbial communities from a Populus tree surrounding site in Tennessee, USA - Soil MetaG P. TD hybrid SBSTD1 (version 2)... | ecosystem: Environmental > Terrestrial > Soil >...
CCAACATGAACGGGATCGGGGACGCCTGCGAAATCCTCGGGGATACGGACATGGACGGCGCCGATGATGACCCGATCGACACCGACGGCGACGGGGTGTTCGACTACGACCCCGGGACGGCGCGCCTCGACAACTGCCCGAAGCGCGCGAATCCGGGGCAGGAGGACACCGAGACCGCCAAGGGCCCGGACGGGCAGTGCGGCACGCCCGACGACAACACGCTTCTGTACGGGCCGGACGCCCAATGCGGCACCGCCGACGACCGCACCGGGGATCGCGTCGGCGACGCGTGCGCCGCCAGTCCCGACCTGCTGATCCTGACCAACTCGATCGGCGGCGGATCGACGCTCGGGCTCGTGCGCGTGCGGGTGAACGACGGCTCCGGCGGGTTTCTCAATCCCGATCTGATCACCCCCCCCTCCTACGTCACCGGCGTCGGACCGGGACAGGCGATCCTCGCCGACGTCAGCGGCGACAAGGTGGCGGACCTGGTGGTCGCCAACGTCCCCATCGATCTCGTGCAGGTGTTCCTGGGGATCGGCGACGCGCAGTTCACCGGCGGATCGATCCTGACGGCCGGGGACGGCCCGCAGGCGATCGTCGCGGCCGACATCGACAATGACAACGACCTCGATCTGATCACCGCCAACAGCCTCGCCGGAACGCTGTCGCTCTTCCGCAACGCTGCGGGGGCGCTGCCCACCACCCCGACCGAGACATTCACGACCGACCTCCACCCGGCGGTGCTCCTCACGGGGAACCTGAACGGCGATCTGTTCGCCGACGTCGTCGTCCTGACCCAGGGGACGCTCCTGTGTTCCGGCGGCCCGCGCAACCATATGACCTGCAAGACCGACGCGGAGTGTGACGACCCCGCGACCATGGATGATGATCTGGACGGCACCTGCACCGGCGTCCCGGAGGGGGGCATCCAGGTGTTCCTCGGCGCTCCCGCCACCGCACCGGCGGGCCTGGCTCCGTTGCCGTTCATGAGCCTCGGACCGAACCACCAGCCGCGCGCCGGGGCGCTGCGCGACCTGGACGGAGACGGCCGTCTCGATCTGTCGATCGCCGATTTCACCGCCGGCGAGGTCCGGCTCCTTCCCGGCAACGGGGACGGGACGTTCGGCACCACTGTGCTCCTCCCGATCGGTGGGACCCCGGCCGATCTCGCCTTCCTGACCCTCACCACGTCGACGGATCTCGCCGTGCTCGACACGGACGCCGACCGTGTCGACCTCTTCGAGCGGACCTCCGGCCTCTCCTACACCGCCGCCACCGCCACCCCGGCCTCGGCGTGGCGCGACACGACCGGCATGGCGCTCATCGCCGCCGACGGTCTGGTGGGATTCGACATCGTCCTCCTGCAGCGGGAGAAGGCCCGTCTCGACGTCCTGAGCGGCATCGGCGACAACTCGTTCCGCGTCACACCGAGCGTGCTGCCGGAAGGGGCGGCCGTTGGCAGCGCCCTCGTGTCCGCCGACTTCCGCCAGGACGGACGCCCGGATCTGGCGATCCTCGACGACGTCGACGACACCGTCACGGTGTTCACCGGTGAGCTCACCGGCCTCCTGGACGAGCGCGACACCGTGAGCGTCGAGGCCGGCGCCACGCGGGTGGACGCGACGCCCTTGTACGAGTCGATCGACGACTACGACCGGGACGGCGTCCCGAACGTCCTCGACGACTGCCCCGCCGTCTACAACCCGCCGGGCTGCAAGGTGGGCGACGCCGCATGCGCGCTCGTGACGCCGCTCGTCTGTACCGACGACGCGCTCGCCCCGTTCGACTGCGCCGGTGCTCTGCAGATGGACCCCGCAACAGGGCAGTGCGACTCGGATCGCAACGGCATCGGCGATCACTGCCAGGTGCTGGGGGCGGCGGAGGCGACGCCGGAGACCTGCTTCGCGGTCGACTCCGATTTCGACCTCAAGGCGGACTACGATCTGAACGCGCTGAAGAAGACCACGGCCGGGGCGCTCGATTTCGACGGGGACGGGACCGCCAATACGGCCGACAACTGCCCCACCTTCGCCTCCACCGACCTGACCGACCTCAACGGCAACGGCGTCGGGGACGTCTGCGAAACCCTCGGGACCAACGGCATCCCCCTCGACCCGGACGGGGACCTCGTTCCGACCTGGGACCCGGATCCACCCGGCCCGACGCCGCCCTTCCTCCGTGACAACTGTCCGCTCGTCGCCAATCCCGGACAGGAGGACAACGACAACGACGGCGTCGGCAATGCCTGCATCATCCACGCGGCGCTCGACGACTGTCCGCACACCACCAACTCCAACCAGGCGGACAGCGACGGCGACCGCATCGGCGACGCATGCGCCACCGCCCCCCAGGATCTCTTCCTGCCGCATCCCGCGTCCGGGGACATCGAAGTGCTCCAGGGGGACGGCACCGGCGCCCTCCGGCCGGGGCCGCTCTCGCCGCTCATGGGGTTCTCCGCGCCCCGCGCCGTCCGCTCGGGGCACTTCACGCTCGCGTGCACACCAACGGGGGCGTTCTGCCAGGACCGGGTCGACACCGCGATCTTCGATCTCGCGGTGGCCGACGCCGGCACGCTCGGCAATCCCTCGGACGGCGCGGTCGTCATGCTCTCTGGCGCCGCAGGGCTCACCCCGATGGCGCCGATCCCGGTGACGGGAGACCCATCGGCGCTCTTGCGCTCCCAGGATCAGGGGGTCTGTCCGAACGCCGGCAGCCCCACGACGCCGCTCCTGCGCTTCGACAGCGACTCGAAATCGGACCTGCTGATCGCCCTCGGGACCGCCGATTCGACGCTGAGCGTCCTCATCCCGAGCAATCAGAACTATCTCAACCCCGCCCTCTCCCCCCTGGTGCGGCCGGTGGCGTTCAGCACCCCGCTGCCGGTGACCGGGGCCCTGCAGGACGTGGTGCTGGCGAACGTGAACCAGGACCTGCTCCAGGACCTCGTGGCGATCTCGACGAGCGGCGGAAAGACCAAGGTCACGCCGTTCATCGGGCTCGGCAACGGCCTGTTCTTCACCGACCCCACGCTCGCCACGACGGACCTGCCGTTCAATGCCACGCGGCTGCAGAGCGCCAACGTCGACATCAAGACCGATGTCTTCTATCCGGACCTCGTCCTCTTCGAAGACCGCGACCTGGCCCCCTTCTCGCTTTTCAACACGCTGCGGGAGCGGTCCGACATCGACGGTTCCGGCCGGGTGGACGGCTACGACCTGGCGCTCCTGGCGGCGTCGTTCGGGGCGGCGCGCGGCGAGGACTTCACGCTCCTTCCGGACGCCACCTTCTCCCGCAACATGAGCGATCCGATCCAGGTGATTCTCCGGACCGGGGCGGCGGTCCCGGGACAGGAACTACCGGATTCCGCCGGGGACTGCAACGCGAGATTCGACGCCGGGAACGGCCGTTACGGTGTCCCGGTGGACATCAACCTGGACGGCATCATCGACGGCGTGGATTTGGCTCTTCTGGCGGGCCGCTTCGGGTCGAGCCCGCGCTAGGAGCCTGTCCGAGTCTTGGCATGGGCCGCGCCGCTCAGTCGTCCTCCGGCCACATGTTGTAGTAGAAGCAGCCGGTCACCCCTTCGCGCTCCTCGGTGAACTCGGACGGAAGCGGCGGGAGCGCGCTGCTCGCGCGCAGGGCGTCGCTCGCCGCCTTGGTGTAGGGGCGATGGTCGGAGGGCTTGAGGACGTCCACCGCGGAGATGGTGCCGTCCCGCTCGATGACGAAGTGCTGGCAGGTGTAGCCCGGGACCCGCCCGTCGCTCGACAGGATCGGCTCCCGCTGCAGCCAGTTCTCGCGGATGATGACGTAGATCTTCCGGCCGTAGTCGCCCCAGGGAAACCCTTTGGTGTCGAACGACAGGGTCCCCTGCATGCCTCCCTTGAACCACCCGGGATTGTCGAAGTGGAACTTCTCCTCGGACTGCTCGCGCAGGCTCGGCAGACGGGAGGCCGCGGAACCGCCCGCGGCGCCCCCCGCGCCCGTTGCGGGTCGCCGGCCTGCGGCGGATCCCGGCGTCGCCTGGGCTCGCTGGCCCGCCCCGGTTCCCGCCGGTGGCGTCTCCTGCCCCTCCTTCGGGGCCTGGTCCGTCGCAGCCTCGCCGGGTTTCTCCGCGTCGCCGTCCCCCGGCGCCTCGGGCCCCGCGCCGCGCCCCGGGATGTCCTTCGAGGCCAGCTGATCGGTCTTCGGCTCGGGGGCCTCCGTCGGCTCCTTCCCGGCGGCGATCCGCGGATCCGGCCGGACCCGGTCGCGCGTGTCCCCCTGCGCATGCGGATCGCGGGTGAGCGTCTTCGCATCCGGAGGGGTCGGCATCTCCTGGCGCGCGATCCGATCGCGATCCGACAGGTGCGCGGCGTTCGGGTTCTTCTTCGGCTGGGCGTCCTCGGGCACTTTGACATACGCGAACTTCAGCGGGATCGGCGGGATCGGCTTTGGCCGCTCCGGCGCAGGCGGGGAGACGGATGGCATCGGCGTGGCCTGCGCTGTGGGCGCGGGGGCCGGCGGCCGGGCGGCGTGCGCCCGGAGCCAGCGGGCGATCGGCTCCGGGAGCCCCTCCAGCCCGCGCAGGAAGAGGAACAGCAGGAGCGCGTGCACGAGCATCGACGCGCCGATCGCCTCGGCGCGCGACACCCGCCGTACGGGAGCCTCCGGCGGCTCGTTGAGGGACAGGATGTCCATGCGATGCTCGGTTCTCCGCGGCGGCGGTCAGAGCGCGCGCGCCAGGGCGTTGAACTCGCGCCGGAGCGGGTGCAAATCGCGATCGCGGTGCACCGGGTGCCCCCGGTTCGTGAGCAGCACCGCGATCCGGTCCGCGACGGGATCGATCCACAGGGAGGTCCCGGTGAAGCCGGTGTGGCCGAACGCCCGCGGCGACAGCGCCGGCCCGGCGGAGCAGCCCGGCGTCGTCGCGAGCTGGAACCCCACCGCGCGTGCCTGGTTCAGACCCGGCGTGAAGTCATGTCCGAACAGGGCGCGCTCCCTTTCGCCCAGGAACTCCGCGCCTCCCGGCAGAAAGACCCGCGCCAGGGACCAGACCGCCCGTGCCGTCCCGAACAGCCCCGCGTTGCCGGCGATGCCGCCGAGACTCCACGCATTGTGATCGTGCACGTCGCCCCAGATCAGATCCCGCCGCCAGTCATTGTATCCGTCGGCCAGAGGACCGGCGAGGGAGCGCTCGTGGACGTTGCCGGTCTCGGTCGCCGCGATCCGCCGCCGCTCCTTGGGATCGGGCCGGTAGCCGAGGTCGTCGATGCCGAGCGGCCCGGTGACCAGCGTTTCGAAGAGCCGATCGAGGGGCGCGCCTCCGGCCCGCTCGATCGCGAAGCCGGCCAGCAGATAGTTGGGGCACGAGTAGGTGACGGCCAGGAGCGGTGGATGGGCCGGCGACGCGCCGGCAACGAAGGCGATCCGCCCGGGGACATCCTGCGCCCGGGCGTAGAGGGGCAGCCAGGCCGCGATCCCGGAGCGGTGTGTGAGCAGGTCGAGCACCGTCAGCGATGGGGCGTCGCCGGCCGGCCGCCACTCGGGGAGCCAGCGATCGACGCGATCCTCGAGGCGCAGCCGTCCCAGGGACTGCAGACGGACCGCCACGAGCGCCGTGGCCAGCGGCTTGGTGAGCGACGCCAGGTCGTAGAGCGTCCGCGGCGACGCCGGGATACGGTCCGGCACGACGGCGGCGTCCCCGGCCGCCCCTTCGGCGAGGAGCCTCCGGGCGTCCCCCACCGCCCAGGCCGCGCCCGGGAAGGCGTCCTCGCGGACCTTCCCGGCCAGCCAGGCGTCGAGGCCCGCGGCGCTCATGGCGCCGCCGCGGCGGCCGCCTGCTCCCGGATCCGCTCCAGCACCTGGTGGGCGGCGCGCAGCGCCAGGAGCCCCTCGTCCCCCCCGACGATCGGCGCCTCCTCCCCGCGGGCGCGCGCCGCGAAGGCGCGCAGCTCCACGGCGAGCGGCTCCTCCGTCTCCGCCGACAGCGGCTCGCGGACGATCTCCGGCGCCCCGGCCTGCGTTCGCACCGTGTAACGCCAGCCCTCCTGGCGCGCGCAATCGACCGACAGGTACGCGTCGTCCTCGAACAGGCGCAGCTTGCGCACGCGCTCGGCGCTGATCCGGCTGGCGGTGAGGTTGGCAACGCACCCACCCTCGAACGTCAGGCGCGCGTTGGCGATGTCGACCTTGTCGGTGAGGGCGCGCACACCGATCGCCTCGACCGAGGCGAGGGGACGGCGCACCAGCGCCTGCACCACGTCGAGGTCGTGGATCATCAGGTCGAGGACGACGTCGACGTCGGTGCTGCGGGCGCTGAAGACTCCGAGCCGGTGCCCCTCGATGAAGCGCGGCCGGCGCACGCGCGCGAGCAGCGCCCGCACGACCGGGTTGAAGCGCTCGGTGTGCCCGACCGCGAGGCACAGGCCGCGCCGCCGCGCCGCTTCGATCAGGTGCTCCGCCTCCGGGATCGTGGCGGTCATCGGCTTCTCCACCAGCACGTGCCAGCCGCGCGCCAGGCATGCGGTGGCGAGGCGCGCGTGGTCCACGGTTGGGGCCGCGATGGTGACCGCGTCGAGATCCCCCGGCAGATCGTCCGGGCCGGAACAGGCGGCGACGCCGTGCTTCTCCGCCACCTCCCGGGCGCGTTCCGCGCGGCGATCGGCGACCGCGACGAGATGGACGCCGGGGAGCCCGGCGAGGATGCGGGCGTGGTGCTGCCCGAGGCTCCCGACGCCGATGACCGCAGCGCGGAGCGGCGCGGCCCCACGTGGCGCCGACCCCGCGGCGGTCAGCGGATCACCCCCCGCTCGCTCCGGGCGATGAAGTCGGCGAGGAGGGCCACCTCCTCGAACTCCCCCAGCTCGGCGCGCACCTTCGTGAGCGCCTCCTCCTGCGCCAGGTGCGCGCGGAACAGCAGCCGGTAGGCCTGCTTGAGCGCCTGGATGGTCGCGGCCGGCACCCCCTTGCGCTCGAGCCCGACGACGTTGATCCCGAAAGCCTTGGCGCGGTTCCCCACCGTGAGCACATAGGGGGCGGCGTCCTGCGTGAGCACGGAGTAGCCGCCGATGTAGGACTGGCGGCCGACGCGGCAGAACTGGTGCACCCCGGAGAAGGCGCCGATGGTGGCGCCGTCCTCGACGGTGACGTGCCCGGCGAGCGTGGCGGCGTTGGCGAAGATGACGCGGTCCCCGACGCGGCAGTCGTGCGCCACGTGGGTGCCGGTCATGAGCAGGTTGTCGGATCCGAGGCGCGTCACCCCGCCTCCCCCCTGGGTGCCGCGGTGCAATGTCACCGCCTCGCGCAGCGTGTTGCGATCGCCGATCTCGAGGGTGGTGGGCTCGCCACCGTACTTCAGGTCCTGGGGCTCCATGCCGACGCAGGCGAACGGGAAGATCCGGTTCCCCTCCCCGATCGTCGTCGGCCCCTCGACGACGACGTGCGGGTGGAGCACCGTCCCGGCGCCGATGCGCACGCCGGCGCCGACGACGCAGAAGGCACCGATGGCGACGTCGGGGGCGATCGTCGCCCCGGCGTCGATCTGGGCGGTCGGATGGATGCGCGGGACGCGGCTCACGGCGCGCTCCCGGGAGCGGGGGCCGGCCGGTCCACGAGGCTCGACAGGAGCTGCGCCTCGGCCACGAGGGTCTTCTCCACGTACGCTTCGCCGCGCAGCAGGGCCGAGCGGGCCCGGAGCTTCAGGACCTCCACCTCGAAACGCAGCACGTCGCCGGGGACGACCGGTCGGCGGAAGCGGGCCGCGTCGATGCCGGCGAAGTAGACGAGCTTGGAGGCGCGATCCGGGACCGCGCGCAGCAGCAGGACCGCCCCGACCTGCGCCATCGCCTCCACGATGAGGACGCCGGGCATCACCGGCGCTCCCGGGAAATGCCCGGTGAAGAACGGCTCGTTGTATGTGACGTTCTTGATCCCGACGCAGCGCTTCCCCTCCTCCACCGAGAGGATCCGGTCGACCAGGAGGAACGGCGATCGGTGCGGCAGCACCGACAGGATCGTCTGGATGTCGAGGATCGTGCCCCCGGATTCCATGTTGCGGTCCTCCTTCAACGTGTTCCTCCTTTGCGGCGCGTCGGCCGTCCCCTCTTCCGTGCCGTCCCCGGCGCGGGGCGGCGCGGGGCCGCGGCCGCCGCCTCGAGCGCCTGCAATCGGCGCAGGAGGAGCGGCAGCCGGCGCAGCGCCGCCTGGGCCCGCTTCCATTCCCGGTGATCGACCGCCGGGTGGCCGACCACGAACGCCCCGTCCGGGACGTCTGCGAGAGCGGCCGACTTCGCGCCGACGATCGCCTTTGCGCCGATTTTCAGGTGTCCCGCCACGCCCGCCTGCCCGGCGAGGATCACCCCCGGCCCGAGCCGCGTGCTCCCGGCGATCCCCGACTGCGCCACGAGCACCGCGCCGGGTCCGATGGTAACGTTGTGGCCGATCTGCACCAGGTTGTCGATCCGCGCGCCCCGCCCGACGACCGTGGCGCCGAAGGTGGCGCGGTCGATCGTGGTGCCGGCGCCGATCTCGACGTCGTCCTCGACGCGCACGATTCCAATCTGAGGAATCTTGGCGCGTCCGCCGGACTCCTCCCCGAAGCCGAATCCGTCGCTGCCGATGACCGCCCCCGCGTGGATCACGACGCGCGCCCCGACGACGCAGCCCGGGTAGATCACCACGCGGGGATAGAGAACGCTCGCGGGGCCGACCGTGACGTCGTCCCCGAGGGTGACGCCGGCCATCAGCACGGCGCCGTCGCCGACCTCGGTGCGGGCGCCGAGGACCACGAACGGCCCCACCGTCACCCCCTCGCCGAGGCGCGCGGTCGCGTCGACGAACGCCAGGGGGCTGACCGTGCCGGACGCGGCGGTGGGCGGGTGGAAGAGGCCGATCACCGCCGCCAGCGCCGTGTACGGCTGATCGACCAGGAGCAGGTCGCGTCCGGTCACATCCTCGCCGGTCTTGACGATCAGCGCGGCGGCGCGGCTCGCCGCCGCGGCCTCGCGGTAGCGCGGGTGCGCCAGGAAGCTGAGATCGTCGGGCCCGGCGCTGTCGAGCGGCTGCACGCCGAGGATCGGTCGGCCGGGGTCTCCGCGCACCTCGCCCCCGACCCGCGCCGCGATCTCGGAGAGCGTGTAGCGGGGCAAGGGGATCAGTTCTTCGGCGGCTCCTTCCCCGCTTCCGGCTTCTTCGCCGGGCCGGCGGGGGTCGCCGCGGCCTTGTTCATCTCGTTGAACTTCAGGATGAGGTCCTGGCTGATGTCGACTCCCGGGGAGATGAAGTCGACGACCCCGCGGTTCAGGATCAGGGCGTATCCCTTCTCCTTGCCGTACACGTCGAGCGTCTTCATCAGCATCTCCTGGAACCGCCCCTGCACCTCGCCGAGCTGGTACTTCATCTCCTTGGTGGCATCCTCGTTGAGGCGTTCCAACTCGGTCTGCTTGCCGAGGATGTCCTTCTTCATGTCGTTGATCTTGTCCTCGCTCAGGCTCTGCTGCTGCTGCCGCAGGCGGGACTTGAGCGCCTCGATGTCCTCTGTCTTCTTGTCGATCTGGGCCTGCAGGCGATCGCGGGCCGCGGAGAGGTCCTGGTTGTACTTCTTGCCGACCTCCGACTGCTTCCAGAGGATCTCGGGGTCGAACACCCCGATCTTCATCGTCTCCCCCTGCGCGGCCGCGAGCGTCGGGCCGGCCAGGGCGAACGAGAGGACGATGGGCAGGATCGTACGTGACATCTTGGGTCTCCTTGAGGGTGCGATTCGAGCCGCCGACTATACCACAGCGCCGTGGGGCCGACCGGGAGGCCGGACGCCCGGGCGCACCCCGCACCGGCCTAGAACGTGGTGCCGATGCTGAAGATGAAGTTCGAGGTGTCCTCGCCCGGGATCGGGTCCTGGATGACGCCGTAGATCAGGCGGAGCGGCGCCTGGAAGATCGGCAGATAGAAGCGCATCTCGAGGCCGTAGTCGACCCGCAGGTCGTCGAAGCTGGGGTTGACGCCGTTGTCGTAGGCGTTGCCGGCGTCGTAGAAGATCACGAACTCGACCGTGTCGCTCACCGGGACCGCGTACTCGACGTTGAACTGGACGTACTTGTCCCCGCCCGGCAGCACGGTCCCGAAGACGCCGTCGCCGTTGGTGTCCTCGCCGTAGTCCAGCTGGCAGTTCCCGAAATCCCCTTCGGTTCCGTCCCGCACCCCGTTCAAATTGCGGTCGTCGGCGGCGCAGTAGGGGGTGAACATGCCGTCCGGACGGTCCTCGGTGAAGTCGAGCAGCCCGTTGCCGTTGATGTCCTCGTTGTCGAGCACGCCGTTGCCGTTGAGATCCTCGCCGGGGTCGAGGAGACCGTTGTGGTTCAGATCCTCGGTGTCGAGCAGGAAATTGCCGTTGGCGTCCTCGGACGGGTCCAGCAGACAGTTGCCGCGGTCGAACTCGTTGGGATCCTGGATGCCGTTGCCGTTGAGGTCCTCGCACGGCTCGAACACCCCGTTGGGGCGGCGATCCTCCGGGACGTCGATGACGCCGTTCTTGTTGACGTCGGTGTCGGTGCGGATCGGACTGACGCTGCGCGTGCGGAACATCCTCAGGGAACGCTCGCCGCCCAGGTAGTAGCGCTCGTACTGCGGCACGAAGGTCGCGTCATTGATGGCGCGCACGTACCCGGCGGACAGGTTCAGCGCGACGTAATGCCGCCGCATGAAGCCCGGCAGGTACAGGGTCGCGTCCTGCCGGAACTTGACGAAATCGTTGTCCCCCCCGAGGAAGCCGCCGGCGTACTCGACGCTCGACTGGGAGCGCAGGCCGTGCGTCGGCCGGAAGAAGTTGTTGCGGGTGTCGAAGGTGTACAGGGACAGGACGCTCGACGTCGTGCTGGTGGAGCTGCGGGTCCCGAACGCCAGCGAGGTGGGGACGAAGGTGATGTCCTCGAGGGTGTAGGCGACGTCGAAGCGCGAGAAGGCGCCGAGCAGGCGCCCGAAGTTCACCGATCCTCCCTGCCCCTCGCGGCGGTACCCGGTGTAGACCGCCTGCCGGCGGAAGAGCGAAAAGCCGAGCGACCAGGGGCGGCCGAGGAACCACGGCTCGGTGAAGTTCAGGGCGTAGCGGCTGCCCCGCTGCCCCGTCTGCAGGAAGGCGGAGAAGACCTCCCCCCGCCCGAGGAAGTTGCGGGTCGAGTACGAGCCCTGGAAGAAGCCACCGTCGAGGCCGGAGACGCCGCCGCCGACCTGGATCTCGTTGCGGCTCGATTCGGTCCCCTGCACCTTGATCTGCACCTGACCGCTCTCCTGCTCCGGGGTGACCACCGGGTCCCCGTCCACCTGCCAGTAGCCGAGCTGGGCGATCTTGCGTACCCCGAGGCGCATCAGCTTGACGTTGAACAGCTGCTGCTCCTGCAGCCGCATCTCGCGGCGCAGGACGCTGTCGCGGGTGCTGTTGTTGCCCGCGAAGTCGATGCGGTCCACGAAGTACTTGCGATCCTCGGTGACCTCCAGGCTCAGGTCGGCGATCCCGTCGTGCTTGCGGACCTGGGGATCGATGGAGACGTAGAAATAGCCGCGCTCGCCGTAGTCGTCTTCCATCCGCTTGGTCGAGGCCTTCACCAGGGCGTCGTTGTAGACCATGCCGGGGCGCAGCGGGAAGCGCGCCATCACCTCGCGGTCGCTGAAGACGGTGTTCCCGTCGACCTCGACGTTCCCCAGGCGGTACGGCCGCCCCTCGACGATCGGGACGGTGAGGAAGACCCAGCGCTTCTTGGGGCCGCCGGTCTGCTGCTCGCGCGCCTTCGCCTCCTTTTTCAGCCGTTTCTTCCTCTCCTTCTCGGTCTCGCCCGGGGGAGGCGGCGGGGGCGGCTCGGCCGGCTCCTCGTCGAGGTCCTCGAACGCCATGGGGTCGAAAGCGACGCGCTGGGGCGGGGTCTTCGCCTCCGGGGCCTGGGTCCCCGCGTCCTGCCGCTCCTTGCGGGCGGTCTCCGACTCGATCTCGACGACCTCGGGCTGGATCACGACGTCGAGGTAGCCGCGCGACCGGTACGCGGTGCGGATCCCCTCGGCGTCCTGATCGAACTTGGCGGGATGGTAGAGCGGCTTGCTCGAGGCCCACGAGGTCAGCCAGAACGCCTGCTTGGTGAGCTTCAGGGTCTTGCGCAGCTCGTGGTCGGAGTAGACGGTGTTGCCGACGAAGTCGATCTCCTTGATCTTCGTCTTGGCCCCTTCGTGGATGTCGAAGGTCACGTCCCGCTGTCCCTGCGCCACCGCTCCGAGCCGGGCCTTCACCCGGGCGTCGAGATACCCCTTCTCGGCGAGCATGTGTCCGATGAGCGACTCGGCGTGGCGCAGGGTCGTGAAGTCCACCGGCTGGCCGCGACGCACCTCCGCCTTCCCCTGCTGCAGACGCTCGAGGATGGCGGTCTCGGTGACCGCCTTCATGCCGGAGAAGACGACGCTGCCGAGGAGCGGACGGTCGCGGACGTGGAAGATCAGGTCCACCTTGCCGTCGGCGCGGCGGCGCGATTCGACGGCGATGTCGTCGAACAGGTCGAGATCCCACATCCTCCGGAACTCGCGCCGCACCTCCTCCTCGTCGTAGGGGGCGTCCGGGTGGATCCTGAGATTCGAGAAGAAGGCGGCGTCGGAGACCCGCACGTTGCCGTCCACGACGATGCGGCCGATGGTGGCGGCCCCGGGAGGCGGCGGCGCCTCCCCCCCGGCGGGAGCCGGCTCGGTGGGAGCCGGTTCGGCGGGAGCCTTCTCCGCAGGGGGCGTCTCGCCGGCGGGCGGAGGCGGCGTCGCGCCCTCGTCGTGCTCGGGGGGCGGCGGGACCGGGGCGGGCGTCTCCTGCTGCCCCGCCGGCGGAGCGGGGGCGTCCTGCGCGGCCAGCGGGCCCGGCCACGGCAGCAGGATCGCGGCGATCAGAACGACAAGGGGGCGAACGGAGCGCCTCGGTTTCAGTTCAGGAGGTGATGCCGATCGGCTCGCGGAAGGCGAGCCGTTCCTGGTCGACGAAGATCTCGATCTCCCCGCGCTCGGGCAGCCGCCCCAGTATGAGGCTTTCCGAGAGGACATCCTCGATGTGCTTCTGGATGGCGCGTCGGAGCGGGCGTGCGCCGTACGAGCGATCGCCGCAGGTCTTGTCGATCAACCAGCGGTGCGCGTCGTCGGTGACGGTGATCCGGATGCCCCTCTCGGAGAGGCTGCTGTTCAGCTGGCGGATCATCAGTCGCGAGATGGCCATCAAATTCTGATCGGTGAGCGCGTCGAAGACGATGATCTCGTCGACGCGGTTGATGAACTCCGGGTGGAGCGCCGCGCGCAGCTCGCGCAGCACCACCTCGCGCCGATCGTCGTAGGCGGCGTCCCGGTCGGCCGCGGTGCGGAACCCGGGCGGGCCCTGCTTCTGCAGCAGGTGCGCACCGATGTTGGAGGTCATCACCAGGAGCGCGTTCTTGAAGTCGATAGTGTCGCCGAAGGCGTCGGTGATCTGCCCGTCCTCCATCACCTGGAGCAGGATGTTGAGGACGTCCGGGTGGGACTTCTCGATCTCGTCGAGGAGCAGCACGCAGTAGGGGCGGCGCTTGATGCGCTCGGTCAGCTGCCCCCCCTCCTCGTAGCCCACGTAGCCGGGGGGCGATCCGATCATCTTGGCGATGGCGTGCTTCTCCATGTACTCCGACATGTCGAAGCGGACGAGCGCCTTCTCGTCTCCGAACAGGAACTCGGCCAGTCCCTTCGCCACCTCGGTCTTGCCGACGCCGGTCGGCCCCAGGAAGATGAACGAGCCGACCGGGCGGAGAGGGCTCTTGAGCCCGGCGCGCAGCCGTCGCACGGAGCGGGCCACGGCGGCGACCGCGGCGTCCTGCCCGACGATGCGCTCGTGCAGGGCCCCCTCCATGTGCAGCAGCCGCTCCGCCTCCTCCTTCTTGACCGAGGCGATCGGCACGCCGGTCCACTTCGACACGACCTCCTCGATGTCCTCGACCGCGACCTCGGTGACCGAACGGCGCTCCTCGTCCTCACGCCGGCGCACCTCGTCGTAGCGGGTGCGCAGCGCGATCTCCTCGTCGTGCTGGCGCACCGCCTTCTCGAAGTCCTTGCGGAACAGGTAGCTCTTCATGCTGGCGACGGCGCGCTCGATGTCGCGCTCCAGCTCGCGCACCTCGCGCACGTTGAGGCGCCGGCGCAGCTTGACGCGCGCCCCGGCCTCGTCGAGGACGTCGATGGCCTTGTCCGGCAGGAAGCGGTCGGTGATGTAGCGGTGCGACAGGGTCACCGCGGAGCGCAGCGCCGCCTCGCCGTAGGAGACCTGGTGGAACTTCTCGTACCGCTCCTTCACGCCGTGCAGGATGCAGAGGGTCTCCTCCTCGGTCGGAGGATGCAGCCGGATCGGCTGGAAGCGCCGCACCAGAGCCCGGTCGCGCTCGATGTAGCGGTGGTAGTCCTTGGGCGTCGTGGCCCCGATGCACTGCACCTCGCCGCGCGACAGCGCCGGCTTGATGATGCTGGCCGCGTCGAGCGATCCCTCCGCCGAGCCGGCGCCGATGAGGGAGTGGATCTCGTCGATGAAGATGATGATGTCCTCGTTGCCGACGATCTCCGACAGGATCCCCTTGAGGCGCTCCTCGAACTGGCCGCGGTACTTGGTGCCGGCGACCACGAGCGACAGGTCGAGCGCCAGGATCCGCTTGCGCGACAGCGACACCGGGACATGGCCGTCGGAGATACGCTGCGCCAGCCCCTCGACGAGTGCCGTCTTCCCGACCCCGGGCTCTCCGAGCAGGACGATGTTGTTCTTGCGCCGGCGCGACAGCACCTGCACCATCCGCTCCAGCTCGGCCTCGCGGCCGATGAGGGGATCGAACGCCTGACGGGTGGCGAGATCGCTGAGGTCGCGGGCGAACTCGTTGAGGAACGGCGTCTCCTTGGCCTTGCGCGGCAGCGCGCGCTGCTTCCACGCGGCCACGGTGTCCTCGCGCAGGGCGTACAGGCGCATCCCCTTCTCGGCCAGCAGCCGGCCGGCCGCCGACTCCTCGACCCGCAGCAGGCCGAGCAGGATGTGCTCGTCGCTGACATGCGGATGAAGGAGGCGCTCCGCCTCCTCCTCGGCGCAGGCGAGGACCTTCTTGGCCTCCTCGCTGAACGGGATCTCGATCGGGGTGACCTGCTTCTCGCCGCTCGGCCCGCGCGCCTCCATCTCGGCGCGCAGCAGCTCGATGTTGACGGCCGCCTTAACGAACAGCTCCTGGACGAGCTCGTCCCCGTCCTTCAGGAGGCCGAGCAGCAGGTGCTCGGAGCCGATGACCCGGCTCCCCATCTGGCTCGCCTCGTAGCGCGCCAGGAAGAGGACCTTCTTCGCCTTCTCGGTGTACTTCTCAAACATGCTGCCCCCGGCGCTCCGAGCGATTTTAGCGGCCGTCGCTCCGGGGCGTCAAGGAACCATGCTCCATGACGAGAATGCGATCGCACTGCGCGGCGAGGCGCTCGCTGTGCGTCACGAGGAGGGTGGTCATCCCCCGGCTGCGGTGGAGATCCCGCAGCAGCGCGATCGCGGCGGCCGCGTTGCGCTCGTCGAGGTTCCCGGTCGGCTCGTCGGCGAGCAGCAGGGCCGGGCGGCGCACCACCGCCCGGGCGATCGCCACCCGCTGCTGCTCCCCCCCCGACAGCTCGGCCGGCCGCCGGTCCAGGGCGGCCGAGAGTCCCAGCTCGCCCAGCAGGTCGGCGGCCTGCCGGCGCGCCGCGGCCTTCGGCTCCCCCGCGATGAGGAGCGGCATCATGGCGTTCTCGACGGCGGAGAACTCGGGGAGCAGGTGGTGGAACTGAAAGACGAAGCCGAGATCGCGGTTGCGGTAGGCGGCGCGCGCGGCCGCCGGGGCGCCGCCGATCTCGCGCCCGCGCACCTCGATGCGGCCGGCGTCCGGGCGGTCGAGGGCCCCGACGAGGTGCAGGAAGGTGGTCTTCCCGGCGCCGGACTCCCCGAGGATCGCCACCATGTCGCCGCGCTCGACGTCCACGTCGAGCCCGTTCAGGACCGCCACCCGCGCCGCCGCGGAGCCGTAGGAGCGTGTCAGCCCACGACAGCGCAGGAGCGCCCCGGACGACGGCTCACTCATAGCGCAGCGCCTCGGAGGGGTCGAGCTGCGCGGCACGCCATGCGGGGTACAGCGTGGCGAGGAAGGAGACGCCGAAGGTGACCGCCACGACGGCGACGACGTCGAGCGGCCGGACGTGGAACGGCACGTACGGGATGAAGTAGACGTCGGGCGGCAGCCGGACCATCCGGGTCCGGTCGAGGGTCACCGCCAGCACCACCCCGAGGAGGGCGCCGCCCAACGTGCCGCAGCCGGCGATGATCAGCCCCTGCAGGGCGAAGATGCGGCGCAGGGAGGGGGCGGTCGCCCCGAGCGCCGCCAGGACGCCGATGTCCCGGACCTTCTCCATCACCAGGAGCACCAGCACCGAGACGATGTTGAGCGCGGCCACCACGATGATGAGCCCGATCGCCACGCTCATCGCCAGCTTCTCGAGCCGCAGCGCCGAGAAGAACGTCCGGTTCATCCGCACGAGGTCGTTGACGTAGAACGAGGCGCCGAGCGCGTGCTGCACCTCCAGGGCGCGCTCGGGGATGCTCCGCCGGTCGCGCAGGCGCGCCTCGACCGCGGTGATCGCGTCCTGCGGGAGCCCGGAGAAACGGCGGAGCGCCTCGAGCCCGACGTACATCCGGGTCGTGTCGTACTCGTAGAACCCGGAGTCGAAGGTCCCCGCCACCAGGAACTCGCGGCTCCTCGGAACGGTCAGGAGCGGCGAGACCTCGGGACGCGCGATGATCACCCGGACGATGTCGCCGGGGCCGACCCCCAGGGACGCCGCCAGGTCCCGGCCGAGGAAGGCCGGCTCGCGGCCGCGCGCATCCGCGCGCGTCAGGAGACCCACGTCGCCGCGCACGAGCTGCGCCCACTCAGTCACGCGCCCCCCGGCCGCGGGATCGATCCCCTTGATCAGCACGGCCGTGCCGGCGGCGTTGAGCGCACTCGAGGCCATCCCCTTCTCGAAGATCACGGGCGCGGCGGCCTCGACCTGGGGCAGGGCGGCGATCCGCTGCAGCGCCTCGCGCGCGTCGGTGATCGGCCGACCGGCGAGGCCGGAGAGGATGGTCAGGTGGGCGTTGACCCCGAGGATCTTCGCCTGGATCTGGTCCTGGAAGCCGGTCATCAGGGCCAGGACCACCACCAGGGCCGCGACCCCGACGACGACCCCGAGGACCGAGACGGCGGAGATGACGAAGACGATCGCCTGCTTGCGACGGGCGAAGAGGTAGCGCCGGGCGACGACGAGCGGGAAGCCCATCGATCAGGAGTCGCCGCGGTCCCGCTTCTGCGCCACCCAGTCGCCGGAGGTCGCCTGCCCGCCCGAGAGGATGAAGTTCTGCCAGCGACCGCGCAGCGTCTTCCCGTCGGGGGCGATCGTCCCCTCGAGATCCTGCGAGTGGCCCAGCTTGGAGTCGATGCGATGCAGCAGGATCTTCCCGTTGACGAAGGTCCCCTGCAGGCTGCCGCGCCATCCCCCTTCGAGGGAGTACTCGCCGGCGACGATGGTGCCGGACTGCCGCAGCGTGAACGACCCCTTGTCGTTGTTCGGCAGGTAGGTGACGTCCCACGTCCCGGTGAGGGCCTCGTTGTCGCTCGGCAGGTTGCGCTTCAGCTTGCCGGAGCGATCCTGCAGCAGCTGGATGCGCTCCTGGGAGTCGCGGATGCGGATGCGCAGATCACGAGCCTGGATGGTCAGCGCCTCGAGCTCCTGCTCGGCGCGGCCGACCGCCGCCTCGCGCTGGTCCAGCTCCTCGGGCGTGGACGGCGTCTTGCCCGACACCATGTCGTCGAGTTCGTCGTAGAGCTGGCGCAGCCGCCCGCGCGCCGACTCCCGCTGCTGTGCGACGCGCTGGTGCTTCAGCAGGTCGTCGTCGAGCAGCTTCTGCTCCACCTCCATCTGCACCCGGAGCGCGTACAGCGCGGCCAGCTGCTCCTCCGGGCGCTTCAGGTCCTGCGCCGTGGCCGGGACACCGGCCGCCGCCACGAGCGCCGCCAGCAGGAACGCGCCGATCCTCCTCATGCCTCCCCCCGTGGCGCCCCTTCCCGGCGCCAGATCGTCTCGGCGATCCGCACCGCGTTGAGCGCCGCCCCGGCCTGCAGGTTGTCGCTGACGATCCAGATCCAGAAGGCGTTCCTCCCGCCGGCGGGCCACGGCCCGGCCACCATCACCCCCGCCTGGCCGGCCCGTTCGGCCGGCGTGGCCTCCGCCCCCGACGCGTCGACCCGGACGTCGGCAGCGCCGGACAGCGCGGCGGCAAGATCCCCGGCGCTGCGGCCACGCGGCAGGACGAGCCGCGCCATCGCGGCGTGACAGTGGAAGACCGGCGCGAGGACGACGCTGATCGCCAGGTCGAAACCGGGGCCGGCGATGAGACGGACCTCCTCCTCGATCTCCCGCGCGTCGCTCCGTCCCGGCGCTCCGGCCCGACCGTAGGCGAACGCGGGCACGAGGTTGAACGCGAGCTGCCGGCCGAAGATCTCCCGGGGCCACTCCTGGAAGTTGAGCAGGCCGAGCGTCTGGCGGTACAGCTCGTTGATCCCATCCTCCCCCGTCTCCGACACCGGCTGCATCACGGTGACCGCCGCGTCCTCCAGGCCGCAGTCGCGGTGGGCGGCGGAGAGGACGGTGGAGACCATCAGCGAAATCGGATGCGGGGTCGCCACCAGGCGCGGGACCGCGGGAAGGCGGTCCACGTTCACGGAGACGTTGATCGGCGGGTCATCCTTCCCGGGGCGCGCGGCCAAGGTCAAGTCGATGGCGGCGAAGCCGCGCTCGGAGGGCCAGGCGAGGTAGCGCTCCCCCTCCGGCCGCGAGCCACAGAAGAAGGCGATGTCGAGCCGGCCCAACGCCTCCGGGTCCGGCTCGGAGACGAACATCGCCTCCCCGGCGAACTCGGTGAGGTTGGCCTCCGGATCCGGACGCGAGGAGAAGAAACGCATCGACGCGATCGGGAAGGCGCGCCCGACCAGGTGGTCGCGCACCCCCTTGGCGACGAGCGTCTGGGCGTCGAAGACCGCCAGGTGCGCCCCCTGTGGGGCGGACGGCTCAACCACCCGCATGGCCGCCTTCCGCGGGGTGCGGCCGCGCTTCCGCCCGCGCGGCGGGCGTCCGGCGCGGGCGCAGCCCGGAGAGCACGTAGAGGAAGCTGAGCGCCAGGGCGACGATCTGCGGCGAGGCGGCGACCACGAAGTAGGCGACCGCCATCAGCGCGACCATCGCCCATGGGATGCGGCTGCGCAGGTCGATCTCCTTGAACGAGCGGTAGCGCAGCCGGGTGACCATCAGCACGGCGAGGACCACCACGAGGAGGGACACCAGGATCGAGGTGACCGGATCGACCAGCCGCGCCGGGCTGTAGAAGACGCAGGCCGCGAGGACGCAGGCCCCCGCCGGGATCGGCAGACCGATGAAGAAGCGGCGGTCCTGCACCGGCGCCTGGATATTGAAGCGGGCCAGGCGGGTCGCCCCCGCCGCCAGGTACAGGAAGGGCGCCAGCGACCACGGCTTGGGGAGCTGCGCCAACCCCCAGAGGTAGACGAGCATCGCCGGGGCCATCCCGAACGAGATGATGTCGGCGATGGAGTCGAGCTGCACCCCGAATTCGCTGCTCGTCCCGGTCAGGCGGGCGACCCAGCCGTCGAGCCTGTCGAGCAGGGCCGCGACGAAGATCGCCACCGCCGCCCACTCGTACTCCCCTTTCAGGCTGCGCACCACGGCGATGTAGCCGCACAGGAGGTTGCCGACCGTGAACAGGCTCGGGATCAGGTAGGCGCCGCGCCGCAGCCGAGCCCGCGCCTTCACGACGCCACCTGCGTCGCCCGGGTCCGACGTGCCAGGACGGTCACCGCGCCGCGCACCCTGTCCCCCACCGCCACCGTCGGCTCCACGCCCGGCGGAAGATGGAGATCGGTGCGCGAGCCGAACTGGATGAGCCCGAGACGCTCCCCCCGGGCGACCCGGTCGCCGGGACGTTTGAAGCAGACGATGCGCCGCGCGAGCACGCCGGCGATCTGGGTGACGCCGTACTCAGCGTCCGTGGCGCGGAGCGTCAGATGGTTGCGCTCGTTCTCGGAGGCGGCCCGCCGGTCCCAGGCCGCGCGGAAGCGCCCGCGCGTGTACGCCACCGAGACGACCGTCGCGGCGACCGGCGCGCGGTTGATGTGGCAGTTGAAGACGGAAAGGAAGATGGAGATCCGCGCCCCCTCCGGGCGGAGCTCCACGTCCGTGACGCGCCCGTCCGCCGGGGAGACGACGAGGCCGTCCCCCTCCGGGCTGATGCGGTGCGGGTCGCGGAAGAAGAAAAGGACGAAGCCGACGGCCACGAGAAGCGGCGCCGCGGCGCCGACGCCCCCCAGCCAGGCGGCCAGCGCGGCGGCGGCGGAGAGGACGGTGACATAGGGAAGAGCCTGGACAGCGACCGGCATCGGCTCCAGCAACTCCAGAAAGCAAGGGGGACGGCCCCCCCATGCGGCGCGACGTTGGTGGGGACCCGATCGAGGCGTTCGACGTCAGTGACGCAGGGCGGAGCCGCTCATCTTCTCGATGTGCTCCTGCAGAATGCGCTCCATCTGGTCCTTGACGTGCAGCTTCTGCTTCTTCAGATTGACCGTCTCCATCCTCTCGTTGTCCTCGAGGACCGCCTTCCCCTGGAGCTCCGCGAGACGCGTCTGGTACTGCGCGTGCTCATCGAGCAGCCGCCGAAACTCCGGATTGCTCTGGGCGAGCTCCCGCCTGAGATCCTCGTGGTTGTGCACCATCGTTCAAACCTCCCTGCGCTTTGGGGTTGCGGGCGAAGTGCGAGCGTCTTTCGAAGGCCGACATCTGGCGAAATTCTAGCATCCCGGATCCTGCCCTGCAAGGCGCGGCGGGGGCGTCCCGGAGGGGAGCGGGCAGGACATGACCAGCGCGTCCTCGTGGGTGTCGCTGTAGTAGCCGCGGCGTCTGCCGATGACCCGGAACCCGGCCCGCGTGTACATGCGCAGCGCCGCGGCGTTGCTGGGGCGCACCTCGAGGGTCGCCTCGACGCACCCCTCCCCCGCCCCGAACTCCAAAAGCGCCTGCAGGAGCCTCCCCCCGACGCCGCACCCGCGCCAGCGGGGGTGGACCGCCAGGTTGTTGATCTTGAGCTCCTGATCGATGGCCCAGACGCAGCCGAACGCGACGAGCGGGCCGCGCGCCAGGCGCACTCCGAAGAGCGTGGCGTAAGGGTTCTCGGTCATCTCGTGGCGGAAGGAGGAAAGTCCCCACGGGGTCGGAAAGGAGAGGTTCTCGATTTCCGCCACCTCCGGGATGTCCTCGAGGCGGAGGGGGGCGATGCGGAGCGCCAGGCGATCACCCGAGGCGGAGGTCATGCGCCGGCCCGGGGCTTTTCGCCGTCGGACGGCCGGATGTAATTCGGGGCCGGTCCGCCCGGACGGTACGGTGTCCCTGCGGGGAGGGCCTCGACGGCCCAATCGGCCAGAACCGGGGCGAGCGGTCCCGTCGCGACCGTGCACAGCCGCTCCAGTGCGCAGGAACGCACCACGTCCGCGCCGTCCCCGGCGAGCGCCGTCCCTTCCAGGAGCTCCAGCGCGAGCCGGGCCGGCGGCAGCGTGCGGTCGGGAGATCGGCGCTCCACCGCGCCCCCCTCGACGAGGAGGAACTGCGCCGCGTAGACCTCACCGCGGCCGGCCTCGACGGCGGCGCAGACCAGGGATCCCGGCGGCAATCCGCTCGCGCGCGCCAGGAGCTCGAGGGTCGACAGCCCGCCGACTCCGATTCCCAGCGCGTACCCGAGCCCCTTGGCGGTGGAGAGCCCGACCCGCACGCCGGTGAACGACCCGGGGCCGAGCGCTACGCCGATGCCCGCGAGGTCCTTCGCGGTCGCCCCCGCCTGCGCGAGGAGATCCTCGATCGCCCCGAGAAGCTCCGGGGAGTGGCCCCCTCCCGGCTGCAGCGAGCGGACCACGCCAGGCGCCGGGGCGAGGGCGATGCTTGCCCGGCGGGTCGCCGTGTCAATCCCGAGCCAGAACACTCCTCACGCCGCGGCGCCGGTGCGCCGCAGGAACTCCAGGATGGCGCTCTCCTGGTGCTCCCATTCCACGAGGAACGCGACCCCGACCTCGAAGCTCCCGGGCCGTTCCTCGATCGCCTCGACGCGGACCACCCGGGCCGGAAGGGTCAGCCGGGCCCCGCGGCGACCGTCCTCGCACACGACTTGAAGCTCGACGCCGATGGCGTACGGCACCTCGCTCTCGAAGAGCAGGCCGCCGTGACTGACGTTCCGGGCGCGTCCCTGGGCCGGAACGGCCTCGCCGGGAGGCGCCGGCGTGACGCTCAGCCGGACCGGCCCACGCGTCAGGTCGAACCGGATGAACTGCCGGCGCTCGCGGTAATAGACGCTGACGCCATTCCCCCCGCGCGCCTTCGCCAGGTGCAGCGCCTCCTCGGCGCGCTCGACCAGGCGATCGGCGGTGGTCGCGTCCTCCGGGTAGCGGGCCACGCCGAGGCTGGCGGTCAGGCGGATCGGCCGCCCGTCCACGCCGCGGCGCAGTCCGTGTCGCTCGATTTCCCGGCGGATCCGCTCGGCGACCAGGAACGCCCCCATCCGCTCGGTCTCCGGCAGGATGACCCCGAACTCCTCCCCCGACAGGCGGGCGGCCACGTCGATGTCGCGGATCTTGTTCTGGACGAGGATCGCGACCTCGCGCAGCACGATCCCGCCGACCAGCTCGCCGTGACGCTCGTTGAGCTCCCGGAAGTCGTCGAGGTCGAGGTACAGGACGCTCAGTCCCAACTCGTAGCGCCGCGCCCGGCGCGTCTCCGCCTGCAGGGAGGCGAGGAAGGCCGCGGCGTTCGGCAGGCCGGTGACGCGATCGACCGCCGCGCCGGGCTCCGTCTTCTCGCTCAGCGACAGGTCGATGAGCCTCGGCCCGGTCACAGCGCGGTTCAGATTCAGGAAGTAGTCGAGCACCGCCACGCGCAACGCCACATCACGCTGCAGGCCGCCGGAGAGGGTACGGCGGTGCGCCAGGATCGCCTCCCAGTGGCGCCGCGCTTCCGTCTCCTCGAACGACATGCCGGTGAGCGCCAGGAGCAGGGCAGCGGTGGCGGCGATCCCCTCCTCCGCGCGAATCTGGTCGAGGCGGCGCAGCACGCGCTCCTCGTTGTGCGCGTCCTCCTGCAGCGCCTGCAACAGCTCCTCGCGGTAGCGGCGGAGCGATTCCTGCGGCATCAGGCGCGCCCCTCCCGCGCGGACGTGGGCAGGCCCGCCAGGAGCGCCGCCAGGTCCGGGTCGACCCCTTCCTTGTCGTCGAACAGGAGCACCGCGGTCTCGTGAGCCGGATCCGTCCGGATCACTCTGCCGCTCAGGCGTGCCTCGCGCGCCCGGGGGGCGGGGCCGCGGAGACGCAGCGCGATCTCCCGGTCGGCGGGCAGGGAGCCGTCGGTCCGCAGCCGGGCCCCCGAGATCGACAGGTCGAGGAGCTCCGCAGGATCCTTGGACCCGTCGATGCGGGCCTCGAGCGCCGGCTTCACCGCGCGCCGGTGGCGGCGCCTCTCGGCCGCCAGGGCCCGCCCGCCGCGCTCCCCGTCCCGCGCCAGCCGCAGCGCGCGCAGGGCGGCGCCGGCCAGCGCCTCCAGGCCGGCCTCCGCGCCGGCGCTCCATCCGGCGAGGCCGGCGCACCACTCCGCTCCGGAGGATCGGGCCGCGACCCCGAGCATGCGCTCGACCGCCCTCTCGCCGCCCGCGCGATCGACGGAAGGCAGGAGGAGCGCGAAGGCCGGCGGAACGAGACGGGCCAGGACGTCGACGTCACGCCGCGCGCGCTCGAGCGCGGCCGCGGCGGCCGCCACCGCGGCATCGGCGAGCGGATCTCTCGGCGCGAGCAGGGCCAGCACGAGCGGCCGGCCGGTCCGCGCCGAGCGGCGCAGCTCCGCGTCCAGCCGGTCCTCGAACGGCGCCTCGGCGTGCGCCAGGCGCGTGTCCGCGGGAACGGCGGCGGGGATCCGTCCCCAGCCGGCCCCTTCCGCGTCGCGCAAGTGATCGACCGCCGCCACCAGGAAGCCGGGATCGCGCCCGAGACGGAACTCGAGGTCGCCGCGGTGCGCTTCGATGTCGGAGAGAGCGTCCCGGGCCTCCGTCGCCGAGCGGCGGCGCGCGGAGACAAGCTCCAGGCAGGCCTGGAACGGCTCGACGCCATGCTCGCGCCCGACCTGCTCCAGCGCCTCGGCCAGCCGCGGCCCGCGCAGCCCGGAACGGTCCAGGAGATCGTGCAGCCTGAAAAGGAGGGTCCGGCTCATCGCCTGCGCCCGGCGGGCTTCCCGCGGGTCGCGGCGGCAGAATAGCGGCCGTCGCTTCGGGCTGTCAACGGGCGCGTCGCCGCGAACGCACCGGAGAAAATCGTGATCCGGTTTTGACAAATCCTTGACTCGACCCTATATTGACTGACGCGTTTGAACGCGCCGAGGAAACGATGCCCTATCAGAAAGATACGGCTGAAGCGAACATCCCGGTCGGCGCCGCAGAAACCACGCCCTCCGGTTCCCCCTCCACCGCCGGTCGCGACATCGTGCAGACGATCGCGCGCCTCCAGGATTTGCGCGGCTTCCGCGATCAGCACTGGGAAGGATCCTTCGAGGACTACCTCGAGATCGTGCGCCAGAGCCCGAAGGTGACACGGACCGCCTTCCAGCGCATGTACGACATGATCCTCGCGCACGGCACGCGCGAGTATCACGAGTACAAGAAGAAAATCGTGCACTACAACTTCTTCGACGACAAGGAGCACGGCGGCACCGACGCCGTCTTCGGCCTCGACGTGCCGCTGATGAAGCTGGTCAACGTCTTCAAGTCGGCGGCGCAGCGCTACGGCACCGAGAAGCGCGTGCTGCTGCTGCACGGCCCGGTCGGCTCGGCCAAGTCGACCATTGTCCGGCGCATGAAGCGCGGCCTCGAGGACTACTCGAAGACCCCCGAGGGGGCGGCCTACTCGTTCGTCTGGGTCATGGACGGCACGGCCGGCCGCCGCCGCCCCGACCAGACGCCGGAGATCCTGGCCTGCCCGATGCACGAGGATCCCCTGCACCTCGTCCCGGACGACCTCCGGCCGGAAGTGACGCGCATGCTGAACTCCGGCCGCACCGACGGGCAGATGGTGAGGATCGAAGGGGACCTGTGCCCGTTCTGCCGCCAGAACTACAAGGAGCTGACGCTCCGCTACGGCGGCGACTGGACGAAGATCATCGGCCACATCCGGGTGCGCCGGCTGCTCCTCTCGGAAAAGGATCGCGTCGGCATCGGCACCTTCCAGCCGAAGGACGAGAAGAACCAGGATTCGACCGAGCTGACCGGCGACATCAACTACCGCAAGATCGCCGAGTACGGCTCCGACTCCGACCCGCGCGCCTTCAACTTCGACGGCGAGTTCAACGTCGCCAACCGCGGCATGATCGAATTCATCGAAGTGCTGAAGCTGGACGTGGCGTTCCTGTACGACCTTCTGGGCGCCTCGCAGGAGCACCGGATCAAACCGAAGAAGTTCGCGCAGACCGACATCGACGAGGTAATCATCGGCCACACCAACGAGCCGGAGTACCGCAAGCTCCAGCACAACGAGTTCATGGAGGCGCTGCGGGACCGGACCGTGAAGATCGACATCCCCTACATCACCAAGCTGGCGGAAGAGATCAAGATCTACGAGAAGGACTACAACGCCGCCCGCATCAAGGGGAAGCACATCGCGCCGCACACCCTCGAGATGGCTGCGATGTGGGCGATCCTGACCCGGCTCGAGGAGCCGAAGAAGGCCGACCTCACCCTGATGCAGAAGCTGCGCCTCTACAACGGCAAGACGCTCCCCGGCTTCACCGAGGACAACGTCAAGGAGCTGCGCAAAGAGGCCCACCGCGAGGGGATGGACGGCATCTCCCCCCGCTACATCCAGGACAAGATCAGCAATGCCCTGGTGTCGGACAAGGGGGAGGGCTGCATCAACCCGTTCATGGTCCTCAACGAGATGGAGTCGGGGCTGCGGCACCACTCGCTGCTCACCTCCGAGGATCTGCGCAAGCGCTACCGCGACCTGCTCGGCGTGATCAAGCAGGAGTACGAAGACGCCGCCAAGAACGAGGTGCAGCGCGCCATCTCCGCCGACGAGGAGGCGATCGCGCGCCTCTGCAGCAACTACATCGACAACGTCAAGGCGTACACCCAGAAGGAGCGGGTCCGCAACAAGTACACCGGCCAGAACGAGGAGCCGGACGAGCGCCTGATGCGGTCGATCGAGGAGAAGATCGACATCCCGGACAACCGCAAGGACGACTTCCGACGCGAGATCATGAACTACATCGGGGCCCTGGCCGTCGAAGGGAAGAGCTTCAACTACAAGACCAACGAGCGGCTGCACAAGGCCCTCGAGCTGAAGCTCTTCGAGGACCAGAAGGATTCCATCAAGCTGACGTCGCTCGTCTCCTCGGTCGTCGACAAGGACACGCAGGAGAAGATCGACGTCGTCAAGAGCCGCCTCAAGAAGGACTACGGCTACTGCGACATCTGCGCCACCGACGTCCTGCAGTACGTCGCCAGCATCTTCGCGCGCGGCGACGCCCGCGACTGAGGGGAGGACCCTTGACGCACCGCACCGGCCTTGAGGGTTCGCGGGCCGGGGCGGAGCCGATCGGGGCGCCGGCATGATTCTCCGCATCGACCAGGACCACAACCGCTTCCGCCAGATCGTGCGCGGGCGCATCAAGCAGGACCTGAAGCGCTACATCAGCAGCGGCGAGCTGATCGGGCGGCGCGGCAAGGATCTGATCTCCATCCCGCTGCCGCAGATCCACATCCCGCAGTTCATCTACGGCAAGAAGCAGCAGGGGGGCGTCGGCCAGGGGGACGGCCCGGTCGGCACCGTCCTCGGGCCGGGCGAGAAGGAGGGGGGCAGCCACGGCGCCGGCGATCAGCCGTCCGACCACCTGCTCGAGGTGGACATCTCGCTCGACGAGCTGGCCGAGATGCTCGGCGAGGAGCTGGAGCTGCCGGCGATCCGCCCCAAAGGGCGCAAGAACATCGTCGCGGCGCGCGATCGCTACGTCGGCATCTCCCGTTACGGGCCGGAGGGCCTGCGACACTTCAAGCGCACCTACAAGGAGACGCTGAAGCGCACCATCCGCACCGGGAACTACCGGCCGGAACACCCCCTGCTCATGCCGATCCGCCAGGACAAGCGCTACCGCTCCTGGAAGAGCGCGCTCCTGCCGCAGGCCAACGCCGCCATCCTCTACATGATGGACGTGAGCGGCTCCATGGGGGAGGAGCAGAAGGAGATCGTCCGGATCGAGTCGTTCTGGATCGACACCTGGCTGCGGCATCACTACAAGGGGGTGGAGATCCGCTACATCATCCACGACGCCGAGGCGCGCGAGGTCGACCGCGACACCTTCTACCACACGCGCGAATCGGGCGGGACGGTGATCTCCGCCGCCTACCGGCTGGCAGCGCGGATGATCGAGCAGGACTACCCCGCCGACGAGTGGAACGTCTACGGCTTCCACTTCAGCGACGGCGACAACTGGTCGCAGGGAGACACCGAGGAATGCGTCACCCTGCTGAAGGCGCAGCTGCTGCCGCGCGTCAATCAGTTCTCCTACGGCCAGGTGGAGAGCCCTTACGGCACCGGGCAGTTCCTGGTCGACCTCAAGGAGGCGCTCGGCAGCGACGAGCGCATCGCCCTGTCGAAGATCGAGAACAAGGACGGCATCTACCAGTCGATCCGCGAATTCCTGGGACGGGGACGCTGATGAGCCGGCTCCCCCCCGACCTCGCGAAGCTCCAGGAGATCATCGAGGGGCACGCGCGCGCCTACGGGCTGGACTTCTTCCCGGTGCTGTTCGAGATCCTCGATTACCGCATGCTCAACCAGGTGGCCTCCTACGGGGGCTTCCCCACGCGGTATCCGCACTGGCGCTTCGGCATGGAGTACGAGCACCTGTCGAAGTCGTACTCCTACGGCCTCTCGAAGATCTACGAGATGGTCATCAACAACGACCCCTGCTATGCGTACCTGCTCGAGTGCAACGCGACCGTCGACCAGAAGCTGGTCATGGGGCACGTCTACGCGCACTGCGATTTCTTCAAGAACAACCTGGCCTTCAGCCGCACCAACCGCAAGATGATGGACGACATGGCGAACCACGCGACGCGCATCCGGCGCGCCATGGACCGGCACGGCGTCGAGCCGGTCGAGGCGTTCGTCGACCTGGCGCTGTCGCTCGACAACCTCATCGATCCGCATGCCCCGTTCATCGTGCGGGAGCGGCCGGACGAGCCCGACGAGCCGGCGCGGCCGGTGGCGCAGCGGATGAAGAGCAAGTCGTACATGGCCGACTACATCAACCCGCCGCACCTGATCGCCGCCGAGCAGAAGCGCCTCGAGGCCGAGGCCGCCGCCCAGCGCCACAAGTTCCCGGCGCAGGACGTGCGCGACGTGCTGCGCTTCCTCCTCGAGCACGCCCCGATGGAGAACTGGCAGCAGGACGTCCTGGCGATCGTGCGCGACGAGGCCTATTACTTCGCTCCGCAGGCGCAGACGAAGATCATGAACGAGGGGTGGGCCACCTACTGGCACTCGAAGATCATGACCGAGAAAATGCTCACGGACAGCGAGCTCATCGACTACGCCGACCACCACTCCGGGACACTCGGCGGAAGCGGCCGGCTGAACCCCTACAAGCTCGGGGTCGAGCTGTACCGCGACATCGAGGATCGCTGGAACCGGGGCCGCTTCGGGAAGGACTACGACGAGTGTGACGACATCCGGGAGCGCGCCCGCTGGGATCGCGGCCTCGGGCTGGGGCGCGACAAGATCTTCGAGGTCCGTCGGGTCTGCACCGACGTCACCTTCATCGACGACTACCTCACCGAGGAGTTCTGCCGATCGCAGAAGCTGTTCAACTTCGACCACAACCCGAAGACCGGCATGTACCAGATCAGCGACCGGGAGTTCCGCAAGGTGAAGCAGCGGCTGCTGATGCAGCTGACCAACCAGGGCCAGCCGATCATCCAGGTGGCTGACGCGAACCACCGCAACCGCGGCGAGCTGCTGCTGCGTCACCAGTACGACGGCGTCGAGCTCAAGCACGACTACGCGCGCGAGACCCTGCGCAACCTCCAGCGGATCTGGGGCCGTCCGGTGGCGCTCCTGACCGTGGTGGACGAGAAGAGCCGCATCGTCTCCTTCGACGGCGAGGAGTTCGAAGAGAAGGACAGCGCGGACAAGGTGGCGTGATGCGGCGCGTCTGGACGTTGGCGGGGGGGAAAGGGGGCGCGGGCCGATCGCTCGTCGCCGCCAACCTGGGGATCGCACTGGCACGGGCCGGCCGTCGCGTCACGCTGGTGGATCTCGATCCACACGGCGCCGCCCTGCACGGGTGCCTCGGCTTCGGGCGCCCGGCCAAGGGGATCCTGGCGCTCGCGCAGGACGCGGCGATCGGCCTCGACGCGGTCGCCGCCGACACGCCGGTCCATCACCTCCGCCTCGTCGCGGGGGTTCCCGATCCGGTGGCGCCGGAGCGCTGGTCCGCGCTCCTCGAGCGGGTGGCCCGGAGCCTCGAGACCCTCGAGGGGGACGTCCTCCTCCTCGACTGCGGATCGGGGCGGGGGGCCGGAACCCTCGACGCGTTCGCGCTCGGGAACCTGGGCATCCTCGTCTCCACGCCGGAGCCCGCGGCACTCGAAGCGGCCTGCCAGTTCGCCGATTCCCATCTGAGGAGCTGCCTGGAGCACGCGCTCGCGGGGGACGTGCGGCGCGCGTTGAACGATCTGCTGGAGGCGGACGGAGCGGATCCGGACCGTTTGTCGTTCCGCACCCTCATGGTGCGTCTCGGCGCGCTGGACGCCGCCGCGCGCGACGCGGTCGCCGCCACCGTCCGCCGCGTGCCGCTCGAGCTGGTGCTCACGCAGGTGCGCGACGAGGCGGACGAGGAGGCGGGTGCGGCGCTGGCCAGCGCGTTCCTCAAGGCGTTCGGCGTGGCGCTGCCGATCGCCGGGCTCGTGGCGCACGACCCGTCGGTGCTGCAGGCCGTGCAGAAGCACCGTCCGCTGGCGCAGCAGTTCCCGAACACCCCGGCGACCAAGGGGATCACGCGGGCGGCCGAGCGGCTCCTGCAGGCGGCCGACGCCGGCGAGCCCGGCCCGCCGGAGTGGGAGGACCTCGCGGCGCTGTCGCACTACCGCGTGATGGAGGTCGTCCCGAAGGCCTCGTCGAAGGAGATCCAGGCGGCGTACCAGGTGCTCAAACGCGCCTACGCCACCGAGAGCACGCCGCTCCTGCCGATCCTGCACGACGAGGCGCTGCAGGCGCTGCAGGGACGCGTCGAGGACGCCTACCGCAGCCTCATCTTCCTCGAGAGCCGCGTCCTGTACGACCGGAACCTCGTCGAGGGCGGCCACGTGAGTCCGCACGACATCCGCGGCCTGCACGGCGACCTTCCGGCGGCGGCACCAGGGGCGACGGTGGCGGCCGCGGAGGCATCCGCCGCGCCCGTCGCGGCGGGCGCGATGCCCCCCGCGGCGGCGTCCCCCTCCGACGCGGCCGTTCCGCCCGGGGTGACGGAGGCTCCCGCGGCCGAGCCGCAGGCGCCGCGGACGGTGCCGCTCACCGGAGAGGGGCTGCGCCGCGAGCGCCAGCGTCTGGGACAGACGCTCGAGGCCATCGCCTCGCGGACGAAGATCCGACAGGCGTTCCTGACCGCCATCGAGGAGGAGCAGTGGGACCGGCTCCCTTCCCCCGTCTTCCTGCGCGGCTTCGTGCGCGAGTTCGCCCTCTGTCTCGGCCTCCCCGCCGACCAGGTGGCGAAGGCGCTCCTGCTCCGCCGCGACCAGGCCCTCACGCCGCCGGCCGCCGAGGACCCCGAGCGCCGTTCCGCCTGACCGGCCCGTGCGGCGCCGCCCCGGCGCGCGCCGCACGGATGATAGAATTCCCAATTCGCACATCATGAGCGACAAGGACCGCCCGATCGAGCGCGAGGCCGACCTCGCCGGCTATTTCGCCGCCGGCGCGAAACCTCGCGCCCGGTGGGGCATCGGGCTGGAGTACGAGCGGTTCGGGGTGCGCGCCGACGATCTCTCGCCGGTGCCGTATGACGGCCCGCGGTCGGTGCGCCTCCTGCTCGAATCGCTGCTCGGCACCGGCGCCTGGGAGCCGGAGCGGGAAGGGGGTCTCCTCCTGGGCGCGCGTCACGGCGACACGCGGCTGACGCTCGAGCCGGGGTGCCAGCTGGAGATGTCGGGCGGCGTGCACGCCGGCCTCGACGCGGCGCGGGACGAGCTGGCGTGGTTCCTCCAGTCGGTCACGGCGGCCTCCGAGCCGCTCGGCCTGCGCTGGCTGGGGATCGGCATGCAGCCGCTGGCGTCCCTCGGCGACATCCCGTGGCTTCCGAAGAAGCGCTACGCGATGATGCGCGATTACCTGCCGCAGCGGGGGCAGCGTGGGCTCACGATGATGCAGCAGACCGCCTGCATCCAGGTGAACCTCGACTACTCCGACGAGCAGGACGCGCTCGACAAGATGCGCACCGCGATGGGGCTGTCCCCCCTCGTCACCGCCCTGTTCGCCCGCTCGCCGCTCACGGAACGGCGACCCAACGGGTTCCTCAGCGCCCGCGCCTGGGCCTGGCGGGACACCGATCCGGACCGCTGCGGTCTCCTCCCCTTCGTCTTCCGGGATGGGGCGGGGTTCCGCGACTATCTGGACTGGGCGCTCGACGTGCCGCTGTTCTTCGTGGTGCGGGACGGGACGTACCTGCCGGGGGGCGGACGCACCTTCCGCGACTGGATCCGCGCCGGCTTCGACGGCCTGCGGCCGACGCAGCGCGACTTCGAGACGCACCTCACCACGCTGTTCCCCGAGGTGCGCCTGAAGCGGTACATCGAGCTGCGCGGCGCCGACTCCGGCGACCCGCTCGCCGTCCTGGCGCTCGGCGCGCTCTGGAAGGGGCTCCTGTACGACGCTCCGACCCGCGCCGCGGCCTGGGACCTCGTGCGGGATCCCTCGTTCGCCGATCGCAATGTCCTGCTCGACGCCGTCTGCCGGGAGGGCCCGGCGGCACCGCTTCCCGGGCGCGGGGGCCCAGGCGCTCCGCGGCGCGTGCGCGACCTCCTTCCCGAAGTCCTGGCGCTGGCCCGGCGCGGACTCACGGCGCAGGGGGCCGGCGCGGAGGCCCGCTGGCTCGCGCCGCTCGAACGCGGTGTCGCGGAGGGCCCGGAAAGCCCAGCCGAGGAGGTGCTGCGCCACTGGAATGTCACCGGGCAGGATCCGCGGGTGCTCGTCGAGATGCTGTCCCGCAACACTCTGGCCGACGCCGCCTGACCCGGCCGACGTCACTCACACGGGAGTCCCGATGCCTCTCATCGAAAGCGTGCCGAATTTCAGCGAAGGCCGGCGGCCCGAGGTCGTCGAGGCGATCGTGGAGGCGGTGCGGCGGAGCGGGCCGGTCCGGGTGCTCGATCGCTCCTCCGATCCGGATCACAACCGCACCGTCCTGACGCTGGCCGGCGAGCCGGAGCCCCTGCTCGCGGGGCTCGAGGCGCTGGTGGCCGCGTGCGTCGAGCGGATCGACCTCATGCAGCATCGTGGCCGGCACCCGCGCATGGGGGCGGTGGACGTGATCCCCCTCATCCCGATCCGCGATGTCGACATGGCGCAGTGCGCCGGGCTCGCCCGCGCGCTCGGCGAGCGCGTGGCCCGCCGCCACGACCTGCCGGTTTATCTGTACGAGGAGGCGGCCAGCGCGCCGCACCGGCGCGATCTCGCGGCCATCCGGAAGGGGGAGTTCGAGGGATTCGCTGGCAAGATCCGCGACCCCCTCTGGAAACCGGACTTCGGGCCGGAGCGCGTCCACCCGACCGCCGGATGCACCGCCATCGGCGCCCGCGAGTTCCTCATCGCCTACAACATCAACCTGGCCACGCCCGACGTGGAGGTCGCCCGACGTATCGCCCAGGCCATCCGCCATTCCAGCGGCGGCCTGCGCTACGTCAAGGCGATGGGGCTCCTCCTGGAGGATCGGCGGCAGGCCCAGGTGTCGATCAACATGACCGACTTCCGGCGCACGCCGCTGCACCGCGTCTTCGAAATGGTGCGCTCCGAAGCGGAGCGTTATGGGGTCGCGATCGCGGGGAGCGAGATCGTCGGTCTCGTCCCCCAGGACGCGCTCCTCCAGGCGGCGGAGCACTTCCTCCGCCTGGAGCAATTCGATCCGGGGATGGTGTTCGAGCGCCGACTCGAGACCACCGCCTCCGAGCCGCGCTGAGGACGACCCCGGGCGCGGCTCCGCTCAGTGGCCGGCGTGCACCGCGGCGCCGCCGGTGGACGGGAGCGCCGTCGCGGCCGCGCCCGCGAGGGCCGGGACCTCCTCGCGGACCGGGCGCGCGATCGCAGCCACCGGAATGGGCCGCTCCCCGCCCTCGAGGGGGACGTTCTTCCCCGCGGCGTAGATCGGGTGCCGCCCCTTCTCTTTGAACCACTGCGCGGTGCTGTGCGTGGAGAACATCTTCTCGACGATCTGCCGCCACCCGACGCCGGTGTTGTAGGCGCAGAACGACACCTCGCCGACCTGCGTGCCGTAGGGGATGATGCACATCTCGGTGCGGCGGAAGTCGTAGTTGAACAGATCCTGGAACCACATCCCGGCGACCATCATGATCCGCCAGTTGTAGCGCGCCTTCTCCGCCAGACCGAGCCGCGCCCCGTTGTGCCCGTCGATGATCTTGATCAACTCCCACAGAGTGAGCCCCTCGGGGAGCTCGGAGGGGCGCAGGTTGCGGAGCACCGCCATGGCGAACTGAGCGACCGTCAGGGTCTTCGCCCGGCAGGTGTCGGTAATGACCTTGAGGTCGTTCAGGAGCTGGTCGGTATCGAGGAACTGCGGGAACGGGACCGCCTCCTTGGTCTGCTCGTTGACCAGGAGCATGGTGCCGATGCCGCAGTTCGGATGGCAGCCGCACTTCAGCGACCCGAACTCCGCCTCGATGCCGTCGAGCTGATCGCGCAGATCCGAGAAGGGCCCGGACGCCGACAGCGGGTACCAGTCGCGTAGCGGCTCGGTCACCCCCAGCTGCGCTTTCACGTCGTGCGCAAGGTGCGACAGGGTGTAACGCTGCTTGCGACGGGTGTCGTCGTCGATGTCCTCGTCGCGGCCGGTGAACGACACCGGCTGGAACGACACGGCGTTGATCTTGTCGACGTTGTCGATGGCGAAGCGGACGATCGGGCCCACCTGATCGTTGTTGACGGTGTTGACGATGGTGACGACGAGCGTCACGTCGATCCCGGCGATCTTGAGGTTCTCCAGGGCCCGCTTCTTGACGTCGAACAGGTTGCCGACGCCGCGGTGGTTGTTCGCCTCGTTGGTCACCCCGTCGAACTGCAGGTACGCCAGACTCAGCCCCGCCGCCTTGGCACGGTGGCAGTAATCGATGTCCTGCGCGAAGCGGATGCCGTTGGTGGCGCACTGGACGCTCTGGTACCCCACCTTGCGCGCGTACGCGACGGCGTCGAGGAAGTACGGCGAGATGGTCGGCTCGCCGCCGCTGAACTGCACCGACATCTGCCGGCGCGGCGTGACCTGAATCGAGTTGTCGAGGATCTGCCGCACATCGTCCCACGACAGCTCGTGGACGTAGCCGACCTGGTTGGCGTCCATGAAGCACGGGTTGCACATCATGTTGCAGCGGTTCGTCAGGTCGACGGTCAGCACCGCGCCGCGGCCGTACTTGACGGTCGAGGACCCGTGGTTGTGGTACGGATCCGGCTTCATCCGGAAGTCACGCCCCGGGTACAGGCGCTCCATGCGCCGCAGGAACTCCGAGTCCATCGCCATGATGTCCTCGCAGCGACCGTGCTTCGCGCAGGTCTTCTCCATCCAGACCTCGCCGTTGCGCTCGACGATCTGGGCCCGGACCTCTCCGGGCTTCCCCTGCAGCAGGGTGCGCCAATCCTGCTCGCCGTTGATGATGCGGGCTCTGAGATCTTTGACGCACTCGGGGCAGAGGGAGTCCGTCTCGCGCGGGAAGCCCAGTTCGGGGAAGGAGCGCTCATGACTCTTGAGAAGCGGCGCCGGCGCCCACTTGGGCTGCACGCTGCCGAAGGGGACGCGGCGGTTCACCGTCTGGAAGGCGTGCCAGGCCAGGTTTGCCGCCCCCTTGAGTCCGGTCCCCACCACGACTGTCGGCCGCAGGAACCGGGCCCGCGCGCGCCGCGCACCCCGGGGCTTTTCCTTCGATTCGCCCACCGCGCCGGGAGCCACCGCCTGAACCGGACTGTCCGTGTGAACCTGACTCATTCGCCATCCTCCAATGCTGCGTCGAGGGCCGAAGACACGGTCACGGCCGCGGAACCGGCCCGAGGAAGTCCGAAACCCGTTGAAGCAAGAACGCGTTCGTCAGGGGCGCTGAGAATCCGCCACCGGCGTTCGATCCAGGGAGCGTCCCATCCACCGCGCCTCCCTGCCGGGGCTCACCGGACGCTTGGCGCGTCCGTCACACCCCGCCGGCCCGGCTGCCCGGGCCTTCGCGACAAAGGCCAACCGCTTTATTATCAGAGAGAAGAACGCGAGTCAAGGGCGTCGGGGTGGCCGGGGGAGCCCTCCGCGGTCTCCAGAAGGGGCCGGGCGCTCAGTCCTCCTCCTCCCCCACCCCCGTCCTCAGGCCGTAGGCGCGCATCTTGCGGTACAGGTGGCTCCGCTCCAGGCCCAGCAACTGGGCGGCCCGCACGACATTGCCGGACGATTCGCGGAGCTTCCGGGCGATGAACCGGCGCTCGAAGTCCTCCCGGCCCTCCCTGAGCGAGCCGAAGTCCTGGTCGGGCTCGGATGGACGGGGTCCGCGATCCGGCTGAAGCGCCGCGAGCACCGCCGCCGCCGTGATCGACGGCCCCGGCGCGAGGATGATCAGGCGCTCCATCAGATTGCGCAGCTCCCGCACGTTTCCGGGCCACGGATAGTCCTGAAGCGGCGGGATGGCCCCCTCCTCCAGCACCACGCTCCGGCCGTACTGGCGCGCGATCGAGGCGACGAAATGCCGCGCCAGGATTGGGATGTCCCCGGTCCGCTCCCGGAGCGCCGGGACGCGCAGCGGCACCACGTTCAGACGGAAGTACAAATCCTCGCGGAACCGCCCGGCGGCGATCTCCTTCGGGAGGTCCTTGTTCGTCGCCGCGAGGACGCGCACGTCCACCCGTACGGTGGTGCCGCCGACCGGCTCGAATGCCTGCTCCTGCAGTACCCGCAGAACCTTCGCCTGCGTGCGCAGCGACATGTCGCCGATCTCGTCGAGGAACAGCGTGCCGCCGTCGGCCAGCAGGAAGCGCCCCGCCTTCCCCTCCGTCGCTCCGGTGAAGGCCCCCTTCATGTGCCCGAAGAGCTCGCTCTCGATCAGTTCCTCCGGGATCGCGGCGCAGTTCATCTCGACGAAGAGCTCGTCGCGGCGCAGGGAGCGGGCATGGATCAGGCGCGCCACCAGCTCCTTGCCGGTGCCGTTCTCGCCGGTGATCAGGACGCGCCCCTGGGTCGGGGCGGCCAGGTCGATCTGCGCCTGCAGATCGCGGATCGCCGGGCTGTCGCCGAGGAGGGTCTCCTCGTCCTGCACCCGGTCCTGGAGGGCGTTCAGCCGGGCCTCCTTGCGGCGGTCGGCGATGGCGTTGCGCAGCGTCAGGATCACCTTGTCGAGCGAGAGCGGCTTCTCGATGAAGTCGTAGGCACCGAGCTTGCCGGCCTTGTGGGCGACCGGGACATCCGCGTGCCCGGAGATCATGACGACGCGCGGCGGCGAAGGCAGCGCGGCCAGATCCTCGAGCACCGCGAGGCCGTCGCGTCCCGGGAGCCAGACGTCGAGGAGCACGGCGTGGTAGGGGTTCCGGCGCGCCATCTCCAGGCCGCGCTCCCCCGACTCGGCGGCGTCCACCTGGTAACCCTCGTCGCGCAGCACGCCGCCGAGGGTGGCGCGCACCCCCTCCTCGTCGTCGACCACCAGGATCCGCTCGCGGGGCATGCGCGGATTCTACGATGCCGCCGGCAGCACCGGCAGGTCGATGACGAAGCGGGCGCCGTGCGGCTGGTTGTCCTCGACGCGGATCCGGCCCATGTGGTCGGAGACGATGCGGTGGACGATCGCCAGCCCGAGGCCGGTGCCGCGCCGCTTGGTCGAGAAGTACGGCAGGAAGAGGCGGTCCCGATCGCCCGGTCGGATGCCCGGCCCCTCGTCGGCCACCTCGAGACGCAGCCCACCCCCGCCGGGGGCGGCGCGGGCCTCGATGCGGAGCGCCCCGCGGCCCCCCATCGCCTCGATGGCGTTGTCGAGCAGGTTCACGAGCACACGCTTGATCTGCTCCGGGTCGAGGAGCGCCTGGGGCAGATCGGGGTCGAGGCGGGTCTCGATGCGCACGTCCGCGTGCCGATCGCGGTAGAGATCGAGACAGTCGGCGATCACCTGCCGGACGTCCACCGGCACGAGGCGTGGCGCGGGCAGACGGGCGAAGCGGGCGAACTCGTCCACCAGACCCTTGAGCGCCGCCACCTCACGGACGATCGCGGCCGTCCCCTCGACGACTGTCTGCTCGAGGCTGGGGTCCCCTTCCAGCATCTTCTTGCGGATCCGCTCGGCGGAGAGCTGGATCGGCGTGAGCGGGTTCTTGATCTCGTGCGCCAGGCGGCGGGCGACCTCCCGCCATGCGGCGATCTTCTGGGCGCGCATCAGGTCGGTCAGGTCCTCGAGCACGACGAGCGCCCCCTGCGGCTCCCCCTCCGCCGCGGTCAGCGCGGTCGCCGACACCGCCAGGCTGCGGAGGCGCCCATCGGTGCTCCACTCCGCCTCCCGCGCCCCCTCGCCGCGGCGCCCGAGGAGGATGTCCTCGACGAGCGGTTCGATCACGGCGCGCGGCTCGGGGGGCAGCGTCTCCCCGATCGGCCGGCCGAGCGGATCCGCCGACGGATCGAGCCCCAAAAGACCCCGCGCCGCGCGGTTGAGGGTCGTGACGCGCCGCTCGCCGTCGAGCGAGATCACGCCGGCCCCGAGGCTCTCCAGAAGCGTCTCGATGTAGCGCCGGCGGTCGCTGAGCTCGCGATTGCTCTCCTGCAGTTCCCGGTTGCGGCTCTCGATGAGGACCTTTCCCGCCCGGAGGTCGGCGGTCATGGCGTTGAACGAGTCGACCAGGATGCCCAGCTCGTCCCCCGCCTGCACCTCCACCCGGTAGTCGAGGTTGCCGGAGGCGATCTCGCGCGTTCCCACGGCGAGCGACTGCACCGGCTCGGTGATGCGCCGCGTGAGGTACAGTCCGATCCAGGTCACCGAGAAGAGCACGACCAGCGTGATGAGCTCGAAGACCAGGATGTAGACGCGCTTGATGAGGCGCTTCTGGGTGCGGATCTGGCGGTAGTCGTCGTTGCTGCGGGTCACCGCCTCCGCCAGGCGCGCCAGGTCGCGCGACACGAACCGCCCCACCACCGCGACCGCCTGCGCCTGCCCGGGACCGGCCGCGCCGACCGGGTGCCCGGCCCGGATGAGATGCCCCCCGCGCAGGTCCGACTGCCAGACGAAGGGACGGCCGGCAAACGCCCCGCGGATCGCCTCGGCCGGGAGATCCTCGAGGGCGGCCATCGAGGGGAGCCGCGGATCGAGGATGGTGGTCGGCGCTCCGGAGGCCGGGACCAGCGCCGCCAGATCGACGCCGTACTCCCTGACGATCGCCGCCAGGAGATCGTGCGGATCAGCCCCCTGCCCGGACGCCGGCAGGGCTTCGACGCGGAGCGCCGCCTCGCGGGCGAAGGAGGCGGTGCGGGACCGGACGTCGTCGTAGTACGTGTCGACGATCTGCTGCGAGGCCTCGGTCAGGCGGTCCGCGGGCTCGGTGAACCAGCGGTCGATGCTCCGCTGGATGAGCTGCGTTGCGGCGTAGAAGATGATCCCGGAGGGGACGAGCCACAGGAGCAGGAGCGAGAAGACGAGCTTGGTGCGGAAGCGCGATCCCAGGATCCCGCGGCGGCGCTCGACCAGCGCCTTGATCAGGTTCCGCATCAGCAGGATGAGGAGCGTCAGCACCAGGACGGCGTTGGTGACGAACAGTGCCGACAACACCGCGGAGTTGGTGACGTAGGACCAGGAGAACGAGGCCGCCCGGCGGATCAGCAGGGAGACGCCGAGGAAGGAGACCAGCAGGACCGCGACGCTGAAGAGAATCAGCCGGTCGGCGCGGAACCGCGACGGACCACCGGAGGATCCGGCGGGATCGCCGGGCCGGGCGCCCGGGTCAGGGGGTTGCGGACTCACGGACCGACTCCTCCGGCGCCACGGGGGCGTGCTCCCACCCGGTGCTCGACGGCCACGGGATGAGATAGAAGCGCCAGACCAGCCCGAGGTCGCCACGCGCCCGGATCTCGTACTCCCGGCCCGGGAGGAGCAGGTCCGCCGGCGCCACGGGGACGCGATCGAGCGTCGTCAGGAACCGCTTCATCTCCTCCGGGTCGGCGGTCATGCGCTTCTCGACCGTGTCCCCGTCGACGCGCCGCGTCAGGGTGTATTGCCGGCTGAGCGCGTCCCGCCGGACGCAGGCCTCGACCTCGACATCGGCCAGCTCCTCGTCCATGAGCCCGCTCCGCCGTCGCAGCAGCCGGATGCGGTAGCGCACGATGCTTTCGATGCCGGTCTCGATCTCCTCGAGCCGCGGCGGGTCGAGCGCCTCCCGGATCTGCAGCGATACGACCACCGATCCTCCCGATCGCTCCGCATGGAGCCGATCGAGTGCCGGCGAGGACAGGCAGGGAGAGGCGCCGACGAGAAGAATCGCGGCCGCGATGAGGAGTCGTCTCACTCGGAGATGCGGCGAATGCGACCGCATAGGGCGCGCCGCCGCCGACAGGGTGGGAGTCTAGGAGCCTCTCCGGGAAATGGCAATGCCCGCGTGCGGGACGCCGGGGAGCCGGAGGCGGGGCGGCGCGAGGCGCGCCCCGGGTCAGGCGGTCAGGACCGAAGGACGCGGGACGAGACGCTCGCCGAGGTGCGCGAAGCGGTCGTACCACTGCGCCGGGTGCGGGTGCGCGACCGGCTCCGACGCGGCGCCCGCGCGCAGCCGCCGCACGAGCTGCGCGTGCAGGCGGTGGCCCCCCTTGAAGACGACGACGTGGGCCAGGAGCGGCGCCCCCAGGAGCGCGAGGTCGCCGATCAGGTCGAGGACCTTGTGCCGCACGAACTCGTCACGGAAGCGCAGCGCGCCACCGACGATCCCTTCGTCTCCCACCACCACGGCGTTGTCAAGCGAACCGCCGCGGGCGCGCCCCGAGGCGCGCATGGCCTGCACGTCGCGCAGGAGGCAGAAGGTGCGGGCCGGGGCGATGGAGGCTGCGAACACCTCCTCGTCCACCGACAGCGCCACCGCCTGGTAGCCGATCGCCGGGTGCGGGAAATCGATGGCGTAGGAGATCCGGAAGTCGCGCGCCGGCAGCGCGAGGATGGCGCGCTCTCCGTCCCGGATGGAGATCGGGCGGCGGACGGCGAGCGTGCGGCGGGCGGCGCGCTGCACCGCGCTGCCCCCAGCGGCGCGGAGCGCCGTCACGAAGGGGGCGGAGCTGCCGTCGAGGATCGGAATCTCCGGACCGTCGACCTCGATGCGGGCATTGTCGATCCCGAGTCCGCGCAGGGCCGCGAGCAGGTGCTCGACCGTCCCGACCGAGACCCCGTCGCACGAGAGCGTCGTCGCCAGGCTGGAGTCGCCGATCGCCTCGGGGGTGGCCTCGACCGTGGCGCCGCCGAGATCGCGCCGCGAGAACACCAAGCCGTGATCGGCCGGCGCCGGCAGGATCCGAACGCGGGCGTCCGACCCGGAATGGAGCCCGACCCCTTCGATCTCGACAGTCCGGCGCACCGTTCGCTGCTGATTCATCTCGGAATCCCTCGGCCCCCCCTGGTGGGCATCGCTCCCTAGAGCAGAGGACGTGCCAGCGGCCGCCGGCCCTGCTGGTACGTCATATAACTTCTTCTGAATCAGCGTGATACATGCAAGTCGTGACCGGACGTCGAGAGCCATCCCAACGGTGCGATTGGTACATCTGCCACGTCCTCCTGTGGCATCCGCGCCATTCGCCAGGCGGGAACGGCGCAGCGTTTGACAGCGGTTTGCCGGGGGTGCTAGTGTCCCGCGCCGCGGGCGATGGGCATCCTGACCGACGATCCGGCATCCGAAGCGAACCGTCAGCTGGCGGAGCGCGTCTCCCGCTTCCGCTCCGACGTCGAGGCCTCTCTCTCGGCCCTCGAAGCCCCCCTCGCGATCCCCACGCTCTCCGAAGCCTCCGAGGAGGCCCGCGCGATCGAGGCCGTCCGGGAGATCCTGGAGGCGCGCGCGCACGGCGGCCAGCAGGACATCCTCCGGGCGGTCCTGCAGGGATCGGCCCTCTGCTTCCGTCGATCGATCCTCTTCATCGGCCGGGACCAGTCGCTCGTCGGATGGGAGCGGCGCGGCTTCGATGTCCGCGGTCCGGGGCCGGACGCAACGGACGGGCGCCTTCGACTCGGCGCGGCGGGAGATCATCTGCCCGCGCGCGCCCACGCAGGAGGGGCTCTGGTCCATGCCGGTCCGGAAGGTCCCGGCGACGCCGTGGTGCAGGCCCTCGGCGGACCGGTCCCCCGTTCGTCCGCGGCGGCTCCCCTCTTGGTGAAGGAGCGCGCCGTCGCTGTCCTGTACGGCGACTCCCCAGAGACCCTCTCCGACGGACGGCTGGCGCTCTTCGATCTGCTCGCGCGGATCGGGGGCGTATCCCTGGAGATCCGTTCGAGCCGGCGGAAGCTCGCCGCGATCGCGGAGGCCGGGACCGCGCTGCCGGCGCCGGCGCGCGCGATGCTTGGCCGTCCCGGGTCACCCGACGTCAACCCCGCGGCGCCGGAAGAGGCGGAGATGCAGGCGCTGCTCGGCGACCTCGAGCCGCTCCCGCGGCGCGAAGAAGGGGACCGGCTCTCGCCCGAAGAGCAGCGCCAGCACAACGACGCGCGGCGGTTCGCCAGCCTGCTGGTGTCCGAACTCCTGCTCTATAACGAGGAAGCGGTAATACAGGGGCGCAAGCAGCGCGATCTGTCGCAGCGCCTGGCGCGCGAGATCGAGCGGACGCGGCTGGCGTACGAGGCGCGCATCCCGACCACCCTCAAGGAGGGCCCGCGTTACCTCGAGGACGAGCTCCTGCGCGTCCTGGCCGACGGGGACGAGGCGCTGCTCACGCCCTGAGTCAGGCCCCCGGCGGGCGCCGCTGCAGGGCGTCCAGCAGCCGGGCGTGGATCCCCCCGAACGCTCCGTTCGACATGATCGCCACGACGTCCCCGGTGCGCGCTTCGCGCGCGACCCGGTCGATGATCGCGTCGACGTTCGGCAGGTACTGGGCCCAGAGGCCCCGATCCGCGAGGTCCTGCACCAGGCGTTCGGCCGAGAAGCGCTCCCCTTCCGGCGCGCGCTCCGGGTGGTCCACCGCGGCCACGATCACCCGATCGGCGGCCCCGAAGGCGTCCGCGTACTCGTCCTGGAAGACGCTGCGCCGCGTCGTGTTGGTGCGCGGCTCGAAGACCGCCCACAGCCGGCGCGATCCGTACTGCTGCCGCAGACCTTCGAGCGTCACGCGGACCGCCGTCGGATGGTGCGCGAAATCGTCGAGCACCGTGACCCCCGCCGTCTCCCCGCGCACCTCCTGCCGCCGTCTCACCCCCGCGAAGGAGGCGAGCCCGGCCGCAATGTCGGCGGCCGCAAGGCCGCGGGAGGCGGCCGCGGCGGTCACCGCGAGGGCGTTGCGCAGATTGTGCGGGCCGAAGAGGGTGGTCCGGGCGCTCAGGAACGGCGCCCCCGCGCGGGTGATCTCGATCTCCACGCCGTCCGGGCTGGCCTGCACCGCGCGGCCGCGCCACTCCACCCCCTCCCCGAGGCCATAGGTCTCGACCGGCGCCCGGCTCCCGGACGCAATGGCGGCCGCATTCGCATCGTCGGCGCAGACGATCAGGCGGCCCTCGGGGGGCAGGTGGGCCACGAACTTGCGGAAGGCCGCCTGCACCGCCGCGAGATCGCGGTACATCTCCGCGTGGTCGAACTCGACCGACGTGAGGATCGCGGTCCGCGGCCGGTAGTGCAGGAACTTCGGACCCTTGTCGAAGAAGGCCGTCTCGTACTCGTCCCCTTCGATGACGAACTCCTCCCCATCTCCGAGGTCAAACGAGCGGTCGAAGTTCCGCAGCACGCCCCCGACGAGGAACGACGGACGGCGTCCCGCCGCGTGCAGGACCCAGGCGAGCAGCGCCGACGTCGTCGTCTTCCCGTGCGTGCCGGAGACGACCATGGAGTGGTGCCCCTGGAGGAACAGGCGGCCGACCGTCTCCGCCATGCTCAGGTACGGGAGGCCACGCTCGCGCGCCGCGACGGCCTCGGCGTTGGCGGGAGTTGCGATGTTCCCGACGACGACGAGGTCGGGCCGGTCGTCGAGGTGCTCCGCCTTGTAGCCCTCCTGCACCGGGATGCCGCGCGCCGCCAGCATGGTGCTCATCGGCGGGAAGACGGACTCGTCGGAGCCCGAGACGTCATATCCGGCGGACTGCAGGAGCCCCGCGAGGGAGGCCATGCCGGTGCCGCAGATGCCGATGAGATGGATGCGCCGGGGTGTCCCGGGGACGGCGGAGTTCACCGGCCCCCCCGCGGGCGCGTCGGGAGCGGGAGGAATCGCGCGGGGCGCCTACTGGGGCGGCGCACCGGTAACGTCGAGGGTCTCGTCGGTGATCAGACCGATCTTCTCCACGTTCCCGCCGCGCATCGCATCCATGACCTGGATGACGTAGTCGTACGGGACCTCGTTGTCGGCCTGGAAGAAGACCACCTTCTCGCGCCGGCCCTTCATCAGCTCTTCCATGCGGGTCTGCACCCCTTCGAGCGCCCCGACGATCTCCTCGCGGTTGAGCAGCACCCGCGGCGATTCCGGCGGCCCCTTCACCGTCAGGATGAGCTGCTCCGTCGTGTCGATCGGCTGGTCGGGGGCATCCGTCTTGGGCGGCACCGCGACGTCCAGCGTACGGCTGAGCAGCGGCGTGATCACCATGAAGATGACGAGTAGCACCAGACAGATATCGACGAACGGCGTAACGTTGGGACTCGAGTTCAGCCCTTTGTTACCAACGGCCATGCCCATGGTGCGACCTCCCCTACCCTTCCGCGCCTGGCGACTTCTCGGTGACCAGCGACACTTCCTCGAAGCCCGCCTCGTTGGCCTCGACCATCACCTTGCGGACGTCGCCGTACTTCATCGCCTTGTCCGCCTTGATCAGCACGGCCTTGTCGGGCATCCGGTCGTGGATCTCGGTCATCTCGGCCTGGAACTGGTCCCGGGGCACCGGCTTTTTCTGGATGTAGATCTGGCGTTCGTTCGGCACGGCGACGACGATGGCGTGCGCCTCGTCGTCCTCGTGCTTCTCGGTGTGCTTGGCGTACGGCAGGTGCACGGTGATCCCCTCCTGGAGCATCGGGGTGACCACCATGAAGATCACCAGCAGCACGAGGCAGATGTCGACGAACGGAGTGACGTTGATGTCCGAATTGAGGTTCTTGTTATCGCCGGCTTGCATTACCGGTGCCCTGCGACTGGCGCTTCAGGAAGAAATCGATGAGCTCCGAGCCGGAGTTCGCCATCTCGATCCCGAAGAATTCGATCTGCGAGGTGAAGTAGTTGAACATCCAGACGCCGACGATGGCCACGCCGATGCCGACGCCGGTGGTGATGAGCGCCTCGGCGATGCCCGCGGAGACCGCGCCGATCCCGCCGGATCCCGCCGCCGCCATGCCCTGGAACGCGTTGATGATGCCGAAGACGGTCCCGAACAGGCCGACGAAGGGGGCCGTCGAACCGACCGTGGCGAGACCGCCGATGCCGCGCTTCATCTCGGCCGTGGTCAGGGCGGCGGCCCGCTCCACCGCGAGCCGCACCGACTCGACAGCATCGTGCGAGGGCTGGTCCTCCTTCTCGAACAGGAACTGCTGCAGGCCGGCCGCCAGCACCTTGGCAAGGTGGCTCTTGTTGTAGCGCTTCGCCGCCTCCACCGCCGCCGCGTAGTTCCCCTCGCGCAGCGCCTTGGTGGCGATCGGCAGGTACTCGATGGACTGCTTCTTGGCGGCGCGGTAGAGCAGGAGGCGCTCGATGAAGATGCCGAGCGAGTAGATCGACATCAGGATCAGGAAGATGGCCACCCCCTTGGCGAGGTAGCCCATCTGGTTCCAGATATCGAGGAGCGAATGACCCATCATGACCGTAACCCTCCGATCCGCGAAGCCCCGGCCTCAGGCCGGCCCTCGCGTGATCAATTGAGCTCGAATGTCACCACCACCGTGAAGTACACGTCCACCGGCTTTCCGTTCTGGAGGCCGGGCTTGTAGCGCCACTGTCGGACCGCGGCGATCGCTGCTTCGTCGAACCCGAACTTGGCCCCCGGGGACTGCAGCACCTGGATGTCGCCCACCGATCCATCCTTCTTGATGACCGCCTGCAGGACCACTTTCCCCTGGATCTTGGCCTTGCGCGCGATCTCCGGGTATTTCGGCTGGACCTTGGTCGATGGGATCAGTTCGGGGTTGGTGACGCCGCCGATGCCGGCGTAGAGCGGCTGATCCCCCAGCCCACCCTCGACGCCGCCGAGCATCCCGCCGAGGACGCCCCCGACGACGCCGCCGACCACGCCTCCGACGATGCCGCCCTCGACGCCTCCTTCGACCCCTTCGTCCTCACCCTCGTCGTCGCTGACGTCCTCCGGCGCGTCGATCGGCTTCGGCTGCTCCTC
>Ga0111538_10000708_pt1 | contig 45817 bp, 43 predicted proteins | sample SoiMethybrSBSTD1_FD_79669 | JGI IMG/M metagenome (GOLD analysis project Ga0111538, IMG submission 79669) | Bulk soil microbial communities from a Populus tree surrounding site in Tennessee, USA - Soil MetaG P. TD hybrid SBSTD1 (version 2)... | ecosystem: Environmental > Terrestrial > Soil >...
TCTTTCACGCCGGTTCTCCGAGGCAACGCGCGAGAGCGAGCAGCTCCAGGCGCGCCTCGACCAGGCCAGGCTGCAAGCGCTCCGGCTGCAGTTGCAGCCGCACTTCCTCTTCAACACACTCAACACGATCACGGCGCTCGTGCACCGCGACCCGCCGTCGGCGGAACGGATGGTGACCGGCCTGAGCGAACTGCTGCGCGTCTCGTTAGGTACCGCCGGCGAGCAGGAGGTCCGCCTCGATCGCGAGCTCGAGATCCTCCGTCACTACATCGACATCCAGCTCGTCAGGTTCTCCGACCGCCTCTCGGTTCGATTCGACATCGATCCGGCCGCTCGCGAGGCCATGGTGCCGAGCCTCCTCCTGCAGCCCCTGGTCGAAAACGCGATCAAGCACGGGATAACGCCGAGAGTCGCGGCCGGGCATCTTCACATCTCGGTGAAGCGTCGGAACGAAACCCTGGCGCTCGAAGTCATCGACGACGGCGTCGGCGCCCTGGGCGCGGCGGCTTCACCGGAAGGTGTAGGACTGGGCAATGCGCGCGCCCGGCTGGCGTCACTCTATGGAACGCAACATCGCTTCGAAGCAGGTCCACGTCGTGAAGGTGGGTTCAACGTGACGATCGAGATTCCATTCCATACGGAGCCGCGAGTGCCGCGCGAGCCCGCAGGAGGCGCGCGTGCCTGACTCGCGGTTGCGGGCGCTCGTGGTTGACGACGAGCCGATTGCGCGCGATCACCTTCGCGGACTCCTCGAGGATCGGGGTGATGTCCAGGTCGTGGAGGAATGCGGCGACGGACGCACGGCCGTCGAGCGCATCCGCGAGCTTGGCCCTGATCTCGTGTTGCTCGACGTGCAGATGCCTGAGCTGGATGGCCTTGGCGTCGTGCGTGCGATCGGCCCGGATCGAATGCCGCCGGTGGTCTTCGTGACGGCGCACGACCAGCATGCGGTGGACGCCTTCGAGGTGCACGCGCTCGACTACGTGCTCAAGCCGGTGCATCGCGCACGCTTCAACAGCGCGATGGATCGCGTGATCGCGCTCATTCGTTCGGGCTCGGGCACGAATCGTGGGCGCTTGCTTGCCGAAGCCATGGAGCGCCTGTCGCCGGCCGGTTCGGATCGCCTTGCGATTCGCTCCGGAGATCGTGTTCTCTACCTTCGCGTCTCGGACATCGACTGGATCGAGGCTGCTGACGACCTCGTGCGGCTGCACATTGGAAAGACCGTCCACGACCACCGAGCGACGATGAACCAGATCGAGCAGCGCCTGCCTCTCTCGCGGTTCGTCAGGATCCACCGCTCCACCATCGTGAACGTCGAAAGGATCAGGGAATTCCAACCCTGGTTTCAGGGCGACTGGATTCTGGTACTAGCCGACGGAACCCGACTGCAATCGGGCAAGAGCTACAGGAAGCGCATCAGGGAATTGATTGACGGTTAGGCTTTCACCGCCTCGATACGTCAATTCACCGGTGCCATATTAGCGTTCGCCGTGGAATGCTATCGTCGCGCATTTCGGCGGCTTAGCATCATCTCTTGGCGTCCACCATTCCGATTCTGGCGGACCCCGATCATTCCCAATCGGAGGACGCACATGCGATTCTTTCGTTCGGCCAGCCTGGTAATTGCGACTGCGCTGTATGGTTGCGGAGGAGGGGGCGGCGATGGCGGCACTACCAACCCGCCACCACCACCGCCAGGCGGTAACCAGACGCTCGGCTCGATCCAGACGAACGTGTCGACCCTGCAGCTCGCCGCTGGAACCACGGGCACCATAACGGTCACGGCGTTCGACACGCAGAACCAGGTCATCTCGAATCCCGGTTCTCCGACGTTCAGCTCTACGACCAGCGCGGTCGCCGAGGTGAACAGCAGTGGTGAAGTCACCGGTTGGAGCGCCGGTAACTCGACGATCAACGTATCGCTGACGATCGGGTCGGTGACACGAACGGCGAGCGTGGCGGTGCAGGTGACGGGAAGCCTGCCGTCCCAGCAGAACGTGAACACATCGTCCGGTGACATCTTCCAGCCTAACAAGGTTGCCGTTGGCATCGGCGGACAGGTGACGTGGACGTTCGGCGCCACGATTCACAACGTCACGTTCGCGCCGCAGGCCGGCGCGCCGACGAACATCAGCGACACCTATTCGATTTCGGTCTCTCGTACGTTCAACAGCGCTGGAAACTTCAACTATTCCTGTACGATCCACGCCGGCATGAGCGGCCAGGTCGTCGTTCGCTAGAGCAGGGCCGATCCTGAGCGCACCCGGGGGTGTACCGTTGCCGATTGTGGGGGCAGGGCTGTACACGTGTCGACGACGGTACATCTCCATTGCGTTCGCGGCGGCCGCACTGTTGTGCGGTCACGCCGCTCGCGCGTCGGGCCAGCGCGTCGTGGAAGTTCATCCATTCTCGGATCCCGAAGGCCGGCTGCTCGCGTTTTACTCCGCGGCGATGTCCTTTTCGCCGGCCGGCTTCGCGCCTGACGAGTCGCGCCTCTCGTTCACGCTCGAGGTTTCGCACGTTCCGTACCTCAACGAGGCACAGCGGCGCCCGTCGATCGACAAGCCCGAGTCGACGAACCTCGCGCCGTTCTTCCCGCGGCCTCGCGCATTGGTGCGTTTCGGTTCCTGGATGTTCGAGGGGAGCTGGATTCCGCCAATGGAGGTGTTCGAGGTCAAGGCGAACCTGCTGAGCGCGGCCGTGGTGATGCCGTCGGCGCGGTTAGGCAGCCTGGAGATCGCGCCGCGGGTCTGGGGAACGATCGGTCGCGTCGAGGGCGCGATGACGTGCTCGCCGGAGACGATGTTGGGCCACGGCACCGACCTGGAGCTGTACTACGCGACCGTCTGCCACAGCCGCGAGAGCGATGACTGGTTCGAGCCGCGCGTGGTGGCCGGCGAGGCAGTGGCATCTTTCGCGCTGGGCAGTACCGGCTCCCGGATGTACGCGACCGTCGGTGGCCGCTTCGATCGCACGAAGTTCGACATCGGGGTGCTGACATTCGACGGGCAGCGCGACGCCGACCATCCGATCCTGGAGCTGGACACGTTCCGGCCACAGGGAGCGATCGGTGCGTCGTGGCGCGCGACGCGAAGCCTGGCGACGGGCATGGAGCTGTTCTACGCACCTGGCAGCCTGCTCACGGTGCGTGTGTCGGGACGCTGGATCCTTCGACCGTGAGAAGACGAACAGCCGGGTGGTGCATCATGGGCGGATTGCTGACGGGAAGCGCGGGATGCGCGGATTTCGAGGGGGTGACCTCGTCGGCCGCCGCCGACACGGTCGTCGTCGCGGCTGAGTTCCAGCGTGACGTCCGGCCGATCCTCGAGTTGCGCTGCGGCATCGGCGGTTGCCACTCGAAGGCCGCGCACCAGGCAGGGCTCGTCCTCACGCCGGACTCCGCGTACAAGGCGCTCGTGAACCAGCCGTCGCGCACGCGAGGCGGCCAGGTGCTCGTCCGTCCCGGCGATGCGAACAACTCGTGGATGGTGATCGCGATCGGGGACGACGCGGCGCGGCGCCTGGGCCTGGCGCGCATGCCCCTCGGCTCGGGCCCGCTCACCCCGAACCAGATCCAGACGATCGTCAACTGGGTCAACCGCGGCGCGCCTAACGACTGATGGACGCCGCACCCATGCTCCGCATCGACGCGGGGAATGCCCGCGTTTCCTTCAGCGTCCGCTGGTTCGGCGTGATCATCGTGCGGGGGACGTTCCCGGGCCTCACCGGGAGGATCGCGATTCCCGGCGAAGGGGCGGAGGACGCCTCCGTGATCATCGAGGTCGATCCAACATCGGTGCGCACGGGTATCTCGCTGCGTGACCACCACCTGCGCGGCATGCGCTTCCTCGACTCCGGCCGCCATCCCGTCATCCGGTTCGTGAGCGACCACGTGACCCGCCATGACGGCGAGTGGGACGTGCACGGCCGGCTCCTGCTCCGCGGCTACGAGCGTGAAGTGTCAGCCTCGGTACACGAGGGCAACGGCGGCGGGCCGAGTCGCCAGCTCACGGCGGACTTCACGGTACCGCGCCGCCCGCACGACATCGGCACGGCGAGTGGCATCCGGGCGATGAACCCGTTGCTCTGGGCGATCGGCGACGACGTGAGCCTTCACGTCGAGGTGCTGGTGCCGGCGACGATGCTCACCCCGACAGCGGCACCCCCGGCACACGTCCGCGCGCGCTGACCGGCCACGACGACTCCACGACGACGCCGCGCACCCCGTGAATCACGTCGTTCAGGTGGACGACGATGCACACGTGGTTGGGCACGATGCGCACGACGTCGCCGACGCGCGGCTGCCAGTCGCTCCCGCGCAGGTCGAGGATCCCGTGCTCCTCGGACATGCGCACGACGCGGACGTCGGGGCGGTCGAGCAGGATGCCGTAGCCGGCCTCCTCGCCGGCGGGCAGCGGCTCCCTGCCTAACGCCTTGCTCCCGGCATCGACCACGGCCTGGCCCGGCACGGCGGTGCTGATGACCGTGGCCAGCACCGTGAGCGCGCAGTCCTCCCAGCCGCACGCCCCGACTTCGGCCGTCGCCCGGTCATTGTAGACGTACGTGCCCGGGCGGACTTCGGTCACGCCGGTCACCTCGTGCATGCGCCAAGCCGCCGGCGTGGACCCGCCGCTCACGACCTCGGGCGGTAGTCCGGCGCTGCCTAACGCCGACAGCCAGAGCGCGAGGTCGTCCCGCAGCCTGGCCAGCGCTTCGTCCTGCCGGGTGAGGTGCTGCCGGACGTGGCCGGGGTAGAACGTGATGCCGCGATACCGGAGCGGCGGCAGCGCCCGCACGCGCCGGGCGATGCCGACGGCCTCGTCAGGCGTTCCCACGCCGACGCGCCGCATCCCGACGTCCACCTCCACGTACACGTCCACCTCGCGCCCCTGGGCGTCGGCTGCCTCGGCCATCGGCTCCACGGCCTCGATCGAGTCGATGGCCACCGTGAGACGGACATCATGGTCGAGCGCCAGCACTCGCCGGAGCTTCGCCGCACCCACCGGCGGATGAGCGAGGAGGAGGTCCGTACATGTCTCCGACATCACCTCGAGCTCGCGTGGCGTGGCGCACGTCAGGCCCGTCGCGCCAAGGCGCATCTGCTCGGCGGCGATGCGCGGCGACTTGTGCGTCTTGACGTGCGGCCGAAGCGCGAGCCCGTGCAGGACGCAGTATGCCGCCATGCGATCGAGGTTGTGCGCCAGGCGGTCGAGATCGACCAGCGCGCAGGGCGTCTCGAGCTGTTCGATGAGTTGCGGTGACGATGATCTCAGTATCGGCATGTCGACTACGATAGCGACGGGTACCGCCGAACGCGGAAGACGCGGAGTACGCAGGTTGACACGGATACTGCATTGGCGAAAACCTGGACGCACCGGCATCGGGGCCCCGCATCGTGGCGGCTCTTTAGCGTCCGGGTTTTCGCCAAAGAAGCACCCGCGGCCATCCGCGTAACCAGCGCCATCCGTGTTCCGGCTGTATCAGTGTGAATCGTTGTTACCACCACCCCAGCAGTTTCCACCACGTAACACCCAACACCGCCCAGATCGGAATCGTCACTAGCGAGCAGACGAAACCGATTCGCCACCAGTCGCGCTGGGTCACGTATCTCGCCCCGAAATAGATCGGCGCGTGCGTCGTGCCGTAGTGCGTGAGTGACGCGCTCAGGTTCGAGTACGCGGCCAGGCCCATCACCGCCAGCGTGACCGGTGCGCCCGCGCCCATCGTGACCACCACGAATGGCGTGAACATCGCCGTGGCGTGCGCCGTGATGCTCGCAAAGGCGTAGTGCGCGTAGAAGTAAATCAGCAACAGGACGGCCAGGGCTGCCCACCACGTCCATCCCACGGTCCAACCGGCCGTGACTTCGGCGAACCGCCGGGTGATCCCGGTCTCGCCTAACGCCTCCGCCATTCGCACCAGGCCGCCGTACCAGATGAACACATCCCACGCCGGGCGCTGTGACATGAGGTCGTCCCAGTCGAGGACCCGCGTGAGGAGCAGTGTGGCCACGCCGATCAGTGCGACCACGGCGTAGTGAATGTGGTGCAGCGCCTGGGTCATCCAGAGCAACGCGACGAGCACGAACACGAACAACATCATGCGTTCGTCGCGCGCCATGGGCCCCATCTTCACCAGCTCCTCGTTCGCGAATTCCGTCGCGTGAGGCGTGTGCTTCACCTCGGGCGGGTAGATGCGGTAGATGAGCAGCGGCACGAGCAGGAGCGCCACGACGCCGGGAACGATCATGCCCAGCATCCATTTCGCATAGGTGAGCTCGAATCCAGCGGCGTCGAGCGCGAACTTCGCGATCAGCACGTTCGACGCCTGGCCCGTCAGGAACATCGCGCACGCGACGACGTCGCATTGGTAGACGGTCGTCATCAGGAAACCGCCCAGCCGCCGCGCCGTCGGTCCCGGCGTCGAGTCATACGCCTCGGCCAGGCTGCGCGTGATCGGGAATATGATGCCGCCGCACCGGGCGCTGTTCGACGGCACGATCGTGGCCAGCACCGCGTCCGTCGACACGAGGGCGTACGACAGGCCTAACGATCGCTTGCCCAGCGCGCGGATGAAGAGGAACGCGATCCGCCGTCCGAGTCCAGACTTGAGCACGCCGCGCGCGATGAAGAACGCGCACAGCACGAGCCAGACGATCGGGTCCGCGTAGCCCTTCAGGGAATCCGCCGGCGTCATCGTGCCGGTGACGGCGATGGCGCAGACGCCAAGGAAGACGACCGCGCCCGCGGACATCGGCTGCACGATCGAACCGACGATGGTGGCGGCGAAGATCGCGAAGAGCCGCCACGATACGGTGGTGATTCCTTCCGGCGCGCCCAGGGCGAGGATGAGGACGGCGGTGGCCAAAACGGCCGCCCAACGCCACATCAGGAGCGGCGGTTGGGAGGGGCCTGCCGATTCGCCGGGAACCGTTGGTACTGAAGGGGTTGGCATGGCGGGGAAGGTACAGACGGCGCGCCGTGCAGCAATCGGCAACCATCGTTCAAAACTCAGCTTAGGTGTTCCCTCCGTGACGAAACCGTATTTGTTGGGCCAGTGTCAGAAGGGCGCCCAGGTCACGGGCCGAAAATCTGAACCCGATTAAGTGTCCGATTCCGAGCTCGTCGCCCGAGCCGTTCAAGGCGATCAAGCAGCACAGCGTGCGCTGTACGATGCCCACGTCGACCGGGTCTACCGCCTCGCTTACCGCGTGTCGGGAGACGACGACCTCGCTCGCGACTTCACCCAGGAGGCTTTCATTCGCGCCTTCGACCGGCTGTCGACGTTCCGCCGCGAGTCGTCGTTCGGCACATGGCTCTACACGATCGCCATGTCCGTCGCGCTGAACGGGATTCGGTCGGTGAAGCGGTTGAGGACGAGGGAAGTGTCGATCGATGCGGCTGAAACGATAGGCACGAAGGAACGGATCGCCGATCCTGACCTCAAGGAAAGGTTGCACAAGGCGATCGAGGGGCTTCCGCCCGGCTACAAGGCGGTGTTCCTGATGCACGACCTCGAGGGCTACACGCACGAGGAGATCGGTGAAGTGCTCGGCATCCAGTCGGGCACGTCGAAAGCACAGTTATTCCGGGCCCGCGCGAAACTGCGCGAGGTCCTGGCGGATTTCGCCGGAGTATGGACCGCATGAGCGAAGAAAAATTCGAAGCCTGGTTGAAGGAGCACGCGGCTGATTATCACCGGCCGCCTGACGAGGTCCCGCGCGACGCGATGTGGGACGCGATCACGCATGCGCGCGCGGCGAGGCCCACGAAGGTCGCCGGACATATCGGCGGCCGGATTCCGCCCATGTTCTACGCGATCGCCGCGTCGCTGCTGATCGCGACCGGCATCGGCCTGGGCTACTGGATGCGTGGGCCGGCGAGCGCCTCGGCGCCGGCGACGATCGCCTCAGTGACTCCCGCGACCGACTCCGCGATTCGCAGGACGACGTACGACGTGGCCTCCGTCCAGCACCTGACGGCGGTCGAGGCGCTGCTCACGTCCTTCCGCGCCGAGCAGCGTTCGGAAACCGACCAGGCCATGCAACGCTGGGCGCGCGACCTGCTGGCGGGCACGCGCCTGTTGATGGATTCACCGGCCGGGGAAGATCCCATCCGGCGCCAGCTGCTCCAGGACCTCGAGTATGTCCTGGCACAGATCGTCCAACTCGACCCCAATGCCCCGGCGGCAGATCGCGCCATCGTCGATCGCGCGATCAATCGTGAGCAGGTGCTCACCCGCATTCGCTCTTCCATTCCCGCCGGTTTCCCGAGCGGCACTTGAGGCTCCACCAACCATGAAGACCATGTTCCGGTTCGTATCAGTCCTGGTTCCCGTTTTACTCGTTATGCCGCAGGCGCTCCGTGCGCAGTCGGTGAGCGTGAACGTTTCTGGCGTCTCGGTGGCGGTGAGCGACAAGTCGGTAAACGTCGCGCCGTGGGACCTCGACGACAACAACACCCAGGCCGACACCGCGCTCGCCGCGGCGCGCCGCGTCCTCGATGACGGCGACTTCCGTGAGGCGGCGCAGATGTTCCAGCGCGTCGCCGACCGGTATCCCAGGACTTCGCAGGCCGCCGATGCACTCTATTGGCGAGCCTATGCCCTGTTCAGGAACGGAAGCTCGAGCAGCCTGAACGCCGCGCTCTCCTCGCTGAACGACCTGAATCATCTCTACCCGTCATCGTCGGCCGCCAAGGGAGACGCGGGCAGCCTGAAGATCAGGATCTGCGACGCGTTGGCGCGGCGCGGCGATGAACAATGCGCCGCGGACATCGTTGCCACCGCCAAGGCCGGACCAACGGGCAATTCCTCTTCGTCGTCGTCATCGCAGGGAAGCTCCCAGGGGCGCTCCTGCCCTTCGGAGGACGACGAGAACGACGAACGGATCATGGCGCTCAACGCGCTCATGAACATGAACGCCGAAGCCGCCGTCCCGATCCTGGACCGAACGCTGCAGCGCCGCGACGAGTGCTCGCGTGGTCTGCGCAAGAAGGCCGTCTTCCTCCTGTCGCAGAAGCGCAGCCCCGAAGTCGTCGACATCCTGCTCAAGGTCGCCAAGGAGGACCCATCGCCTGAGGTGCGCGAGCAAGCCGTGTTCTGGCTGAGCAACGTGCGCGACGAGCGAGTGGTCGACATGCTGGCCGACATGGCGCTCAACAACAGCGATCCGGCCATCCAGGAAAAGGCAATCTTCTCGCTGTCCAACACGCGCAGCGAAAGGGCCTCGACGATCCTGCGCGACATCGCCCAGCGCGAGAGCGCGTCCAAGGGCGCCCGTGAGCAGGCGATCTTCTGGTTAGGCAACCGTCGCGACACGTCATCCACGGCGTTCCTGCGCGGCCTCTATACGCGACTGACCGACAAAGACCTCAAGGAGAAGGTGCTGTTCTCCGTGGCCAACCAGCGCGGCTCGGGCAGCGGCCAGTGGCTGCTCAATATCGCGACCAACGAGCGCGAGTCGATCGAGATGCGCAAGCAGGCGCTCTTCTGGGCCGGCAACAACAGGGCGGCGTCGGTCGCCGATATCGCGGCGCTCTACGACAAGGTCAACGACAAGGAGATGAAGGAGCAGGTCATCTTCGTCCTGTCGCAGAACAGCAAGGACACGGCCGCCGTCGACAAGCTCATGGCCATCGCGAAGAGCGACACCGACCGCGAGATGCGCTCGAAGGCAATCTTCTGGCTGGGACAGACTCGTGATCCGCGCGTGCTGAAATTCCTCGAGGAGCTGATCAACAAATGAGACCGACAGCGATCACCGCGCTGACGCTCACCGCGCTGTGTTTCACCAGCGCGGTGGCCGCGTCGCAAACCGTGGCCTCGCGCGTGAACGCGGTGCGCGAAGGAGAAGTGCGCATGTCTTTCGATCTGCGGCCGGGCGTGTGCGGCCGCGGAACCAACGTGTGGTACTCGGGGCGTTCGAGCGTCAACTTCGATGACGATCGCCGGAGCCGTGACGTGGAATACGACATCGACTGCGACTCGGGTCCGGGCCGGCTGGTGGTCGTCCGGCGCGATGGCGAGACCACGGCGATTCGCTTTTACGTCGGCGGCCGGTGGCGCGCCTCCTCGACCGCGACCGACATCGGCACGGTGGGGTCTCGCGCGGTCACCGACTACCTGATCAATCTCGCCGAGACGAACGACAGCAAGGTGGGTCGCGAGGCGATCTTTCCGGCGACGCTGGTCGACAGCGTGACGGTGTGGCCGATGTTGATGCGCATCGCGCGCAACGATTCGCGTCCGCGCAATGTTCGTGAACAGGCGACGTTCTGGCTCGGTCAGCTTGCCGAGGAGCCGGCCACTCGCGGACTGACCGAACTGGTCGGTGACGCGGCGCTCGATCGCGAAGTTCGTGAGCAGGCGATTTTCGCCTTGTCGCAGCGACGTGACAAGGAAGGCATTCCTGCGCTGATCAATGTCGTCCGCACGAGCAAGGACCCGGAGTTGCGGAAGAAGGCGCTCTTCTGGCTTGGCCAGTCGAAGGATCCGCGCGCGCTGGACCTCATCGAGGAATTGCTGAACAAGAAGTAGGCGTTCGCTGTAGCGAATGTGCCGTCACCGGAAGTCCCGGTGGCGGCGCTTTTCGCGTTCTCATCGCCTTGACCGACTCTTTGCGTCACGTGTACTTCATGGCTGGGCTCCGATGTGAATTCAGGGCCCGGAAAAGATTTTAACACGGAGATCACGGAGGTCACGGAGTTTTGCAAGAAAAACACCAAGCCCGTGGACTCCGTGGTTCCCCGTGACCTCCGTGTTGAAATGTTTTCGGTGACGTCGATGCTCTTATTCATTGTCCACTGGTAATGGACCTCAACTCGAATTCCTTGTGTCAATTGTCTACTTGAATGGCCAATTCCTGCCGCGCGGCGAAGCAAAGCTGTCGGTGGACGAGCGCGGTTTCTTCTTCGGCGATGGCGTCTATGAAGTGACGCGCGTGGTGCGCGGCCGATTGTTCGAGTGGGAGCGCCATGCTCGCCGGCTCGCGCGAGGCTTGAGGGAACTGCGCATCGATGCTGGCCTGGACCTCGAGACGATTCGATCCCTGCAGGAACGCCTGATCCGCGAGAATCAGCTCACCGAAGGGCAGGGCACCGTCTATCTCCAGATCACCCGCGGAGCAGCGCCTCGCACGCACCACTTTCCGCCCAAGGGAACTCCGGCAACGGTCTTCCTCTCCGCGTCTGCGTTTTCGCCCGCGAGTGAAGTCCGCGGCCGCGGCGTCGCGGTCGTGACATACCCTGACTATCGCTGGTCGCGGTGCGACCTCAAGACCGTGAACCTTCTCCCGGCCGTGATGGCCAAGCAGTTCGCGTCCGACAACGATGCGTTCGAGGCCGTTTTCATCCGTGATGCGGTGGTGACCGAGGGATCGCACACCAACTTCTTCGGCGTGATCGGCGGCGAACTGCGAACGTACCCGAACTCGAACTACGTGCTGCCCGGCGTCACGCGCGACGTGGTCGTCGAGCTCGCGCACGAACTGCGCATCCCGGTCTCGGAAACGCCGATCTACCGGCACGAGATCCCGCAGCTCGAGGAATGTTTCCTCACCGGCACCACCAGCGACGTCATGCCGGTCGTTTCGATCGACGGCAAGGTGGTCGGCACCGGGCGACCGGGTGCGATCACGATGCGACTCTACGAGGCACTCGCCGGCCGGCTTGCTGCCGCGGCCGACGCTCCCGCGCCCGCGGCGGCCCTCGCGTGAGGCACTCCAATCGTCAGGCATTCGCGGCCCTGCTTCTCGCGGCAGCCGCCGTTGGCTGCGCGCCACCCGCCACGCTGGCGCAGGCGTCGAAACCTCGCGTTCACGTCATCGCCACCGGCGGCACGATTTCCAACATGGGGAATGATCCGCGTCGAACCGGGGCGGAGCTCGTCGCTGGAATCCCGGGACTTGCCGACGTCGCCGACGTCACCACCGAGCAGTTCAGCAACGTGGCATCGGGCTCAGTCACGCAGGAGATGCTCCGTGACCTGGCTCGTCGGATTCGCGCCGTCGAACACGAGTCGAACCCGCCGGCGGGCATCATCGTCACGCACGGCACCGACACCATGGAAGAGACGGCGATGTTCCTCGACCTCACGGTCGGTGGATGCGCACCGGTCATCCTCACCGGCGCCATGCGCCAGGCAAACTGGGTCGGTGCCGACGGGCCGGCCAATCTCCTGAACTCGGTGAAGCTTGCCGCGTCGCCTGATGCGCGCGGACGCGGGGCGCTCCTGTTGATGAACGACGAGATCTTTCTCGCGCGCGAAGTCACCAAGTCGAACACGACACGCCTGAACGCATTCAGCGCGCCGGAGGCCGGGCCGGCGGGCGTGGCCGATCCGGACGGGATTTATTTCCGCACCCAGGTGCCGGCAAAATGTCCCGAGCCGCTGATCGACATCGACAAGGTCGAGTCCTTCCCGAGGGTCGACATCGTCTACAGCTACATCGGCGCCGACAGCACGTTGGTCGATGCGCTCGTTGCGGCCGGTGCGCGTGGCCTCGTCATCGCGGGCGTCGGGCGCGGTGGTACGACACCATCCCAGTCGCAGGCCCTGCAACGCGCGCGCGACAAAGGCGTGATCGTCGTCACGAGCAATCGCACCGGCGCGGGTCGCTCGGGCCGCCCGACAAATCCCGCAAGCCTGCAGAACCTGCCCGAAGGCCGCGGCGCGAACCTCAGCGCCGGTGACCTGAATCCGCAGAAGGCGCGCATGCTTCTCTCGCTTGCGATCGCATCTGGCCTGAAGCCTGCCGCCATCGCCACGCTCATCGCCTCGGTTCAATGACTCTTCGCCGTCTGTTCGCGTTCGCCCTCGCATTCCCCGCGCTCCTCCAGGCACAGGATGACGTCTCCGGGAATCCCGCCATTCGCGCCGCTCTCGACCGGATTCGCGCCGACAACGCCTGGACGGTCGAGCAGCAGATCTCCATCTGCGAGATTCCCGCGCCGCCATTCAAGGAGGAGCGTCGCGCCGCCGAGATGAAGCGGCGTTTCGAGGCGTTAGGTCTGCGAAACGTGCGCATCGACTCGATCGGCAACGTGATCGCAGAGCGTCCGGGCGCCGGCGGCGGTCCGGTCGTCGTGATTGCCGCGCACCTCGACACGGTGTTCCCCGAGGAGACCGACGTGCGCGTGCAGCGCCAGGGGACGCTGCTCAAGGGACCAGGTATCGGCGACGACTGCCGCGGCCTCGCCGTGCTGCTCGCGATCGCAAAGGCGATGGGCTCGGCCAGCGTGCAGACGCAGGGCACGATCTTCTTCGTCGCCAACGTCGGTGAGGAAGGACCGGGGAACCTGCGCGGCGTGAAGTACCTGTTTGCGAAGCCGCCCGCGGCGAAGATCGACTATTTCATCTCGATCGACGGCACCGGGCTCGGCCTAACGAGCAGGGGAGTGGGGAGCAACCGGTACAAGGTGTCGTACAAGGGCCCGGGCGGCCACAGCTACGGCGCGTTCGGCATGCCGAGCCCGATCCATGCACTGGGCCGCGCGATCTCGAAAATCGCCGAGATCCAGGTGCCACGGACACCGAAGACCACGTTCAACGTCGGCATCATCCAGGGCGGGACGTCGGTGAACACGATCTCGCCGCTTGGTTCGATGGAAGTCGACCTGCGCTCGGAATCGCCGGACGAACTGGCCAAGGTGGACGCCCAGTTCCGCAAGGCGGTGGACGAAGCGCTGGCCGAAGAGAACGCGCGCTGGCCCCAGTCCCGCGTGAAGGTCACGGTCGACATCCAGTCTATGGGAATCCGTCCGGCGGCTGCGCCACCGGACAGCATGCGGATCATCCGCACCGCGCAGGCCGCGGCGCGCGCGTTAGGCTTCCAGGCGGCGGGCTCCGCGTCGAGCACCGATGCCAACTGGCCGATGAGCCTTGGCTTCCAGGCCATCACGCTCGACGGGGGCGGTGACGGCCAGGGCGCCCACTCCGTGACCGAGTCCTACGACGACGGTGATCGCGGGTGGATGGGGCCGCAGTGGGCGCTGCTGACCATTGTGATGCTAACGGGGACGGCGAAGTAAACACGGATGGCGGATGGCGGCCATCGCCCATCGGCCATCGCCCATCTTGTTCACCTGGTCCATATAAGGACTATCGCACACGTCCCCGCCAACGACTGATACCTCGGCGGCGCCGACGAGCCGCGCGGATAGACTTCAACCGCCGACACGCCGGTCACCGGGATCAACTCGTCGATCGCCGGCGCCGACATCGGATCATTCGACGCCGCAGCCAGTGAGTTCAGGCGCTGCCCATCGAGGTAGACCGTCGCGGGGCAGCCGCCCTGGCCCATGACCCGGAAGCAGGTCGCGATCACCGCGCAGTTTCCGACACGTCGCACCTGGATGCCGCGGCGCTGTTCCAGCAATTGCGTCACGCGCTGCGGATTCCTCATCTCGACCTCCTCGGGCGTCACGAACTCCCCGACAAGGGAGCCATGCTCCTGCTCCAGCATCCGTCCGTAGAAACCGCGCGACTCGAGCGTGCGCACCTGCTGCTGCGCGCGGATGATCTGCGTGTTCATGATGACGGCCAGCTGCTGCATCGAGATGTTGATCGTCGTGTCCGCGCCCTTGTCGAGGTGCGCCTTTGCCGGCAGGAACCCGATGCGACGGATCGCGATCTCGAGCACCTGGCTCTTCGGCACGAGCATCGACCACTCACCCGACGCGTTCGTGACCGTCCGGTACTTCGGCCCGCCGTCGATGTTGACGTAGGGGATCGGACGGCCGCCGGAGTCGGATACCGTGCCGGACACGGTACGCGTGTCCTGCGCGGCCGATGTCCCGGTGAGCGTGAAGAGGGCGAGACAACCCAGCCCGAGCGAGAATCGCAGAATTCGTGACATGCGCGAATCTACCCCTGAGCCTGCCCGGGATCCCAGCGCACGGGGACGACCCGTCGGTGTAGCTCCATCGCATGATGGAGGAACCAGGGGCACCGGGATGAGTGCATTCGATGGCAAGGTGGCGCTGGTGACGGGCGCAGGTTCGGGCATTGGCAAGGCAACGGCGCTGCTACTGGCGCGTCGTGGCGCCCGCGTTGGACTGGTGGGACTCACCGCCGAGTCGTTGGCAACCGCCGCCGGCGCGATTGGAGGCAACGCGATCATCCTCCCCGCCGACATTTCCATCGACACACAGATTCGCGCGGCCTGTGAGCATCTGGCGGATGTGTTCGGGACCATCGACGCGGTCTTCGCCAACGCCGGGATCAACGGCGTCTGGGCGCCTATCGAGGACCTCGATCGTGCCGAGTGGGACCGCACGATCTCGGTCAACCTGACGGGCACGTTCCTCACCATCAAGTACGCCATGCCGTACCTCAAGCGCCGCGGTGGAGCGGTGGTCATTACGTCGTCCGTCAACGGCACGCGCATGTTCTCGAACATCGGCGCAACGGCGTATTCGTGCACCAAGGCGGCGCAGGTGGCGATGGCGAAGATGCTCGCCCTCGAGCTCGCGAGCGCAAAGGTTCGCGTCAACGTGGTGTGCCCGGGCCGCATCGCGACACACATCGAGGAGAGCACCGAGCGGCAGGATCTCGATCGCCTCGAGCCAATGGCGGTCTATCCACACGGGGCGATACCGCTGACCGGCGGCGTCGCGGGAAGCGCGGATGATGTGGCGAAGCTGGTGGCGTTCCTGCTGAGCGACGACGCGTCGCACATCACTGGAACGGAGATCTGGATCGACGGCGCCGAGTCGCTGCTGGTGGGCTAACCCCTGACGTGGCTCGGCTGCGCGCGCGTGCTTTCGGCCGACCAGTTCAGCTCACGCGCGTCGGGTTGGCTGTACATCCCCGGGTAGGAGAACGGGCCGTTCGGGAGCAACGGGAGGTTGCGCCACTGCTCGATCAGCCGTTTGTAGGCGACGCCGACCCTGCGGATCTTCCGGTCGAGGTCGTACAGGCCTAACGCGTTCACCCGGTTGTTGTTCTCGCGAAGCGCGGTGTCCCAGTCCACCTGGTCGATGAGGCTGTACCACGTCATGCCGCACATCGGGACGCCGTCGTGGCGAAGCCGCTGGATGTTCGCCCATGTCTTCCAGAGCCAGCGCGTGGCATCCGGCTCGAGCATGTTCGTCTCGGTGTGCATGACCGGCAGGTTGTAGCGCTGGTAGTACTCGCGCGTGATCACGTAGTACCCGAATACGTCGCCGGCGAACACGCGATCCCTGGGGTTGATCATCAGGTGCTCATTGGCCACGTAGTAATCGTTCCCGAGGATGCAGTGCTCGCGGAGGTTGTGCTTCATGAAGAACTCGTACTCGTCGTGCGTCATGCCGTTGTCGAGCAGGTACGTGTACATGCTCGAGTTCACGCGGATGCCGTAGTTCAGGTCGAGCGACAGGAACCTCCGGTCGTTGAGCATCTCGCACTCGTCGATGAATTCGGGCCTGCTCGGGTGCGTGTACTCCGATGACTCGCTCTGGATGAAGATCGCGTCCGGCCTGACGTCGAGGATCGCGACCATCGCCCGCACGTTCGCGCTCACGAGGTGCTTGAGCGCCGTCACGAACCCGCGCGCACTCGTCAGGCGTTCATTCCACCAGCCGTACGACGCGCTGAACTCCGCGGCGATGTACATCTCGTTGACCGGCGTGTAGAGCATCACCCAGGGATAGCGCTCCGCGAAGGCCCTGGCGTAGGCGGCGAAGAGCCGCGGAAAGTCCGGGTTCTGGAAGTCGCCAATCCAGTCGGGGACGCCGAAGTGACAGAGGTCGATGACCGGCACGAGCCCGGTCTCGCGAAGCACCGGGAGCACCTGGTCCGTCCATGACCAGTCGTACTTGTCCGGCCCCAAATGCATCGAGAAGTACGGCGGGCCATAGCGGAGGATCCGAACGCCCAGCTCACGCGCGAGCTCGAAGTCGTCGCGCCAGCGATCGTAGTGGCCGCACTTCTGGAGCTCGTCCTGCCGAACGCGCTTTCCCTCCCACTCGATCGTGGGATAACTGCACTCGATGCCCGTCGCGAACAGGAAGCGCTGGGTTGCCGGATTCAGCAGCTTGCGTGGCTGGAAGTACTGCCAGACCGGTCCTTCAGCTCCAGGAGGCGTGGGAACCTCGAGCGGGGCCTTATCTCCCTCTGAAACGCTCTGAGGAATGGTCACGGCTCGATCTGACCTCGTGGCAAAGCGTTTGTTCCTCGGAGGAGAGTACAGCGATGCGCAGACCTTCTGCGTTCCCCCTTTCGGTAAGCAGACTCTGAAGTGAACTTCGTCCCACCTCACGGGTTCACGCGTCGCAGGTCGCTATTCACCGGAGACCTTTATGCCGGCTCTCGAGCGGGTTCTCATCGTTGGATCATCCGCACTCCTCCTGATCGCGCCTGCAGCGCGCGCGCAGAGCAACAGCGGTCTCGATTCCGCACGCGAGGTTCTCGCCAAGGAGAGCTATGTCCGGCCTCCGGAGGCAATCGCGAAACTGGTGACCGCGCCGCGGCACCTGAACGTCTCGCTGACGACGCCGAGTCCCGATCGCCGGTTCTTCCTGAAAGAACAGAGCGAAGGCATGCCGACCGTGACCGCGTTCGGAAAGCCGCACCTCTACTTCGGTGGGTTACAGGTTGACCCGGCAGCGAATCGCGCGCGTGCGTTGACCACGCGCGGCGCGACCGGCCTGTCGCTCATCGACGCGACGACCGGCGCGACGACGACGATCGAGATTCCCAAGGGCGCGACGGTAAGTGGCTCGGCGTGGTCGCCCGATGGAAAGCAGCTCGCCTACCTCGCGAACTTCGAGACCGCGACTCACGTGTTCGTGGCGGACATTGCGACGCGCAAGTCGGTGCAGGTCACCAAGACGCCGCTGCAGGCAACGCTCGTGACCTCCGTTGATTGGACTGCTGACGGAAAGAACCTGGTCGCGGTGCTCGTGCCGGAGCCTCGCGCGGCGAAGCCCGTGAAGCCCGCCATTGCGACAGGCCCGCAGGTTCGCGTCTGGACCGACAAGAAGGCGTCTCCGCAGCGCAACTTCTGGAGCCTCCTCGATGAGCCGTTCGACATGGACCTGATGGAGTGGTTCACCACCGGCCAGCTGGCGGTGATCGACGTGAAGACGAAAGTGGTCCGCAAGATCGGCGCGCCGGCGATGATCCAGTCGGTCGACGCGTCACCCGATGGCCAGTACTTCCGTGTCGGCACCATGCAGAAGCCGTTCTCGTACATCGTGCAGTACACGTCGTTCGGCGTGAACGACGAGATCTGGGATGGCACGGGCAAGGTGCTGGCCACGATCCAGAAGCGCGCGTTACGCGAGGCGCCGGATTCGACGGCCGACGACAACGGATTCGGTGGCCGCCAGGGCGGCGACGGTCCGCGTCGCGGACTCGCGTGGATGCCGTCGGGTCCGGGCATGTACTACATCTTCTCCGACGCGCCGGCTCGTGGCGACTCGGCGAATGCGGCCGCAGCACCGGCCGCTGGACGCGCCGGCCGTGGAGGTGCAGGAGGCAACAGCCGTCCTGATCGGCTGATCAAATGGCAGGCACCGTTCGGGCCTAACGATACGACCACGCTCTACCGCTACACCGGCCCGCTGGCCGGCGTCGCGTTCACCGACGACGCGAAGATGGTCTTTGCCGCCGCCACGGCCAACGGACAGGGCGAGATCTTCGCCGTCCGGCTGGATGACCCGTCGAAGCGGTACACGGTGATCCGCCAGCGCGGGTACTCGCCGACGTTAGGCGCGGCCGGCGGCCGTGGCGGCGGTGGTGGACGCGGCGGCGCGGCCGGCGACGATTCGCTGTCGTTCTACAACAACCCGGGTACGCTGGTCACGCGGCGTGGTTCAGCCGGCGGCCAGGTCGTGATGCTGGGCGCCGACAGCGCCGTATTCCTGCGCGGTACGCAGTACTTCCGCGACTACCTGCAGACCGCCCCCCGGGAATTCGTCGACAAGGTCGACATCCGGAACGGGACGAAGACGCGCGTGTTCGAGGGCGCGAAGGATGCCTACGAAAGCGTCGGCACGCCCCTCGATGACGATTTCTCGAGGGCGATCGTGGTGCGCGAGTCCACGAAGGACATTCCGAATTCGTACCTGCGGGACCTCAAGTCGGGAACGATGACCCGCCTGACGAACAACACGGACTACACGCCCGAATTCACCAGGGCAATTCGCAAGCGGGTCGTGGTCACGCGCCCCGACGGGATTTCGTTCGTCGTGAGGGTGACGTTGCCGGCGGACTACAAGGAAGGGACGCGCCTGCCGACGATGTTCTGGCTCTATCCGTACGAATACACGAGCCAGGCGGAATACGATCGCACGCTGCGCGCCGAGAACGTGAACCGGTTCCCCGCGGCTGGTGCCCGCACGATCGAATACCTCACGACGCAAGGGTACGCCGTCGCGAACTTCGATCCGCCGATCATGGGTGAAACGGGCCGGATGAACGACAACTATGTCTCCGATCTCCGCATGAACCTCTACGCGGTCATCGATGAGCTCGACCGCCAGGGGTGGATCGATCGCACGCGGTTAGGCATCGGCGGACACAGTTATGGTGCGTTCACGACGGCGAATGCGCTGGTCCACACTCCGTTCTTCAAGGCCGGGATCGCGGGTGACGGTATGTACAACCGCACGCTCACGCCGACCGGCTTCCAGAGTGAGCGGCGCGACCTGTGGGATGGACAGGGCACCTATCTCGAGATGTCGCCGATGCTGTACGTCGACCAGATGCAGGGCGCCCTGCTGCTGTACCACAGCATGGAAGACCAGAACGTCGGCACGAACCTCATCAGCTCCGTGCGCATGATGCAGGCGTTGCGCGCGCAGGGAAAAAACGCTGCGCTGTACATGTATCCGTACGAGGATCACGGTCCGGCGACAGCGGAAACGGTGCTCGACCAGTGGGCACGGTGGACTGCCTGGCTCGACATCTACGTGAAGAATGCGGGGAAGAAACCCACGAAGGTCGTTCAATAGGTCAAAGTTCTGAGTCAGTCTCACAAGGGCCCGGGATTCCGGGCCCTTTTTGTGCGTGGTCCCCCGAGCTCATCACCGAGCCATTCTCGCGCTCGGGTCAGTCAATTGCTGAAAGCAGATTCCGCCGTGGGGAGCACATAATTTCAGATGTACCTCGCACGCAGACGCGTTCGCCTGTCGGAAGATTTCCAGCGTGTCAATCGGAAATGAATTGCGCGCGACACTTCCGGCGTCGCCGGCAGCGTCCACGGGTCGTTCACTCGTTATGTGGCGCAGCATTTCCGCTATGGCCGCGGGGCATGCGGCCTCAGGACCGCCCGCCGGCGTCGTGGTTTCCGTCGGTACAAGGCGCCGACGGGTTTCTTCTCCCGTCTGATTTTCTACCCGCTCCGTCAGGGTTTTTCGGCTCGAAACCTGGCGCTGATGTTGCTCGCCATCGTGTCACAGGTGGCTTACGGCGCCGGCTACTTCAGCGAGCGACTGCGCGAAGCCTTTACGCCGGCGCCGAGGCAGCCTGGCGTCGCGAACCAGGAGGGGCTCGCGGATTCCCGGGCGCGATACCCGGCGGTAACGCTCTAGCGGCGCCGCGCGGTCACCAGCACCTCGACGTTGTCGTTGCGCTGGTTGATGAAGTCGAGCCGTATACGCCCGTCAGGCTGTGTCGACACGGTTGCGGGTATCGAGCAGTTCGTCAGGTACCAGCCTTGCGGGAGCACCATCGCGTTGGCGGGCCGGCCGAACGCGCGATCCCAGACGAGCTCATCGCCATTCAATCCGTAACGGCCAGGATCGGTGTAGGTCTCCGAAATCCGCAGCCGAACCGACTGTCCCTGCTTCACCGCCGGATAGCGGATCACAACCACTTCGCTCTGCGCGGTCACGGGCTCGCCGATGTCGAGCTTCGCTTCGGTGATCCTGGCGCCGCGGAGCGTTTCCACGGTGAGCTTCTCGCCGGTGTCGAGGATGTACGCAGAGGGATTCGACACGGCGCTGCCGCCGCGGACGACGTTGAGGTAGTTGTCCACGCCGGGACGCGACTCGGTGTAGTCGTGATACAGGTCGAACGCGTGCGTCTCGGGTTGCTGCAGGAAATAAACGATCTCGCGATCCTGGCGCGCGCGCTCGCTCAGGCGGCCGCTACGATTGGCGCCGAGCGTTGGTGGTGTCGACTGCGCCGCGAGAATGGCAGGCGCGAGAAAGGCGGTGACGGCTACGATGCGCATCATTTCCGAAGCTTCCTTCCCTTGACGATGTACGGGACCTCGGCCGTGCCGATGTTGATGAAGCTCACCTGGATCCGGCCGTCGGCCTCCTGGCGCACCTGCGAGGGATAGTTGACGCTCGTCAGCTCGTAGCCCACGGGCAGCACCACCGAGTTCTTCTTGATGCCTAACGGGCGGTTGAAGACGATCGTGTCGCCGCCGGCGATGTACGAGCGGGCATCTTCGTAGGTCTTGTCGATCAGGATCCGCTGCTCGCCGCCCTCGGGCACGGGGCGCGAGAGGTGGACCATGATATACTCGCCGGTGGAGTCCGCGCCGCGGACGCCGCCTGCGCGCGCTACGTCGCCCTTCACGACCTCGAACTTGAGCGGCTGGCCGGTCATGCGGTCGTAGACGGCTTCGTCGCTAGCGACGCTGCCTCGCCGGATCGGGTTGAAGTACTTCGTCGCACCCGCCGTCGTCGCGGTTATTTCGTAGATGATCCGGAACTTCGCGCTCCCGGGCGCGAGGAGCTCATAGCGAGTGTAGGCATCGGCGTCAGTTTGCGCGGGAGCCTGCGCGAATGCCGCTGGTGCGACCGAATGCAGAATGCAGAATGCAGATTGCAGAATGCAGAGCCGAACAGAATGCATGAGGAGTTGTTTCCGAAGAGACGCAGCGGACCTTCACGGCCTCCCAATTCTGCACTCTGCATTCTGCATTCTGCAATCTGAATTCATTACGCCCCGGCCGATCCCGCCTGCGACTTCCGGTAGATGAACAACACCAGCAGGGCGCCGACGACGGATGCAATCAGGCCAGCTCCCTCACCGGGCTGATACCAGCCAACCAGGCGGCCGAGGAATCCAGCCACCACAGCCCCGGCAATTCCCAGCAGCATCGTGAGGAACCAGCCGCCCTTGTCCGGGCCCGGCATGATCCATTTGGCCAGCGCGCCCGCCAAAAGCCCGATCAGGCACATCCAGATCAGTCCCATGCTCTCCTCCTCGGAATGTCAGTCCTCTGACGTCGGGACAACACACGCCCGGGTTAATACTCAACGAGTCGGATTTGGTAGCGAAAACGCCTGAAGCGTGGCGCCTTCACCGGACCCGGTTGCTATAACCACGAACTGGGTCCCATTACGAGTGCGATACGTCATCGGATTCGCGTACGCTCTTTGACCAAGGTCGATCGAGCGGCGAACTGAGCCATCCTTGGTGTCGACGGCGTAAAGCGTGCTTCCGCCGCCAGTGACGAAGACCAGGCCGCCGCGCGTGACGATGCCTCCTGGCGAGCCGGAAACGCCAAGCATCGGTGGCAGCGCAACCCCGCGCAGGGCAGGATGTTCGCGGATTTCCGGCGAATCGCCGATAGGCACCTGCCAGCGGAACGAGCCGGTGCTCATGTCGATTGCCGTGAGCGTGCCGTACGGCGGCTTGTTGATTGGCAACGTCTGCGTGCGCTCGCCGGCTGAGCCGGGCACCCGCACACCGATCGACGAACCACCCAGATCGGGCGCGTAATCGAAATCGACCGTGTCTGACGGCGCGTCGCGCTTGACGATGCGCCACAGCGAAGGTGTGTTCGACGCCTTCACGTAGAGCGTATTCGTCTCGGGATCGTACGCGCCGCCGCCCCAGCCAACGCCGCCGATGGATCCCGGCGCGACAATCGTCCCCTGCATCGAGGGTGGCGAATACAGCGGGCCCATTCGGTAGCGCGATGCAACAGCGCGCGCCGAGTCCCGAATCGCCGGCGTGAAGTCAATCACGTCGTCGAGGCTGAAGCCCTGGGATGACACCGGAGCCGGCAGCGTGGGGAACGGCTGCGTCGGCCACGACTCCTCCCCGGGCACGTCACTCTTCGGGACTGCTCTCTCCGTGACTGGCCAGAGCGGTTCGCCGTTTACCCGGTTGAACGCGAAGATGAATCCCTGCTTCGTGGGCACGAGCACGGCATCGACGGGTCCCGACGGGCGGCGGATCGTCACCACGTTAGGCGGCGCGGGGAGGTCGTAGTCCCAGAGTCCGTGGTGAACGACCTGGAAGTGCCAGACGCGCCGGCCCGTGCGTGCGTCGAGGCACAGCACTGACTCGCCGAAAAGGTTCTCACCCTTCCGCCGGCCACCATACCAGTCGTTACTCGGCGTTCCAACCGGCAGGTAGAGCAGGCCCCGCGCGCTGTCGACGGTGAAGGGCGCCCAGACGTTCGTGTGGCCGGTGTACTGCCACGAGCCATCGCGCCACGTGTCGTTGCCGTATTCGCCGGGTTCTGGCACCGTCTTGAAGCGCCACACGCGCTTGCCGGTGCGTGCGTCGAACGCCTGGATGTCGCCCGGCGGGTCCTTCCGGTACATGAGGCGGTCGCCGACGCCGTTGCCGAGGATGACGAGGTCACCCCAGATCACGGGCGGCGAGGTGTTCGTGTAGTGCAGCGGGTTGATTGGCCAGGCGAGTCCCGCGGTGACATCGACCTGCCCATCTGTTCCGAAAGAAGGAATCGGTTTGCCCGTAGAGGCGTCGAGCGCGAACAGGCGCCACCGGCTGTTGATGAAAACGCGGCGTTCGCGGCCGCTCGTCCAGAGCGCCACTCCGCGATGAACGAATCCGGTGCCGTTCGAAGGCTGGCCGAACGTGTGCGCGCCTGGATCAAAGCGCCACAGCTGCCGGCCCGTGTTCGCGTCGAGCGCGACGACGCGATTGTATGGCGTGCTGAAATACAGGGTGTCGTTCACCATCAACGGCGTGGCCTGGAACGTCCCGGGTCGCGCCGTCCTGGTGGAATCGGTTTGCGGGATTGGCATCTCGCCCGTGGCCCACGTCCACGCGCGCGTCAGTCCGCCGACGTTATCGCGGTTGATGTCGGTGAGCGTCGAGTACCGCATGCCACCCGGATCGCCGCCATAGACAGGCCATTCGACGAGGCGACTCGGACCCTGCACGTTCGCCGCGACAATAGCAGCGCCAAGGGCCAGGATGCCTAACGAAAAGATGCGAAGGCGCATGCGGGGAGCCTGTGACCTCGGGCCTGTGGCCCGTGGCCTAGTTCTTGTAAACGCGACCATCCCTCATCACGAAAATCACCCGCCGCATCGCGGTGAAATCAGCGAGCGGGTCGCCGCTCACGGCGATCACGTCAGCCTGCAACCCCGGCTTCAGCATGCCGATGGTGTCCCCCAGCTTCATCGACTGCGCCGCCAGCGACGTCGCAGAAGTAATCGCATCCATCGGCTTCTGCCCGGCTTCCTTCACCCGGCAGATCAGGTCCTCGACGTTCCGTCCGTGCGCGCCCGCCACCGCATCCGTACCGAACACCACCTTGAGCCCCGGCGTGGTCGTGGCCTTGCGCACGGCCTCGACGGCGAGCGGTAGCGCGCGTTCCATCGAGGCGAATCCCTCGGCGTTGTAGTTGCCGATGCCTTCGTACTTGGCGCGATTCTCGAGATAATTCCGGAACACGAGGCCGCACTGCGGCGAGAAGTAGGTGCCCTTCGCCACCATGCGTGCAAAAACCTCCGGCGTCGCGAACACGCCGTGCTCGATCTGGTCGCACCCCGCCTCGACGGCGAGCATCATCGCCTCGGCCGCATGGGCGTGCACCATTGCGCGCAATCCCTGCGCGTGCGCTTCACCGCAGGCCGCCGACAACTGCTCAGCGGTCATCGTCGGGCCGCCGCCTTCGCGAATGCTCTTCGACGCGAAGATCTTGATCAGGTCCGCGCCGCGTGACTTGAAGTCGCGTACGCGCTGCCGGATGCTGTCCGGGGATCCGCCACTGATCGAACCGAGTGACGTCAGGATTCTCGGTCCGGGAATCGAACCTCGTTTGATTGCTTCGCGCAGGTCCTTGTCCTCCGCAGCGCCGGGGCTTTGCAGCGTCGTCACTCCGGACATCAGCGTTTCATACGCGTTTCCCGCCGCGGCGAGCGCGCCCTGCACCGGCGTTTCACCGTCGCTGGACGTGTGGTAGCGACCCTGGGCGTTGAAGTACCAGGCCACATGCGAGTGCACGTCGATCAGCCCGGGCATGATCGTGGCGTCGCCGAGGTCGATGCGCCGGCCGCGGAACCCGGCCGGCAGCGCGCCGACACTCGTTATGCGGTTCCCCGTGACGACGACGGTGCCGTTCTCGATCAGGCGCCCCGCGCCGTCGATGACGTGCCGTGCCGTGACGGCGATCCCGTCGGTCGACTGTCCTTCAGCGGTCCACGGCGCAAGGAGCGCCAGTGTCAGGAGTATCCGTGTCAGTCGCATTTGCCGTTCTCAGGTTCCTCCCACATCCCACATCTCACATCCGCTTGCCAGGAAATTCCTTCCCGATTTCTGCGGCGGATCGCAGCGAGAGGGCACAGAAGGTCAACGTTCCATTCGCACAGCTGCCCGAAACCATGGTCGGCGCGCCGACCACGAAGAGGTTCTGGTGCTCGAACGCCCGCCCCCACGAATCCACGACTCCCGTCGACGCATCCTTGCCCATTCGGCAGCCGCCGGCCGGGTGATCCTGGAAGCTGTCACTGGCTGTCCGAATCAGCCTGCCGTTGCCGGCGCGTGCCAGTGATTCGAACAGCGCCTTGATCTGGTCTTCCTGCCAGCCACGCAGTTCGCGAGAGCTCTCCGCGTCGCGCCACGCCAGCTTCGGCAGCGGGTCGCCGAGTGCGTTCTTGCGTGAAGCGTCGAGTGTCAGTTCACTGTCGCGCGCCGGAGTGACGTCGTAGTAGCAGCGCACACGCGCCGTGCCGGTCTTCGTTCGGTCACGCCAGTCGCCCAGGATGGCATCGCCCAGCATCAACTCGTTCGCGTCGTTGCGGAGCCGAGGCCCCTTGTCGACGGCTGATTCCCAGACGCGGAGGTCGTGCCGAAGGTACCGGTCATAACGAGGCTTGCGCATGAAGTGCTTCGACACCAGCGAGTGCTGCTCGTTGAGTCCCGGATAGAGCTTGAGCGGCAGCGAGACGAATCCGCTCACGTTCCGGTGTCCCGTCAGGTACTTCCCGACCAGTCCTGACTTGTTCGCGAGGCCGTTCGGGAATCTCGTCGATTGCGAGAGCAACAGCAGGTGCGAGCTCCACACGTAGCCACCGGCGACGACGAACGTGCGCGCGCGGATCTCGATCGGCTCTGCCGGCCGGTCGCGCGAGACCGCCTGCGCCACTTCGATCCGATCGGTTCCGGCCGCGAGCACGAGCCGCCTGACGAGCGTGCGCGTCAACAGCGTGACCTGCTTCCCGGACCGCAAGGTGCGCCAGGTGGCGTCCGGCGAATACTTCGCGCCGACCGGGCAGATCGGCGTGCAGGTGTCATTGCGACAACAGGCGCTGCGCCCCTTGTACGGCACCGAGTTCTTGGCACTCGGCTGGCTCCACATGGGGATGCCGGCGCCGCTCACCCAACCGTGCAGCTGCTCGAGATTGTACGACAGCGGAAGCTTCGGTAACGGAAACGCCTTCCCGCGCGGATCGATGTCAGCCGGACCCTGTTCACCCGAGACGCCCATCCGTTCCTCGGCTTCCTGGTAAAACGGATCGAGGTCGTCGTAGGTGATCGGCCAGTCGTCGCCGACGCCGCAGGAGGACTTGAGCTGGAAATCTTCCGGACTGAATCGCGGCGTGACACCGCCCCAATGCATGGCGAGTCCGCCGACGCACATCGATCGGGACTGAATGCCTTCGACCGAAGCATCGTCGAGGTGGTCGGATGGCCACGGGCTCTCGCCGTAGTCGAGGAACCGCTTCCGCAGGCGATACCAGTCCTGCACCGGGGGCATGTCGTCACCCGCCTCGACGACGACCACGCGAACGTTCCGTTCGTCGGCGAGTTTCTCCGCGACCATCGCGGCGGTGATCCCGGAACCAACAATGCACACGTCCGTCTCAATGACGCGCGCGCTCATGATCGCCCATCTCCCATCGACCGTCGGCCGTCCACGAGCGGGAGTGGCTGCCGCGGCGCGTTCACCAGCGGACGGCACTGGTTGCGGTCGATTTTCGCCTGGTAGCAGAGGTTCGCCGCTTCTGGTTGCGCGAAATACCAGGCCACGAGCGCCAGCGCGACATGACCGGCGTCGAGCGGATCGGGCATCCGGTTGGTGCGCTCCGTGCCTAACGCCGATACGACGATCTCGCGGCGCTGGTCGCGCGTCAAGGCGCCAAAGGCCTTGTGATGGTTTGTCTGGGCGTCACGATCGAGCTGCGCGAGCTGCGTACGCCACCGGCCGACAGGTGATTCACCCGTCCGCTGGAGGTTGGTGCTTCCATACGGGTGGACGAGCTCAGCGCCCGCGCGATAGTCATTGATCCACTGCGTGAACCCGCGGCTGACCCGCGCGAAACCGGCGCCCAGTTCGCCTGGCAGTACCGCTTCGGCCAGGGGCGTTACCGTGGCCTGATCGAGTGGCGGCGCCTGTGACGCGACTTTACTCGCGTCCTTCGCTTTCGCCTCGCTCGTACGCGCGCGAACCCCGATACCGAGGGCGGCGCCAAAACCGCTCAGCCAGCTGACGAACGTGCGGCGGGAGAGCATGGCGCGAATGTAGGGCGCGCCGCACGGACCACAAGAAGCCTTGTCGGATGTCGGATGTCAGATGTCGGACAAGCAGTTTGCCGTGAGCGATCTGTTTCGATCGTTTCGCAGTTTATCCGACCTCCGACGACCGACTTCCGGTCTAGTGTCGCTTGCAGAGGTGAGCGAACTCCGGCGGCGCCTTGCACGTTCCGGTTGGCACGACGCGGACGTCGCCAGCCGCGGAATTCACGACGCGCGCGCGGCGTGAGCGCAGGTTGTTCCACCTCGCGCGCGTGCCGCGAACGTCGATGTGCGCGAACGGGCCACTTGGCCCGATGGCGCGATACAGCCCCAGCCCACCGACCAGGTCGGGATGCTTCCGCTCCACGACTTCGACCGCGCGATTGATCACGTCCGTGTCCATGAAGTCGACAATGCCGTCGCGATTCAGGTCGTCCATCCGACCGTCGCCGTTGGCATCGATGATGACGTCAGCGGCGTCACCGTACTGGTGGCGACTCGCGTAGGCGGCGCCTTCGACGGCTGCGCGTGCGTTGTACTGCGGCGTGCGGAATCCTGAGAGCACCACCACGTTCTGCGTCGGGACACCCTGCACTTCGAGCGTCGACAGGACCAGCTCGAGCTTGTCCAGCAGCTCTTCGCGCATGACGACGTATTTCGGCCAGACGCGTTCCTGGTCGTGCGTGATGAAGCTGCGAAGCGTGAAATGCGTCGAAAGCCGCAGGTCAAGGTTGTCCTGCGTGACTTCGATGAACCCGACGGGATTCTCGTAGTTGTCGGGCATGACGCGGCGCTCGCCGGGCCAACGGCCGACTTCATAATTGTTGACGAAGGAACCGAGTTTTTCGCGCCACGGCTTGAGGGTGACGAGCGCGAAGCTCGAGCCGTCGCTGGGGTACGTCAGTGTGTGCACGCTGGGCATCCGCACCATTTCGCCGAAGCGTTCCTTGAGCTTCGGCATCTGGTCCACATCCTCCCTCGTCAGGAACGCGACGCGCAGGTGGCCGCTCTTTCCAGCCAGTGAGTCGAGTCCCACGGAAGGCTCGCCGGTGCCGGAAGGCATATTGACGAGTTCCGCGTGATACTCCTCATGACTGAAAGCCCCCGTAGCGGCGCGCGCGAGGGGGACCACAAAAAGCAGGGCCGCGCCGATGGCCGAATAACGGACCACCTGGCGCGAATCGAAACGAGGGAGCTTCATCACCAGAAAGACGAGTTTCGCGTGGCCCCTGCAACCCTGTGCTGGGGCGCTTTTTGCGCTGTCTGGTGACTAGCCGCACACCGTCACGGAGACGTCACCCACAAAGGGGTCGGATCTCGCCTGCGTGGCTCTTCGCGCTACCCGGTCGTCCTGCACACGACTCGAGCCAGGTTCCCATGAAATCCGCCCCCAGTTACGCCGACCGGATCATCGATGCGACCGCGCTGCTCATGGTGGCCGGCGGGATCGGCCTCTTTGCGTACGCGCGACAGGCGCTGATGTCGATTGGCGACGGCACGCGGGACATGCCGAAAGGCGTGTCAGCCGTCTCGGTCGCTGATTTTCACGTCGCCCAGTCGAAGATGGGGCTCTTTGTCGTGAGCCTCGGCGTGCTCGTGGGAGTCGTTGCTGCCGTTAGGCATCGGCTGAGGGACTGAGTCAGAGTTCAAGTTCAAGTTCAAGTTCAACGAACTCGAACTCGATCTCGTACTATCTGCGCAGATAGTCGTCCGTCTTCTTCAGCCAATCCTCCCGCGGCGGCGAGAAGACGTCCACGTCCAGCGTGTCCACCAGCGCCTCGGCCTTGTGCCAGACGTTCGACGGGATGTGGAGCACCTGGCCCGCGAGCACATCCAGCACCTCCGACTCATCTTCGCCGATCCAGAAGCGGAGCCCGCCCTCGAGGATGTACGTGAGCTGCTCGTTATGGTGCTGGTGGCGTGGCACGATGCAGCCTTTCTTGAGGAAGACCTGCGCGATCATCATCGTGTCGCCCGTGATGAGCTTCCGATCGAGCATCGGCGTGACGGTCTCGAGCGGAACGTCGGACCACTTGTAATAGGTGACGGATTCGGTAGCGTCGCTCATTGGTCGTTATGTGAGAGGGACGATAGGGGCGGGTACGGCCTGAACACGGATTACGCTGATTTCACGGATCAACAGCGATCGAGCAAGCGGCGAAGGGCCGCGCCGTTCACGGTCTAGCACCGGCGACCCTTGTAAAGGCCCTTCACCGCTTGCTCAAACCGCGTTCATCTGTGAGACCTGCGTACTCCGCGTTCAAGCTGTACCTGCGCAATCATGGTCTGACAATCTTCCTGTACGACTCCGGATCCCACTTCGGTCTCGCCGCCGCATTGCCGACGGAAACACCAACGTGGTAGATCAACCTCACGATCCGTGATTCCTTCTCCGCATCGATCTTGTCGGGCGAGTCACTCGGCTCATGATAGTCCGCGTGTACGCCGTTGAAGAAGAACAACGCCGGCACGCCGCGCCGGGCAAAGTTGTAATGATCTGACCGGCCAAAGAAGTTCTCCTGCGGCCACGGATCCGGCATCGTATGCATGCCCAGTTCCGGATGTGCTGTCACGACCTTCGCGACGGTTGCACCAAGGTCAGAGTGCTCGATCCCGATCACCACGATCGAGTCCTTCCAGTTCCTGCCGATCATGTCGAGGTTGAGGTTCGCGACGATCTTCGTGATCGGCACCGGCGGATGCGAAGTGAACCACGAGCTGCCCCACAACCCGTGCTCCTCGCCGCTCACCGTCAGGAAGATCATCGAGCGCCTCGGCGGCGCCTGCGCGAACGCCTCGGCGAGCGCCAGCACGCCGGCGGTGCCTGACGCGTCGTCGTCCGCGCCGTTCCAGATGCTGTCCTTCACGTAGGCGCTGTTCACGCCGACATGATCCATGTGCGCGGACACGACGATGTATTCGTCGCGAAGCGCCGGATCCGTGCCGGGCAGGATGCCAACGGAGTTCGGCGCGGAGAGTGGATCGAACCCGAGCGCCGGGACAGCGCTCCTGGCCGCGGCAGGAGTGCCGATCGGGTAACGCTGGATGAATGTGCCCGAGTCGCCACCCGGCTTGAGACCGAGCTGCTTGAATTGCGCAGCGACATACGCCGCCGTCATCTCCAGACCCTTGCTCGGCGTGTTGCGGCCGAGCATCGAGTCATCCGCGATGACGTTGACGTGACGCCGGATCAGCGCCTCGGTGATCATGGCTTCACCGCGCCCCGGCGCGGGGCGCTGGGCACACGCGACCTGCGGAACGATCGCGATCGCCAACATGACGGCCTGGAAAAGGAACTTCGACACCGATGGAATCTCCTACCTGCCGAACGGCAAACGATTGAGTGCTACGCGGCCATTGCTGATCACGACGAGGACGTCCGCGAGCGCCTTCACGTCCTGAAGTGGGTTGCGTTCTACAACCACGAGATCGGCCTCCAGTCCGGTCTGGATCGCGCCGATTTTTCCGCCGAGTCCAAGCAGCTCTGCCGCAACCGTGGTTGCTGATCGCAGGGCTTCGATCGGCGTGAGACCCAGTTCGACGAGTGACGCGACTTCGCCGGAGATTCGCGACAGGCTTTCCGGTCCATATTGCGTATCACCGCCCGTCGCGATCTTCACGCCCATGCGATGCGCGCGCTGAACGGTCTCCGCGAGGCGCGGCAACATGTGCGCGCCGCGCAGCGTGAGGATCGGGTCGTCGTAATCTCCGCCCGGCTGCGTCAGGTCCACGACAGTGATATACGTCGGCACCAGGAAAGTGCCCCGCTGTTTCATGAGCGCCAGCGTGGAATCGGAGAGATACGTCCCATGCTCGATCGATCGCACACCGGCGCGCACCGCGGCATACGCTCCTTCGTCACCGTGCGCGTGCGCCATCACGGGCACGCCACCCTTGGTCGCTTCGTCCACGATCCATGTGAGCTGCTGCTCGGTGTACGTCTGCTTGCGCGGATCGGTGTTCGGCAGCCCGGCGCGCTCGGTTCCACGCGTCTTGATGACGTTGACCTTGTGATCGAGGTTGATGCGGACCACTCCGCGCAGGGCTTCCTCGGTCGTCACACCATCCTTGAACGCGCCCAGCCTCGCATCGGCCAGCATCGTCTCACCGAGTTCCGGCGTGACGAAGACGCCGGCGGCGACAACATCGGGTCCAGGGAGCGCGCCCTGCTTCACCAGGTCACGCAGCGCCACATCCTGATAGTTGTTCGTGCTCGCGCTTCGCACCGTGGTCACACCCGACTCGAGAGCGCGCCGCGCGTTGGCCAGCGTCGAGATGTGCGTGTGTGCGTCGATCAGCCCCGGCAGCACGTACCGTCCGCCGACGTCGATCACCGTCGCGCCGGCCGGCGGGTTGAACGGCTCGTTCTCGATCTGCGCGATCTGGCCGTCGCGAATGACAACCGCGGCATTCGTGGCGATCGCTCCCCGCACGCCGTCCGCCAGGTTGGCGTGCCGCAGCACGACGACCGGCTGCTGCGCCTGCGCCGCAACGGCGAGCGAGATCTGGACGAGCGACAGCAGAAGGCTTCTTTTCACGCTTGCTTCCTGTTCATTTGACGAGAGCGCAAGCTACCTTCCGCCCCCACCTCTCGGAACGCCTCAGGGCCGGGATGGGAACTCGCAGCCATGAGCCGTTTCTGAAGATTCAGAATGCATCGAAAGGCGCTCACCCATCTTCGCAAAGCCGACCCCATCCTGCGAAAGGTCATCGAGCAGGTTGGGCCATGCCGACTGGCGCCGCTCACGAACGGCAGCCACTTCGAGTTCATTGCCCGCGCGATCATCTACCAGCAGCTCTCGACGAAGGCCGCGGCGACCATTCACGGCCGCGTGCAGGCGCTCTGCGGTGGATCGCTCACCACCGATCCGTTGCTGGCGCTTCCGGATGATGCGCTTCGCGGTGCGGGCCTGTCGCGTCAGAAGCTCGGATACCTGCGCGACCTCGCCGCGCACACGACCAACGGCACGCTCGATACGCAGCACTTCGCCGACCTGCCTGACGACGAGATCACCCGGCAGCTGGTGCAGGTCAAGGGAATCGGCGTCTGGACGGCGCAGATGTTCCTGATCTTCCGGCTGGGCAGGCCCGACGTGCTTCCGGTTCTCGACCTCGGTGTTCGGAAGGGCGTGCAGCGCGCGTATCGGCTCCGGAAACTTCCCGACGCGAAGCGGATCGAAAAGATCGCGAAGGCCTGGGCGCCGTACCGCTCGATCGGATCGTGGTACATGTGGCGCGTCCTCGAATTACCCGCAAAGAGAGCGGCATGAGTCCGAACAAGGGTCCGCGGCGCATTGCCATTGCCGGAGCCTCCGGGTTCATCGGGTCCGCGCTGGCGAAACATCTCGAGCAGCTGGGTCACGCGGTCGTCCGCATCGGTCGTCGCGAGAACCCGCGCCACCACAACATCAAGTGGGATCCGGAGAAGGGAGAGATCGACCCGACCCACCTCGCGGGCGTTCGTGTCGTCATCAACCTGTGCGGTGAAAACACGGGCGAACGGCGGTGGTCTCCGGAGTTCAAGAAGAAGCTCATCGACAGTCGCGTGAAGTCGACCGAACTGCTGGCCTGCACGATCGCCAAGCTCGATCCGCACCCGCGCGTGCTCGTGAACATGTCCGCGATCGGTTATTACGGCGACCGCGGCGACGAGGAGATCGACGAGGAGAGCAGCGCAGGAGACGGGTTCCTGGCCGAGCTCGTACGGCAGTGGGAAGGCGCAGCCGATGCCGCGCGCGACGCCGGAATTCGCGTCGTGCATCCGAGGACCGCACCCGTGCTGCACCCCTCAGGTGGGATGCTCCAGAAACTCCTCCCCTACGTGAAGCTGGGTGGCGGCGCCGTGATCGGAGATGGTCGCCAGTGGGTGTCGTGGATCAGCCGGAGCGATGTCATCCACGCGCTGGCGTGGATCTCGCTGCACGAATCGTTGAGCGGGCCCCTGCTTGTTGCGTCACCAACGCCGGTTCGCAACGAGGAGTTCATGCGCACGCTGGCTCGCCAGATTCACCGTCCCACGCTCGTGCGTGTGCCGGACTTCGCCGTGCGGATGATGTTCGGTGAAATGGGAGAGGAGACCGTCCTGTCGGGCCAGAAGATCATTCCGCGGCAGCTCATCGATTCAGGTTTCCTGTTCGATCATCCGACGCTCGACAAGGCGCTCGCTTACGAATTGAAGAGCGCCTGACGAATGCGGTGGCCTTCACGAAGAGCCTTTTACCACAGGGAACACAGGAAAACACTGGAGTCGCCACTACGGCGACGCTTCCTCAGTAAACTCTGTGTTCTCTGTGGTTCAATTATTTCGTTGTTGTCTGTGGCACAAGCCTGTGCCCGCAACGACGCACCGAAGAACGAAGGGCCGTTGGTTGTGTTTACCGCGGGCAGCCTGGCTCGGCCGATGCGGGCGGCGCTGGATTCGTTCGCGGCGCGCGAAGGCGTGACGTACGAGCTGGAATCAGCGGGCAGCCTGGAGACCGCGCGAAAGCTCACCGAGCTCGGGAAGATCCCCGATGTGATCGCGCTGGCGGACGAGGATGTCTTCCCGAAGGTGCTCATGCCGGCGCACGCGACGTGGTACGTGCGATTCGCCGAGAACCGGATTGTGCTCGCGTACACGGATCGCTCGCGTTATGCGGCGGAGATCGATTCCACGAACTGGTGGCGCGTCCTCCAGCGTCCGGGGCTCGAGATCGGTCGCTCGAACGCGGATCTCGACCCGGCGGGATATCGGACGTTGATGGTTTTTCAGCTCGCCGAGCGACTGTATGGATCCGCGGGGCTGGCGGCAGCGTTGGAGAAGGCGGCTCCTCCGCGAAACATGCGGCCCAAGGAGATCGAGCTCATCGCACTGCTCGAGTCGGGCGACCTCGATTACGCGTGGTTCTATGAATCGATGGCCAGGGCGTCCGGCGTGCGACACGTGCGCCTGCCCGCCGCGATCGATCTCAGCAGTATTGACGATTCGGCGACCTACGCGACGGCGTCCGTTCGCGTGATCGGCGCGTCGGCGCGCGACACCATTAGCATGAGGGGAGCGCCGATCCGGTACGCCTTCTCGATTCCGGTGAAGGCGAACCATCCGGCACTTGGCGAGCGCTTCGCGACGTTCCTGCTGACGGATGGACGAAAGGTGCTGGAGGGAGCGTTCCTTTCGACGCTGCCCAACCCCGACGCCGTCGGCACGGGGGTCCCTACGGCAGTGCAATCAGCGTTAGGCAGGCGACCCGAGTAAGACCCCATACCCCATGCCCCATACCCCAGGATGCCCGTAGTCCGTTTCGATTCACTGCCTGACGACGCCCGGCTCTGGGTGTTCGCCGCGTCCGAGCCCGTCACCGGCGAACAAGCCGATATGCTGCTCAACGCCGTTGACGACTGGCTGGCCGAGTGGAAGGCCCATGGCGAGCCGCTTGAATGCGCGCGAGACTGGCGGGACGACCGGTTCCTCGCGATCGGAGTCGATCAGTCGACCGCCGGCGCTTCGGGCTGCTCCATCGACGCCCTGTTCCGTGTGTTCAAGGAACTCCGGGCGAGCGGGGGTCCGTCGATGCTGGATGGTGGTCGTGTGTTCTATCGCGGAACCGATCGCGCGGTGGTATCGCAATCGCGTGCCGAGTTTGCGAAGTCGGCCTCGTCAGGCGTGGTCGGTGCTGATACACCGGTCTTCGATACGAGTGTTACGACCGCTGCGGCGTACCGGACCGGGTTCGAGAAGCCCGCGCGTGATTCGTGGCACGGCGAGTTACTTGGGGCGTCTTCGACTGGGCTCCGCGCCTAGTTGTGGATCGTCAAAAGCTTTTACCACAGAGAACACAGGGACACAAACGGTTGCTCCAGCAAAGAACCCATCATTTGAACGGGACGAACTGAACCGAATCGAGTGCGTTTGTTTCAGGTGACAATCCGGTTGAGAGCGGGTGTTCCCGTGTTCTCTGTGGTAAAGGCTTTTCCGTGGCTCAAACCTGAGCTGTTCGGAGATTCTCGTGGTTGGACAGCCAATCGTTAGGCAAGCCACCGATCCAGGTTTTCGCGCACAAACACGTCGTCAGTGAGTTGCGGATAGGCTTCTGTAACGCGATCGATCTCGCGCGACTGTCCAGGCGACAGCCGCTCCTCCGGGTCAAGGCACCACGTCCCTCGCAGCAGCCCTTGCCGCCTGAGGATCTCGTGGATGCCGGGGATGCAGCCGGCAAAACCGTTCGCGGCGTCGAAGACCGCACCATTGGCGTCCGTGATCGCCGCACCTTCGCCGGCCAGGCTGCCGGTCTCTCCAGCCTTGACGCGTTCGAGAAGCTCGACGGCGCGACGCGTCCAGACCGCCCATTGCCCGAGCAGGCCGCCCACGATGCGGCGGCTGTCCGGTTTTCCGTCGACGATCGCGGGAAATGGCGTCACCAGGTCGTTCACGATGGCGTCATCGTTCCCCGTGTACAGCGCGACGTCCGCCCTTCCCGACTCGGCCACCGCCCGCACGACCTCGAGTGTCGCATACCGGTTGAACGGCGCGATCTTGATGGCCACCAGCGACGGCAGCTCGGCGAGCTCGCGCCAGAAGCGGAAGCCTAACGCCCGACCGCCGACCGCGGGCTGGAGGTAGAAGCCGAACACCGGGATGACTTCCCCGACGCGCCGGCAATGCGCGACGAGCTGCCGGTCCGTGGCGTCCCGCATGCCGCCGAGGCTCACCAGGCCGGCGTGGTAGCCCAGCTCGCGGGCGAGGCCGGCTTCCGCCACTGCCTGACGAGTTTCGCCGATGATTCCGGCGATCATCGCGATGGCGTTGCCGCCCGGCCAGGCCCGCGCCGTGCCGGCCGCCAGCTCCAGGACCGGCCGCAGGAGTCCGTGGCGCGGCTTGCGAATCGCGAACTGCGTCGTGTGCACGCCCACGGCGATTCCGCCGGCGCCGGCGCCGATGTAATAGCGTGTCAGCGCCGCCTGTCGCCGTTCGTCGAGCTTGCGTCGTGCGGTGAGCGCCAGCGGGTGCGCGGGAATCACCCAGCCGCGCAGGAGGTGACTGCGGACGTTCAGAAGCTCCCCTCGCGCTGCTCGAAATGCGTCGGCTTTCCGAGCGTGATCCCGCCGTGCGACAGCCAATCCGCCACCCACGTGATCAACCGTGACGCGGACACCGACGGCGAACCCCAGAGCGATTGCGCGCGAGCGGTGTTGCTGAGCAGCGCATCCTCGGATTCCTCACCGGTGAACACCGGCTCGCGGCCAAGCAAGCGCCCCAGCTCATGCGCGACTTCACGCACCGGAAGGATTTCGGGACCGGCCACGTTCACGACGAATGGAGGCACGGCCGTTTGCGAGAGGCACTGGATGACGTTCGCCGCGGCGTCCCGCTGCCAGATGACGTTGACGAAGCCCATGCGAAGGTCGACCGGTGTGCCCGATGCAACCTTGAGCGCCAGGTCGACGAGCACTCCATACCGCAGGTCGACCGCGTAGTTGAGGCGGACGATGGCCATCGGCGTCCCGCGGGTTCGCGACGCATGCTCGAGCACGCGCTCCCGCCCAAGGCAGGACCAGGCGTACTCGCCGACGGGACCTGGCGCGTCGTCCTCGTGCGAACCACCACTCCGCACCGGCGTGAGGGGGTAGACGTTGCCCGTCGACAGCGCCACGATGCGCGACCCCCGGAACCGGTCAGCGACGAGCGCCGGGACGACCGCGTTCGTTACCCACGTTGTCGCCGGGAGAGATCGGGTCCCGAATTTCTGGCCGGCGAGGAAGATGACGTTAGGTGTTTCGGGGAGCGACGCGAGCGAGGCCCAGTCGGTCAGGTCTGCGCGCACCACGTCGATCCCTGATTCGGTGAGTTGTTCAGCCAGTGCTGCGCTGTTGAAGCGGGAGACGGCGAGCACCTTGCGTGGCGGGCCGGCGTCGTCGGATGCGCGACGGACCATCCGCGCGACCGTCGGGCCCATTTTGCCGCCTGCACCGAGGATCGCCACGTCTCCGGGGCACTCCTCGAGGGCGCGGATAACACCGGCGGGGGGGCGAGACAGGACGTCGTCCAGCTCTGCCTCGCTCCGGGGAGCACCGTCGTTGCGTTCGCCCGGTTTCACTGGGGCGTTGGTGCGATGTCGGGCGCGACGGCCTGCGACACGTCGGGGTCGCAGAACCCGATCTCCCGGTGTGACTTGTCGCAGAACGGCTTGGTTCCGGATCCACCGCACCGGCAAAGGGCGATGGAGCGTCCCGCTTCGGGCACGAGCACGTTCCCGTCGCCATCGAGGATCACCACGTTCGGTGCATCCTCGAGCGAGATCACGTACGGCCCGTTGCGCTTAACGCGGATGGTGAGGCTCATCCTGGGGTTGGATGGAGTTCAATGGCCCACACTAAAGGGTACGAGGGTGCGAGGGTGCAAGGGTACGCCGTGGTCGCACCCTCGCACTCTTGCACGCTCGCACGGCAGCGCATTGACAGCATCTCAATTAATCGTTTAGTTAAAAACGATGGAGCGCTCACAAGCCACCGCCGAAAAGATCCTGGATGTCGCGGAGCGGCTCTTCGCTACCCGAGGATCCTCAGCGACGACCATCAAAATGATCGCGACAGAATCGCAGCAAAACTCGGCACTTATTTACTATTATTACGACAGTAAGGCGACTTTATATAGACATGTGCTCGAAAGAGTCGTGGCAAGAATCGCGGCTGAGGCGGCAGGACGCATCGGAAGCCAGTCAACGCCAGACGCTGTCGTAACAGCCGTCGTCGAAAGCCAGGTCGCGGTGCTCGCGGCCAATCCTCACCTGCCGGTTCTCCTCGCGCGGGAGCTGATCGACTGGAAAGCAGCCCACGCTGAGCCGGCGATTCGCTCCCTCTCAGCCGGACTCTTCGAGCGGCTCCGGCTCGCGATCGAGGAGGGCCAAAGGGCCGGCACGTTCACCCGCGACATCAACCCGCGTTTTGCTGCCGTCTCGGTTGTCGCGCAGGTCGGGTACCTGGTTCTCGCCAGCCCGGTCGCCGGCATCCTTCTCGGTCGCGGCCCTGAGGGTCCGACGGTCGATGACGTCCGCGCCTTCGGCCACCATGCCGCAGCGTTCGCGCTCTCCGCCCTGCGATCAACTGGGTCGCGAGTGGCTCACCCCACGAACATCACCCTCGAGAACGCCCTGCCATGATCCGCCCGATCGTCTGCGGCACACTCACCGTGCTCGTCGCACTGGCTGGATGCGATTCCGAGGACACGTCGCATGCCAGCGGTACGATCGAATTCACCCAGACCGACGTGGCAGGAACGGTTCCGGCGCGCGTCGAGCGCGTGCTGGTGGACGAAGGCGCAACGGTCAAAGCCGGGGACACGCTGGCCATCCTGACGCAGACCGGACTTCCGCAGGACATCCAGCAGCGACGCGCGAGAGTCTCCGCCGCCGAGTCCGAGCTTCGCGACCTGGAGCGTGGGGCGCGCCCTGCGGAGCTGGAGCGGGCGCGCTCCGAGTTGAGGAGCGCCACCAGCGAGGCCGAACGCACGGCGTCGGACTCGGTCCGGCTCGCGCGGATGCTCGCAGCCGGCGCGATCAGCCAGTCGGCTTTCGACGCCGCGACGAATGCGGCGCGCGTTGCCGGGGCTCTGCGCGATGGCGCGCGAGACGCGTTGCAGCTGCTCGAGGCGGGTGCGCGACCCGATCGGATCGCGGCGGCTCGCGCCGCGGTGGGCGCTGCCAGGGCGCAGTTGGCGATGGGGGAAGCCGCCGCGGGAGACCTGGTCCTGACGGCGCCAGTCGATGGCCAGGTCATGGCCCGCTACGCCGAAGCCGGCGAGGTGCTCGCGGCCGGCGTCCCCGTGTTGTCGTTAGGCGATGCGCGCCACGCCTGGGTCCGTGTCTACGTCAACGCGCCGGTGTTCGCGTCGATCAAGGTGGGTGACATGGTGCCGCTCACGATCGATGGCCTGCCTGGCGAGACGTTCCCGTCGCGCGTCACGGCGCTCGCCACGGCCGCGGAGTTCACGCCGCGCGTGGCGCTCACTGAGAAGGAACGTGCCGACCTCCTCTTCGGGGTGAAACTCGAGCTGTCGGATACGAGCGGGCGGCTCAAGGCGGGCCTTCCGGCCACGGCGCAGTTCGGCCACCTGGCCAATGGAAGCGCCGCGGCGAAGGACTCCACACAGGACGGCGATCAATGACCGCACCCGAAGCCCCGTCGACGCAGCGCGGGACGACGAACGGCGATGTCGCGGTCCGCACGACCGGACTCCGAAAGGTCTTCGGTTCGCTGGTCGCCGTGGAGAACCTCGACCTCGACATTCATCGAGGCGAAGTGTTCGGTCTTCTCGGGCCTAACGGGTCCGGGAAGACGACGACGATCCGGATGTTGTGCGGCCTCCTCGAGCCCACAGCGGGAACGGCGACCGTCGTCGGGATCGATGTCGTCAAGGATCCGGAGGGCGTGCGACAGCGCATCGGCTACATGTCCCAGCGCTACGGATTGTACGACGACCTGACCGTCAGGGAGAACATGCGGTTCTATGGATCGATGTACGGGCTGCGCGGCGCCAAACGCGAAGCGCGCGTACAAGCGCTCCTCGACGAGCTGGGACTCCGGCCGCGTGAGAAGCAGATGGCCGGAACGTTGTCCGGCGGGTGGAAGCAGCGCCTCGCCCTCGCCTGCGCGACGGCACACCAGCCGGACATGCTGTTCCTCGACGAGCCCACCGCCGGTGTCGATCCGTCGTCGCGCCGGCTCTTCTGGAACTGGATCTACGGCCTCGCGTCCGGCGGGACGACGATCCTCGTGACGACGCACTACATGGACGAGGCGGAGCGCTGCCAGCGGCTCGGCTTCCTTTCCCGCGGCCACTTGATCGCGTTAGGCACGGTCGGGGAGGTGACGAAGGCGTTCGGGCAGCCTTCGATCGAGGACGTTTTCATCGAGTTGCAGCGTCGTGACGAGGGACAGGCGCTGGAGACGGGGCAGTGGCCAGCACCGCCAGGCCACAAGCCACAGGCCACAGGCCACAGCTAGCCATGCTGGAACGAATCCGCCAATCGCCCCTGTGGCCCATGCTCTGGAAGGAGCTGGTCCAGATGCGTCGCGACCGGTTCACGCTCGGCATGCTCGTCGGGATCCCGGCGATCCAGCTGCTGCTGTTCGGGTTTGCGATACGCATGGAAGTGCGGCACCTGCCGGCCGTTGTGCTCGATGAATCGAGAACCACTGAGAGCCGCGCGCTCACGCAGGCGATGGCGAACACCGGCAACTTCGACGTCATCGGTTCGGTCTCCGATCGCGACCAGATGCGGCGCGCGATCGAGAAGGGCGACGCGAAGGCAGCGGTTGTCATCCCGCCGGATTTCGAGACGGACCTCAAGCGGCGTCGCACCGCGACCGCACAGGTGGTCATCGATGCCGCGGATCCGCTCGCGTCACAGGCCGCGATCTCGGCGGCAGCCCTTGCCTCCGCGGCACGCAACGCTGCGCTGGCGCCGCCCGCGGCACGTGGCCCACGGCTCGAGGTGCGCGTGCGTCCCTGGTACAACCCGGCACTCGAGAGCGCGATCTACATCGTGCCCGGCGTCGCGGGGCTGATCCTGACGCTCACGTTGTCGGCGATCACCTCGATGTCGATCGTCCGTGAACGCGAACGCGGCACGCTCGAGCAGCTCATCGTCACGCCGATCACGCGCTCCGGTTTGATGTTGGGCAAGATCCTCCCGTTCGCGCTCGTGGGCTACGTGCAGATCACGGTGATCCTTCTGCTCGGTCACTTCGTCTTCAAGGTGCCGATCCGTGGCAGCGTGCTGTTGCTGTACGCCTGCACCGCGCCGTTCATCCTCGCCAGCCTTTCGCTGGGCATGTTCATCTCGACGGCGGTGAAGACGCAGGTGCAGGCGATGCAGCTGTCGTTCCTGGTCATCCTGCCGTCGGTCCTGCTTTCGGGATTCATGTTCCCCCGGGAAGCGATGCCCGTCGCCGCGCAATGGATCGGTGGCGCCATCCCGCTCACGTACTTCCTGCGCATCATGCGCGGCGTGCTATTGCGGGGGACGGGTATCGAAGCGATCTGGAAGGAAGTGCTGACCCTCTGCGTTTTCGCGGCGGTGCTCGTGACGCTGAGCGCCATGAGGTTCCGGAAATCGCTCGACTGACGTCGTGACTGGTGACTGGTGACTAGCGGTTATCGCCAGCCGCTCACCTTTGTCATCTCGACGATGGCATTGTAAGTCTTGAGGTCACCGAGGAAAAACGCGTCCAGCGTCCCCTTCATGGATGCGAGGCCGGACGTGAGCATGCCGCCCATCACCACCGTCATGGCTGGTCCCGCCGAGATCTGCCACGTCATGTTGGCGCGCGCAATCGAATCACGCCGAGCCTTGAGAATCGATGCGAGACTCGTGTCGCGCGGCGCGATCGAGTCCTTCAAGACCGTGATCGAATCCCTTGTGATCGTGAACAGGACGGTCTTCACGCTGTCGCGAGTCGCCTGAGGTTTGGCTGTCGTATCGCGTCGCGTGCTGTCGGTCGTGATGATCTTCACGCCAGCACTGTCGCGGAAAGACTGCGTGATCAGGTTGTTGCCCTTGCCGTCACGCGAGACGCTGAATTGAAACGGGACCATCGCGTTCGAGGTCCTCGGCACCGAACGGATGAAGCGGCTGGTCGAATCGATAGGCAGCGACGCAACGTTCGCATAGAACCGATCCGGCGCACCGCTTTCCCGGAACAGGTACTGCTCGACGTTGGAGAGGTAGAACGCGGTCACCAGCATTTCGCGCGCCCTGAGCCACGTGCCGACGGAACGGATCGCCGACGGTCCGCCGAAATCACCGACGACTGGCACGATCAGGTTGCGAATCTGCAGCGCGCGTACCGCCTGGTAATTCTCCTCGGTCGCCAGGAACGCCATCTGGACGGAGTCGGCATTCGTCGCCATCTGCAACATGCCGTACGTCGGGTACGTCGATCGCACGTACGCGGGACTCCCCGCGCGATACCCGTAATTCACCTCGGGTCCCGCGGCGAAGAAGACCTCATACACGTGCTCGATCGACGCGAGGTCCTCCTTCGGCAGCGCGAAGCCGTGCCGCACGGTCAGGAGTTCCTCGAGCGCTGCAAGATTCGCCTTGTACGCCGAGTCGCTCGGTGCCGCGACGGCCGCCGAGTCGAACAGGTCCTTCACCGGAATGCCTGACGCGAGCGCCGAAAGCGAAGGACGTGAAAAGAGTCGAGAGATGAACTCCGCCCGCGTCGGTGAGAGTTCGAACAGCGCCTTGTACATCAGGTGCTGCATGGCGTTCTGCCGGCGGATATCGAAGATCACGGCCATCCGCGGGTTCACGTTCGCGATGTAGGTGAAGTTCTGCTCCGGTCCCACGCCCAGGTACACGCCGCCTTGCGTCAACGACTTTTGGAGGGTGGGTATCACTTCCTGGAACGACACTTCGTTCGACACGAAGTTTTCGGAAAGGAAGTATCCGTCGGGCTCCGACATCGACGTGAAGAACTTCCAGAATTCGGCGCTGGTCAGGCTGTCGGGCGCCTGAAGGCGCGATTGCGCGAGCGCGCCTGCTGGAACGCTGAGGATCGCGACGGCCACCGCCAGGACGAGGCGCGCCACCCACGGCGCGCGAGGAAGGCGGCAGGGACGGGGACGGGACGTCATCACAAGGCGCTCCGAGTACGTCTGTGGCTCGACCAGGGGTGGAAAACTGCTGTTTGGACCGTGTCGCCCATCAAAGGGTTCCCGATGACAACACACTATCTTTGACAAGCGATGGGCACCACTACCCTTCCTCTTCTCCGCACCGGAACCGTCCGCGGCGCGTGTCCGCATGATTGCCCGGACACCTGCGCGATCATCACGACGGTTGAAGATGGTCGCGCCGTCCGCATCCAGGGCGACCCGGATCACCCGGTCACGCAGGGGTTTCTCTGCGCGAAGGTAAACCGCTACCTGGAGCGGACCTATCATCATGATCGCCTGACGCGCCCACTGCGTCGGGTTGGACCAAAGGGTAAGGGAGAATTCGAACCCGTCACGTGGGACGAGGCGTTGCGCGACATCGCAGCTCGACTTCAACAAGTCATCCGCGAGCACGGCCCGGAGTCGATCCTGCCGTACTCGTACGCGGGCACGATGGGATACCTGCAGGGCGAGTCGATGGATCGCCGCTTCTTCCATGCGCTCGGCGCCTCGAAACTCGACCGCACGATTTGCTCGACGGCTGGTGGCGCGGGCATGCGGATGACGGTCGGTGCGAACATCGGCGCCGACACGGAGGCGGTCGGCTCGTCGGACCTCATTCTCCTCTGGGGGACGAACACGCTCACGGCCAATCCGCATCTCTGGCCGTTTGTGCTGCAGGCCCGCGAAAACGGCGCACCGGTCATCTGCATCGACCCGATCCGGACGCGCACAGCCCGTCAATGCGACGAATGGATACCCATTCGTCCGGGCACCGATGCCGCGTTGGCGCTCGGAATGATGCACGTGCTGTTCGACGAAAACCTGAAGGACGACGACTTCATCGCCAGGCATACGCTCGGCGTCGAACAGCTATGCGTCCGGGCGAAGGAGTGGACGCCCGAGCGCGCGTCGGCGACCACCGGCATTCCTGCCGACACGATCGTGTCGCTCGCGCGCCGTTACGGTCGCTCGAAAAACGCGTTCATCCGCGTGAACTACGGGCTGCAGCGGCACGCCGGGGGCGGGATGGCGGTGCGGACGATTGCATGCCTGCCCGCGATCACGGGCCATTGGCGGCAGCCGGGCGGCGGCGTGCAGCTATCCACCAGCAAGAACTTCAGCTACAACGTCACGAAACTGCATCGCGTCGACGCGGGCCCGGCCACTCGCACGATCAACATGATCCGCCTGGGCGACGCACTCACACTGCCTGACGCGGGTGTGGGCGGGCCGCCGGTGCAGGCGCTGGTGGTCTACAACTCGAACCCGGGTGCGGTGGCGCCTGACCTGAACGCCGTGCGGCGCGGGCTCGGTCGCGACGACCTGTTCACGGTGGTGCTGGAGCATTTCCAGACGGATACCGCGGACTGGGCCGACTACGTGCTGCCGGCCACGACGCAGCTCGAGCACTGGGACGTGCATCTCGCGTACGGGCATCACTACGCGACCCTGAACCGGCCGGCGATCGCGCCGATCGGCGAGGCGCTGCCTAACACGGAAATCTTCCGGCGGCTCGCGCGGGCGATGGGGCTCACGCAGGACTTCTTCGCCGACGATGACCTGTCGCTGATCCGCCAGGCGCTCGATTCAGAGCAGGAGAAGATGCGGAGCGTGACGTTCGAGGCGCTGATGGAGCGCGGCTGGGTGCGACTGAACCTCCCGACCCCGTATGCGCCGTTTGCGGAAGGCAAGTTCCTCACGCCGAGCGGCAAGTGCGAGTTCTACAGTGAACGGCTGGCGCAGATGGGGCTCGATCCGGTCCCGACGTACATCCCTCCTTACGAGAGCCCCGAGCGGGACCCGGCGCTGGTGGCGCAGTGGCCGCTCACGCTGATCTCGTCGCCGGCGCACCAGTTCCTGAATTCGTCATTCGTGAACGTGGATGCATTGCGACGGAGTGTGGGGAAGCCGGAATGCATCATCCATCCAGCGGACGCGGAGCCGCGCGGTATTCAGGCTGGCGACATGGTTGAGATCCGAAACGGCCGTGGCGCGTTCACGGTGATGGCGCGAGTGGACGAGGGGATCCGCCGCGGCGTGGTATGGGCGCCGTCTGTGTGGTGGACAAAACTCGCGCCTGACGGTCGCAACGCGAATGAGACTACGAGCCAGCGCGAGACTGACCTTGGCGGCGGCGCGACGTTCTACGACAATCAGGTCGATGTCGTCCCAGTTTGAGTCTGGAGCTGCATCGACTTGACTAGGCGCTTGTTCAAACTCCCTCAAGACATTGAACGAAGAGTACGCAGAGGATTCGCGGAGGACGCGCAGAGGACTGAACAAATTTGGGCTCATCTCCGCGCGCCTCCGTAACCTCTGGGCTCCTCTGCGTCAAAAAGTCTTTGGTCTTGAGGCATGTGACGCCTCGGGGCGCACGCCTAACTAGGGGTGCGTCGGGTGCGTCGGGGTGCAACGAGTGCAACGAATCCCCTTATGCGCCCGATGCGCCCCGCCATTGGCCGTGCTCCACTGACCAGATTCTTCCCGCATCGCGCCGGCGCGTGGCGCGCA